>Ga0209958_1000077_pt1 | contig 344079 bp, 313 predicted proteins | sample ThiBio_inoc_plan_FD_183942 | JGI IMG/M metagenome (GOLD analysis project Ga0209958, IMG submission 183942) | Wastewater bioreactor microbial communities from Cape Town, South Africa - Thiocy_inoc_plan (SPAdes) | ecosystem: Engineered > Bioremediation > Thiocyanate > Unclassified | place: South...
GTGTTGCCACGTCTATCACTCCTGGTCTCCTGCTGCTCAAAAAAGCAGCAGGTTAGGGTTAGTACGTGGATCAGATTTAGATGGAAATCCTGGCGGTTAGTGGGTCACTTCTGCGTGGAAATCAACAGCGTGTCCCGTCATCGTAGGCGGCAGGCGTGCATCGGGTCCGGTGCCAGCCAGGAAGCCGGTCCCGCCCAACGCGCCCGCCGTCAGGCTAAGAGATGCCGGACTTGGCGCAGGCGCAGGCGCTGGTGCGGTGGCTTCACCGCTCCCGCCCCCGCCGCACGCCGTCAGACCCGAAGCGGTCATCCAAAGGGCAAAGTGTCGTCGGGTGAGGGGGCTGGCGGGGGAAGAGTCGGAAGCGCTCATGAACAGTTTCCTCGGTCTGCGTTGCGAAGGGTGGTTTGTCTGCGGGACAGATGCATCGAGAAATGCCCCGCTCATGCGGGGTGCTAACCAGGCAATCCGAGCCGCAGCACGCTGTTTTCGCTGCCCACGTACAGGCTGTTGGCATCCGGGCCTGGGCTGATGAACTTCACCAGGTTCAGGCTGGCGGGCAAAGAGCCCAGGCGTACGCCGCCGGGCGTCGGGTCGGCCTGCCCGGCCACCAGCTCCAGGTCCTTGGCGACGGTCCAGCGGTACACGCCGCAGGGGCCGGACAGGAACACCTGGCCCGGCCGACTGGGCAGTACGCACAGCTGCTGGTAGGGCATCAACTCGCGCCGGTGGATGTCCAACCCGGGCAGCGCAAACGCTTGGCGCGTGGCGCCTTCCAGCCGCACCAGTTCGGGCGCATAACGCTCGAACCCGCTCTGGGAGGTCAGCACCGTGCGGTTGCATAGCACCCATGACACCGGGGACGCCGTGCCCTCGAAGGCGATATCGGTGATGTCCAGGTACCAGGGACGCTGGGCCAGCGGCGGATAGTTGGCCGCGGAGTAGACCTGCTGCGGGTCACCCAACAGCACCTGCACCTGACCGGTGGCGCTGATGGTCCCGATGAGTGACGTGCCCTCGCCGGGCGGGTAGCTGCCATCGCCCTCGGGCAGCGTGCGGGTGGCAAACCACAGCAAGCCCGTGGTGTCCGGTCGAAGCACCTGCAGCCCCCCGTACCCCGCAAAAACGCTGCTTTGCACCCACGGTTCCCACACCGTGCCGCTACCGTTCTTGGGCGTGCGGAGCACCGTATTGGTGGAGGGGTCGTAAGTCAGAAGATAGCCGTAGGCGATGGCCAGCAGGCCGGTGCGCCGGTAGGGCAGTACGGTGGAGGCCACTTGGCCGGACGGCGCCACGGTGCGCACGGGCGGTGCAGCGCCGCCGTAGGTCGTGCCCGCGCCCACTGCCACGAACAGCGGCCCAGACCCTTCAGAGACGGCGTGGGCGCCTCCGGTGAAGTCAAAGCGGGCAGCGTCACCCACGCCATCCGCATGGCCCAACTGGTCCGGCAGCCCGACCCACGCCGACAGCGGCGCCGTGGAAGGGTCTAGCAGGTACAGCTCTGCGGGAAAGAGCGGCGCGCCTGGCAGATCACGGCGAATGCTCAGTGCGATTTGGCCGGTGGCGGGATTGGCCGCTGCCGCTTCCGGTGCGCCCGGGAGCTGCCGTGCGTTCTGCCGCGTACCGTCCAGCGCGTAATGCGCCACGGTTTTTGCGGCAGCGTCGTAACCCCAGTACCTGTCGGCACTGCCTTTGACAGGCGCCAAGGGCACGGCGCTGCCGCTGGGCCAGTTGCTGGGCAGGAGGTTCCATGCATAAACGCCTGGTGCCGTGTTGGCCAGTTCGGCCCATTCCACGTGGCCTGCGGCGTCGATGAACTTGCGCACTGCCCCGGTAGGAGACAAGACCAGCCGGCTGCCAACAGGCGCCGGAAGGAGGGACGTCACCGTACCGTCCGGCGCCAGCGTGCGCAGCATCTCGTGCGGACCCAAAAAGGTCCTGTCGAGGAAGTACACCATCCCGTCCCCGGCCAGAACGGGGGAGTCGAACTGGCAGATCCGGGCCGATCGCCCTTTTCCATCCTGCATGACATCAGGCTGGGTGGGATCTGTCGCTAGGCCCGCCAAGATCTCCAGCGAGTCGCCTTGCACCGTACAGATGACTCGAACAGGGCCCAAGCCTGCAACGGGGATCGCGACCAAATAGCGATCTTGCACGTCCACCACACCACCCGTCACGAAGGCCGGCAGCTCTGTCTCTGGAGTGCGGTAGGTGAGCGCCCCGTCCGGGGAAATCTTGCCGATCCGCTGCACATCAAGGTGCTCGCCGGTGAACCACAGGTGGCCTTGGCTGGTGAAGGCCGGGCCGATCAACTTCCAGGGCAGGCGGGCCTGCGTGCCAGTGCCTGCAAGGAACCCGCTTCCCCCCAGTCCGCCCGCCAGCAGGCTGACTGAAGAGGGGCCGGGCGCCGAGGGCGCAGGCGCCGGTGCGGGGGCTTCCCCACTTCCACCCCCGCCGCAGGCGGTCAGGCCGGAAGCCGTCATCCAAAGCGCAAAGTGGCGCCTGGTGAGGGCGGAGGCAACGGTCTCGCTGGGTTGTTTCATGAACAGTTTCCGAAGTTTGAACAAGGGGCGCCTTCATCCAGAGGCGGATGCGCGCGCATGCCGCCTCAACCGGGAAGACCCAATCGCAGCACGCTGTTTTCGCTGCCTACGTACAGGCTGTTGGCATCGGGGCCGGGGCTGATGAACTTCACCCCGTTCAGGCTGGCGGGCAACGCACCCAGTCGCACGCCGCCCGGCGTGGTCTGGGCCTGTCCGGCCAGCAATTCCAGGCCCTTCGCCACTGTCCACCGGTACACGGCGCAGGCGTTGGAGATGATGAACACCTCGCCGGGCCGACCAGGCAGGGTGCAGAGCTGGTAGTAGTGCACCGAATACGCATCGGTTCCACTTACCGGGGGCAGGGCAAAGGACTGGCGCGTAGCGCCTTCCAGGCGTACCAGTTCGGGCACGTGGTACTGCACGCCCTTGCGGTCTGCGGTCAGCACTGGGCGGTTGCACAGCACCCACGACACGGGCGAGTTGCCACCCTCGAAGGCGAGGTCCGTCACATCCATGTGCCAGGGGCGTTGCTCCAGCAGGGGGTAGTTGTCGGCTGAGTGGATGAGTTGCGGGTCGCCCACCACCACCTGCACCTGCCCCGCAGCGCTGATGGTGCCGATCAGCGAGACGCCGGAGTTTTTGAAGGGCATCCAACTCAGCGGAATTGGGCGGACCCGCGTGGCAAACCAAAGCAGGCCGGTTGTGTCGGCCCGCAGCGTGGACAAGCTCAGGTCGGGGCTCATGCTGTCCAGGAGACTGCTCTTGGCCCAAGGCTCCCAGGCCGTGCCGGCCCCGCCCTTGGGTGTGCGCAGCAGTGTCTTGGTGTCCTGGTCGTAGGTCACGAGGTAGCCATATGCGCTGGACAACAGCCGAAAGCTGGAAGGGTAGGTGACAGGCATCGAAGACACTTGGCCCGCCGGTGTGACCGTGCGCAGCGGCGTAGGGACCGACTGCGGCGGCGTACCGGGCAATAGGATCTGAGCCCCCACTGCCACATACAGCGGGCCCGATGCTTCCGAGGTGGCGCGAGCTCCGCGTTCAAAATCAAACCGTGCTGCATCGCCCTGGCCGTCCGTGTGCCCGCGCTGATCGGCGAGTCCGACCCAGGGCTGCGGCACAGCGGTCGGTGTTTTCACCCTGTCCAGCACCAAGAGTACGCCGGGGCTCTCGAGGGAGGATTGGTCCAGAGGGCCCCGCCACGCATGCGCTACCAAATGTCCGGTGAGGGGGTTGGACACCGCCGCATCCACCTGCCCTGGCAGTTGCCAGACGTCCGTGCGCGTGCCATCCAGCGCGTAGTGGGCCATCGTGTTGAACGCGGCGTCAAAGCCCCAGTACATGTCGTTGCTGCCTTTGACAGGCGCGAAGGGTTCGGCGTGGGCCACACTTCGCCAGTTGTTCGGCAGGACTTCCCAGAAGTATTGCCCTGACGAGGCCCTCGCCAGTTCCGCCCATTGCACGCGGTTGTTCTGAAAATCATCGGTAAACCTGCGCACTGCCCCAGTGGGGGATGCGATCAAGCGGCTGTTATTGGGCACCGGCAGCAAGGAAACCACGGTTCCATCGGGGGCCAAAGTTCGCAGCGTGTAGTTGGCGGCGCCAGCATCGCGGTCTAGAAAGTACACCAGCCCATCGCCCGCCAGCAGCGGGTTCCCGAACCAGAGGATCTGCGCCGCAGGGCCTTTGCCATCCTGCATGGTGGTGGCGTTGGGTTGGCCTGCCAGCGTCACCAGCGTTTCATTGTCGAAGAACGAAACCACAGTGCCGGAATCGCCCAACGCAGCATGGGCGATCACGTACCGGTCTCGCGCATCAACGACCCCGACAGTGACGGGCATCTGTTGGTTGAACGGAAAGTACGACAGCGTACCTTCTGCGGTGATCCTTCCTGCTTTTTGTTCACGGCCGTACCTGCCAACGAACCAAAGATCGCCCTTGCTGTTGAAGGCATGCCCGGCCATCACTGGGGGCAAACGTGCATCTGTCAACACGCCTGGCAAAAATCCTGAGCCGCCCAATGCGCCCGCCATCAAACTGAGAGAGGCTGGCCCCGGTGCGGGACCGGGCGGTGGGGCTGGCGCGGGGGCGCCCTCTCCCCCGCCACCGCCGCAGGCCGACAAACCAGAGGCCGTCATCCACAGGGCAAAGTGGCGGCGAGTGAGGGCAGAGGAAACCTTCTCGGTCGAAGTGCGCATGGACAGTCTTGTGAAAGTTGAGAAATCACTGCTTATAAAACACCCCGGTTGCAAATGTGGAGGTTGTTACCAGGAGTTGCAGTGACGCGCGTGCCAGCCGTGAGCGCCGAGCACTGCGGGCACGCAGAGTGCGCGGGCGTTAGCGCGCGGGCTGCAGCATGATGATCGCCATGCCCGCCAGCGCCACCAGCACCCCCACCACATCCCAGGGTGTGGGCCGGATGCCATCGACCACCCACAGCCAGGCCAGCGCCGCGCCGATATAGACCCCGCCATAGGCCGCATACACGCGCCCCGCGCCTGTGGTGTCATGCAGCGTGAGCAGCCACGCGAACAGGGCGAGGCTCAGCGCTGCAGGGATCAGCAGCCACATCGGCTTGCCCTGTTTGAGCCACAGCCAGGGCAGGTAGCAACCCACGATTTCAGCCAGGGCGGTGGCGATGAAGAGCAGCAAGGTCTTCATCATTGTTCGGGGCCGCGAAGGGCGGTGGATGGTGGTGCTTCTGGGCTGGTTGCCAGCCACTGGCGCAGCGCCAGTTCGCCCTTGGCGGTGAAGTGCACGACGCGCGAGCCCTGTGCCCGGTGCGCCCATCCGCCGTCGAACAGGCGTTGCAGCAACGCAGCGCCCAGCGCGCCGCCCAGATGGTGGCGGCGCTCGCTCCAGTCCAGGCAAGGGCGGCACAGCATGCGCCGCTGTTGCGCCAGTGCCGTGGTGTCAATGCCCACCTGGGCAAACCACTGCGCGCCTGCGGGCGTCACCGCTGCACCCTGGGGCGTGGCGTCCAGCAGCCCCTGGCGCACCAGGGCTTCGTAGAACTGCACGCCCACTTCGCCGGCCAGGTGGTCGTAACACATGCGTGCGCGGCGCAACGCGGGCTCCCGGGGGCTTGCGCGCAGGCGCACGGCACCGGCGCGGAAGGCCACGTTCATGAGCGATTCCAGCAGGTGCGCCACATCGCGATCGGCCAGCCGGAAGTAGCGGTGGCGGCCCTGGTGCTCGACGGTCAGCAGGCGGGCATCGAGCAGCTTGGCCAGGTGGGCACTGATGGTCTGCTTGGTCACGCCTGCCACCGCCGCCAGTTCGGTGGCCGTGAGTGCGCGGTCGGCCATCAGGGCCGTGAGGACTTCGGCACGCGCGCTGTCGCCAATGAGCGCGGCAATGCGCGCGATGTGGGGGCCGTCTTTCATGGTTCGATCTTGGGCGAACCATCGAAGGACGTCAACCGCCTATCGTGAAGCCCTGTCCACCAACGACTTCTGAACACCATGATCACCTGCTTTATCCGCTACGACATCGACCCCTTCCAGCGCGAGCTGTTTGCCGAATACGCGCGCCGCTGGGGCCAGATCATCCCGCGCTGCGGGGGCCACCTGATCGGCTATTTTCTGCCGCACGAGGGCAGCAACTACGAGGCCTGGGGGCTCATCGGCTTTGAGTCGCTGGCTGCCTACGAGGCCTACCGCGCCCGCCTGCGCTCCGACCCCGAAGGCCGTGCCAACTTCGCCATGGCGCAGGAAAAGCGCTTCATCCTGCGCGAGGAGCGCACGTTCACGCAGGGCGTGGAGGGCACGCTGGGCCTGCCTGCGCACGATCATGCGCCAGAGTCTGGCCATGCGTTACCTATCCCCTTGAGGATGCTGACGGACGCGAACGCGAACGCGAAATGATCAGAGTTGCTAGTCTCCCGAGTTGGCGATTCGTTTCATAGAGATGTCGAGAATCGCCGCCGCGACGCGACGCGTCGCGTGTCGCGATGCTGATTGGATGCAACTGCATATGAACAAGGTTGCTCACAGACCCCGGATCTGTGGGCAGGTGGAGTGTTCCGAAGTCATCACCGACCTGCCGGGAGGTAGTGATCTGCCGTGCGGGTGAGCACCAAATAGCCATGAATACTCTTGGCACGGGCTAGGCGCACTCTCTCCAAAAAGGCTGCTGCCCTGTGCCAGCCGTCGTAGAGAACGATATCGCTGAGCTGCTGCGCAGGGTCGCCCTGAACCAGTGTGGCGGCGCAGATGAGATGGCCTTTACTTGCCCCGTCTACTGGTTCTTGGATCAGGCGCTGAACATGGGCGGCGGATTCGCCATTCTCCTTTGCTGTGTCAGCTTGCCAGGCTTCGACGGATCTCCCGTCTGAAAGGACGAGATTCCCGATATCGGCTGCATCCAGTTCAACCTCAAAGACAGCTTGCGGGTCGCGCAGCAGTATGCGCGCTACGTACGGTGATCTAATCAGGAGAGCGAACTCGACACAAGCCATGGGGTTGGCGGTGTCAACCCGAACTTTTCCTGCCAGCCGACCCTTGGCCTCGTGCTCTCCCCAACTGGCTAGCGCATTCGTAAGCGCTTTTCTCGACTTCATTTGCATGCTTTTCTTCTGGTGTCGTAACGACCCAAGGTGGTATGAGTCGGGCTGATGAATATTCCCCCCGGGCTTGGGGAGTCCTCGTCGTTGTGGCAGTGCGCACATGGCGGGGCCGGGCGGGTGAACTGCCGACAATAGTTTGCCATTGGCATCTGCCAGTGCGTTCAAGGCAAGGGGTAAATGCATGCGACGGCGGCCGAACCAAAACACCCGCTCTACGGCCTATGACCACACTGTCTCATCGCCTTTATCGAGCCACGGCTCGCCTTGATCAGCGGAATGAAGCCGGATCACCCTCACTGCCCTGGTGTTGTCTTCGTTTAGGCGCAGGTTGTGGGTCAGGCTACGCATCGAGGCAAATTCCACCTCCGCCAGTTGCGCATGCGCGCACTGATCTGATGCACCGCCATGGCCTGGGCGCAGCTGCAGCACCTGGCGCTCGTGGTTGCCCGCCAGCGAGAGCTAGTCCGACGCCATGAGCCACTGCGCCGTCTCGCGCGGCAGCAGCGGACCCGAGAGGTTGTCGCCCAGGTTCACCACGCGGTCGGCACCATGCCGGGCGATGTCGGCCGCCACTGCTTCAAGGGCCGCGAGGTTGCCGTGGATGTCGGAGACGAAGGCGATGCGCATGGGAAAAAAGAATGCTGAGGGTGGGCTATGGGTCGTGGGTGGGTCAGCACGGCGATGCGGTGACGCCCGCGCTGCTGAGCAGGTGCGCTGTCAGCTGCGCCCGGTTGAAGAGCAGGTCGCACAGCCATGCGTAGACCAGCGCAATGTAGCCCAGCAGCGCCCAGCCCACGTAGTCGCCGAAGACGATGGTGTGCAACCAGTTTTGGCCGAACAGATACACCCCGCTGCTTGCCAGTGTGGCCAGAAGGAGGGTGGCGGTGGCCGGCACCAGCGATACCCCACCGGCACCGTGGGGTCGCCGCCATGCGGCCAGGCCCAGCAGGGCGAATGCCAGGGCATTGGCACCGCTGAAGATGCGCAATTCGCGCAACAGCTTTTCGGCCGTGTCCATGTAGGCGCTGCGGATCAGCGCATCGAGCTGGGCCTGCATCTGCTGTGCGGTGCCAATCTGCAGTTCCAGCCGTTGTTGCCGCCGTTTGCGGCACTCGCACGCCGGAATCCCCATCTCGGCCGCAATGGCCGCGACCCGGGCGGGCAGGCCCGCAGACAGCGCCTTGCGAGCGGCGTCGATCTCCTGTTCCTTGCCACGCAAGAAGACCCGCGCCTGGGCGCTCAGAAAGCGTTCGTCCAGGGCCCGGAGCTTTTCGCCCGTCTTGTGCTCGATCTGCTGGCGGATCAGCTCGCGCGCACCGTGTTCAATCCAGGTAGGTTGCAGCAGCGATACCATGAGCAACCCGCCGAAGGCGGCGCTGCCCAGCAGGGACAGCAGGAGTACGAAAGAGCGAAACAAGGTGGAGATCTCCGATGTTCAGTGCAGCTTAGCTCTGCGCAGACCGCACGTCGGCACATCCACTTTCGAGTACCAGCCGGCCCAGTGCGGGCTCCGTGAGCCGGTAGCTCAGCCGTTCGGCCACGCGCTCGGCACCCAGGCTTTCGTAGAACAGGATCCCCCGGGCGTTTGAAGCCTTCACAGGCCAGTCGATGCGGCGGCAGCCGTGTTCCATGGCATGTCGAGCGAACCCGTGCATGAGCGCCCGGCCCGCACCCTGGCTTCTTGCGGCCGAACTTACATACAACTCTTTGAGCTGACAGTGTCTGCGCTGGTCCTCTGCAAATTCGACCAACGAATACACCAGCGAGAACGCCGCCAGGCCCACCACAACGCCATCGCTGCGCGAAGCCACCAGCAAACGCTGGGCGGAGCCGGGCGCCAAGAGGTTCTGGCGGAGATGCTCCATCACCACCTGCCGAGGGGGTGTGGCGCCTTGGTTGTAGAAGGCGTGCAGTTCGCACAGCAGGTCGACCAGTGATGCATGCTGGTGTTCGGCGACCAGCTCAATACGAAAGCGGTGTTTTGTGGGATGGGGGGCCTGCATATGGCTTTCTCACCAGGAAGCGTCTGTAACAGGACGAGCCGCGCATTCTGGCCCCTCCTGCGTGTCCAATGGCCATCGCATCACAGTCGTTACACGCCCTGCGGCGTGCTTCGCGCAGGGGAAAGTTGGTCAGGACTTCCGTGGGCCATGCCGATCGTAGGCGCGCGTTGTGTGTACCGCCTGCCTAGGCTTTCACCGCAATCACTTCCATACAGACGCGGTACCGCTGGCTGATGCCATAGCGCACGGGCTTGAAGCCACATTCGGCCAGCAATGCATACAGGCGGTCGCGGTCGAAGTTGTGATAGTGCTCGATTTCACCCCAGTACGGGTTCGCATTGCTGGCATCCAGTGCTTTCCAGACCATGGAGCCCGAGTTGGGCATGGAGATCAGCAGCACGCCACCCGGTTGCAACAGTCGGTGGGCGGCATGCAGGCCCACCTTGGGATACGGCATGTGCTCCAGCACATCTGCCATGCTGATCACACTGGCGGGGCGCGACAGCTCGAACCCTTTGACATCCTGGCAATGGGCTGCCACGCCCCATCGGCGCAACTCTTCCACCGATTGCGGACGCAGGTCCAGGCCCACAGGCTCGAAGCCGTACTCGAGCGCCGTGAACAGAAGCGATGCATTGCCAAACCCCACGTCCAGCCACGTGCCGCCGGTCTGGTAGGGCAGCACTTTCTCAATCATCTGCGCAGACACATAGCGCTGCCGCTCCAGGTCATAGCCCACCACCTGGGAATCGTTGGTGCCACGGAAAACGATATTCAGCGCTGCTTCGGTGTAGTAGCCGCTGCGAAAAACATGCTGGCACGCCGCGCATTGGCTCCAATGCATGGTGCGAGAGAGTTCTTGGCTGTAGCGAGGGTGGTGGGAACAGTCCGCACTGCGCAGCGGACGAAAGGCTTTGCTCTCGCACAACGGGCATGCCTGGTAGTCGATCAACTCATTGGCCAGGACTGCGGGGGTGTTTGCTGGAGGCCTGTAAGTCACCGGCGCAGCTGGGAAGGAGTACTTGATCATTGCCTCATTCTAGGAGCCTGTGATCTGCGCATGAGGAGCGCCCTGGCGTCACGCCGAATTGCAAACGCCGCAAGCGCAAAGAGCACGGCCCACGAGACGAAAGCTCCGGTCAGTACGTGCAGGAGGTAGGCCGGGGCCCCGCCCTCGGGCACGAGCCAGTACACCACCGCAGTGGGAGTGATGTGCACAAGGAGTTCAGCCGTTTGGATGCCGGGCCACAGGTAGGTGGTCGAAGCCCATCCAGGCGGCAGGACCGCCAGTGCCAACGCGCCGACAGCCGCCGAGAAACCGATACCGACCAGCACCGCGGCGCGCAAGCGAGCCGTGCACCACAAATGCTATAGAAACAATAGCTTTTCGCGCTTGTCAGCAGGGCAATCGCATCTAAACGGCGATGCCCAAAAGGAGTTCCAAATAGCCCAGACTCCACCCCGCCCGCTTGCGCTTGGCCTGCAGGCCGATCTTCACCGAGGTGTCATTCTTGAGCACCTGCAGTGCCATGCGTCGCAGCACCGTTTGGTTGTGCGGACTTTGATCCTTGTATGACTGCGCCGCATCCTCGCGCATCGCTACATCCAAACTCCAGTGCAACTGGTTCTCCACGCTCCAGTGCGCGCGGATGCTGTGCGCCAGCACCTTCGCGGGCGTGTGCGCTGGCAAGCTGCTCAGGTAATAGCTGACTTCTTCGCTGGCCTCGCTTCCCGCTTGCTGGCGCCTGCGCGTGACCTGCACCACGCTTTGCAGCCCCGGCCAGTGCGCCGCTGCTCGCTGCAACGCCTCAGGCACGGGGCTGAGCCGGTAGCTGCGTAGTTCCTGGCACCCGTGCCCGCTGGAGCTCTCGGTATAGTTGTTCTCATCGAACCGCTCTTGGCTACCCTTGCCTTCAAAGTGCTTTTGCACCACTTGGTGCATGTGCCGCTGGTTGCCTTTGAGCGACAGGACATAGTCCGCGCCATGCTCGTGCAGTTGCTGGGCGATGCTCTTTTGGCAGCCGATGGCATCAATGGTGACAATGCAGCCTTTGAGGTGCAGCAAGCGCAGCAACTCGGGGATGGCCGTGATCTCGTTGCTCTTGCCATCGACCTTGCACTGGCCCAGCAGCAATCCCATGTCAGCCGCCCAGGCGCTGACCATGTGCAGTGGCCTGCGAGCATCTCCTTTGCTGCTGCCGCGCACGCTCTTACCGTCAATGGCCACCGTGCCGTGCACCCTGCCTGCCACCTGGGCAAGCCATTGTTGGCAGGCCAGCTCCAACTCGTTGGCATCGAGCAGGCGAAACACCCGTGCAAAGGTATCGTGCGAGGCAATGCCCGAGGGCAGTGGCACCAAGCGCTCAAACCAGTCTTGGTGCTGCTGGCCGAACTCGGCCATCTCTACGCAGTTGTCTGCGCCTGCAATGGTGGCGCACAGCGCCACTACCAAGATCGATTGCAGTTCGTGGCGGCGTGTGCGCTGCACGCGGGGATCGGGGATGTTTTGCAGGTATTGCAGCAGGCTCATCTCAACAACGTTTGGCAAATGACTCAAGCGCTGCAGTGTCGCCGGGTTTAAGGCGCACTTTAAGATGCGATTGCCCTGCGCTTGTCAGACAAGCGCCAGGTGCCAAAAAACCTCCAATCCGAGCCGCGCCAGTCAGCGAGCCCGTTCACGAGGCGGCCTACTCACAGCGCAAAAATTTTCCCCGGATTCAGGATGTTCTTCGGGTCCAGCGCGCGTTTGATGGCGCGCATCATGTCCACCGCGCCCGTGCCGGTCTCGTCCAGCAAAAAGCCCATCTTGTGGATGCCCACGCCATGCTCACCGGTGCAGGTGCCGCCCATGCTGAGGGCGCGGGCCACCAGCGTGTGGTTCATGGCTTCGGCCTTGGTGCGTTCTTCGGCGCTGTTGGGGTCGATGAGGTAGCCGAAATGGAAGTTGCCGTCGCCCACGTGGCCGACGAGGAAGTAGGGGATGCCGCTGGCTTCGACCTCGTCCACCGATTCGAGCAGGCAGTCGGCCAGGCGGCTGATGGGCACGCAGGTGTCGGTGCTGATGGCGCGGCAGCCGGGGCGGCTTTGCACGGCCGCGAAGTAGGCGTTGTGCCGGGCGGTCCACAGGCGGGTGCGTTCTTCGGGCGTGCTGGCCCATTCGAAGGCCTGGCCGCCGAATTCGCTGGCGATATCCTGCACCATCTCGGCCTGTTCTTTCACGCTGGCGGGCGAGCCGTGGAACTCCATGAGCAGCATGGGTTCTTCGCGCAGATTGAGCTTGCTGTGCGCGTTCACCATGCGCACGGTGTGGTGGTCGATCAGTTCCACGCGGGCAATGGGCACACCCAGCTGGATGGTCTGGATGGTGGTGCGCACGGCAGCCTCGATGCTCGGGAACGAGCAGATGGCCGCGCTCACGGCCTCGGGCAGCGGGTACAGGCGCACGGTGATCTGTGTCATGACGCCCAGCGTGCCTTCGCTGCCCACCATCAGGCGCGTGAGGTCGTAGCCCGCGCTGCTCTTTTTGGCGCGGGTGCCGGTGTGGATGACTTCGCCGCTGGCGGTCACCACCTCCAGCGCCAGCACGTTCTCGCGCATGGTGCCGTAGCGCACGGCGTTGGTGCCGCTGGCGCGCGTGGCGCACATGCCGCCAATGCTGGCGTCGGCACCGGGGTCGATGGGGAAGAACAGGCCCGTGTCCTTGATGGCGTCGTTCAGCGCCTTGCGCGTGATGCCGGGTTGCACCGTCACCGTGAGGTCTTCGGCATTGATGCTCAGCACCTGGTTCATGCGGCTCACGTCGATGCTGATGCCGCCCTGCACGGCCAGCAGGTGGCCTTCAAGCGACGAGCCCGCGCCGTAAGGGATGACGGGCACTTCGTACTGGCTGGCCAGCTTCACCGCGTCGGCCACATCCTGCGTGCTTTCGGCAAACACCACGGCGCTGGGCGGCGGGGCCTGCAACGAGCCTTCGTCACGCCCGTGCTGCTCGCGCACGGCCTGGGCCAGCGAGCACTGCGCGCCAAAGCGGGCCTGCAGCGCATCGATGAGGGCCTGGGGTACGTCGCGCAGCTTGATTTCGGGCAGCAGGTGGGCGGCAGCGGTGGGGGCGTTCATGGTGTGTGTCTCCGGTGGGTGCGGTCAGTGAGAAGCATTCTAGGTTCGGCCCCGTGCAAGGGCCCTGCGTGATCCAACTTGGGCCTGTGCGGGGATGCGGGTATTCACGGGCTTGTTGGTCGGCGTCTGCATAAATACATTACGTTCGAAATGTATATTGTGAAAGCGCCATGAACCACCGTGTTTCCCCCAAGGCCGGGGTGCGCCGCACCCATGCCGAGCGCAGCGCCGCCACCCGCCAGCATCTGATCGCCACAGCCATCGATGTGATCCAGCACCGCAGCCTGGAGGAGATGTCTATCCACGAGCTGGCCAAGTCGGCGGGCATGACCTCGGGTGCGGTGCAGCACCACTTCGAGTCGAAAGCGGTGCTGATGATGAATGTGCTGAGCGAGCTGATCGAGTCCACCGTGCGCTCGGGCGAACTCCGGCCCAGCCCCGCGCTGCCAGCGCGCGAACGGGCCGCGAAGTTTGTGCAGGCGGTGTGGAGCCTGGTCTATGCGCAGCCGCGCTTCATCGTGGCCTGGAACATCTATCTGGGCTGTCGCAACCAGCCCGAGGTACTGGGCCACATCGCCGAGCTGCGCCAGAGTGTGCAGACGCGCATGCACGAAGGCTTCTTCACGGCCTTCCCCGAGCTGGCGGCAGAACCCGACCGCGATGGCCTGTTGGGCCTGGTGCTGTCGTCGCTGCGCGGGCTGGGGATGCTGCAGCTGTTTGCGCCCGCACAGCCATCAGCGCCCGATGCCGTCCATCAGGCGCAGCTGGCCTGCCTGGCCGACTGGATCGCCACCCGGTGCGAGGCGGCAGCAGCCTCTGCGGCCACGCCCGCGAAGGTGCGCACGCGCCGCCGCTGACCCTCATCAGATTCAGATGCCCCGCCGTGCGCGGCGCATCTGGCCTGCACGCCAGGTGCACGCCCCCACACCCAACACCACCAGGAGACACACCATGACCTCTGCTTCTTTGCGCGCCCCGCGCACCCTCGCGCTTAGCGTGCTTGCCGGATTGGCCAGCATGGCCGGTGGCGCCCTGGCGCAGCAGCAGGGCGGCTATCCGACCAAGCCCATCCAGCTCATCGCCCAGCAACCGCCCGGCAGCGGCTCGGACGCGATGACGCGCGTGTGGGCCGACTGCGCTGCGCGCGAGCTGGGCCAGGCCGTGGTGGTGCAGAACAAGCCCGGGGCCAATGGCATCCTGGCCATCAACTACCTCAAGTCCCAGCCCGCCGACGGCTACAGCCTGCTTAGCATCGGCATGTCGCAGATGACGATCACGCCCTATGTCTACAAGCAGCCGCCGTATGACCCGCAACACGACTTTGATGGTGTGGCCGTGCTGGGCACGTCGCCCCTGGTGTTGACCGTGCCGCCCGGCATGGGCATCGCCAGCCTGGCTGATTTGCAGAAGCTGGCGCGGTCCACGCCCGGCGGCATCAACTTTGGCTCACCAGGCAAAGGCAGCCCTGCGCACCTGCTGACCTCGGCGCTGGTGGACAAGCTGGGCGTGCCCGGCACCCATGTGCCCTTTGTGGGCGAGGGTGCGGGCCTGACTGCGCTCATGGGCCAGCAGATCCACGCGATGACGTTGGTGATTGGCACGGCGGCGGCGCAGGTCAAGGCGGGCAAGCTGGTGCCGCTGGCGCTGTTCGGTGCGCAGCGCTCGGCGCTGCTGCCCGATGTGCCCACCATCGCCGAAGCCCTGCCCGCCGCCAGCGATCTGGCGCGGCCTGCGTGGATTGCGGTGGTGGCCAAGTCAGGCACCTCGCCCGAGCTGCTGAACCGGCTCAATGCCGTCACCGAAAAATGCCGTGGTGGTGATGCGCAGTACAAGTCCCGCCTGGAAGCCATGAACGTCACACTGACCACTTCCACACCCGGCGATGCCCGCACCTGGGCGGCCCGCGATGCGGCCGTGTGGCGCCCGCTGATCGACAAGCTGGGCCTGGCCACGGAATGACGGCGGGCACAGCGGCGCCGCTGGTCACGCTGCCCCACGGCGGGCAGCTGCGCGGCCTGTGGGAGCAGGGCGTGCGCGTGTTCCGGGGTGTGCGGTATGCCCAGGCGCCGCGCGGCACTTTGCGCTTTGCGGCGCCGGTGCCAGCGCTACCGTGGCCTGGCGTGCGCGATGCCACCGGGTTTGCGCCGATGGCACCGCAGCTGCCCCGCACGGCGCGTGCGGATGCACCCATGCTGGGGGGCGAAGACTGCCTGGCCGTCAACGTGTGGGCCCCGCCTGCCGAGCCCGGCGCCCGCCTGCCCGTGATGGTATGGGTGCATGGCGGCGGGTTCTTTCGCGGGTCGGCCAGCGAGCCGTTGTACGACGGGGCGTCGTTTGCGCGCCAGGGCGTGGTGTTTGTGTCGCTGCAGTACCGTTTGGGCATCGATGGATTTCTGCATTTCGAGGACGAGGGTGAGGCTGGTTCGCGGGGCGGGGCAGCGCCCGCCAATCGCGGCCTGCTGGACTTGTTGGCCGCGCTGCAATGGGTGCGCGAGCACATCTCCGCCTGGGGCGGCGACCCAGCGCAGGTTACGGTGTTCGGCCAGTCGGCCGGTGCGGGCGCACTGGCCTGTGTGCTGGGCATGCCCGCATCGCGTGGGCTGTTGCAGCGCGCCATCTTGCAGAGCCCGAGCGTGGCCTGCCAGACGCTGCAAGAGGCCGCCGCTGCACGCCGCGCCGTGGCTGCGCTGGTGGGGGTGGCGCCCTCTATGGCTGCGCTGGGTGTGGCAGCCCGGCCTGCCGTGCTGCACGCGGTGCACCGCCTCGCGGCAGACCCGGCCCTGCGGCAGCAACACGGCCTGGGCATCCGCAACTTCTTTCCCCTGCGGCCCGTGGTGGACGGGCAGGTGCTTGTTGCATCGCCGCTGCAGGCGCTGGCGCAGCAGTGGGCGGCGCACCCGCCAGACTTGCAGGTGCTGGTGGGCAGCAATGCCGAGGAGATGCGCCTGTACCACGTGCCGGGCGGCGCGATGGACCGCGTGACCGAGGCGCAGGTGCTGGCCTTTGCGCAGGAGGTGGGCTTGGGCGCGCACGCGGTGCAGGCCCTGCGCGCCACATTGCCGCCCACACACCAAACGCCCGGCGAACTGCTGTGTGCCCTGCAGTCCGACTTTTACTACCGCGTGCCCGCCCAGCGCATTGCCGCACTGGCCAGCCGCTGGGCCCGCGGTGCCCATGCCTACGAATTTGGCTGGCCTTCGCCGCAATGGCGAGGGCGCCTGGGGGCGGCGCATGGGGTGGAGTTGCCATTTGTGTTCGGCAACCTCCACACCGCCACGGGACAGGAACTGACAGGGCCCAGGCCACCCACCGCGCTGGCTGCGACCATGCACCAGGGCTGGGTGGCGTTTGCACAAAGGGGCGACCCCGGATGGGCGCCGTACGCGGGCGTGCAACCGCTGGTTCAGCGGTTCGGTGTGGCGTCGCCTGCGTATGCGCCCCACCCGGAGCCTGTGCGGCTCTCGCTGTGGGACGGTCTTCTCTGACAAAGTAGCCGCCGAGGTGGCTGCAGAGGTAGATGCCGGAGCGGTGGCTCGCTACACTGGTCCGGCGTCTTGTTGACGACTTCAAACAGAGGGGGTTGCCATGGCTTCAGCCAATGTGGGGGATTGCCTGTCGGGTGCCTGGGGCATCTTCAAGAACAACGCCATCACCCATGTGGTGTGCACCTTGCTGGTGATGGTGGTGGCCAGCATCAGCGCGGGCCTGCTGGCCGGGCCCATGGTGGTGGGCTATATGCGCATGATCGAGCGCGAGGCGCGCGCCGAGGCGGTGCAGATCGGCGACATCTTCCGGGGCTTTGACGACTTTGTGCCCGCGTTTGTGGCCGGGCTCATCAGCTCGCTGGTGGTGTCGCTGGGCTTCATGCTGTGTTTCATCCCCGGCCTGCTGGTCATGGCGCTGCCCCCGGTGGCGCTGTTCCTCGTGGCGCGCGGCGAGCGCGATGGTGTGGCCGCCTTCAACCAGGCCTGGAGCATCGTGACGAAGAACCTGGGCTCGGCGTTTTTCTGTTCACTGGTGCTGGGCATCGTGGGTTCGCTGGGCTTTTTGCTCTGCGGCGTGGGCGCGCTGCTGACGCTGCCGCTGTCCACCATCGGCTCTTACTACATGGCGCGCCAGCTGGTGGGCGATGAACCGGTGGCGCTCCCTCCCCTCTGACCCCGGGCCTGTAGTGGTGCCGGTGAGCAGATCGCCCGCCTGGCAGCCGCTGGACGGGAACGCTCGGCGGCTGCGGCTGGCGTTCGGCCTGGGCTGGCCGCTGGCCATGGCCGCCACGCCCTGGTGGCTGGGGCAGGGCGGGCTGGGCCTGGGCTGCGGGTTCCGCGCGCTGACGGGCATGCCCTGCCCGCTGTGTGGCGGCACACATGCGTGTGCGGCGCTGGTGCAGGGCGACTGGGCGGCCGCCTGGGCCGCCAACCCGGGCGCGGTGCTGTTGCTGGTGTGGCTGGTGCTGCTGGCGGGCCAGGCGGTGGTGGAATGCACGCTGGGCCACCGCCGCACGGTGCGCTGGCCGTGGTGGCATCCGGCAGTGCTGGTGGCGGTGGGCGGCGGATTGCTGCTGCCCTGGCTGCTGCGCCTTTCGGGGCTGGCGTAGCTGGGTGCCCAGCCTTCTTTCTCGTTCTTCTTTCTCTATTCCTTTCCAACTTTTCGGGCACGCGCGTGCACCGCTTGTGATGTGCGCGCACCACTTGCATGCAAAGCAGCGTGTCCGTGGTGCCAGGGAACCGCCCGGTGCACAGCTTCCGTGCGCCAGACTGGTGCATTCGGCTTGTATACCAGTTGGCACGGAACCTGCGTAACCGCAGGCAATGACCACCGCCACCGAGATCAGCAACCGCATCATCGAAGCCGTGATGGCGCAAAAACTCGCGCCCGGCTCCCGCCTGGGCGAGCAGCAACTGGCCATGCTGTTCGACTGCAGCCGCACCATCGTGCGCGAGGCGCTCACGCGGCTGGCCACGCGGGGCATCGTCACCGTCAGCGCCCGGCGCGGCTGGTATGTGATCGAGCCATCGCAAGACGAAGCGCGCGAGGCCTTCGAGGCGCGCCGCGTGATCGAGCTGGGCCTGCTGCACCAGCTCAAGGTGGTGGACAAGGCTGCATTGCGCCAGCTCAAAAGCCATCTGCAGCGCGAAAAGGCCGCGCTGGCGGGCACCGACGTGGGCATGCGCAGCTTTCTATTGGGCGACTTCCATGTGTGCCTGGCCGAATGCCTGGGCAACAGCCTGCTGGCCGACACGCTGCGCGACTTCACGGCGCGCACCACGCTCATCGCCATGCTCTACCAGTCGTCGCACGATGCGGCGCAGAGCTGCGCCGACCATGTGCGCATCGTCGAGGCGCTGGAGGCAGGCGACATTGCCCGCGCCGAAGCGCTGATGTCCGAGCACATCGGCACGGTGCAGTCGGCCCTGCGCCTGCAGGCCAGCAGCGACCCGCTGGCCGGGCTGCGCGATGCGCTGGCACCGGTGCGCAAGAGCCCTGCACAAGCCACCCCACCAGCCCGCGCGCGCAAGCCCCGCGCTGCCCCCAAGAGTTCCACCCCCCCAGCGTCTGACCCAGACGCCCCTGCCGACGCATCCACCTACCTAGGAGCCCTGCTATGACCACCGTCCGCACCGTCACCTCGTCCACCCGCCGCCTGACCCTGGGCGTGTTCGCCGCCGCAGGCCTGTCTGCGGCCCTGATGGCGCCCGCCGCCCACGCGCAGAACGCGCTGGACAACATCCTCAAGGCCAAGGAAATCAAGATCGCCATTCCCACCGACTACCCGCCCTACGGCTTTGTCGGCACCGACCTCAAGCCCCAGGGCCTGGATGTCGAGATGGCCAATTACATCGCCACCAAGCTGGGCGTGAAGGTCGAGCTGATCCCCGTGACCAGCGCCAACCGCATCCCGTACCTGCAAACGCAAAAAGCTGACCTCGTGATCTCCACCCTGGGCAAGAACCCCGAGCGCGAGAAGGTGATCGACTTCACTGCGGCCTACGCACCGTTCTTCCAGGCTGTGTTTGCGAGCAAGAGCCTGAACATCAAGAGCTTTGCCGACCTCACGGGCAAGAGCGTGGCCGTGACGCGTGGCGCCATGGAAGACCAGGAACTGGCCAAGGTCGCTCCCCCCGGTGTGGACGTGAAGCGCTTTGAAGACCACGCGGCCAGCATCTCGGCTTTCGTGTCGGGCCAGACGCAGGCGATTGCCACCAGCGCCTCCACGGCGGGCACCATCATGGTCAAGAACCCCAACCTGCAGACCGAATACAAGCTGCTGCTGAAAGACAGCCCCAACTTCATCGGCGTGGCCAAGGGTGAAGACAAGCTGCGCCTGCGTGTGAACGAAATCATTGCCGAGGCGCGCAAATCCGGCGACATCGACAAGATGTCCAGCAAGTGGCTGGGCCGCCCTGCGGGCGATCTGCCCCTGTAATCGCTGTTGTCGCCCCTGCTGAAAGAACCGAACAGGACCGTGGCGTGACAAGCGTCACGGGGCATTCGCACCATGCTGATTGCGCTTGACTTTTCTGCCGTGCTGTCCTCGTGGCCGTTGCTGGTGCGCGGCGTGCTCTGGACCATTGGCCTGACCATCGTGGGCACCGTGCTGGGCCTGCTGCTGGGCACGGCCTGTGCCTGGGCACGCGCCCGCAACCTCGGGCCGCGTGCACTGCCACTGCGCTGGGCGGTGGCCAGCTATGTGGAGCTGGTGCGCAACACGCCCTTCATCGTGCAGCTGTTTTTCCTGTTCTTCGGGCTGCCCGCGCTGGGGCTCAAGCTCTCGCCCGAGTTTGCATCGGTGCTGGCCATGGTGATCAACCTGGGCGCGTATTCCGCCGAAATCATCCGCGCAGGCATCGAGGCCACGCCACGCGGCCAGATCGAAGCCGCGCACAGTCTGGCGCTGACGCCGGGCCAGACCTTCCGGCGCGTGGTGCTGCCGCCCGCGCTGCTCAAGGTGTGGCCTGCCATGGTGAGCCAGATCATCATCGTGATGCTGGGCTCGGCGGTGTGTGGGCAGATCTCCACGCCCGAGCTGAGCTATGCCGCCAACCTGATCTCCAGCAACACCTTCCGCGCGTTCGAGGCCTTCATCCTGGCCACTGCCGTGTATCTGGTGCTGTCCATGCTCACCCGCCGCCTGCTGATGTGGGCGGGTGCACGTTTCTTGGTCGGGAGGTAAGCCGCCATGGTCGAGTTCTCTCTGTGGGACATCCTGCGCAACCTGCTGCTGGCGGCGCGCTGGACGGTATCCCTGTCCCTCATCGCCTTCATCGGTGGCGGCCTGGTAGGTCTGCTGCTGCTGGTGCTGCGCTTGTCCAAGGTGCGTGGCACCGAGCGTTTGATCGGTGCCTATGTGCAGGTGTTCCAGGGCACGCCGCTGCTCATGCAGCTGTTCCTGGCGTATTTCGGCATTGCGCTTTTTGGCATCAAGACCTCACCATGGACGGCCGCGGCCGTGGCGCTGACGCTCTACACCAGCGCCTACCTCACCGAGATCTGGCGCGGCTGCGTGGCCTCGATCCCCAAGGGCCAGTGGGAGGCCGCGCAGAGCCTGGCACTCAGCTTTGGCGAGCAGCTGCGCCATGTGGTGCTGCCGCAGGCGCTGCGCATTGCGGTGCCGCCCACGGTGGGTTTTCTGGTGCAGGTGATCAAGGGTACGGCGCTGGCTTCGGTGATTGGTTTTGTCGAGCTGACCAAGGCGGGCAGCATGATCTCCAACGCCACCTACCAGCCCTTCCTCGTCTACGCCTGTGTCGCCCTGCTGTACTTTGTTTTGTGCTTCCCGGTAAGCCTGGTGGCGCAATCGCTTGAAAGGAAACTCCATGGCAATCGCCGCTGAAACCACCACGGCTACCCCCACTCCCGCCCACGATGGCATCGTGGTGAGCGATCCACCCATCGTGGACATCACGGCCCTGCGCAAGTCTTACGGCACCAACGAGGTGCTCAAAGGCATCGACCTCAAAGTGCAAAAGGGCGAGGTGATTGCCATCATCGGAAAAAGCGGCTCGGGCAAGAGCACGCTGCTGCGCTGCGTGAACGGGCTGGAGGTTTTTCAGGAAGGCGCTCTGAGCGTCAACGGCAAGAAGCTCATGCACGACAGCCCCACTGCGATGCGGGAGTTACGCCAGCAGGTGGGCATGATCTTTCAGAGCTTCAACCTGTTCCCGCACCTGAGCGTGGGCCGCAACATCATGCTGGCCCCCACGCTAGTGAAGGCACGGGATGCCAAGACGGCAGAAGCGCAGGCGCGCAAGCTGCTCGAACGTGTGGGTCTGGCCGAAAAGTTTGACGCCATGCCCGATCAGCTCTCGGGCGGGCAGCAGCAGCGCGTGGCCATTGCGCGCGCGCTGGCCATGGAGCCGCAGGTGCTGCTGTGCGACGAAATCACCTCGGCGCTGGATCCAGAGCTGGTGGGCGAGGTGCTGCGCGTGGTGGAGTCGCTGGCACTCGAAGGCATGACGCTGATGATGGTCACGCACGAGATGGCGTTTGCCCGCAAGGTGAGTGACCGCGTGATCTTCATGCACCAGGGTCGCGTGCATGAAACAGGTGCGCCCGCCGAGCTGTTTGGTAACCCGCAGACGCCGGAGCTGCAGCAGTTTCTGTCGTCGCTGCACGACTGACCAAAAACAAAGCCCGCCTGCGGTCTGGAGAGTTCCAGGGCAGGCGGGCCCGCAGGCCCGCAGACCCCAATAGCCCGCTACATCCCAGAGGTCACCTGCAGGCATGGCACCCGCGCCAGGCCCAGGCGCCTCACGAAAAAATTCAGGACAGAAGGCCCTTTTCGAATTCTGAGGGAGACAGCGCTCCGCTCTGGTCCTTGTCCAGTTCCTTGAAGCGCTGGCTGATGGCCGGCAGCTGAGTCGCTTCCTTCTCGGTCAACTGGCCGTCCTTGTCGAGGTCTGCGCGGTTGAATGCCGTGGTGGCGGCCATGGACGGGTTGCCGGTGCCGGGGCCATACGAATATTTGGAGTCCGCCTGGGGTGCCGTTTTACTGGCTGGGGCGGGCTGGGGCGATGCCGAAGTGGTCTGTGCTTGCAATGCGCCTGCGCCGCCCAGGGAGATGGCGGCGAAAAGCATCACGCTGCGCGTGTCGAACGAAGAGGTGCGTCGTTGCAGTGCTTTCATGGAAGCTAAGCTCCTTCGAAGTTGAACAGGGTTGCATTGCACCGCAGCACGGTGGTGAAGGCCAGCACTCTTGCCTGCTGTTGCCCAGGTCAACATTTCCCAGCCTGGTGTAACCCAGCAGGACCGGCATATGTAGTTTTTGCGGGTGAATGTAGCCAGAAGTAGCTCGCAGGTTGCCTGTAGCCGTGGCATCGGTGAAAGAGGCTTGGGGCGGCATGCCCCCGCGGTGGATCCTGTGCGCAGGATGACCGGCAGGCCCGTGTACGTCCTACAAGCGACGGGCGTGCGCGCCAAAACAATGAATCCAAGCAATTCGCTTGTTTTGGTGTTTTATCGAAGGAGCCTTTCATGCAAAAGCAAACCATCCTCGCCGCTCTGGCCACACTGGCGTGCACCGCTGCCCTGGCACAAGCCCCCGCCAATGTCACCGCGCGTCCGCCTGCAGAAGTCAACCCCACCGCATCGGGCGGCGCTGCGGCTGCCAATGCCCAGAACAAGGTGGACATGCGCAGCAGCCAGAGCAGCGCTGCACCCGCCAACCCCACCGCGGGTGACGGCCGTGCCGCCCCTGTGGCCGAGATCAACCCCAGTGCAGCAGGCGGCAAGGCCGCAGCCACCGCACAGACGCGTGTCAATGCACGCTTGATGGACAGCAATGGCGATGGGATGGTGTCGCGCAAGGAGTGGGACACCTACCATGCGAACGCCTGGAACACCCTGCAGCCCACGAACACGGGCGTATCCACCGCTGACATTGACAAGCTCAACCGCACCCCTATGACCCACTGATCGGGCCGTGCGTAGCCAACGGGTTCGAACCAACGCCCCTGCATGTGATGGCAGGGGCGTTGGTCTGTCTGGGCAGCACGGAGTACGGTGAAGCCATATCGCAATGTGGCTTCCTGCGCGGCGGGCAGGGTGATAGGTGCCCTCCCACCGCAGTGGACCTGGGTGGCGGAGAATCTGCGAATTCTTCCACCGCATGCGGCGCCCCTGCCGCCTGCGCTCCACCTTACCGAGGCACCCCATGGGCAACCGACTCACTCAGATCGCCACGCGCACCGGCGACGCCGGTACCACCGGACTGGGCAACAACCAACGCGTTTCCAAAAACAGCCTGCGCATCCATGCTCTGGGCGACGTGGACGAACTCAACTCCCACATCGGCCTGCTGCTGTGCGAGCGCGTTCCCGCCGATGTGCGCGAGCTGCTTGTCGAGGTACAGCACCAGCTGTTCAACCTGGGGGGCGAGTTGTCGATTCCCGGCTACGAACTGCTCAAGGCCGAGGCGGTGCTGGCGCTCGACGAGGCGCTGGCCCACCACAACGCGGCGCTGCCCCGGCTGCAGGAGTTCATCCTTCCCGCAGGCACCCGCGCCGCCGCGCAAGCCCACGTCTGCCGCACCGTGGCGCGCCGCGCAGAGCGTGTGGTGGTGGCGCTGGGCAACGAAGAGGCCATCAACGACGCACCCCGGCAGTACCTCAACCGCCTGTCCGACCTGATGTTCGTGCTCGCCCGCGTGCTCAACCGCATGGACGGTGGCGATGACGTGTACTGGAAAAGCGAGCGCCTGGCGCAGCAAAATGCTACTAAATAGATAGCTTGCAGCGCTTATCTGCCAAGCGCTAGCGGCCAACTTGACTCAAAATTCTGTTCGTCCCGGTGCGTGGGAGTGCGCAATGGGCGATGGCCGACTGGTGGCCAGGGTGCCCTGGCTTCGACAGGCTCAGCCCGAACGGGTCCGGGCGGTTGGAGTTGCAACTCCATTGCTCCGCACGCCGCAGTGACGTGGGCCCCCAGCCTCAACACAGTGCGCGGCCCATGCCAGGGCAGCCAAGCAAGGGCCGCCCCGCAGCGAGGGCTGCGTCCCCCTTCCCGAATCGCGCCAGCGATTCGAGAGAAGGGGGAAGGCACGAAGTGCCTCAGGGGGATGTACCTTATCTCGGCGCGAGGATCGCCATCGTCAGCCGCGACACGCAGGTCAGCTCACCCGCTTCGTTGTGCATATCGATGTGCCACACATGCGTGGTGCGGCCAATGTGCACAGGCTTCGCCGTTCCGGTCACCCAGCCGCTGGTGGCAGAGCGCAGGTGGTTGGCGTTGATGTCCAGGCCCACGGCGCGGTAGCCCTCGGGCAGGGTGTAGTAGGCGCCGGTGGAGCCCAGCGACTCGGCCAGCACCACGCTGACCCCGCCGTGCAGCAGGCCAAAAGGCTGGATGGTGCGGTGGTCCACCGGCACCCGCGCGCGCAGAAAATCGTCGCCCACCTCGACAAACTCAATGCCCAGGTGCTCTACGGCGGTGTTGCGGTTGGCGGCCTCCAGCAGGGCCAGGTCGATGGGTTTTTTCCAGATGGGCATGGTGTTGAAGGGGCAGCAGGGCCAAGTCAGTGCAAGCCGCTGATTGTGCCAATGCCCGTGGCCCCGCCCTGTGCCGCAGGTGCCTAGGAGCCTGTCGGACTTGGAAGTCGTCGGCTGCAAATCGGCCGCAGCGGTCCATTTTTTACCGTCTTTTTGCCCCATAGCCGGGCTATGGGTCTGCAAATCCGGCAAAAACTGTCCTCGCTGGGGCCGATTCTCACTATCGACGCTCCAAAGTCCGACAGGCTCCTAGCCTCAGCCCACAAACTTGCCGTTGGCGCCCATCACCCCCAGGTCCAGAAAGCGCGAGCCCACATACGGCGCGCCGCCTGCGTAGTCGATGGAAAGGCCACCCAGGTCGCTGCTGCGGATACCGGCCAGTGCGCTGCGCAGCTTGGCGCGGGTGAGCTCACGTCCGGCGCGTTCCAGGCCTTCGGCCAGCACGCGGGCGTTCACATAGCCTTCAAAGCTGCGGGCCGAGAACTCCTGGTAGCCCAGCGCGCGCATGGCTTTCTGGTAGTCGCGCACCACGGCCACGCTGGTGCGGGCCGCGTCGGGCAACACCATCGACAGCGCAATGCCCGAGGCCTTGCCACCCAGCTGGCGCAGGTTGTCGCCCGACAGCGCCACGCTGGTGGCGGCCAGCGGCGTGCTGGGCGACACTTTCTTGAACTCGTTGATCAGTGTGGCGGTAACGTCACCTGCGGTTCCGAGAAGCACAGCGGCGGCCTTGGCGGCCACGGCCTTGCCCACCACATCGGGCACCTGCGCGCCCTGTGCATCCAGCTTGAAAGCCTTGGGTGCTGGTTGCTTGGCGGCTGCCATGGCCTTGTTCACGTCCGCCAGAAACTCGCGGCCAAACGCCGTGTCTTGGTACACGATGGCCAGGTCGTTCATGCCCATGGACACCAGCTTTTGTGTGAGGCGCTGGGCTTCGTCGGCGTAGCTGGCGCGCACGTGGAACACCGAGCGGTACTCGGCCTTGCGCAGCGACGTGGCACCGCTCTGTGGGGCCACATAGGGGATCTGCGCCTCGTCCACCAGCGGCAGGATGCGCTGGTTGTTGGCCGTGCCCATGCAGGAGATCAGCGAGACCACGTTGGCGTCGGCAATCAGCTTTCGCACGTTGTCTTCGGAGCGCGCGGCGTCGTAGCCGTCGTCCATGGCCAGCAGCTTGATTTCGCGGCCGTGGATGCCCTTGGCATTGGCCTGTGCAATGCCCGCATCCAGCCCTTGCTTCAATTCCTTGCCCAGGCTGGCCAGTGCGCCGGTCATGCCGATGGAGCAGCCAATGGTCACGCTCTTGGCGTCCATCGGGTCTTGCACGCCCACGGCGCGCGACGAGGTGGCAAGCAGCAGGCCGGTGCTGGCGGCCACAAGGGATTGGGTGAACTGACGCCGTTGCATGGTCAAAAAAACTCGCAGGCAAAAAAGCCACCAGCCCCGGATGGGGGCTGGTGGAGGGTGGACTGGGGAAGGTCGATGGACCTAGGGTTAACCCTGATTTTATCGAATCAGGCTGGCAATTGGCTGTCAGAAGCGCTATGGCCCTATGGCCCTGCGGACCATGTCGAGAAGCGGGCGCCGCGCCCCTACGCTGCGTTGGCCGTGTCTGTGGGCCGGCGCATGCTGCCCGTCTCCACATACCGCTGGTGCCACGACAAGGCCTCGTTCAGCAGGTGGGGCGTGTGCTGGCCCACGGCGCCCCGCTTGGCGCGGGCCACATAGTCGTGCAGCGCGGGCCGGAAGTCCGGGTGCGCGCAGCGGTCGATGATGATCTGCGCCCGTTGCGAGGGCGAGTGCCCACGCAGGTCGGCCAAACCCCGCTCGGTCACAAGGATCTGCACATCGTGCTCGGTGTGGTCCACATGCGAGGCCATGGGCACGATGCAGGAGATGCTGCCGTTCTTGGCCAGCGACGGCGTCATGAAGATCGACAGGTAGGCATTGCGCGCAAAGTCGCCCGAACCGCCGATACCGTTCATGATGGCCGAGCCCATGATGTGGGTCGAGTTGACGTTGCCGTAGATGTCGGCCTCGATCATGCCGTTCATCGCAATCAGGCCCATGCGGCGGATCAGCTCGGGGTGGTTGCTGATCTCCTGCGGGCGCAGCACGATGCGCTGCTTGTAATAGTCGATGCGCTCGTTGAAGTCCTGCATGGCCGCCGGGCTCAGCGACAGCGCCGTGGCCGATGCGCTCGCCAGCGTGCCCGAGCGCAGCATGTCCAGCATGCCGTCCTGCAGCACCTCGGTGTAGGCCGTGAGGTTCTCGAACGGGCCGTTGTTCAGCCCCGCGAGCACCGCGTTGGCAATGTTGCCCACGCCCGACTGCAGCGGCAGCAGGTCCTTGGGCAGGCGGCCCCTTTTCACCTCGTGCTGCAGGAACTCGATGATGTGGCCTGCGATGCGGTTGGAGGTGTCGTCCGGCGCGGCATACACACTGTTGCGGTCGGGCTGGTTGGTCATCACCACGGCGATCACCTTGCTCGGGTCGCAGCGCAGGTAGGGTTCGCCGATGCGCTCGTCGGGTCGCGTCATGGGGATGGGCTTGCGGTGCGGCGGCACATCGGTGCCGTAGTAGATGTCGTGCATGCCCTCCAACCCCGGGTGGTGCCATGCGTTCACCTCCAGGATGATTTTGTCGGCCTGGTCCAGCCAGGTCTTGTTGTTGCCCACCGAAGACGAGGGGATCAGCCGCCCGTCGGGCAACACGCCCGCCACCTCGACCACGGCCACATCCAGCTTGCCCAGAAAACCGAACCACACAAACTGCGCCACGTGCGACAGGTGGATGTCCACATACTGCATCTGCCCCGCATTGATCTGGCGGCGCACCGTCGGGTCGGACTGGTAGGGCAGGCGCATCTCGATGCCGTCCACCTGGGCCAGTGCGCCGTCCAGCTCAGGCGCGGTGCTGGCCCCCGTCCACAGACCGATCTTGAAGCCATGGCCCTGCGCGTTCAGGCTTTCGATGCGGCGGGCCAGCGCGCCCGGCACAGCCTTGGGGTAGCCCGCGCCGGTGAATCCGCTCATGCCCACATGGGCGCCGGCAGGGATCAGGGCGGCCGCCTCATCGGCGGACATGGTGCGGGAGAGAAAGTCGGGGTACAGCACCCGATCGGCCAGGGACATGAACAAACTCCGCAAAAAGAAAAAGGCCACCCGCCCGGTGAGCGGATGGCCCTGTGGACAAAACCCAGGATGCTAGCCTTCGTTCCTTACAAATTAAGGGTTAACCCTTACAAATGCGGTCCGGCGTCCCCATACCCGCAGATTACGCCGCTTTGCGGTTGAGCAGCGCGTACAGCAGGATCGCCCCGAACGTGGCGGTGCCGATGCCGCCCAGCGCAAACTGGCCGAACTTGAGCGTGAAGTCGCCCGTGCCCAGGATGAGGGTGATGGCCGCCACGATGAGGTTCTTGTTCTGCGAAAAGTCCACCTTGTTGTCCACCCAGATCTTGGCGCCCGCCACCGCGATCAGGCCAAACACCACGATGGACACGCCGCCCATCACCGGCAGCGGAATGGTCTGGATCAGCGCGCCGAACTTGGGGGAAAAGCCCAGCACCAGCGCAAACACGCCCGCCAGCAAGAACACGGCGGTGGAATAGATCTTGGTGGCGGCCATCACACCAATGTTTTCGGCGTAGGTGGTAACGCCTGTGCCGCCTGCAGCGCCGCTCACCATGGTGGCTACGCCGTCGCCAATGAACGCGCGGCCCATGTAGCGGTCCAGGTCCTGGCCCGTCATGGCCGTCACGGCCTTGATGTGGCCCAGGTTCTCGGCCACCAGGATGATGGCCACGGGCGCAATCAGCAGCATGGCATTGGCTTCGAACACCGGCGCAGCAAAGTTGGGCAAACCAAACCATGCGGCGTTGGCCAGTGCGGACAGGTCCATGGGCTTGCCCAGCCCCAGGCCATTGGTCAGCACCGCGTAGATGATGCTCGCCACGATCAAGCCCACCAGAATCAGCAGGCGCTGCACCATGCCGCGCGTGAGCACGGCCACCAGGCCCACGCTCACAAAGGTCACCACCTGCATCCAGCTGTCAAAGTTGCTGGCCGCCATGTTCTTGATGGGAATGCCCGCGAGGTTCAGCCCGATCACCGCCACCACCGAGCCCGTGACCACGGGCGGCATGAAGCGCTCGATCCAGCCCGTGCCAATGGCCTGCACCAGCGCGCCGATGAGCGTGTAGACCAGGCCACACGCAATGATGCCGCCCAGCGCCACGGCAATGTTGGCGTTGGCCCCTTTGCCCGCGTAGCCCGTGGCAGCAATCACCACGCCAATGAACGCAAAGCTCGACCCCAGGTAGCTGGGCACCTTGCCGCCCGTGACCAGGAAGAAGATCAGCGTGCCCACGCCGCTCATCAAAATCGCCACGTTCGGGTCAAAGCCCATCAGGATGGGCGCCAGCACCGTGGCCCCAAACATCGCAATCACGTGCTGCACCCCCATCACCGCCGTCTGCGGCCAGGGCAGCCGCTCATCGGGCCCAATCACCCCACCTTGTTGCAGCACCTCAGCGCTTTTTGTGCGCCAGTTCATGAATCCCATCTTGTCGGTTCCTTGTTGTTGAGGCGCGAATGCTAGTGGATGGGTGAGGCAATGCCGCGAAGCTGCAACTCTTTCGCCGGGCGCCCGCCGTGCCCCGGGTTAGCATTTGGGCCTACCCCGCTCTGCCCCTTGTGGGCACCGCCGCCATGCACTCTCAGCCGTCCTGCCCCAACTGCCGCCAGCCCATGCAGGCCCACCGGTTCACCAGCAACCAGGGGCACTCGCTGGAGCTGGACATCTGTTTTGCCTGCCAGGGCCTGTGGTTTGACAGGCACGAAAACCTCAAGCTCGCGCCCCAGTCGGTGGTCGAGCTGTTCCGCCTGCTGCACGAACACCGCACCGACCAGCACCAGCCCCTGGCAGAACGCATGGCCTGCCCGCGCTGCAACACCAGCCTGGCCAAAGGTTTTGACGTGGTGCGCAGCGGCCGCTACATGATCTACCGCTGCGCCCGCCTGCATGGCCGCTTCAGCACCTTCTCGTCCTTCATGGTCGAAAAAGGCTTTGTGCGCCACATGACGCGCCCCGAGATCGACGACCTGGCCAAACGCGTGGGCGCCATCTACTGCACCAGCTGCGGCGCCCCCGTGGACATCCGCAAGGACCACGCCTGCCCCTACTGCCGCGCCGCGTTCTCCCTCATCGACCCCGACGCCGTGGTGCGCGCCATGGAAGGCTACGCCAAGGCCAGCAGCGAGCGCACCACCCACGCCACCCCCTCGGTGGACATCGGCGACGCCCTGGTGGCCCTGGAGCGCGACCGCAGCCGCGCCGAACGCGAGCGGCAAAAGCGCGCGTTCACCAGCGCCAGTGATGCGAGCGACAGCTCATTCACGGGCGATCTGCTGACGGCCGGGGTGGAATTGGTGTGGGCCTTGATCAACACCAGAAGCCATCACTGAGGGCTTCCGAGGTGGAGCATGACAACGCCTCCCACCACGCACACCAGACCCACTACTTTGATGACACCCACTGGCTCGCCAAACAGCGCCATCCCCACCACGGCTGCGGCCGCCGTGCCGCTGGCCGCCCAGACTGCATAGGTGAGGCCCATGTCGAGCTGGCGCATGGCCACGGCCATGAGCCAGATGGCGAGTGCGTAGCACGCAGCTGCCATGCCGGACGGGAGGAGTCTGGAGAAGCCATCGGAGTACTTGAGCGCGACGGTTCCGGCAACTTCTGCAATGACGCTGGCTGCGACGAGCAGCCAGGCCGATAGGTTTGGATTCATGGGGCACCTTGGCCGAACATGCCCGTTTGTCACTTGTACCGAGTGACACGAGCAGTACGATGAAGCGGTACCCAGATGGTGAAGGGCCGCAGTGTAGCCACGCCCTTGCGATCCATCAAGAATACCCCACACAGGCTCTGGCGGCCACTTGCGTTTGCGCGGATCATGGAGCGTTGGCACAGCGGCAGCGCCGGATGGAGGGCGTGATGGTGTCCCTTCACGCACCCAGCCCATCCCCCGCACCACACTCCAACCCGTTCACAATGGCGCAGGCCTGTGTTCTGGTGGGCCCCGTCGCAAACAACCAACCAGCCGTGGCACCCGGTGGCCACAGGAGGAGAGGACCTTGCAGCCGCATCCGCCCCCAACCCGACGCCGTGCCCGCACCGCCGCCGCCCCGGCGCAGCGCAACCCTGAGAACGCGGGGGATGGCGCCGCCGCCTCCGACTCCGCTACCCCCTGCCTGCTGCAGCGCGCCCACCTGCGGGCCGTGCCCAGCACCCTGCTGATCCCGCTGGCCGCGCGCGCGTGCGGGAGCCGTTACTTTCCCTGGCTCGCCTGCAACGACGTGGTGGCCACCAGCCTGGTGGAGCGCCTGGGTGCCGATGTGGAACCGTGCCTGGACGACTTGCCCACGGTGCTCAACGTACTGTGGCGCACGCGCGCCATCAAGGACGCGGGCCGCAGTTTCTTCCTTGCGCACCCGAAGGCTGGAGGCGTGAGCCTGGGCTGTGGCCTGTCGCACCACTTCCAGTGGCTCGATACGGGCGCCAACCAGTGGCTCGATGCTGATCTGCCCGAGGTCATGGACCTGCGCCGCGAGCTGCTTCCGGTGCGCTGCCCGCGCACGCGCCATGCCACGGTGGACATCACGCAGCCTGGCTGGTGGCAGCGGCTGGGGCTGCCTAAGGAGGAAGGGGAAGGCGACGGTGCGGGCGTGCAGCCGGTGTTCATCGTCTGCGAAGGGGTGCTCATGTACCTGCAGCCCGCGCAGGTGCAGGCCGTGCTGCGCGAGTTTGCGCAGTGCGCCCCGGAAGGCTCGCGCCTGGTGATTGATGTCATGACGCACCGTGCCGTGGGCCGCGCGGCGCAGCATGCCAGCGTAGGCCCCACGGGGGCGGAGTTCCACTGGGGCGTGGGCAGCATGGACGAGCTGGCCGCCGCACACCCGCGCCTGGCGCTGCTGCGCCAGCAGAGCGTGTCGGAGTGTTATGGCTGGCCGGGTGTGGTGCTGGAAACGTTGTGGTGGCCGTGGCTGGGGGCGCCGCTGTATGGCATGGCGACTCTCGGCGTGGACGGCGCGTAAAGCTGCTCGCCGGTGGCTGCTTGGCAGCACGCTCCTAGGAGCGCGCCAGCTGCGCCCACACCGGCGCCTTGCCCGTCAGCTGCCCCACGATGGCGGCCTGCAGCGGCGGCAGCCGCCGGGCGCCCTGCAGCACCAGCTGCCGCAGCAGGCGCGGCACGGGGCGCGTGTCGGTATACAGCCGCACGATGGCATTGGTGCCCTCGTACATCGGCCATGCGTGGCGGTGGTGCGCCCGCGCATAGGTGGCCAGGGCTTCGCCATTGCCGATGTCGTGGCCCTGGCTGCGGGCCGCCACCACGGCGGCTGTCAGGCGTTCCACACCGGCCAGACCCAGGTTGTAGCCATGTGCCGTCACGGGGTGCATGCCCACGGCGGCGTCGCCCAGCAGCGCGCAGCGGTGGTCTGCAAAACGCTGTGCATACACGGCCACCAGCGGGTAGGCGTGGCGTTCGCCCTCCAGCTGCAAAGGCCCCAGGCGGTCGCCCAGCTGGGCCTGCACCGTAGCGGCGAAGGCCTGCGGGCTCTGGGCCATCAGCGCACCTGCGTCGGCAGTGCCCGCCGTGACCACCACCGAGCACAGCGCATGCCCCTCTTGGGGGTCATTGGGCAAGGGCAGCACCGCCAGCGTGCGTTCGTAGCCAAAACACTCGTGCGCGACGCCGCCATGGGGTTGGGCATGGCGCATGCGGCAGACGATCACGGTGCGGCCAAAGTCCGTCATGCGTGCGCCAATGCCCAGCTGCCGCCGCGTGGCCGAGAAGCGACTGTCCGCCGCCACCAGCAGCGGGGCCTGCAGGCGCAGTGGCGGTGCCGCAGCGCCATCGGCGGAAGGCTGCGGCAGGTACTCCAGCTCGGCATGGGCGGCTTGCGTGGCCACGCGCACCACCTGGGCGCCGGTCACGATGCGGATACCCGGTGTGCGTACCGCGACGGCATAGGCCGTGCGGCGCAGTGCGTGGTTGGGCACGATGAAGCCCAGAGCCTCCAGCCCCGTACCCTGGGTGCCCAGCTGCAGGGCGCTGCGCTGGCCCAGCGGGCCGTCGTGCACCTGCGCTTCGCGGATGGTGCCCACCTCGTGTGGCGCCAGGCCGGCCCAGGTGCCCAGCCGCTGCAGTGTGGCCACGCTGGGGTGGGTGAGCGCGATCTCGCGGCCATCGGGCGCGGGGTGGGCCAACGTGGCCTCAGACTGCTGTTCGACCACGGTGGTGGTGAACCCGGCCTGCGCCAGGGAAATGGCCAGCGACAGGCCCGCAGGGCCCGCGCCGACGATGAGAACGTCGCTGTGTGAGGAGGAGGTCATGGCAAGAAGACCGGGCGAAGCAGCCCGGCATCCACCCTGCAACCGTGGGGTGGGGCTTGCCATTGTGGGCGGGCACTCCGCGCGGCGGTTTGCCCTGCATCAAGGCAGTGTGCCTGAATGCTATAAATTAAATAGCTAAAAAATGATACGGGATGAGCGCTAGGGCCTTAAAACATCAAAAATTATGGTGCGTTACGAGCGTGCCGGTTTGCGCGCGCCCTTGGCGGGCTTCTTGCGGGCGCCACCCGCTGGCTTGCCGCGCAGGTGCAGCCCCCAGGTGACCAGCACCCACAGGTACGCCCCCAGCACGCTGTAGGCCGCCATGGCGGCCAGCGACAGCGGTGGTGCGGCGATGGAGCGCGGGCTGGCCATGGTCTCCAGCAGCTGGCGTGTGCCCGTGCCCAGCACTGGCATGGCCGCGCTGCCCGAACGTGCCATGCGTGCCGCCATGAAGATGAAGAATTCCATGAGCAGCGCACCGATCAGGAAACACGCGGCCAGGGCCAGCAACTGCGCAAACGCCCGGCGGTTGCCCTTGGCCAGAAAAATGATGGCTGACACCAGCACCAGGGCGGGCAGCAGCAGAGCCAGGGCAGGCCAGGCGGACATGAGCATGGTCATGGATGGGTACCGGATGCGAAAAGAGGCAATAAAAGAAAAGGCGCACGGGTGTGGCTGCGGATGATAGACGTATGCACCGCACACCCTCTGCGCCCCCTGCACCCCTTGCGCACCGGCAGCGCGGCGGGCATGTTCTGGGCGTGCGTCTCTTGTCTCTTGCTGGCGCCAGCTTATGGCCTACGGCTGTGGGGGCGGCCCCACCATCTCGCGCATGCGGCGGCGCAGGGCGCGGTCGCGGCGGTCTTCGGCCTCCCAGTCGGCCTTCACGCCGCGCCATAGCGCCAGTGCCATCAGCAGGATGACGGCGGTGAACGGCAGCGCGAACACGATGGTTGCGGTCTGCACCGCTTTCACGCCACCGGCCAGCAGCAGGCTGATGGCGATACCCGACACCAGCACCCCCCACGTGATCTTGACGCGTGCCGACGGGTTCTCATTGCCGCCAGTGCTCATCATGCCCAGCACCAGCGTGGCGGAATCGCCCGAGGTGACGAAGAACACCAGCACCAGCAACGTGGCCACGAACGACATCACAGCCCCCCAGGGCAGCGCGTGGAACATGGCAAAGAGCGCGGTGGAAACATCGGCCTTGACGGCTTCTGCCAAAGGCACGCCTTGCATGATCTCCAGATGCAGCGCCGTACCGCCGAACACCGAGAACCATACAAACGCTGCCAGCGTAGGCGCCAGCACGGTGCCCAGAATAAATTCGCGAATCGTGCGTCCACGGGAGACGCGTGCGATGAACAGACCCACGAAGGGCGACCAGCTCACCCACCAGGCCCAGTAGAAGACCGTCCAGCCGCTCACCCAGCCGCTGTCGCGAAAGGGTGTCATGCGCAAGCTCATACGCACGAACTCGCTCAGGTAGCTGCCCAGCGTGTTGGTGAAGGTGTCGATGATGATCACCGTGGGCCCGAGCACGAACACCGCCAGCGCCAACAGCGCCGCCATGACGAGGTTGAAAGTGGACAGCCACTTGATGCCGCGTGCCACGCCCGACACGGCCGAGGTGAGGAATAGAGCGGTGGTCACCACGATGATGCCCACCTGCCAGGCTTCATTCACCGGCACGCCCATCGTGGCAGCCAGGCCGCTGTTGATCTGCAGCGCGCCCATGCCCAGCGATGCGGCCACGCCGAAAGCCGTGGCGATTACCGCAAGGATGTTGACCACCGGGCCGATGCGCTGCAGTGGCGCCCACGGCAGGGCTGATACGGCCGTGCTGACGAGGGCCGAGCCGCCCCGGCGGAACTGGAAGAACGCGATCGCCAATGCCACGATGCTGTATACCGCCCAGGGGTGCAGGCCCCAGTGGAAGAAGCTGTAGCGCATGGCCGCGTTGGCGGCTTCGGGGGTATTCGGCGCGATGCCAGGCGGCGGCGTGCCGTAGTGTGAGATCGGCTCAGCCACACCCCAGAACACGAGGCCGATTCCCATGCCGGCAGCAAACAGCATGGCAAACCACGCTCCGATGGAGAATTCAGGCTCGTCGTCTTCCTGGCCCAACTTCAGGTCGCCATAGCGGCTGAACGCCAGGATGAGTGCCATCACCACCAGGCCCAGCACTACCCACAGGTAGAACCAGCCGAAGTTGCGCGTGATGGCCGCCAGCGCCGTGTCGAACACGGTGCCCAGCGAATCGGGCGCAACCACCCCCCAGAGCACGATGGCGAGGATCAGCCCCGCCGAGATGAGAAGTTCCATGGATCACCTTTCTTCTACAGAATCGACAAGGAGGTGTGTCGCGCCCATGGCCCTGCACGCATCACGCGCGCAGCATCAACCGCCCCACCGTCGTTTGCACAGCCATGAAGTCAGGCCTGCGCCACGGACGAACAAACGCATGAACGGATGAACGGAGCGCGAAGACTGCTGCAGGTGCCCGCAGGATGGGGCTTGGGGCAGGTGAACGCGCACAACGCGACCTGCACACCTCCGAAGGAAACACGGGCTGGACTGGCGGATGGCGAGCACACCCGAAGGTGGTGCTTGCCGGAACGCCGCATCGCAAGGATGAAAAACGGACCAGACCCGAAGCCGATGCGCGCTTGGGAACCAGCGGCGCGGCAAGGCAGGACATTTGCGCGCCACCCTCCGCAGAGGGTGCGAGAGACCTCGCGCAAATGGAAAAGCCTGCCAGTGTATGCAGTCGGCGCATTGCCGCGCAGGAAATACCTCAGTCAAGCCAAGGGTTGTGCCACAAAGTCGACCACGGCATTCACCACCTCAGCCTGCTGCAGGATCTTGCGGTGTCCCAGCCCCTCGGTGGGCAGCAGCGTGGCGCCCGGGATGTGGTCGCGGTAGGCCTCGCCATCGGCAAAGCGGTTGATGCGGTCGCCCCGGTCGTGCACCACCAGCGTGGGCAGCGCGATGCGTGGGCCCACAGCTGGGGGCTCGAACTGGCGCATCAGGATGCCTTCTCGGGCTTCGATGCGCCGCTGCAGGGCGGCACGCGTGCGCTCCGAAAGGCCGAACACCTTGGCGAACAGGCGCGTGTATTCGTGCGGCGACGCGGGCGGTGCCAGCAGCACCAGCCGCTGGGTGGCCAGGCCCCGGCTGGCCGCGTGCGCCGCTGCGTTGGCAGCCAGCGAATGGGCCACCACGGCATGGGGCGCCGAGTCCTGCGCGTGCAGACGGGCGGTGGCGTATTCGATGGCGCGGGCGAACTGGGGCAGGTTGCTCACGCGGCCCCGGCTGCCACCGTGCGCAGGCAGGTCTACCAGCACCGGGCGCAGGCCGCGCGCTGCCAGGGCATCGGCCAGCGGCAGCATCTGGCGCGCATGCCCGCCCCAGCCGTGCAGCAGGAGCACCGTGGGGCCGTGCGGCTGGGCCTGGGGCAGGTAAAGCGTGATCTCGGCGTCTTCAAACGGCCAGCGCTCTGTGCGCCAGTGGCCGGGCGGCACGGCTTGGCGGCCGGGTTTGCGCAGGGGCAGGGGCGTGCCAAACAGGCGCGCAGCCACGCGCACGGCCAGTGCGGGCCACAGTCGCTCGGTGGCGCCCAGGGTCAGGCGCACAAGGCGCATGGCGGGGTGTTCGCCGTAGAAGCTGGACGTGGCCCGCAGGGCGGTGGATGAAGAGGAGGTGTTCATGGTGGGGTTCCTGAAGGGATGGAGTGGGGCGCGCGGCGCGCGCCTCAGAAAAAGACCCAGTCCCGGTTGCTGCGCGGGAGGCTGGTGAGGGTGCTGCGCAGCGACCGGATGGCGCCCACTGCGGCCGCAATGGCGGCAATGCCCAGGATGATCAACATGGTGTTTCCTTTCTTCGCACGATTGTGCGAAATTGAGTGAAAAAAAGGAGCTATTTCTGAGCAATATCCAAAGTCAGCGACTCAATGCTGGGTGCGCGGCCTGCAAAACGGGCGCTGCTCAGGCGAGGGGAAGCGGCGAAGCCGCTCAGGGGGGTGATCCATTGGTGTAGCTCTTGACGAGGCGCGCCCAGGACGCCTCGGTGCGTGACACTGCCTGCGGATCGCGCAGGAAGCGGACGTCGTGCAACAAGCCCATGATCATGGAATAGATCTCGCCCACCAGCTGGTCGGGCGGGGTGTCGGCGGGCAGGTGGCCGGCCTCGATGGACTGGATCACCGTGCGGCGCAGTGCCGCGCGCCAGCGGGTGATCTCTGAATGCAGCAGGTCGCGCAGCTCGCCTTCGCGGTCGTCCAGCTCGAAGGCCCCTGCGGTGTAGATGCAGCCGGTGAAAGCCTCCACATCGCGCGTGCGGGCAATCCAGCGGCGCACGATTTCTTGGAGGCGCGGCAGGCCCTTGGGGTGCTGCATGGCGGGCACAAACACATCGGCCAGGAAGCGGCGGCCAAACTCCTCGATCACCGCCTTCTGCAACGCCTCGCGCGAGCCGGCGCGCGAGAACACGCCGCTCTTGGACAGACCCACGCGGTCGGCCACGGCCTGCAGCGTGATCGACTCCAGCCCTTCGGCCGCAGCCAGGTCCAGCGCTGCGCCCACAATGGCGGCGCGGGTGAGTTCTGATTTCTGGGTCTTGGCATCCATGGAGCGGAATTTAGCACGAATGTGCGAAATATGCATTTCACCCTGCTGTCAACCGGGTGACGGGGGTGGCTGGCCTGCGCACCGTGCCGCTGGTACGCTGCGTCGCCATGGAGACAAAACAAAACACCCCGCCTTACATTCCCCAGATCCGCCTGTACCAGAACTGGCTGCGTGACCAGCGCGGCCTGCAGTTCGACAGCTACGACGCGCTGTGGCGCTGGTCCACCACCGAGCTGGATGCGTTCTGGCAAAGCGTGTGGGACTATTTCCAGATCGAATCGCCCACCCCCCACACCGCCGTGCTGGGCAAGAACACCATGCCCGGTGCGTTGTGGTTTCCTGGCGCTCAGGTCAACTACGCGCGCCAGGCGCTGCGCCACGTCGATGCGGCGCACGCAGCGGGTCTGCCCGCCATCATCAGTCGCAACGAAAAAGGCAACCACCGCGAGCTGAGCTGGCCCGAGCTGCGCCGCCAAGTCGCGTCGCTGGCGCTGCACCTCAAGGCCCAGGGCATCCAGCCCGGCGACCGCGTGGCCGCCTACCTGCCCAACGTGCCCGAGGCCATGATCGCCTTTCTGGCCACGGTGAGCATCGGCGGCGTGTGGAGCATCTGCGCGCCCGACATGGGCACGCACGCAGTGCTCGACCGCTTCCGCCAGATCGAGCCCAAGGTGCTGATCGCCGTGGACGGCGTGACCTACGGCGGGCGTGACCACGACCGCACTGGCGTGCTGGCCGAGCTGCGCGAGGCCCTGCCCTGCGTGCAGCACGCGGTGCTGCTGGGCAATCTGGATGCTTCTGTTTCGATAGCTGGCTGGACAAGCTGGACTAGCGCTACCGCCCAAAACGATGCAGAAACGGCTGCCTTCGGGCCGATGTGGCTGCCGTTTGACCACCCGCTGTGGATCGTCTATTCCAGTGGCACCACCGGCCTGCCCAAACCCATCGTGCACGGCCACGGCGGCACGGTGCTGGTGGCGCTGCAGCTCAAGGTGCTGCACAACGACATCGGCTGCAGCTACGAACCCAACAGCTTGGGCGAGCGCTACCACTGGTACAGCTCCACCGGCTGGGTGATGTGGAACGCGCAGCTCAGCGGCCTGCTCTCGGGCACCACCTGCGTGATCTACGACGGCAACCCCGGCGGCAGCAAGGACCACCCGGACTGGGGCGTGCTGTGGCGCTTTGCGGCCGAGACGGGGGTGACCTTTTTCGGCGCGGGCGCGGCGTTTTTTGCCAACTGCATGAAGGCGGGCATCACGCTGGCCGACTTTGGCGATCTGACGCGCATCCGCGCGTTGGGCACCACCGGCTCGCCGCTGTCGCCCGAGGTGCAGGAGTGGGGCACGGCGCAGTTCGAGGCGCTGGGTACGCACGATATCTGGTGGAACAACATCTCGGGCGGCACCGACTTCTGCGGCGCCTTCATCGGCGGCAACCGCGAGATGCCGCAGGTGCCCGGCGAGATGCAATGCCGCATGCTGGGCGCTGCCGTGGAGTCTTGGGACGCCGAGGGCCGCCCCGTGCAGGACGCGGTGGGCGAGCTCGTCTGCGCGCAGCCCATCCCGTCGATGCCTTTGTTTCTGTGGGGCGACCAAGACGGCAGCCGCTACCTGTCGAGCTACTTCGACATGTACCCCGCAGGCCACGGCCGCCAGCCGGGCGGTGGCGACGGCCCCGCGAGCATGGGCGCGGTGTGGCGCCATGGCGACTGGCTCAAGATCGGCACCAACGGCGGCTGCGTGATCTATGGCCGCTCTGACGCCACCATCAACCGCCACGGCCTGCGCATGGGCACGAGCGAGATCTACAGCGCGGTGGAATCACTGCCCGAAGTGCTCGACAGCCTGGTGGTGGACCTGGAGTACCTGGGCCGCGAGAGCTACATGCCGCTATTTGTCGTGCTGCGCCCCGGCCACACGCTGGACGAGGCCCTGCGCGCGCGCATCAACGGCGCGGTGCGCACGGCACTGAGCCCGCGCTTTGTGCCCGACGACATCTTTGCCGTGGCCGAGGTGCCGCGCACGCTGAGCGGCAAAAAGCAGGAGTTGCCCATCAAGAAGCTGCTGCTGGGCCAGCCGATCGAAAAGGTAGTGAACAAGGACGCGATGGCGAATCCTGGGTGCCTGGACTGGTATGTGGCGTTTGCGGCGCAGCGGGCTGGAATGCTACAAAATCCATAGCTATTCACGTATGCTAGGCGAGCGGTAGCGGCCATTTTTGCTTGAATTTTTGCATGGCCACACTGCTGGTACGGCCCAAACCACTCGGGCACCGGCGGCGCATCGGCTTGACACCCTCTCCCCGGCCCTCTCCCGCGAGGGGAGAGGGAGTGTTCAGGGGCGCCATGACAGACGGGGGCGGTAGCAGGCTGCCCCGCCCCTCAATCCGTCAATCCAGCTTCGCGCCGGACGCCTTGATCAAGCGCTCCCACACCGGCCGCTCTTTGGCAATCGCGGCGGAGAACAGCGCGGGCGAGCTGTTCTGCACATCAAAACCCATGGCCGCAATACGCTGGGCCACATCGGGCAGCTGCGTGGTCTTGCGCACCTCGTCGGCAATGCGCTCCAGGATGGCGGGCGGCGTGCCTGCGGGGGCACCAAACGCCAGCCAGCCCGCCACGCGGTAGGCCTCGTCGTTCAGGCCCTGTTCGGCCAGGCTGGGCACGTTGGGCAGGGTGCCCATGCGGCGCTCGCCGCTCACGCCAATGGCCTTGAGTTTGCCCGCCTCGATGTGGGGCTTGGCCTGCAGCGCGCTGGCAAACGCGATCTGGATCTGGCCGCCCAGCAGGTCCTGCACCATGGGCGCCTCGCCCCGGTAGGCCACGTGGCTCATGTCGGCGTTCTGCGTGAGGCTCATGTAGGCCCCGGCCAGGTGCGGGTACGCGCCCGTGCCATACGAGCCGTAGGCTACCTTGCCCTTGTTGGCCACCACGTATTTGAGCAATTCGGGCCCCGTGGATGCGGTCACGCTCGGGTGCGCCACCAGCACCAGCGGCGCGATGGCGATCTGGTAGATGGGCGCGATGTCCTTCTCGGGGCTGTAGGGCAGCTTGGTATAGAGGAACTGGTTGGTGAGCATGGAGTTGCTCAGGCCCAGCAGCAGCGTGTAGCCGTCGGGCGCCGCCTTGGCCACCGCGTCGGTGCCGATGATGCCGGCCGCGCCGGGCTTGTTGTCGATGACCATGGGCTGGCCCAGGCCTACGGCCATCTTCTCGGCCAGCACACGCGCCAGCACGTCGGTGGCGCCACCAGCGGCAAACGGCACCACGATCTTGATGGGCTTGTTGGGGTAGGCCTGCGCGAAGGCGGTCGTGCCAGTGCAGGCGGCGGCCAGCGCTGCGGCGCCGAGCCAGGTGCGGCGGGACATCAGGGGGTGGAAGGGCATCGGTTTGTCTCCTGTCATGGTTATCAAAATTTACTCAGCGGGCTCCGCATGCATGGTGGCGGGCCGGGGCTTGGCTGTCACGCCATGGGCTTATGAGGTCTGGGGGCTCCCTGCGGCGGGGGCGGTGGTGATGCGCACGGTGATTGGCAGGGGCGCGAGCACCTCGCGCAGGCGGGCGGCCAGTGCGTCTGCCTGTGCGCAGGGGGCCACAGCCACACGCACCGCGTTGTCGCCTTCGGGCTGCACCTGGGGACGGAGGCCGTTCGTGACGGGTCCGCACACCCCATCGACCAGCGCTTGCACCGTGTGGCAGGCCGCGCGCTGGCGCAGCTCGGGCTTGTAGATCTTGCCCACGTTCGTCACGGGCATGGTCTCCAGCACCTGCACCCAGCGCGGGCGGGCCACGGCTTCGTCCACGCGTTCGGCGGTGAAGGCCAGCAGTTCGGCCTCGGTCACGGCCTGTGCACCGGGCACCAGCGTGGCGTAGACCACGGGCAGCTCGCCCGCATAGGCGTCGGGCGCACCCACGGCGGCGCACAGCTGCACGGCGGGGTGGGCGCCCAGCGCGTCTTCGATCACCTTGGGGTCGATGTTGTGGCCGCTGCGGATGATGAGGTCCTTGGAACGACCGCTCAGGTGCAGGCGACCCTGGTCGTCCACAAAGCCGAGGTCGCCGGTGGCCAGCCAGCCATCGTGGGTAAACGCCTTGGCCGTGTCGGCCGCGTCGAGAAAACCCGAGAACAGGTTGGGGGACTGGAAAAGCACCATGCCCGGCTGGCCGGGTGGCAGGTCCTGGTCGGACGCATTGCCCTGCGCATCGAGCGCCACCACGCGCAGCTGCGTGTAGGGCAACCGCCAGCCCACGCAGCCTGCGGGCGCGCGCACGCCCGGCGGGGTGATGGTGGCGATGCCCGCCATCTCCGTCATGCCCAGACTTTCGTGGATGTGCAGGCCAAACAGGCGCTCAAACCGCGCCGCCAGCTCGGGCGCCAGGATGGCCGCACCCGTGCGGCAGTAACGCAGCGTGGAGATATCGGCGCCGCCCAGCCCCACGTTGGCCAGCGCCGCCAGCACCGTGGGCACGGCCGACAGGTAGGTGCAGCGGTAGCGCTCCACCAGCCGCCAGTAGTTGGCGATCACCTCGCGGTTGCGGAACAGGCCGGTCGTGGGGATGATGGTCTCCACCCCTGCCGACAGCGCCGCCAGCGAGCCCGGCAGCACGCCCGCCACATGGAACAGCGGGTAGCCGTTGATGCCCACGTCCTCGGGCCGTATGCCCTGCATCTGCACGCTGCCCCAGGCCGTGAACACCTGTGCGCCGTGGCTGTGGCGCGCCAGCTTGGGCGCGCCGGTGGTGCCGCCGGTGTGAAAGTACGCCGCGATGTCGGTGGCGGCAATGTGGCGACCGCTCACCAGGTGGTCGCCAGGGTGCTGGTGGCGTTCGGCCAGGTCCACCACACCGGCAGGCAGCGGGCCCGCCGCGCCGGGGGCTTCCGTGTGGGGGGCCACACGCAACACGGTGGTGAGTGTGGGCACCAGGGCGCGCAGGCGCAGCGCCTTGCTCCAGTAGCCCACATCACCTTCGCCGCCATAGGCAATCAGCACCTTGGCACCCGCCAGGGTCATCATGGCTGCGATCTTCTCGTCGGTGAGCATGGGGTTGAGTGGTTGCACGATGCCCGCCGCCTCGCCGCCCCACAGGGCCAGGTGGTATTCCAGGCAGCCGGGCAGCAGCACGGCCACGGCATCCTGCGGGCCCACGTCAAGGTGGTGCAGCAGGTTGGCTGTCTGGTGGATGCCGGTGAGCAGCTGCGCATACGACCAGCGGATGGGTTCGTCTGCGGGGTCGGCCGTGGGCAAAAAGCTCAGCGCCGTCTTGTCGCCAAACGCCGCCGCCGAATTCACAAAGATTTCGTAGGTGCTTTGCACTGGCAGCGCTTCGGCCAGAGGGCGGGCTTCATGCCGTTCTACATCCTGCAGGCTGCGCACCGGGGGACCGGGGGAGAAAGGCGTGTGGAGCGGGGGCATCTGTGGGAGGCGCATGGCGGGTCTCGGGTCTGATGGGGCTGCGGGTCGGTCACCGGCGGGGGGCGGATGCGGCATCGTCCTACCCGGCTGCGCCCGCCGCGTGGCCACAGTCTGTCTGTGTGCCGGCGCAAAAGCAGTCACGCAGATGTCAGAGAGGGTTCAGGACCCCCTGCGAGACCGTCCGCAAGCTCTCAGCGCCGGGTGGTGCTGCGGCACACCCATAATGGACCTTGTTGATTGCCACTGCGCGCCCCGCCGCGCGCCTTCCCTCCATGAACACTCCGCAGCCGCCCAAACGTTTTTCGATGATCCGTGAGTTCCACCTCGCCGACTGGTTCACGCTGGGCAATGCGGTCTGCGGCGTGGGCGCGCTGTTCTCGGTCATGTCGTACCTGGAAACGAACGACGTGCTGCATGTGTACTTTGCGTGCGCTCTGGTGCTGGCCGCGCTGATCTTTGATGTGCTGGACGGCCGCATCGCGCGCTGGCGACAGAAGAGTTCAGCCATGGGCCGCGAGCTGGATTCGTTGGCCGACGTGATCTCCTTCGGCGTAGCGCCCGCCATCATTGCCTACGGCTGCGGCATGCAGGGCCTGTATGACCGCATCGTGCTGGCCTACTTCGTGGCCTGTGGCGTGTCGCGCCTGGCGCGCTACAACGTCACGGCCGAAACCCTGTCGGGCGACGACGGCAAGGTCAAATACTTTGAAGGCACGCCGATTCCCACCTCGATCATGCTGGTGGCGTTGATGGCCCTGGCCGCTTGGCTGGGCGCTGTGCGCGAGAGCCTGTGGTTTGGCAAGGTGCTCATTGGCGGCTTTACGCTGCACCCGCTGGTGCTGCTGTTTGCGGTGTCGGGCTCGTTGATGATCAGCCGGATTCGCATTCCCAAGCTCTGAGCCACTGGCTGCCCTGCCATCTCCTGTCCTGTCCTGTCGTTCTGGATGTTGAACACCATGGCACTTCAAAAAATCGCAGCTTTCTCCGATGGCCCTGTGGGCGGTAACCCCGCCGGTGTGTGGATCGGTGACGAGTTGCCCGCCCCCGCCGACATGCAGCGCATCGCTGCCGAGGTCGGCTTTTCTGAAACCGCGTTTGCCGCCCCACTGGGCGATGGCCGCTGGAAGGTGCGCTACTTTGCGCCCGAGAGCGAGGTGCCCTTTTGTGGCCACGCCACCATTGCCTTGGGCGCCGCGCTGGCGCAGCGCGAGGGCGACGGCGTGTTTGCGCTGTCGCTGAGCCAGGCCGAGATCACGGTCGAAGGCCGCCGCCAGGGCGATCTGGTGCAGGCGGCGCTGCAGTCGCCCCCCACGCGCAGCGGGCCTGTGCCTGCTGGGCTGCTGGCCGATGCGCTGGCCCTTTTTGGCCTCAGCGCGGCCGATCTGGATCCGCGCATCCCGCCCGCGCTCATCCACGGCGGTGCGGACCACCTGGTGCTGGCCCTGCGCAGCCGTGCGGCGCTGGCGGCCATGCACTACGCGCTGGACGCCGGCCGCACGCTGATGGTGAACGCCAAGCTGGTGACCATCGTGCTGGTGTGGGTGGAGTCGGACCGGCTGCTGCACACCCGCAATGCCTTTGCCTCGGGCGGCGTGCTGGAAGACCCGGCCACGGGCGCCGCCACGGCCGCACTGGCGGGCTACCTGCGCGACCTGGGCTGGCCGCATGGCGGCGCCATCGATGTGGTACAGGGCGAGGACATGGGCATGCGCTCGCGCCTGCGCGCCGAGATCGGGCCGGTGGCGGGCAGCTCCATCCGCGTGTCGGGCACGGCACGGTGGATGAGCGACGGCGAATAACGTTTCTTGCTACAAATAATATAGCTTTTAGCGCTTGATGGTAAAGCGCTAGGGCTTGTTTTGACTTGAATGTTGCGCTGTGCGCCCCGGCCCTGACGGCGGCAGCGCACCTGGCAGCGCGTCCATCTCTTGCCGAAGCCATTGCACCAGACACAGCGTCTCCGGCGACGGGTCCGGGGCCGTGCCGAAGTAGTGCCGGGTCAGCGGCAGCCGCAAGCTGGGCAGGGGCGACACCAGCCGCCCCGAGACCAGGTCGTGGGCAATCAGCGACACCGGGGCCATCGCAAAGCCCAGCCCATCCACGGCGGCCTGCAGCACAAAGTGCAGATGGTCAAACTGCAGGCAGCTGGCGGGCTGGAGCGTTGGCAGGTCCACCTGCTTCTTCCAGCTTTCCCAGTCCTTGCTGCGCGACTTGGACAGCAGCAGCACGTGGGACGACAACGCCTCGGGCCGCGTGACCGGGCGCTGGGCGAACAGCGCCGGCGACCCCACCACCAGCGCCTCGTCTTCCAGAAACGGGTGGACCTGCATGCCTGGCGGCCACCCGCGCGGGCCGCGCCGCAGGGCCAGGTCGAAAGCCTCGGCCGCGTGGTCGGGTGCCAGCGTGCTGGTGATGACCTGGGGTTCGATGTCCGGGTGCTGGGCCACAAAACCCGGCAGCCTGGGGATCAGCCAGCGCACCGCAAAGCTGGGCCGCACGTTGATCTTGACGCTGCGCAGCCCGGCATCGCCGCGCAGCGACTGGGCGGCGGCGCCGATCTGCGCGAGTGCAGGCCCGACCTGCGCGTGAAACTGATGCCCCGCCGCCGTGAGCAGCACCTGCCGCGTCTTGCGCTCGAACAGCTCCACGCCCAGGTGGGATTCCAGCGCCTTGATCTGGCGGCTGATGGCGCTGTGGGTGACGTGCAGCTCCAGCGCGGCGCGGGTAAAGCTCTGGTGGCGCGCCGCCGCTGCAAAGGCGCGGACGGCATTCAGCGGGGGCAGGCGGGGTGGCATGCGTGCAATTTTGTCACGCATGGCGCGCAGCAATATCGTTTGTCGCGCCCGGCACTGCCGCGCACCATGCGGGCCATGCCACAGCCTTCAGACAACACCTTGGCCTCAGACCACCACTCGCGCCGCGCCGCCTTGGCGCTGGGCCTGTCACTCCCCGGGGACACGGTGCTCTACCTGCTGCTGCCGATGTTTGCCCCGGCGTTTGGCGTCACCCTGTTCGAGGCGGGCATTCTGCTGGCCGCAAATCGCCTCGTGCGCATTGCGGGCTACGGGGCGGTGGCGCGGTTCTATGCCCGCCATGGCGAGCGCCTCACCTGCTCGCTGGCCGTGCTGGCCGCCGCCGCGTGTGCGCTGGGGTACGCCACCCTCAGCGGCTTCATCGCCTTGTTGGGCCTGCGGCTGCTGTGGGGCCTGGCCTTTGCGGCGCTGAACCTCGCCACGCAGGCGCTGGCCACAGCCGAGCCTCTGGGCGCAGCGCGCCGCGCCGGGCAGTCGCGCGCCTTTGCAGCGCTGGGGCCCATGCTGGCCCTGCCTGCGGGGGGTGTCTGCGCGCTGTGGTGGGAGCCCCGGGCCATCTTCTTTGTGTTTGCGGCTGTTGCGTTGTGCGCCTTGCTGGCCACGCGGCGCTTGCCCGCCCAGCCGCATGCCCTGCCGCTACCGCCCAAGCGCTGGGGCAAGTTGCCGGGCCGCCTGGACCGTTTTTCATTCGTCGAGGGGCTGGTGCTGGACGGCCTGTTCATCATCGGCCTGTCCTACCTGGGCCGCGATGTGCTGCCGGGCCATCCGGTGCTTGTGGCGGGGATGCTGCTCTCGGTCCGCTATCTGGCCGAGATCGCGCTGAGTGCGGTGGGTGGCGGCCTGGCCGAGCGCTATGGCGCCGAAGTGCTGCTCGTGGGTTTCGCGGTGCCCACGTCGCTGGCCCTGGTGGGTTTTGGCCTGGGGTGGCTGTGGACCAGCGCACTGGCCATCGTGATTTTGCGAGCCCTGTTGCTGCCGCTGTTGCCGCCGCTGGTCGCGCGCCGCACACCGGGGCCGGGGCGCATCCAGGCGCTGGCGACACGGTCGGTCTGGCGGGACCTGGGTGCCGGTGCGGGCCCGGTGCTGGCGGGGGTGCTCCTGCCCATTGCGCCGTCCGCCTGGGTGTATGGCGTCGCAGCCTTGCTGCTGTCGGCCACGGCCATCGCCTGCTGGGCGCCTCGCGGCGATGGATAAGGCACGCAGCGGCCACCGCCCCCTTTTCACAAACCTCTGCTTTGGAGAATTGCCCTTGAACATTCACACCACCCTGATCCGCTGTGCCGGTGGCACGGTCGACCTCCCCGCGCGACCCATGAACCACCGCGGCGATGGCGGGCATGTGCTGGTCCACCCGCCGCGTCCCGTCTGGGAACGCAGCGAGCTGACGCCCGAAGAGCTGGCGCATTGGTCGTGCCTGGTGGCCGCAACGGGCCGGGCCATGCTCGACACCTTGCCGCAGCTTGCCGGTGGCTGCCTGAACTACTGGGAGGCGGGCAACAACGCGCTGAACCCACTGGCCCATCCCCAGGGGCCGAAAACCCCCGCGCTGCACCGCAAGATGCACCTGCATGTATTTGGGCGAAGCCCCCGGGCCACCCACCCGGACTGGCTGTGGGGCGAGCCGCCCCGGTTTCCGGCATTTGCGCAGTCTGAGGCTTGGACCGCGCAGTTCACGCGGCTGGAGGACCAAGAAGGCGCCGCGCTGGGCGCGCGCATTCAGGTGTTGCTGGATACGCGGTATTCCCTGAGTCTGGTGGGCTGACGACACCTGAATGCAAAGATTTGCTATTAAAAATATAGCTATAAACGATTTGTGGTAGGGCGCTAGGCCGTATCTTATGCAAACTCTTTTGCCAGGGGTACTACGCCCCCACAGGCCGCCGGTTCACCAGCACGATGCCCGCCGCCACCAGCACCAGTGCCGCCACCAGCCCCGGCGTTACCGGTTCGCCCAGCCACAGCGCGCCAAACAGCAGCGCAAACACGGGTGTGAGAAACACAAACACCGAGATCTTGGTGGCAGGGTAGTGCGCCAGCATCCACATCCAGGCCAGGTAGCTCACAAACGCGCCCACCAGGGCCTGCACCAGCAGCGAGCCCCAGGCAAACGCGCTGAACTGCCAGACCCAGGCCTCGCCCAGGCCCAGCGACAGCACTGGCAGCACCGCCGTGCTCACGCTCACCTGGTAGAACAGTTGCTTGGCCGGGGCCACGCGCGCTAGGGGCGTGGTGCGGATGACCACTGTGGTCAGCGCCCACATCAGCCCGGCCGCCAGCCCGAGCAGATCGCCCAGCCATGCCTGGGGCAGGGCGGCATTGGCAGGGCCCAGCAACCCGTCCCCCAGCGCCAGCCCCACGCCCACAAATGCGGCAGCCAGGCCCAGCCACTGCCAGCCCTGCAGCCGCTCGCCGGGGATGAAGCGCGGTAGCAGCAGCGCCACCCAGAAAGGCGAGGCATACAAAAACACCGTGAGCCGCGAGGCGGTGGTGTACTGCAGGCCCAGATAGATACACGCAAACTCGCCCGCAAACAGCGCCCCGGCCAACAGCCCGGCGCGGGCCGCCCCGGCGGGCTCGGCCGCTGCCGACAGCCGCACGCCGCGCCACAGGCACCAGGCCGCCACCGCCACCATGGCCAGCGCAAAGCGCACAAAGGCCTGGAACACGGGCGCCACCTCAGCTACCGTGGCCTTGACCAGCACCTGCTGGAAGCCCCAGAACATGCAGCACGCGAGCAGCAGGGAGATGGCGAGGGAGTCGAGGTGGGGCTTGCGAGAGAGGGCCATGGCGCGGTGGGTCGTGGGGGTCGCGGTCAGGGGCAGGGCCAGGCGCCGCCGCTGCGCGTGAACATCGCGCGCCCTAAGAAAAGCGCATTGCCGTCGCTGGCCAGGGCCCAGGGCGTCCAGGGCAGTGCGCGGGGCATGACCGCCTGCCCTTGGAGTTGCCATGTGCCGCCTGCGCGCGACAGCAGCGCAATGCGCTGGGTTTCGGTGCTGCCCGGCCCTGCGGCGCCGCACACCCCCTGCCCCGCCACGTTGGCGGTGTTGACGGCGAGGGTGCTGCCGTCGCTGGACAGCGCCATGGCCCCGTACTCGGGTCCTCCCGAGATGGGCGGCGAGTAGATGGACAGGGTGGCTGGAATGCGCCCCTGGTGGGTCCAGGCGCCACCGCCATTTTGCGAAAACACCAGCACCAGGGGCGTGGCGGAAGTCCGCAGCAAATCGCGGTCGGTCACGGCCAGGGTGCTGCCGTCTCCCGACAGGGCCAGCGACGCAATAAAGGTGCCTTCCGCATTCAGGGCGGCCTGTGGCGCCCAGGTGGTCCCGGTGCGGGCGTAGGTGAACACGGCGCTGGACGCAGAGGCACCACCGCCGCTGCCTGCGGCGGGGATGACCGCCGAGACGGCCAGCAGGCTGCCATCGGTCGACAGCGCCATGTGATCGGCGATTTCGGCCTGGCAGGGTTGCGGGCAGCCCGCCGGCGCACCGGCCGCGTCCAGGCGGGCTTGCTGGCTCCAGGCACCCGCGCTGCGCTGGTAGACGTAGACCGCATCGGTGACGACGCGGGAGCCCAAATCGCCCCAGACCTGCTTCATGGACCGAACCGCTAGAGTGCCGCCGTCAGCCGACAGCAGCATTTGGTCGACGAAATAGGTGCCGGACTGCAACGACGCCTGCTGCTGCCAGGGGTGGCTGGTGCTGCTGCGTGCGAAGATGAGCGTGGTGGTGGTCGCGCCCAAACTCGCGCCGCGCAGCGCCAGGGTGAGCCCATCCCTGGACACCATCGCGTAGCGTCCGTAGGCGCTGGCCGAGGTGAGGAGCGGTGCGCGCCCGGAGGGGAATTCGTAGCTGATGCCCTTGGCGATGTCAAAGGGCGTGGCATCCGTGAACCCACCGCATCCGCCGGCATTGCACGCGCGCAGGCGGTAGATGGCGTTGAGGCGCGCCGATACGGGGACGGGGGTGTTTGCCAGAGCACCGACGAAATTTTGCGATGTGTCTTGCTGGTAACGGAAGCCAGCCCGGGACGTCTCGTTGTAATCGTCCACCTTCGCTTCGGGCAGGGGGCCTTGTCCGTCCGGGTCTTCATGCAGTTCGTAGCGGGTCGCCCCCGGCGTGGGGCTCCAGCGGAACTGGGGGCTGCCATATTCCACCGCGATCGCGAAGTTCGCGGGCGCTGCCACGGGGGCGGAGGGAGGAGGGGGCGGTGTGGTGTCGTCGGAGCCTCCGCCGCAGCCAACCAGGGCCATCGTGGCGCAGCCCAGTAACCAAGCGGTTTGCAGAGGATTCATGGCGCGGAATAGTCCAGGAAAGTTCCTGGAGGCTGGGGACGTATCAAACATTCGGCTCTCCATTTCAAACGAGGGCGCGCGCGGTGTGACGGGCTGGGCTGGAGATCGTCGACAGGCTCTTACAGCGCTGCGATTACACCATCCAGTTGCGGATCTGATCTGTCATCGTTGTCCTACAACAGCCAGGGTGGGGCGGCTGGCGGCGTCCGGGCGCCATGCAACGCCCTTTAGAGCACTGCCGCGCTGGGGTTGCTGATGGTGTGGCCACCGCCGACAGCCGCACTCCGCGCCACAGGCATCAGACCGCCACGGCAACGGTGGCCAGCGCAAAGCGCACAAAGGCCTGCAACACGGGCGCCACCTCGGCCACTGTGGCCTTGACCAGCACCTGCTGGAAGCCCCAGAAAATGCAGCAGGCGAGCAGCAGGGAGATGGCGAGGGCGTCGATGTGGGTTTTGCGGGCAGACAGGGACATCGGTCGATTCTGAAAGGCAAGCCTTGCGCTTCAGGTCGCCTGTGTGCCGTGACCTTCTGGCCCTGCGCAGCGCCGCGGCGACGACAGGCAACGCTAAGCGTGGCTAGTTGGTCCTACAGCGGTTGCGCATTTGGCGGACGCCGCCAGGCGGGTGATCTGGTTAGTGTGTGGCTTTCGGGTACGCACCAACCGTGCATCATCCTGCGGCGAAAGCCCTTTCCTTTGCCCTTCAAAGATCCAACATGAACGTATCCCACACAGATCCGGACCGCGCCGCGCCAAGGAGCGAAGGGCAAAGGCATGGACGGCACAAGGACCGGCTGCTGTCCGGCGCTGCACTGCTGGTTTTGGTTGTCCTGCTGCTGGGGTTTATGCGGCTGTGGCCAGCGATGCAGCAGCCGTCGCAGACCACAGGAGCGCTGTCCTTGGGCGCCGGCTTGGCGAACGCTGTAGACACATCACCCGTGAAGGTCGCGTCGCCAGCGCCGCAGCCAACCCAGGTACCGCGCAGGGCACAGTTCGGTAAGGAGCCCGCCTCGGCCGAAGCCCGCCAGATCGCGGCGTGGGCCTTGCACTCGGGTGACAACCAGAACCGCGCGGTCGTGGTGGTCGACAAAATGCACGCAAAGGTCTATGTGTTTGACCGCGACGGTGCGCTCCAGGGCGCGGCCCCGGCGCTGATGGGGTCGGCCATCGGCGACCACACCGTTCCCGGCGTGGGGGACAAGCCCGTCGGCCAGGTACTGCCCGAAGAGCGCACCACCCCCGCAGGCCGGTTCGTTGCCGAAACCGGTTTGAACGCCAATGGCGAAGACGTGGTTTGGGTGGACTACGACGCGGCGGTCTCCATGCACCGAGTGCGGGCCAACGTCAAAGCCGAGCGTCGGTTGGAGCGGCTGGCCTCCAGCACCGCCGCAGACAACCGTATCTCCTTCGGTTGCATCAACCTTCCCGTCTCTTTCTACGAAAAAGTGCTGAGCCCCCTGGTGCGTGGCACGGGCGCTGTGGTGTACGTGCTGCCCGAGACACAACCGGCAGCCGCATTTTTTGGCGCCTATGACCTGCCTGCGCAGTGATGCCCATTGACCCACGGTGTGTGCGGGCTTGTTGAACAGGGTGTTTTCGGAGTGCGATGCAAAACCCACACCGTGCAGGCCCGTCCCTGTCCGACACGCGCTCCGGTCTCCAGCTGACGTAGCGCCAGCCGCAAACAACTAGCCTGGGTACAGCTGGCGATGTTGCTGGCGATTTCCAAATTCACCACACACCAAGGAGTCTCCACATGACTGCATCGAACACACTCAAGACATTGCTCGCGGGCCTGGCTACCGTCGCCGTTGTGGGCACCGCTATGGCGCAGGGCACGCCACCCACCACCGCAAGCCCCAATGCTGCCACGGGCGCCGGCCAGCAAAGCTCGCAAGGCACGCCGATGGGCACCACGGGCGTTGGCGGTGGGGGCGCCGCGACGGCGACCACGCAAGCCGCTCCAGCACCTGCCGCTGCAGCCCCCGTAACCACAGACAGGACCATGTCGGGCTCCGGCGGTGCGACAACCCGCCCCATGCGCGCTGACCGCAACTAAGCCGGGGAACCCTGGCAATAGCAAGAATGCCGGGTACGCCCGGCTTTTTTGTGGGTGAGGGCGCGCGAACAGTGCAAACACGCCGTGAACAAGCGCTTACGTGGCCCCACGGTACACTTTGCGCCTTCTGAAACGGTTCCCGCGCTCCTTTCCACACCCCATTCATGGCCCTTACGACGGCGGCGCAGTCCCGCACCAGCTTTGACCTCAAGAGCGCCTCGCTGCCCGTGGTGGCCGTGGTGCTCAAGACCACCGACGCCGCGCAGTTCGCCGCCGACCTGGCCGAGCGCGTGGCCGACGCCCCGGGCTTTTTTGACAACGACCCCGTGCTGATCGACCTGGCTGCCGTGCGCGAGGCCGAGGCACCCATCGACTTTGCCGCCATCGTGGCCGAGCTGCGCCGCCGCAGCACCCTGCCCGTGGCCGTGCGCGGCGGCAACCCCGCCCAGATGGACGCTGCGCGCGCCGCAGGGCTGGCGGTAGCGCCCGATGCACCGCCTGCCCGTGCGGAGCCCCCCGCCCCCGAGGTGCGCGAGGTCATCCGCGAAGTCGTGCGCGAGGTGGAGGTCGTTCGCGAAGTGCCCATGCCAGGCCCCGGCACCGTGGTGGTGGACAAGCCCCTGCGCTCCGGCCAGCAGGTGTATGCGCGCGGCGCCGACCTGGTCGTGATGGCCGTGGTGAGTTTTGGCGCCGAGGTGATTGCCGACGGCAACATCCACGTCTATGCCCCGCTGCGCGGCCGTGCGATTGCTGGCGCGCGGGGCAACACCGAAGCACGTATTTTTTCGACCTGCCTGGAGCCGCAGCTGGTCTCCATCGCGGGCATCTACCGCACCACCGAGACCGAGTTGCCCGCCGATGTGCGTGGCAAGCCCGCCCAGGTGCGGCTCGACGGCGAGAAGCTCATCATCGAGCCGCTGGCCTGAGCCCCTATTTCATTCGTACCAACCCCACAGAGAATCAGCAACACATGGCCAAAATCGTCGTCGTGACCTCCGGCAAGGGTGGCGTGGGCAAGACCACCACCAGTGCCAGCTTTGCCACCGGCCTCGCCCTGCGCGGCCACAAGACTGCCGTGATCGACTTTGACGTCGGCCTGCGCAACCTCGACCTCATCATGGGCTGCGAACGCCGCGTGGTGTATGACCTCATCAACGTGATCCACGGTGAGGCCAACCTGAACCAAGCCCTCATCAAGGACAAGCAGTGCGACAACCTGTTCGTGCTGGCCGCCAGCCAGACCCGCGACAAGGATGCGCTCACGCAAGACGGCGTGGAAAAGGTGCTCAAGGACCTGGCCGAGATGGGCTTTGAGTACATCGTCTGCGATTCGCCTGCCGGCATCGAAAGCGGCGCGCTCATGGCCATGCACTTTGCCGACGAGGCGCTGCTGGTGACGAACCCTGAAGTCTCGTCGGTGCGCGACTCTGACCGCATTCTGGGCATGCTGGGCAGCAAGACCAAGCGCGCGATTGAAGGCGGCGAGCCCATCAAGGAGCACCTGCTCATCACGCGCTACAACCCCAGCCGCGTGCAGGACGGCCAGATGCTGAGCCTGGAAGACATCCAGGACATCCTGCGCATCAAGCTGATCGGCGTGATCCCCGAGTCGGAAGTGGTGCTGCAGTCGTCCAACCAGGGCACGCCCGCCATCCATGCCCAGGGCACTGATGTGTCCGAGGCCTATAAGGATGTGATCGACCGCTTCCTGGGCGCCACCGACAAGCCGCTGCGTTTCATCGATGCCGAGAAGCCCGGCTTCTTCAAACGCCTGTTCGGGAGCAAATAAGCCATGGCTTCTTTCCTGTCCTTCCTGCTCGGCGAGAAGAAAAAAACCGCCAGCGTTGCCAAGGAGCGACTGCAGATCATCCTGGCGCACGAGCGCAACGGCCGCAATGCGTCCGAGCCCGACTACCTGCCCGCGCTGCAGCGCGAGCTGGTGGCCGTGATCTCCAAGTACGTCAAGATCAACCCCGAAGACCTCAAGGTGCACCTGGAGCGCCAGGACAATCTGGAAGTGCTCGAAGTCAAGATCGAGCTGCCCGACACGGTGCGCTGAACGACCCGCACGCCCGCGCGTCCTACGGCTCCGCGGGCGGCGGTGGCGGCAGCGACTGCAGTCGGCCCAATTGGTGCGCCAGCTCGATCGCCGAGCGCACCCCCAGCTTGGAAAAGATGTTGGCGCGGTGGAACTCCACTGTGCGCTGGGTGATGCCCAGGTGATCGGCAATGGTCTTGTTGTAGTGGCCGTGCAGCAGCTCATCGAGCACCTCGCGCTCGCGGTGGCTCAGCCCGGCCAGCGCTTCGCGCAGCGCGCTGTCGCGCTCGCTCGCCTGCTGCTGCGCGGTGGTCGCGGCCAGCGCCTGCTCCACGCGGTCGACCAGCATGTTGTCTTGAAAGGGCTTTTCCAGAAAGTCCCACGCGCCGCGCTTGACGGCCGCCACCGCCATGCTCACGTCCCCGTGGCCCGTCAGGAACAGCACGGGCCAGGGGCAGCCCAATTGCACCAGCTGCTCATAGGTGCTCAGGCCCGACAGCGGTTCCATGCGGATGTCCATGAGCACCACGGCCGTGCCCCAGGCGCGCTGTAGGTGCGCGGCCTCGTCCAGGAACACCTTGCCGTTTTCCCACGTGGCGGCGCGGTAGCCGCGCGAATCGAACAGCCAGGCCAAGCCTTCGCGGATGTCGCGGTCATCGTCGACGATATGGATGGAGACAGGGTGCATGCGTCACTCGTGCAAAGAATTTGAAGGGGCACGGTGCGCGACGCCCTGCGGCGCCAGGGGAAGCCACACCGTGAAGCTGGCGCCGCCCAGCGCCGCGTCGCGGCCGATCTCGATGCGCCCGTGGTGGGCTTCCACGATGGAGCGGCAGATCGCCAGCCCCATGCCCATGCCGCCGTCCTTGGTGCTGAAGAAGGCGTTGAACACCTGCTCGCGCTCGTCGTCGGGCACGCCCGGGCCGCTGTCGGCCACCACCACCGTGGCCATGCCCTGGTCGGGGTACGCCGACACGGCGATGTGCACCCGCGCTTCGACCGCGTCAGGTGCCTTGCGTGCCCAGAAGACGGCGTTCGCGACCAGATTGGTGATCACGTGCTCCAGCAGCAACTCGTCGGCCTCGACCCAGACAGGGCCGCCCTGCGGCGCCGTCCACTGGATCAGCGCGGGCGCGGTGCGCAGGGGCTCTTGCGTGGCGACACAGCTGTGCACGAAACCCACCATGTCGATGGGCTCGCGCGACAGCTCGCGCTGGCGCGCGAAGGCGTTGATGCGCTGGATCACGCCGCCCGCCTTGTCCGACAGGCCGGCCATGCGGTCGACCACCCGCTCGATCTCCTCGGGCGCGATGTTGTTGCGCCGCAGCCGGTTGAGCAGCCCGTGCGCAAAGCTGCTGAGCGCGCCCAGCGGCTGGTTCAGCTCGTGGGCGAGGGTGGAGGCTACTTCGCCCATCGCCACCAGGCGGCCCGACGATTCCAGCCGTTCCTGCTGCGCGGCCGCCCGGCGCTGCGCCGCCTTGCGCTCGCTGATGTCGAGCACCGAACTCATCCACCCTACGTGCTCTCCGTGCGCCGTGACCAGGGGGGCTTCATGGATGAGCACGTCGACGCGGCGCCCGCTGCGGTGCTGGAACTGCACCTCCACCCCCTCGCCGCGCGTGCCCCGGGCAATGATGTCCTGGTGCACGCCGCGCAGCGCCTCTGCGTGTTCCTCGGGCCAATAGGGCAGCGGGGCCTTGTGCCCCAGGAGTTCGGTGGCGTCATAGCCCACCATGCGGCAGAACGCTTCGTTGACATACAGGATGCGCCCGTCGCTGGCCCAGGCCCGCAGGCCGATGGTGGCCGAATTCTCGATGGCGGTGCGCAGGGCCACCTGGGCCTGCAGCAGCGCCTGCACCTCCTGGCGCTTGCCGATGTCGCGGCGCAGCGCCAGCAGGCTGATCAGCATGCCCGACAGGAACAGCAGCGCCACCAGCAGCAGCAGCCGGGGTACCATGGCCGGGCGGCTGTCCAGCGTGCTTACTTCAATGAAAAGGTCCGTGCCCGGCAGGGCCATGGGCGCAAGGTAGGCGTGCTGGTCGCGATGCCCGGGCTCGGGCGCCGCAAGGGCGCTGTCCGTCACCAGCTTCACGTCGTGGTTCTCCCGGAACCAGGCGGGCACGAGGCCCTGCACGCAGGTGTCCATGGAGAGTGCTGCGACGTAGTTGCCAGCGAAGGCGCCGCGCTCGAAGAACGGCACCGCGAGCCAGACCACGTCCGTCACCGTGCCTTCCGCGGCCCGCATGGGGCCGCCATAGGCTGAGCGGCGCAGTCCGCTGGCGATGTCTCGCATGCTCGAAAGCGCTTCGGCATTGGCAGGGCTGGCGTCAAAATGCTTGCGCCACAGGCTGGTGGACGCGTTGCCCTGCGCTTTGTCCCGGGCGTCCTGCCAGCCATGCCAGAGCACGGCGCCGGGCTCGTTCCAGAGCAGGCCGCCCTGTGCCAAGGACTCGCCGGAGGAAACGGGCGTCGGGGCGACGGCGTGGGCGCCAGGTTCCGCGCGTGCCAGTGTGTTGCGCGCCAGCACCAGCATGTCTTCTTCCAGCCGATTGAAATGAAAGCGCACGCTTTGCTCCAGCCACTGTCCATCCGCAATCCGCCGCCGGGCCTCCTCTTCGTTCTCGAACGCGCTCAGGTACAGCACCAGGCTCACCACCGATGCCAGCACCAGCACCATCAGGCCGAGCAGCCACCACATGGCGCGCCGGTTGCGCGGCGCATCGCTGAACGCGCTTTGCCGCAGCAAGGCGAAGTCCAGGGCGGGAGGTGAGCGGGGCGGTGAAGATGCGGGTTGCATGGGAGTGCATGGCACGGGTTGCACTCGTAGCATAGCGGCCATGCCTGCCAGCGCCCCTGTCCCTGCTGCCCTCACCCTGCAACGCCGCCGCGCACTGCGGCGCCTGGGCGCGGCCGCGTGGGTGGCAACTGTGCCCGCCCTCGCGCCGGCCCGCGCGGTGATGACGATCCGCATGTCGCACGTGGTGGCAGAAGACACGCCCAAGGGCCTGGCGGCGAGGCGGTTTCAGGCCCTCGTGCAGGCCCGGTCGGCGGGCCGCATGGAGGTGGCGGTGTATCCCGGCGCTCAGCTCTACGGCGACCATGACGAGATGCAGGCCCTGCAGTTGGGCGCCGTGGAAATCCTGGCGCCGTCGCTCTCCAAGTTCGGCCGCATCGGGTTCCCGGAATTCGAGCTGTTTGATCTGCCGTATCTGTTCTCGAACGCGGCCAGCGTGCGCCGCGTCACCCAGGGGCCTCTGGGTCAGCGGCTGCTGCAGCGCCTGCAGCGCCAGCGGCTGGTGGGGCTGGGGTTTCTGGACAACGGGTTCAAACACATGAGCGGCAACCGGCCGCTGCTCCAGCCCGAACACTTCGCCGGCATGCGCATGCGCGTGCAGGCCTCCAGCGTGATTGCAGCGCAGATGCGAGCGCTGGGCGCGCGGCCGGTGACGCTGGCCTTCAGCGAAACGCGGCGCGCGCTGGCGATGGGCGTGGTGGACGGCACGGAAAATCCGGTGTCCAACTTCTGGACCCAGCGCATGCATGAGGTCCAGTCCGACCTGAGCCTCACCCAGCACGGCTACCTGGGCTACGCACTGGTGGCCAACCAGCGGTTCTGGCAAAGTCTTGCGCAAGAAGACCGAAGCCTGCTGCGCCAGGCCTTGGACGAGGCCTTGGTCTTTGGCAACCAGATTGCCGACACGCAAAACGACAAGGCATTGGCTGGATTGCGCGAGACCTCGGCGACCCGCATCCTTGTGCCGGACGCCGAGCAGGGCGCGCGCATGCGTAAGGCAGTGCAGCCGGTGTACGACGGCCTGGCCCGGCGCATCGGCGAACATTGGCTGCGCGACGCCCGCGCTGCGGCCAATGGTGGGTGAAGCGCCGGGCCGCCGTAGCACCATTACTAGGGTAACCCCTAGGTGCCTGCCTGTTGAAGGCCACAGTTCCCCCAGGCGGCCTGGCTTTGTATCGTCGCTCCAGTCCTTTTTACTCCTGGAGACAAACCATGAAATTCTCATTGAAGCTGTTGGTGGCCGGTGCTGCGCTGGCGTGTGGCCTGGCGGCGCATGCTGCGCCCATCGTCATCAAGTACAGCCACGTGGTGGCCGACGTCACCCCCAAAGGCAAGGCGGCGCTCAAGTTCAAGGAACTGGTCGAGAAGAACCTGCAGGGCAAGGTCGAGGTCCAGGTGTTCCCCAACAGCCAACTGTTTGGCGACGGCAAGGAGATGGAAGCCCTGCTGTTGGGCGACGTGCAGATCATTGCGCCATCGCTCGCCAAGTTCGGCAAGTACACGCCCAAGCTGCAAATTTTCGATCTGCCTTTCCTCTTTGACGATATCGCAGCCGTGGACCGCTTCCAGGCAAGCCCCGAAGGGCAAAGCCTGCTGACCTCTATGTCCAAGAAGGGCATCATGGGCTTTGGCTACCTGCACAACGGCATGAAGCAGCTGTCGGCCAATACCAAGCTGCTGACGCCCGCCGACGCCAAGGGTTTGAAGTTCCGCATCCAGGCATCCGACGTGCTTGAAGCCCAGTTCAAGGCCGTGGGCGCCAACCCGCAGAAGATTTCGTTCTCCGAGGTGTACCAGGCCCTACAGACCGGCGTGGTCGATGGCACCGAGAACCCCTGGTCTAACACCTATAGCAAGAAGTTCCACGAAGTGCAGAAGTACATCGTGGAGAGCGATCATGGCGTGCTGGATTACATGGTGATTGCCAACGCCAAGTGGTGGGCGGGTCTGCCGCCCGATGTGCAAAAGGGCCTGAAGGCTGCGATGGATGAATCGATCGCCTACGGCAACAAGGCCGCCTTCCAGGAGGCGCTCACGTTCCGCGACAAGGTGATTGCCGACAAGAAGGCAGAAGTGCTGCCGCTGACCAAGGAGCAAAAGCTCGCCTGGCGCACCGCCATGAAGCCTGTTTGGCAAAAGTTCGAGGGCGAGATCGGCAAGAACCTGATCGACGCGGCCCAGCGCGCCAACGGCAAGTAGGCGGGGGCGGGGCAAGCACCCATCCCTCTGGCCCTGGCATGACCAGGGCTTTTTTTGGAGCAATCCTGATGAAAATCCTCAACCGCCTTGAAGAGTGGATCATCTCTCTCATGCTGCTGGCCATGACGGGCCTGACGTTCCTGCAGGTCGTGATGCGCTATGTGTTCAACAGCGGATTCACCTGGGCCCTGGAACTGACCACGGTGTTCTTCGCCATCATGATCTTTGTCGGCATCTCCTATGGCGTGCGCGTGGGCTCGCACATTGGCGTGGATGCACTGGTCAAACTGCTGTCGCCTGGCAAGCGCAAGGCTGTCGGCATCATCGCTGTGTTGCTCAGCCTGGTGTACGTAGGCCTGGTGCTCACGGGCTCCGCTCAATACGTGTTCAAGATGCAGCAAGTGGGCATCGAACTGGAAGACCTTCCCATCGAACGCTGGCAGGTCCTCGCCGTGATGCCGCTGGGGTTTGCGCTCACCGGCTTTCGGTTCCTGCAGATCCTGTATGACCTGATGACGGGCCGCGCGGCATCGCTGCGCCTGGCCGATGAGGCCGCCGAGGCCATGAACCTGCAGGCCAAAGAGGACCCGCAATGAACACCCTTGTACTTTTTGCCGGCCTGTTCTTCTGCATGGCCATTGGCATGCCGATCGCCATCAGCCTGGGCCTTTCCAGCCTGATCACCATCGTGTTCTTCTCACAGGATTCCCTGGCGAGCATGACGATCAAGATGTTCGAGACCAGCGAACATTACACGCTGATGTCCATCCCGTTCTTCGTGCTGGCGGGCGTGCTGATGTCCACCGGAGGCGTGGCCAAGCGCATGGTGAATTTCGCCATCGCCGCAGTGGGCCACCTGCGCGGCGGCCTGGCCATTGCCTCGGTACTGGCCTGCATGCTGTTTGCGGCCGTGTCGGGTTCCAGCCCTGCCACGGTGGTGGCCATTGGTTCCATCGTGATCGCGGGCATGGTGAAGAACGGTTATCCCATGGAGTTCGGGGCTGGCGTGATCTGCAATGCAGGCACGCTGGGCATCCTGATTCCGCCGTCCATCGTGATGGTGGTGTATGCCGCGGTGACCGAGGTGTCGGTGGGACGCATGTTCCTCGCGGGCGTGGTGCCGGGCCTGGTGCTGGGCGGCATGCTCATGGCTGCAGTCTGGTGGCGTGCGGGCAAGCTCAAGACCACGCCGCCGCCCAAGGCCAGCATGCGTGAGGTGCTCAGCACACTGCGCGAGTCCATGTGGGGCCTGGCCCTGCTGGGCATCATCATGGGCGGCATCTATGGAGGGGTGTTCACACCCACCGAGGCAGCCGCCGTCTCGGCGGTGTATGCGCTCGGCGTGGCGGTGTTCATCTACCGCGACCTCAAGTTCAAGGACCTGCCCCACGTGTTTCTGGAGGCCGGCCGCACGACAGTGATGCTGATGTTCATCGTGGCCAACGCTTTGCTGTTCGCGCATGTGCTGACCACTGAGCGCATTCCGCAAACCATCGCCGAGCAGATCGTGGGTATGGGCATGGCGCCGTGGATGTTCCTGGTGGTGGTCAACGTGATCCTGCTGATTGCCGGCAACTTCATGGAGCCCACGGGCATCATCCTGATCCTGGCACCGATCTTTTTCCCCATCGCCACGCAACTGGGCATCGACCCGATCCACCTGGGCATCATCATGGTGGTGAACATGGAGATTGGCATGGTCACCCCGCCCGTGGGGTTGAACCTGTTTGTCACCAGCGGGGTGACCGGCATGAGCCTGGTGCAGGTGGCCCGCGCGGCGCTGCCGTGGTTGACGGTGCTGCTGATATTCCTGGTGATCGTTACCTACGTACCGCAGCTCAGCCTGGCACTGCCCGACATGGTGATGGGCAAGTAAGAAAGTGCGGCCGCTTAGGCGGCGGATGCTTCCCACGCGAATGCCGCCATCGTCCTCGGACGGTGGCGGCATTTCTTTTGCACGTAAGTGACGATCAATCCCAAGGACCGCAGGTGTGTGGTACACCAGACGAATCAGGCTGTGCCGGTACTGATCGGCAAACGGTTACCCTTCCGGCCTCCCAAGCGGGCCGTCGCGGCAGCTACCAGCCCCACAACAGGCGGCTGGCCACCCAGCCGCGCAGACCGCCTTCCTGTTCCACCTTCACCCATTGCGCGCGCCGCTCCAGCGTCTGTAGCACTTCGCCCCGGGTGACCTTGCCCACAATGCGTGAGCGGGGGCTGGGGCCGCTGCGCACATTGGCTACGGCACTCTTGACCACGTGGTGGGGTTGTTTGCCCACCAGCGGCCGAAAGATCCAGCCGGTGTCGTTCTCGAAATCGCGCACACGCAGCCACTGGCCCTTGCGGCCCGTCACCTGCAGCGGGTAACCTCGCGACAACACCCACAGCGGTTCGTGCTGGGTGCCCGCTCCCGCCCGCAGATTCACTTCGTCCTGCTGAACGCTCACCATCTCGCGGGCCTGCACGCCGCTGGCGGCAGCGAGGCAAAACGCCAGGGAAATCAACAAGCCTGGAATCTGGGGTGATGAGCGCAATTGAGGCAATGGGGACAGGTCAGAGAGGCGAAACATGGTGCTCCAGTACAGGCGAAGATTCACGGGCGTGGCCCGTGCCGGTGGAGCTTGGGCATTGTTCCAGCCTGAGCGTGAATGTCAAAAGTGCACTGTGTTTCTCGCAGTGCATCGCATGGTTTTTGTCTGCCGGCCGAGGCCGATGGAGCGGTCAGGCCATCGCCGACGTTGCCATGAAAACGGCACCGCTGTATCGTTAGAAGTTGCTCGCCGGGGCGCTCTCAAAGCGGGTGTTCGGTATAGAAACGCCCACCGTGATAGAGCAGGGGCGCCACCCCGGCGCGGTGTTCGCAGTGCTCGACCTCGCCCACAAAGATGGTGTGGTCGCCCTCCTTGTACTGGCTGCGGTTGAAGCACTCGAACGTGGCGGCTGCCCCCGCCAGTAGCGGGGCACCGCTGATGCCGGGCCGGTGTTCCAGGCCTGCCCAGCGGTCGATGCCGCGCGTGGCAAAACGCTCGGCCAGCGCCTTCTGGTCTGCGGCCAGCACGTGGATGGCGTAGTGCGAGCCATCGGCAAAGGTGGGCAAGGTGCTAGCGCCGTGCGACAGGCTCCACAGCACCAGCGGGGGTGCCAGCGACACCGAATTGAAGGAGCTGGCCGTGAGCCCCACCAGGTCGCCCGCAGCCGTGCGGGCCGTGACGATGGTCACGCCTGTGGCAAACATGCCCAGCGCATCGCGAAACTCGCGCGTGGAGAAGCTCGGAGGCAGGGCGAGGGTGGGGCGGGGGAGCGAAGGGTTCACAAAAGCGGTGCCAGCGGTGGCAGCATGGGGGAGCAACTATTATCAGGCGCCACCCACCACCGCGCTGTTGCGGGGTTTACTGGTTTTCCACCGCATGGCCGTCCTACCTACCTTCACCACCCTGGGCTCCGGCCCCACCGTACTCCTGCTGCACGACGCCGATGGCGACCACCTCACCTTTGCCCCCCAGGTGGAAACGCTGGCCACGGCCGGTTACCGCGCCGTGGCCTGGAACATGCCGGGCTATGGCCGCAGCGCGCCCGTGGAGCCGTACACCTTCAAGGCGCTGGCGCAGAGCTGCCTGGCCTTGATCGACGCCCTGCAGGGAGGCCCAGTGACCCTGGTGGGGCACGGCATGGGCGCCATGGTGGCGCTGGAGGCCGCCGTGCGCAGCCCGTCGCAGGTGCGCCGCCTGCTGCTCTGTGCAGGTGGGCCGGCGCTGGATGCGCAGGCCATGGATGACTGGGTGGCGCCCCGCTTGGGTGCCCTGAAGGCGCTGGACACCGGTGGCAGTATGGAGCAGCTGGCGCAGACGCTGGTGCCTCAGTTCATCGGCACCGGCGCGTTGCCCGAAGGCGTGCGGCTGGCTAGCCACGCGCTGGCCCAGGTGTATCCGGGTGCCTACCGGCGCGCGTTGCAGGCCTTGTCCACGTTTGACCGCGGAGCCTCTGCGCTTGCGCAGCTGACCATGCCCGTGCTGCTGGTGGGGGGCGAGCTCGACCGCTGCACACCGCCGGCTGCCCTGGAGGCCCTGGCCCAGGTGATACCCGATGCGCAGACGGTGTTGTTGCCCGACATCGGGCACTGGCCGCAACTGGAGGACCCGGAGGGTTTCGATGCCGCGCTGCTGGACTTTCTGGCGCAGCGGCGGGTGCTGCACTGAGTTTGCCCCACCCGGCGTAGCCGATCTTTCGGCCCTTCAAACGATTCTTTTTCCCTGCCATGCCCTGGCGCCACCGGGCGGGTTCGCGCGGGTCTGATTGCTCCTCTTGTTTTATGTGGTTTGCCCTGAAAAAAATACTGTCTGCGCTGCTGCTGCCCCCGGTGTCCAGCATCCTGCTGGCGCTGGTGGGGCTGTGGATCGCGCGCTACCACCGCCGCACGGGCATCACGGTGGTGGTGCTGTCATTGCTGTCGGTGCTGGTGCTGTCCTGGCCGCCAGTGTCGGACGCGCTGGTGCGCAGCCTGGAGCGCTATCCGGCGGTCGTCCCCAAGGACTTGCCTTCGTCAAAGGTGCAGGCCATCGTCGTGCTGGGCGGCGGCGCCGACACGGTGGCGCCTGAATACGGCGTGGACGTGCTCAGCCGGGGCGCGCGTGAGCGGGTGCGCTACGCCGTGTACCTGCAGCAGCAGACAGGGCTTCCCATCCTGGCCACGGGGGGCTCCACCGGCGGCACGCGGGCCGAAGCGCTGGTGATGAAAGATGTGGTGGAGCGTGAGTTCAGGGGCCGGGTGCGGTGGACCGAGGTGGAATCCCTTGACACCCGCAGCAACGCCGAAAGATCTGCCGTGTTGCTCAAGGCCGCTGGCATCGAGCGCATTGCGCTCGTCACCCACGGCTGGCACATGGTGCGCGCGGCCAAGACCTTCGAGCGCGCCGGTCTGCAGGTGCTGCCCGCGCCCATGGGCTTCAAGGGCGGGCAGGCGCGCAAGCTGTACCGGGTGTTGCCGCGCGCCTCCGCGCTGGCCGACAGCAGCCTGGCGCTGCATGAATGGCTGGGCATCCTGGCCCAGCACGGGTCGCTGGATCGCTAAGCCGTCAAGCTGCGGCCGGTGTCAGCAGAAAGCGGCTGGCCGCCTCCACCGCCGGGGTATCGGCTTGCACCGCTCCGGACGGCCCGCCTTTGCCCCACAGGGCACCGCCCCAGGTCATCGACAGGAACTGCGCGCACAGCGCCACCGAGTCGATCATCGGTTGGGCCTTGGTGCGGTCGCCGCTGGTGGTGACAAGCGTCAGCGTCTTGGCGGCCATCGGCTCCTTGAAGGCCAGGCCGGGGACGCGCATCCACGCGCTCCAGTGGTCCAGGTAGGTCTTGAGCGGCGAGGGAATGCTGTACCAGTAAACCGGCGCCACAAAGACGATGTGCGTGGCTGCCAGCGTGGCGTCGAGCAAGGTCTTCATGTCGCCTTCGGGCGGTGCATAGGTACCTGAGGTGTGGCGCTGGTCCACGAAGGGCGGCAGGTTCATGCGGGCCAGGTGGTGCCAGGTTTGCGCAGTACCTGCAGGGAGTGCGGCGGCGGCCTGGCGCGCCAGCCATTCGGTATTGCCGGTGTGGCCTGGTTCGCGGGTGGAGGTGGTGAGAAAGAGGTAGTGCGGTGCGGTGGGCGTGGTCATGGTGCCATCGTAGCGCCGCCCCCCAGACCCGCGCCGGGTGCCAGGGTTGCGATGCACAGCTCCACCAGCGCCTGCTCGAATTCGGGGCTGTCCAGCAGGGGCGACTGTTCCAGCGATGCCGCCCGCACCGCGCCCATGAAGGCGCGGGTGAGCACAAACAGCTGGGTTGCCGAGGGCGCGGGCATCTGCTGCTCTTGCGCCACACGCTGCAGGTGCAGGGCCAGCCGCTCGCTGGCGCCGCGCACCGAGATCAGCACGGACGCGCGGTAGTCGAGCTTCCACGACAGGCGGGCGAGTGCGCGCCCTTCCTGGGGGCCGCCGCCAAAGGCCTGCAGGTAGTGGCGCACATACCCGCGCACCTGCTGCTCGGGCGTCCAGCCTTCGGTGCGGGCCAGGGCGAGCAGGGCGTCCAGCTCCAGCATTACCCGGTCGCAATGTTGGTCGAGCATGGCCAGGAGGATGGCTTCCTTGCTGGGAAAGTACTGGTAGAGCGAGCCCACGGACACACCTGCAACCTCGGCGATGCGGTTGGTGGTGAGCGCGTCCTCGCCCTGGGTGGTCACGATGCGTGCGACGGCTTCGAAGATGGCATCGACTGTGAACTGCGAGCGTTCCTGGCGGGGCGAACGGCGGGGGGCGGAGGAGGCAGGGGGCATGGAAAACCTGAGCGCAATGCGAGTAGGCGGAGACGGCGCTGCTGCCTATTCTGCCGCCAGTCCCTTGCAACATCCGGAGAAAACCTTCATGCACGAAACCAGTCAACTCGCCCTGGGAGCCGCCGCCGTCGGCCTGGCTGGCACCTGGGCATGGCGCCAGCGCCTTGCACTGCGGCCCCTGCACCGCGCCAGTGCCGTCGCGCTGGCATCGTTCCTGGCGGCCCACTTGCTGGGTCACCTGGCGGGGCTGGCCGGAGTGGCAGCGCACCAATCCTTGCTGGAAGCCCTGCGCCTGGTCTATCGCCAGCCGTTGGTCGAAGGCGTGCTGCTTGGCTGTCTGCTGTTCCAGATGGGCAGCGGCCTCACCTTGCTGTGGCGCGGCCGGGGCCGGCGCCGTGGGGGCGTGGCGTGGATGCAGGCCATCTCGGGGGGCTACCTGGCGCTGTTCCTGTTGATCCATGTGACGGCCGTCTTGGCGGGCCGGTTTCAGGGCGTGGACACGAACCTGCAGTTTGCAGCGGCGGGCATGCACACACCGCCCTGGCAGTGGTTCTTTGGGCCGTACTACTTCTTCGCTGTGTTCGCGCTGGGCACGCACGTAGGCTGCGCGCTGTACTGGAACCTGCCGGAGCCCCTGCGGGTGCGGGCGCTGGCGGTGGCTCTGGTTGCAGGTCTGCTGCTGGCTGTATGCCTGCTGGTCGTGCTGGCGGGCGCACGGGCGCCAACCCACCGCTTCGCGCCCGGCGGCGTTTCTGCAGGCCCGGGCTGAAGGGCTGGGTGGGTCAGGCTGCCTTGGCCGTTAGCTGGCGTGTGCCGTTTTCTACCCCGCAAAACCCGAAGTTCATGGCGGGGACTTGGCCGCTGATCAGCTCGGCCAGCGCCTTGCCCGAGCCCGCGCCGTGCGTCCAGCCCAGCGTGCCGTGGCCCGCATTGACCCACAGCTTGCCCACGCGGGTGCGGCCGATGAAGGGAATGTTGGTGGGGGTGGCGGGGCGCAGGCCGGTCCAGTACTGCGGATCGCCACCCTGTTCGGGCGTGCGGGTGTCGCAGACGCCGGGCAGGATTTCCTCGATGCGGCGCGACAGCATGTGGCAGCGGGCCTTGGCCACGGCACTGTCCAGCGAGAGGTCAAAGCCGCCCAGCTCGATGGTGCCCGCCACGCGCAGGTAGTTGCCCAGGCGGCTCATGGCGATCTTCTTGCCGTCGTCGATGGTGGAGACCATGGGCGCGCCCTCGGGCTTGAGCAGCGGGAACGTGGCGCTGTAGCCCTTGCCAGGGTAGATCGGCAGGTCCACGCCCACGCTGCGCAGCAGCGGCGCGCTGTACGAGCCGCAGGCGACGACGACGGCGTCGGCCTTCAATATGAAGTCTTTTTTGCCGCCAGCGCTTGTCTGTTTTGGCATGACAGCTACTGAATCAATAGCATTGCCGATTTTATTCAGGCGCAGCACATCGTGGCCGTAGAGGAACTGCGCGCCGCGTGCCATGCAGCGGCGGGCCAGCTCCTGGGTGAACACGCGGGCGTCGCCGCTTTCGTCGGTGCTGGTGTAGGTGCCGCCGGTGATCTTGTCGCCGTAGGCCTTGAACGCGGGCTCAATCTTGAGCAGCTCATCGCGGCTGACCAGGCGGCGCTGCACGCCGTGCTTGCGCATGAGCTCCACGGCGTGGCCGGCGGCGTCAAAGGATTTCTGGTCGGTGTAGAAGTGGGCAATGCCGCGTTCGAGCCGGTTGTATTCAATGCCCGTGGTGCTGACCAGGTCCTTGAGCGCGGCATGGCTGTAGGCGCCTAGCGCCACGATCTGCTGCACATTGCGCTCGAACGCGGCGTCGTTGCACTGCGCCAGGAACTGCAGGCCCCAGCGCCACTGCTGCCAGTCCATCTGCGGGCGAAACAGCAGCGGGGCTTCCTTGTCGAACATCCACTTGAGCGCCTTGAGCGGCGCCTCGCGGTTGGCCCAGGGCTCGCAGTAGCTCACCGAGATCTGTGCTGCATTGGCAAAACTGGTTTCGAGCGCAGCATCGGGCTGGCGGTCGATCACGATGACCTCGTGACCGCGTTCAAGCAGGTGCCACGCCGTGCTGATGCCGATGATGCCGGCGCCGAGAACAATGGTTTTCATATGCGGAATGCCTTGTGAGCCTTTGCGTGCCACCCGCCCCAGTGCGGGACACGATGGGGCGCAGTGTGCGCGACATTGCATTCAACTAAAAGCAAAATTAAACTTACTCCAAAAACATCAGCGCACCTAATAAACGGTGCGGTAGAGACAACCCTCTTTTGTTCGAGCCCGAGACCATGAGCACCTACGATCCCGCCGCCCTGGAATGCCTTGCCGCCATCGTTGAAGAGGGCGGCTTCGAGCGCGCTGCGCAGCGCCTGAACGTCACACAGTCGGCCGTCTCACAGCGCCTGCGCGCCCTGGAGGCGCAGGTGGGCTCGGTGCTCATCGTGCGCAGCCGACCCCTGCGGCCCACGTCGGCCGGGCAGCTGCTGCTCAAGCACACCAAGCAGATGCGCCTGCTGCGCGCAGACCTGGAGCGCGACCTGCACGAGCTGGCGCCCAGCGCCCCGGGCGGCACGCGCGAGGATGAGCGCATCTCGATTGCCATCAACGCCGACAGCATCGCCACCTGGGCGATGGGCGCGCTGCACGAGCTGGTGCGCCAGCGCCTGCCGCTGGAAATCATCGTGGACGACCAGGATTTCACGCAGGAATGGCTGCGCTCTGGCCAGGTGCTGGGCTGCGTGACCACGCTCAAGCAGGCACTGCGTGGGTGCAAGATGGTGCCGCTGGGCGCCATGCACTATGTGGCCGTAGCGTCGGCCAGCTATGCGGAGCAGTACCTGCCCCAGGGGCTCACGCCGCACAACTTTCGCGAGGTGTCGTTCCTGTCGTTCAACCGCAAGGACGACATGGCTGCCGAGTTTGTGGCGCGTGCATTCGGGCTCAAGCGCGTGGCACTCAATCACCTGTTCGTGCCGGGTTCCGAGGCGCAGATGCGCGCCGTGGCCGCAGGCTGGGCCGTGGGTGTGATGCCCGAGCTGATGGCGCGCGAGGCGCTGGCGGACGGCAGCATGGTGAATCTGGCACCGGGCCGCTCCCTGCCCATCCAGCTGTACTGGCACTGCTGGAACCTAGAGTCGGCCGTGCTGGACGCCCTGACTGCAGCCCTGACCGCCACCGCCGCGCGGACGCTGGAGGCGCCTGCGGCATGATTCCTGCAGGGTAAAACGTGAACGACGTAGTTGTATTGCAACTTAGTCATTTATTTTTTTACTGCAATGTATAAAATACAAGCCATGCAAACGCCGCAACCCAAAGTTTCGTTCAAAGAGCAGATGCACCAGGCGCGCGAGGATGCCATCCTCCAGTCGACCTGCCAGCTCCTGGGCGAAAAGGCCTTCGATGCCATGACCATGGACGACGTGGCCAATGCCGTGGGCATTGCCAAAGCCAGTCTGTACAAGCACTTCTGCAGCAAGGAGGAGCTGTGCAGCGCCGCCATGGTGCAGATTCTGGGCCGTGTGCAGGCCTACCTGGCAGATCTGCCCACTGAAATGCCTCCGCTTGAGAAGCTCCATGCGCTGGTGCGCTGGTCGCTGGAGCGGCTGCTGAGCAACGAAATGCCGCTGCTGCCCAGCCGCAACTCCACGCTGCGCGCGGTGCTGATGGCCAACAAGGACTACCTCAACGGCCTCGTGGCCGTGAGCGACCAGATTGGTGAATGGATCACCCAGGCCCAGGCACAGGGCGTGATCAGCCCCACCTTGCCGCCGCTGGTGGTGCTCTACACGTTGTATGCGCGCGCCTGCGACCCGGTGGTGAGTTTTCTCAAGGAAGGCGGCCAGTATTCCGATGCGGAAATCGTGGATCTGGTGGTGCGCACCTGTTTCGACGGGCTGGCAGCGCGGTAGTCGCGTCTCCTTTCCAGCGTTTCGTACGCACCCAAAAAAGAAAGCCCGGCATGCCGGGCTTTCTTGCGTGGGGCTCACGGGGCTCACAGCCACCGGCTTACTTGGGCAGGATCACCTTGTCCACGACATGGATCACACCGTTGCTGGTGAACACGTCGGCCATGGTGATGTTGCTGGTGCGCAGGTTCTGGTCGGTGATCACGAGGCTTGCGTTCACCGTGAAGGTTTGTCCCTGGACGGTGGCAATGGCGGTATTGATAGGGACCTCGGCCTTGAGCACGCGCGCGGGTACCACGTGATAGGTCAGTACCGTGGTCAGCAGCGCGGTGTCCGCCAGCAGGGCTTCCTTGGTCACCCCGAGCTCGGCCAGCAGCGCTGCAAACGCGGCGTTGGTCGGCGCAAACACCGTGAACGGGCCGGCTCCCTGCAAGGTGGTGGCCAAGCCGGCCGCCACCACGGCTTCCACCAGGATGCTGAAGTCCGGCAGCGCCGAGGCGGTGGCGACGATGTCCTTGTTGGCTGGCAGCAGCACGCGGTCCACCAGATGCACCACGCCGTTGCTGGCCTGGATGTCCGTGGCCGTGATGGTGGAAACGCGGTTGCGACCATCGGTGATCTTCAGGCCGTTGGCCGACTCGATCTTGAAGAAGCCGCCTGACACGGGCGTGATGGCCTTGCCCAGGGGGACGTCTGCACGCGGGACCCTGCTGCCGAGCACGTGGTAGGTCAGTACCGCTGTCAGCAGGGACTTGTCTGCCAGCAGGGCCTCCTTGGTCACGCCCAGCTCGCTGAGCAACGCTGCAAAGGCTGCGTTGGTCGGGGCGAAAACCGTGAGCATGCCGGTGCTCAGAGTGGGCGCCAGACCGGCGGCGACCACTGCTTCGACGAGGATGCTGAGGTCAGGATTGTTCTGGGCGACTTCGACGATGTTGCGCTGAGGCTCATCGTCGCCGCCGCCACAGGCCTGCAACAAGGTGGCGCTGGCGCCCACGGCGGCGGCCAGCAAGACGGTACGGCGGTTGAATGCGGTGTTCATGGGGCTTCTCCTCGCTAGTGGATGGTGGTGGAAGGGACGAGCGGTTAGTCCGCGGGCTTACTTGGGCATCAGAACGGTGTCGATGGCGTGGATCACGCCATTGCTGGCAGCCACATCGGTCGCGATGACCTTGGACTGGTCCACCATCACGCCCATGCTGGTGGACACGGTGATCTCCTGGCCCTGCACGGTCTTGACCTTTCCGGCCTTGACGTCCTTGGCCATCACCTTGCCGGGGACCACGTGGTAGGTCAGCACCTTGGTCAGTGCGGCCTTGTCGGCCAACAGGCCGTCCAGAGTGGCCTTGGGGATCTTGGCGAAAGCCTCGTCGGTGGGCGCAAACACCGTGAAGGGGCCGGGGCCCTTGAGGGTGTCCACCAGGCCCGCAGCCTGCACGGCCGCCACCAGGGTCTTGAAATTACCCGACTTCACGGCGGTATCGACGATGTCCTGGGCCATCACGGTGAAGGTGGCGCCTGCGGTCAGGGCCAATGCGATCAGGGTTTTTTTCATGGGTCGTTCCTCGGTTTCGATGGAAATGACACGCCAGGATGGGCGCAGCGAGAATGTATAACCAATTGGTCGTTAAGTAAACCAACAAGTTATGTTGTAACTGATCGGTTTCATTTGGGCAAAAAAAAAGCCCTGCCGGAGCAGGGCTTTGGCGGTGGGCCGGGCTGTTTGTGGTTCGGCTTAGCGAACGATCAGCAACGGCACCTTGCAATGGGCCAGCACCTGTGTGGTGACCGAGCCCATGACCAGGGTGGCCAAGGCTCCATGGCCGTGGGAGCCCATCACCAGCAGGTCGAACTTGCCGCTGTCAGCCACCTTGGCGATGTTCTCACCCACGGCGCCCACCTTGACGACGCGCTTGGCGTCCACACCATGGCGCGCCAGGAATTTGCAAACGGGCGACAGGATTTTTTCTGCCTCTTCGGCGTGGTAGCTGTCCACCACTTCCTTGCCCAGAGCGGCGCGCGCGCGTGTCGGCAGCGGGGCCTGCACGGTGAGCGCGGTGTACTGGTGGTTGCCACCGAGCAGCTCCTCGTGGGTAGCCAGGTAGGCCAGCATTTTTTTGGTGTAGGCGCTGCCATCGACAGCAAGCAGGATGTTCATGGTGTTCTCCGGAATAGGGTTGGGTCAGACTACCGTGCGCGGACTTCTGTTGTCTTGACCTGGGTCATGTTTTTCTTCTGCGCTGCGGGGCGGCAGAGCCCCGTCTCTTGATCATACGGGGATGCAGCATTGCGCCTTGAAAGCCGCCTGTTCGCCTTTGCGCGCATAGCCCAGGGGGTTGGCCACCACGCGGCACTGCCAGGGGGTGCCGTCGCCGTGAAAACCTTGCACCGTGTAGTCGCTCGGGGCGTGCAGATGGCCGTGCAGCCACAGCTGCGCGTGGGGTAACAAGCTGTCCAGGGCGTTGCAGAACCCCGCAGTGCCGGGCACCAGTCCGTAGCGTGGATCGGCACTGCGCAGGCTGGGTGCAAAGTGGGTTACGGCCACCGTGGGGCCCTCAAAAGGCACCGCAAGTGCTTGCGCCAGCCACTGCTGGCAGACCAGTGCGTGGTCGCGCATGGCTTCGGCCAGAAAGGGCTCTGCGTGGCGGGTGCCACCCGTCTTGCGCAGGTAGAAGTTCGCTGCGCGAAAGGCCTTGTCGCGCAGTTTCAGCCGCCTGCCAAGGTCGGTGCTGCCTTCATGGTCTGCGAGTGCATCGAAATCACTCCAGAGTGTGGTGCCCACAAAGCGCACACCTTGAAGCTCGACGGTCTCGCGCTCCAGCCAGGTGATTCCCAGGCGGTCACAGGTGCGGCGCAGCCGCTCGTGGGCAGCGTCGAAATCCTGTGCATCGTATTCGTGGTTGCCGGGCACAAAAAGCACGGGGGTGGGCCAGCCTGCGCCCCCAGGCAATGGTGAAAACCGGGCCAGGCCAAAGTCTTCGTCGCCCAGCTGCGAGCCTTCCTGGTAGGAGCCCACGTCGCCAGCAAGCACCAGCACATCGGCTCCAGGAGCCGGTTCGGGGACGAAGTGGGGATGCGCCTCAAGGTGCAGATCGGACAAAAGCTGGATATTCATGCTGGGCGCAGTCTACGGGTTCAGGCTGGGCGCCTCACTCCTCGGGGAAAGTCCGGCGCGCCGAGCGCGCCAGGGCGTGCAGCAGCCAGGTCATCGCGGCCTGCTGAGGCCCACGCCGGCGCCAGAGTGCGTCCACATGCACGGGCGGGACGTCCAGCGGCAGGGCCCGCTGCACCAGCGCGTCGGCAATGCCGGTCACGGGAACAAAGTGGCGGGGCAGCACGGTTAGCAGGTCCGAGCCTGACACCACGCGCCCGGCGGTGAAGAACTGGTTGACCGTGATCACCACCTTGCGCTCGCGGCCCAGGGATGCCAGGGCCTCGTCGATGAAGCCGAAGGGGCGCCCTGAGAAGCTCACGAGCATGTGGCGTGCGGCGCAATAGGTGTCCAGCGTCAGGGGCGCATCGGCCAGAGGGTGGCCTTGCCGCATCACGCACACGTATTCGCCGTCGTACAGGCGGCGGCTTTCAAAGGCCACTGCGCCCCCGGATTGCGCGCGGGCGGTCAGGTCTGCCAGCACCGCTGGGAAATAGCCCACCGCCATGTCGGCCGCCTCTTCGTCCAGCAGGCGGCGGGGGTCGCGCGTGGTCAGGGGCAATACCCGGATCGAAATACCGGGCGCCTCCCGCTCGATGATTTCGACCAGGGCCGGGACCAGGGTGGCGGCCGTGGCATCGGCCATGGCCAGCACAAAGGTGGATTCGGCCGTAGCGGGCTCAAAGTGTCCCGGCGCCAGGGATTCTTGCAGGTGGGCCAGGGCCTCGCGCACAGGGGGCCACAGGGCCAGCGCACGCGCAGTGGGCTCCACGCCCTGGCCGCTGCGCACCACCAACTCATCCCCCAGCACATCGCGCAGGCGCCGCATGGCGTTGCTCACGGCAGGCTGGGTGACGGACAGCTTGTGCGCTGCGCGTGTGAGGCTGCGCTCGGCCATGACCTCGTCGAAAACACGCAGCAGGTTCAGGTCCAAGGAGCGGAAGTTCAAGGGGGTCATGGTCAATTCATCATCAATATGAATATCAATGATTCAAAATATAAACTTGAACATGTAAAGGGTAAACCCTAATATCACCCCATCGCCCGGCAATCTCGCCACAAGCGTTAGAAAAGGGAAACCGAAATGACCAGCTTTGCACACGTTGAGTACCCCACCGAACACCCCGGCGTTGTCCGCGCAGAAAACGCCGCTGCCGCCCTCAAGAGCGTAGCCGCCAACTTTGATGGCGCCCGTGGCGCTGCCACGCTTCTGCTCGCGGCCGTGGTATCGGCCTTGCTGGTAGTGGCCAACCAGGTCATCGACACCTGGAGCGAAGGCCACCTGCTCGCGGCTTGGATGGTGCTGTGGCTGGTCGCGTTTGCGGCCCTGGCTTTGCTGACCGCCCCCGCACGCCGTGCCGGTGCTGCCCTGCGTGTGGCCGCCCTCGGCTGGGCCGAAGCCCGCCGCCGCGCTGCGGATGACGAGCGTACTTGGCAAGTGGCTGTGAAGGACCCCCGCATCATGGCCGAACTGAACCACGCCATGGGCATTGCCACCGTGGAAGACATCCGCAAGTACTACTGAGAAGATGATGCACGGTCCACCGTGCAGTGATCGGATTTTTTGAAGCCGTGGCGAGTGTTCGCCACGGCTTTTTTCATGGCCGCGGGACGGATCGCGCTGATCCAGTATCCGCATCCACAAGCGCAAAAAAACCGCCCCTCCTTTTCAGAAGGGGCGGTTGTCAGGACTGAGAAGATCCGGGAATCAGCTTGCCAGGCGCTTTTCGAGCGCAGCCTTGGTGGCGAGCAAAGCCGGGGGCAGGTGGTAAGCCAGCTGCTCAAAGTGGGCATCGTGCAGCTTGAACTCATCGGCCCAGGCTGCCTTGTCGATGCTGGTCACGGCAGCAAACTGCTGGGTATTGAAATCCAGCCCCGTCCAGTTGATTTCGGCGTACTGCGGAGCCACACCAAACATGGTTTCCTGGCCTTGGGCCTGGCCTTCAATGCGGTCGATCATCCACTTGAGCACGCGCATGTTGTCGCCATAACCCGGCCAGACGAACTTGCCGGCTTCGTCCTTGCGGAACCAGTTTACGCAGAACACCTTGGGCAGCGCTTTGCCGGTGGCGGCGATTTGGCCTTCCATGTTCAGCCAGTGCTGGAAGTAGTCGCTCATGTTGTAGCCGCAGAACGGCAGCATGGCGAAGGGGTCGCGGCGCACCACGCCTTGGGCGCCAAAGGCTGCAGCGGTGGTTTCAGAGCCCATGGTGGCAGCCATGTACACGCCTTCCGTCCAGGTGCGGGCTTCGGTCACCAGCGGCACGGTGGTGGAGCGGCGGCCGCCGAAGATGAAGGCATCAATCGCCACGCCATTGGCATCGTCCCACTGGGGGTCGAGCGCAGGGTTGTTGGTGGCAGCCACCGTGAAGCGCGAGTTGGGGTGGGCAGCCTTGGCGCCGGTTTCCTTGGCGATCTGGGGCGTCCAGTCCTTGCCTTGCCAGTCGATCAGGTGGTCGGGCAGCTTGCCGGTGTCCTTTTCCATGCCTTCCCACCACACGTCGCCGTCGTCCGTCAGGGCCACGTTGGTGAAGATCACGTCCTTGTCCAGGCTGCGCATGCAGTTGGGGTTGGTGTGCATGTTGGTGCCGGGGGCCACACCAAAGTAACCCGCCTCGGGGTTGATGGCGTACATCTTGCCGTCGGCATGGGGCTTGATCCAGGCGATATCGTCACCGATGGTGGTGACCTTCCAACCGGCAAAACCCGCCTCTGGCGGCACCAGCATCGAGAAGTTGGTCTTGCCGCAGGCGCTGGGGAAGGCCGCTGCCACGTGGTACTTCTTGCCTTGGGGGTTGGTCACGCCCAGGATGAGCATGTGTTCGGCCAGCCAGCCTTGGTCGCGGCCCATGGTGGACGCGATGCGCAGGGCCAGGCACTTCTTGCCCAGCAGCGCGTTGCCACCGTAGCCCGAGCCGTAGGACCAGATCTCGCGTGTTTCGGGGTAGTGCACGATGTACTTGACCTTGGGGTTGCAAGGCCAGCTGGTCGTGTCCTTCTCGCCTTCGGCCAAGGGCGCGCCCACGGTGTGCATGCAGGGCACGAACTCGCCTTCCACGCCCAGCACGTCGTAAACGGCCTTGCCCATGCGGGTCATCAGGCGCTGGTTCACGGCCACATAGGCGCTGTCGGTCAGTTCCACGCCGATGTGGGCGATGTGGCTGCCCAGCGGGCCCATGCTGAAGGGCACCACGTACATGGTGCGGCCCTTCATGCAGCCGTCAAACAGGGGCTGCAGCGTGGCGCGCATTTCGGCGGGAGCCATCCAGTTGTTGGTGGGGCCAGCGTCTTCCTTGGCGGCCGAGCAGATGTAGGTGCGGTCTTCCACACGGGCCACGTCTGATGGATCGGACCAGGCCAGGAAGCTGCCAGGGCGCTTGGCGGGGTTGAGCTTCTTGAAGGTGCCGGCATCGACCAGCTGCTGGCAAAGGCGGTCGTACTCTTCCTTGGAGCCTTCGCACCAGTAAATGGTGTCGGGTTTGCACAGGGCGGCCATGTCGGCCACCCAGGCAAGCAGCCGGGCGTTTTTGACGTAAGCGGGGGCGTTGAGGTTCAGGCCCTGCATCGTGGGTGCGTTCATCGGGGAGCTTCCTAAGTTGAAAAACGTTTTTTCAAAGGAAGCGGACCGGGCGGGTCACGGCGAGGCCTGGCGCAGTTGCGGTGCTGAGCGCTGCCTTTGAAAAAACGGCTTTCGTGCTCAGTCGGCGGGCGGGAGCGTGTGTCAGCCCCACGGGTGGAGGCTAGTTCCACGGATTCCGCGGGTCGGCTGGGATGTCAATTTTATGAACCTGCCGCCCTTTTGTCTGTCAGACAGGGGTCAAAACCATGCAAAAAAAACATGAGGTTATGCATGGCTGTGTCCGCTCCCTCGCCTCAAACGCTGGCCGAACCGCCCTTCCACCGTTCGTAGCCACTCCTGCGCAGCGCGCAGGCCGGGCACGTGCCACAGCCGTATCCCCAGGCATGCAGCGTGTCGCGCACACCGTGGTAGCAGGTGTGCGAGTCGTTCACGATCAGATCGACCAGCGCTTGTCCGCCCAGGGACCGGGCCAGTTCCCAGGTCTCGGCCTTGTCCAGCCACATCAGCGGGGTGTCGAAGGTGAAACGCTGGCCCATGCCCAGGGACACGGCCACCTGAAGGGCCTTGAGCGTGTCGTCACGGCAGTCGGGGTAGCCCGAAAAATCGGTCTCACACATGCCGCCCACCAGGGTGTGCAGGCCCCGGCGGTAGCCCACGGCAGCCGCCAGCTGGAAGAACAGCAGGTTGCGCCCCGGCACAAAGGTGTTGGGTAGGCCTGCGGCGGTCATCTGGATTTCGGTGTCGCTGGTCAGCGCCGTGTCACTGATGTGGCCCAGCACCGCCAGGTCGAGCATGTGGTCTTCCCCCAGCTTGGCCGCCCAGTGCGGGAACTGTGCACGCAGCGAGGACAGCACCGTCTGGCGTGCCTGCAGCTCGATGTGGTGGCGCTGGCCGTAGTCAAAGCCGATGGTTTCCACGTGGGCAAAGTTTTCCAGCGCCCAGGCCAAGCAGGTCGTGGAGTCCTGACCGCCGGAAAATAAAACGAGTGCGTGTCCGGGTCTCATGGGGTTCTCCAGGTCAGACGGGATAAGGGGGGGCGGGACGAAAAAAAGCCCCGCGCTGCGGGGCTTTGGGTGACGGCCGCAGAAGCGTTCAGGCCATCGTCACGGCAATAAAGGCCAGCAGGAACATCATGATGCCACCCACCACAGGCAGCACCACGGGGACCAGGTGAACCACGTTTTCCACGGGGTCGTTCGATGGTGTTGCGGGGGCGTGCGAGGTGTTGTGGTCGGACATGGTGGGCTCCAGATGCTTAAAACTTGCGCAATTCTAGCTGCGACTGTCCCTTCGGGGCGCAAAACCCTGCTGTCGCTCAGATCAGATCGGCCTGCATGCCCGCCGTACGCAACTGCCCCAGCACCTCATCCACATGGGTCTTGCCCCGGGTTTGCAGCACCAGTTCGATCTCCACGTTCTGCGCGGCCAGCATGGTGAAGGCGCGCTGGTGGTGCACCTCCTCGATGTTGGCGCCTGCGTCGGCCACGGTGGCGGTGATGCGCGCCAGCACGCCGGGCACATCGCGCGCGCTGACCTTGATGCGCGCCAGGCGCCCCGAGCGCACCATGCCGCGTTCGATGATCGCCGCCAGCAGCAGCGGGTCGATGTTGCCACCGCACAGCACCAGGCCTACGCGCTTGCCCTTGAAGCGCTCGGGGTAGCGCACCAGCGCAGCCAGGCCCGCAGCACCAGCGCCCTCGACCAGGGTCTTTTCGATCTCCAGCAGCATCAGCACTGCCTGCTCGATGTCGCCCTCATCCACCAGCACCAGATCGTCCACCAGGCGCTTGACGATCTCCTGCGTGATCTTGCCCGGCGTGCCCACGGCAATGCCCTCGGCGATGGTGGATGTGCCCTGTGGATGGCTTGTTCCTTTGACGGCATTCACCATGGCCGGGAAGCGCATGGTCTGCACGCCGATGACCTCGATGCCTGGCTTGAGTGCCTTGGCCGCCGTGGCCACGCCCGAGATCAGCCCGCCGCCGCCCACGGCGATCACCAGCGTGTCCAGGTCGGGTACGGCCTGCAGCATCTCCAGGCCCAGCGTGCCCTGGCCGGCGGCCACGCCTTCATCGTCATACGGGTGCACAAAGGTCAAGCCCTGCGCATCGGCCAGCGCGTAGGCGTGGGCGCGGGCTTCTTCCAGCGTGTCGCCATGCAGCACCACCTCGGCGCCAAAACCGCGCGTGCGCTCCACTTTCACGCCGGGGGTAAAACGCGGCATCACGATCACGGCGCGCAGGCCCAGTCGCTGCGCGTGGTAGGCCACGCCCTGCGCATGGTTGCCCGCGCTCATGGCCACCACGCCGCGTGCGCGCTCAGCGTCCGTCAGCAGCGTGAGCCGGTTGCAGGCACCGCGTTCCTTGAACGAGGCGGTGAATTGCAGGTTCTCGAACTTGAGAAACACCTGCGCGCCCACGATTTGCGAAAGCGTTTTGGATTCAACGCACGGAGTGTCCAGCACGTGGCCTTGTAGGCGGGTGGCGGCATCACGGATGTCTTGAAGGGTCAGCATGGGCCGATTGTGGCGCAGCGGCGTTCGCAGGGGTCCGTTGAGGTGTGATTTGGCATCAAATCAGCCTCTGGCGCTTATCTGGAAATCGCTAGTAGCTATGGTTTTTGAAGCTGCTTACTTGATCCCCAGCCTGCGCGCCAGCTTGTGCAGGTTGCTGGCGTCCACCTCCAGCGTACGCGCGGCCTGCGCCCAGTTGCCCTGGTGGCGGGCCAGGGCCTGCGTGATGGCGAGCCGCTGGCAGGCATCCACGGCTTCGCGCAGCGGGCCTTCGGCGGTGGTGGGGGTGGGCGGCATGGTGGCCACAGCGGGGGCATCGGCATCCAGGGGGGCGTGGGCCACGCTGGCGGCGTCGGCGTCCAGGTCGAGCAGCGCGGGCTCCAGCGTCACGATGTCGGCGCGACTCACGCCCCGGCTCAGGGCCTTGAGGGCGGCGCGGCTGACCACATGCTCCAGCTCGCGGATGTTGCCGGGCCAGGGGTAGCGGCGCAGTGCGTCCTGCGCGCTGGCAGACAGCCGCAGGCTGCGCAGGCCCAGGCGGGCACGGTTCAGTTCCAGAAAGCGGCCTGCCAGCAGCAGCACATCGTTGCCCCGTTCGCGCAGCGGCGGGATGGGCACGGGGTACACCGACAGCCGGTGGTACAGGTCGGCGCGGAACGCGCCATCGCGCACCTGCTCGCGCAGGTTGCGGTTGGTGGCGGCGATCACGCGCACGTCCACGCGGCGCGGTCGGTCGGCGCCCAGGCGCTGGATCTCGCCGTTCTGCAGCGTGCGCAGCAGCTTGGCCTGCACGGCCAATGGCAGCTCGCCCACCTCGTCGAGGAACAGCGTGCCGCCCTCGGCCGCCTCGAAGCGCCCCGGCCGGTCGGCCACCGCGCCCGAGAACGCGCCGCGCACATGGCCAAACAGCTCGCTCTCGGCCAGCGACTCCGGCAGCGCCGCGCAGTTCACGTGCACCAGCGGGCGGGTAGCGCGCGTGGACTGGCGGTGCAGCAGGCGTGCAAACAGCTCCTTGCCCACACCAGTTTCGCCCAGCAACAACACGGGCAGGTCCGAGCCCGCCACCACCGTGAGCTCGTGCAGCAGGCGCAGCAGGGGCTCGCTCTGGCCGACGATCTCCATGTCGCCATCGCCCGCGCGGGTGGTGCGCTCGTCGTCGGCGCTGCGGGTGTGTGAGGCGCTGCGCAGCGCCTGCACCTCGCGCTCCAGCCGCGAGATGCGCACGGCCGCCTCCACCAGCACCTTGCAGTCGGCCAGCGCGGCGCGTGCGGCCTCGCCGAAGGTGCCGGTTTGCAGCGCGTCGAGCGTCAGCACGCCCCAGGCCTTGCCGTCCACCCACAGGCTCACGCCCATGCAGTCGTGAACGGGCAGGGGCTCGCCCACCAGGGTGTCGAGCAGGCCGTCGTAGGGGTCGGGCAGGGTGCTGTCGTGGTCGAAGCAGGTCACCTCGCGCCGCGCCAGGATGGCCGCGAGCCGGGGGTGCTGGCTGACCACAAAGCGCCGGCCCAGCGCCTCGCGCACCAGACCCTCCACGGCCACGGGGCGCAGGTGGTCTTCTTCCAGCTGCAGCAGGGCCACGGCGCCGCAGTGAAAGCGGGTGCGCAGGTGGTCGGCCAGCCGCTGCAGGCGCACAGCCTGGGGCAGGTCGGTGGCCAGGTCGGCCAGCAGGGGGCTATGGTCCATGGTGATATTTACCTTCAATGGGTGAATTAAACCCCATTTGAGAAGGGTCAAAAAAACCATGACCGGTGTAAGTGGTTGATTTGATAGGCCTGCAGCCCTGGCCCGGCGCTTGCGATGTGGACAGGGACACCGATTCACTCGTTCCAAAAAGCCATGACCACAAGACCCCGACCCCACGCCGCCAGCGCACGCGGGCGCCGCCCCTTCGTTGTTGTTCTGTTGAAGCAGGAGGCCCGCCATGGGTAGCTACCGCAAGCTCTGGTTCACGCTGATCGGCGTGCTCATCGTCACCTTCAGCCTGCTGGGCTACTACGGCGCCGAGGTCTACCGCACCGCGCCGCCCATCCCCGCGAAGATCGCCACGGCAGGGGGCGAAGTGCTTTTCACCCACGACAGCATCCTCGACGGACAGACCGCCTGGCAGTCGGTGGGCGGCATGCAGCTGGGTTCCATCTGGGGCCACGGCGCCTACCAAGCGCCCGACTGGACAGCCGACTGGCTGCACCGCGAGCTGCTCAACTGGCTTGACGTGGCCGCTGAGCGCGCGCACGGCAAGCCTTTTGCGGACATCGACGCCGCCGCCCAGGCCGTGCTGCGCGACCGCATGAAGACCGAGTACCGCACCAACACCTACAGCCCCGAGACGGGTGTGGCTACGGTGTCCTCGGTGCGGGCCGACGCGATCGCGATGACCGCGCTGTACTACGACCAGCTTTTCAGCGACGTGCCCGCGCTGCACAAGACCCGCGAGCACTTCGCCATGAAGGAGAACACCCTGCCCAGCGCCGAGCGGCGCGCGCAGATGACGGGTTTCTTCTTCTGGACGGCCTGGGCCGCCGCCACCGAGCGCCCAGGGACCACGGCCACCTACACCAACAACTGGCCCCACGAGCCGCTGATCGGCAACAAGCCCACGGCCGAGAACATGGTCTGGTCGGTGATGAGCGTGGTCGTGATGATGGCGGGCGTGGGCTTCCTCGTGTGGGGCTGGTCCTTCCTGCGCAAGCACGACGAGGTGGAACCCACGCCACCCCAGCACGACCCGCTCTCGCGCGTGCCGCTCACGCCCTCGCAGCGCGGGCTGGGCAAATACCTGTTCCTCATCGTGGTGCTGTTCAGCTTCCAGGTGCTGCTGGGCGGCTTCACGGCCCACTACACGGTGGAAGGCCAGCAGTTCTACGGCATCAACGTGTCGCAGTGGTTCCCCTATTCGCTGGTGCGCACCTGGCACATCCAGAGCGCGCTGTTCTGGATCGCCACGGGCTTCCTGGCTGCCGGCCTGTTCCTCGCGCCGCTGATCAACGGTGGCAAGGACCCGGCCTGGCAGAAGCTCGGTGTGGACATCCTGTTCTGGGCGCTGGTCGTGGTGGTGGTGGGCTCGTTCGTCGGCAACTACCTGGCCATCGCGCAGATCATGCCGCCCGAGTGGAACTTCTGGCTGGGCCACCAAGGCTATGAATACGTGGACCTGGGCCGACTGTGGCAGATCGGCAAGTTCACCGGCATCGCCTTCTGGCTGGTGCTCATGCTGCGCGGCATCGTTCCGGCGCTGCGCACCCCCGGCGGCGACAAGAACCTGCTGGCGCTGCTGACAGCGTCGGTGGTGGCTATCGGCCTGTTCTACGGTGCGGGCTTTTTCTACGGCGAGCGTACCCACCTGTCGGTGATGGAGTACTGGCGCTGGTGGGTGGTGCACCTGTGGGTCGAGGGCTTCTTTGAAGTGTTCGCCACCACGGCGCTGGCCTTCATCTTCTCGACGCTCGGCCTCGTGTCGCCACGCATGGCCACGGCCGCCAGCCTGGCCTCGGCCTCGCTCTTCATGCTGGGCGGCGTGCCCGGCACTTTCCACCACCTGTACTTCAGCGGCACCACCACGCCGGTGATGGCCGTGGGCGCATCGTTCAGCGCGCTGGAAGTGGTGCCCCTGGTGGTGCTGGGCCATGAGGCCTGGGAACACTGGCGCCTGCAGCACCGCGCGAAGTGGATGGCCAACCTCAAGTGGCCCCTCATGTGCTTCGTGGCCGTGGCCTTCTGGAACATGCTGGGCGCGGGCGTCTTCGGCTTCATGATCAACCCGCCGATTGCGCTGTATTACCTGCAGGGACTCAACACCACGCCGGTGCATGCCCACGCTGCGCTGTTCGGTGTGTATGGCTTCCTGGCGCTGGGCTTCACGCTGCTGGTGCTGCGCTACATCCGCCCGCAATTGGTGTTCAGCGAGCGGCTCATGAAGACGGGCTTCTGGTGGCTCAACGCGGGCCTGGTGCTGATGATTGCCACCAGCCTGCTGCCCATCGGACTGTTCCAGTTCCACGCCAGCGTGAGCGAAGGCCTGTGGTACGCCCGGGGCGAAGCCTTCATGCAGCAGCCCTTCATGCAGACCCTGCGCTGGGTGCGCACCTTTGGCGACGTGGTCTTCATCGTCGGCGCGCTGGCCATGGCCTGGCAGGTGGTGAGCGGGTTGTTCGGCTCGCGCGCCCCGGCGCAAGCGGGCCCCTACCTGGCACAGGCCCGTCGCTGAAATGCACTGTGCGCGGCGGCTGCCACAAGCGGCCACCGCGCTCACACACCGTTTGCCCACAAGGACTGACCATGAACCTCGACAAATTCAAATACCAGCACACCGACATCCTGCGCAGCATCGCCACCTTGCGCGCCCTGGCCCAGGCGGGCGTGGAGGCCAATGCCAGCGCCATCGCGCAGGGCATCGTGGCGATGAGCGGCACCATCAAGCTGCACCTGGCCGTGGAAGACCAGGTGCTGTACCCCGCACTGCAGCGCGGCGGCAACGCCGAACTGGCGCGCCTGGGCCGCCAGTACCAAAGCGAGATGGCATCGATCGCCAGCGCCTACGACGCGTTTGCACGCCGCTGGAACACCGCCGAGGGCGTGCGCCGCGATGCCCAGGGCTTTCGCAACGAGGCCAACGTGGTGCTGCGCCGTGTGTTCGAGCGCATGCAGCGCGAGGACCATGACTTCTATCCGCGCATCGAGGAGGAAGAAGCCACCGCCTGCCATTGAGCAGCATCCTCCTGCACCCCACTGCGTGCCTGCGCATGCACCTCTGATCCATCGGTAGGGCCTGACGGCACCTTCCTTTCCGCCGGCCTCTGTGCCGGCGTTTTTTTACCCCTGCTTACCGCCTCGATTGTGTTGAATCAAACTACCTATAGTGTTTGATGGGTATCGTGGACACCATAGGTAGTGTTTTTAACCCATTCCACAGATTGGTCGAACCCATGGCGTCCACCCTTGCCACCTTGCCCCGCGAAGTCGTTTTGCGCAGCGGCCAGCGCGTTCCGTTTGATGCCGAACGCATCCGCGCCGCGCTGGCCAGCGCCGGGCAGGCCTCGGGTGAATACGGCGCCGACGAAGCGGCATTGCTCACCGCCCAGGTCACCAAGGTGCTCATCCACCGCTTCCAGGGCGAGGCCCCCACCATCGAGCAGATCCAGGACGTGGCCGAGCAGGCGCTGATCGCCGCCAACCACCTGGCCACCGCACGCGCCTACATCGTCTACCGCGAACAGCACGCCACGCTGCGGGCCGACCGGCAGACGCTGGTCGATGTGGAAAGCTCCATCAACGAATACCTCACGCGCGCCGACTGGCGCGTGAACGCCAACGCCAACCAGGGCTACTCGCTGGGCGGGCTGATCCTGAACGTGGCGGGCAAAGTCACGGCCAACTACTGGCTGTCGCACGTCTACACGCCCGAGATCGGCGAGGCGCACAGGAGCGGCGACCTCCACATCCACGACCTCGACATGCTCAGCGGCTACTGCGCGGGCTGGTCGCTGCGCACGCTGCTGCACGAGGGGCTCAACGGCGTGCCGGGCAAGGTGGAGGCGGGGCCGCCCAAGCACATGAGTTCGGCCGTGGGGCAGATCGTGAATTTTCTGGGCACGCTGCAGAACGAGTGGGCGGGCGCGCAGGCGTTCTCGTCGTTCGACACCTACATGGCGCCTTTCGTGCGCATCGATGCCATGGATTACGCCGCTGTGCGCCAGTGCATCCAGGAGCTGGTCTACAACCTCAACGTGCCCTCGCGCTGGGGCACGCAGACGCCGTTCACCAACCTCACCTTCGACTGGACCTGCCCCGAGGACCTGCGCGAGCAGGTGCCCGTGATCGCCGGGCAGGAGATGCCCTTTGCGTACGGCGACCTGCAGGCCGAGATGGATCTCATCAACCGCGCCTACATCGACGTGATGACGACTGGTGACGCCAAGGGCCGGGTCTTCACCTTCCCCATCCCCACGTACAACATCACCAAGGATTTCCCCTGGGAGAGCGAGAACGCAGAGCTGCTGTTCGAGATGACGGCCAGGTACGGCCTGCCGTACTTCCAGAACTTCATCAACTCCGAACTGGAGCCGAACATGGTGCGCTCCATGTGCTGCCGCCTGCAGCTGGATTTGCGCGAGCTGCTCAAGCGCGGCAATGGCCTCTTTGGCAGCGCCGAGCAGACGGGCAGCCTGGGCGTGGTCACCATCAACTGCGCGCGGCTGGGGTACTTGCATGCGGGCGATGAAGCCGGTCTGTTTGCCGCGCTGGACCGCCTCCTGGAGCTGGGCAAACAAAGCCTGGAGACCAAACGCAAGCTCATCCAGCGGCTGATGGACCAGGGCCTGTTTCCCTACACCAAGCGGTATCTCGGCACTTTGCGCAACCACTTTTCCACGCTGGGCGTGAACGGCATCAACGAGATGGTGCGCAACTTCACGGCAGACCAGCACGACATCACCAGCGAATGGGGCCATGCGTTTGCCGTGCGCCTGCTCGACCACGTGCGCGAGCGCATGACCGCCTTCCAGGAAGAAACCGGCCACCTCTACAACCTGGAGGCCACGCCCGCCGAAGGCACCACCTACCGCTTCGCCAAGGAAGACAAGAAGCGCTGGCCCGCCATCCTGCAGGCGGGCACATCCGAGCAGCCCTATTACACCAACTCGTCGCAACTGCCCGTGGGCTTCACCGACGACCCGTTCGAGGCGCTGATGGGGCAGGAGGCACTGCAGGGCAAATACACCGGCGGCACCGTGCTGCATCTGTACATGGGCGAGCGCGTTTCCAGCGGCGCGGCCTGCCGCGAGCTGGTGCGGCGCGCGCTGACGAACTTCCGCCTGCCCTACATCACCGTCACGCCCACGTTCTCCATCTGCCCCACGCACGGCTACCTGGCGGGCGAACACCCGTTCTGCCCGCGCTGCGACGAAGAGCGGCTGGACGCCAAGCGGCGGCGTCTGGTCGCCTAGATTTCGAGCGAAAAGTGGCCCTGGCGCTGGATGGTCAAGCGCAAGCAGCTATCAAAACAGAAGCAAACCAATTCAACCACCTCCGAAAGGAATCCGACATGAGCCATTTCTCCGCCACCGAACACACCGCCATCTCCAGCGCCGCCGCCGTGCAGCTCACCGACGACGAGCGCCAGCCCTGCGAGGTCTGGACCCGCGTGATGGGCTACCACCGCCCCGTGGCCAGCTTCAACACGGGCAAGCAGGGCGAGCACGCCGAGCGCCGTTTCTTTTCAGAGCAGACGCGTGGTGGAAGCAACGCCTGCTGAGGCGCCGCCAGCCCCGGCGCTGCGGCTGGGCGGCATGACACCGCTCACCACCATCGATTTCCCCGGCCGCCTCGCGGCCGTTTTGTATTGCCAGGGCTGCCCCTGGCGCTGCGGCTATTGCCACAACCCCGAACTGCTGGACGCCACTGCTGCGGGGGCGCTGCCCTGGGCGCAGGCGCTGGCCTTTTTGGAAAGCCGACGTGGCCTGCTGGACGGCGTGGTTTTCTCGGGCGGCGAGCCCACGCTGCAGGCGGGCCTGGGCGAGGCATTGATCGCAGTGCGCAGCCTGGGCCTGCAGCGCGCGCTGCACACCGGCGGCATGTACCCCGAGCGGCTCGCGGCACTGCTGCCGCAGCTGGACTGGGTGGGTCTGGACATCAAGGCCCTGCCGCAGCGCTACAACGCCATCACCGCCACGCCCGGCAGCGGTGCGCGCGCCTGGGCCGGGCTGGAGGTGCTTCTGGCCTATGGCACCGACCACGAATGCCGCACCACCTGGCACGCGGGCCTGTTTGGTGTGGATGAGTTGCTGGACTTGGCCCAGGCCTTGGCCGCGCGCGGCGTGCGCCGCTGGGCGCTGCAGGAATGCCGCGCACCTGGCGCACCGGCCTGGGCGCTGACCACGGCGCACCAGCAGCAATTGGCCGCGTGGTTCCCCTCCTTCACGCTGCGCCGGGCCTGAGCGGGCGGGGCTCCGGGTTTGTCCGGCACGTCGCGCAGATTTGTTGCGCTTCTAAGTCGAAAACAGAAGGAACCTGCGAACTTGCGCTAGGAGCCGCTGGGTTTGATGCGCGTCAGAGCCGCCTCGGATGCGCCGCGTGGATCATCCGCCACCGCCGCACAACGGCACCACCTGCAAGGAACACGTCCATGACCCCCCTCGGCCTCCAGCTGCTGCACGCGCTCAAAACCCATGGCGCGCGCGAGATCTTCGGCATCCCCGGTGACTTCATCCTCCCCCTGTTCAAGCAGATCGAGGAGAGCGGCATCCTGCCCCTGGTCACGCTCAGCCACGAGCCCTCGCTGGGCTTTGCCGCCGATGCCGCCGCGCGCATGCACTGCGGCCTGGGCGTGGTGGCCGTCACCTACGGCGCGGGCGCGCTCAACGTGGTCAACGCGGTGGCGGGGGCCTATGCCGAGCGCTCGCCGCTGGTGGTGCTGGCCGGCTGCCCCGGCGAGGTCGAGGCGCACTCGGGCCTGGTGCTGCACCACCAGGTGCGCCATGTCGATTCGCAATGGCGCATCTTCCGCGAGATCACCTGCGACCAGGTGCGCCTGTCCGACCCCGCCACCGCGCCCGCCGAGCTGGCCCGCGTCCTGCGCAGCTGCCGCGAGTACTCGCAGCCCGTGCTCATCGAGGTGCCGCGCGACATGACGCTGCACCCCATGGCCGAGGTGCCCCTGCTGCCGCCCAGCCCCTTCAATGAAGCCGCCGTGGCCGAGTGCGCCGACGAATGGATGGCCCGCATCCAGGCAGCCCAGCGCCCCGTGCTGGTGGTGGACGTGGAGGTGCGCCGCTTTGGCCTGGAAGCCCGCGTGGCCGAGCTGGCGCGCCGTCTGCAACTGCCCGTGCTCACCACCTTCATGGGCCGGGGCCTGCTGGCGGAGGAGGGCGTGCACTCCGGCGTACAGCTGCACGGCACCTACCTGGGCGTGGCGGGCGCGCCCGAGACCAGTGCGCTGCTCGACGACTCCGATCTGCCCGTGATGCTGGGCGCCATCCTGTCGGACAGCAACTTTGGCGTGAGCGCCCAGCGCATGGACTTCCGCCGCGCGCTCATCGCCGCGCACCGCGAGGCGCGCGTGGGCCACCACCTGTACCCGAACATCCCGCTGGCCGCGCTGGTGGAAGCGTTGCTGGCCCGCGCCCCGGCCGCAGGCGCCAAGCCGCCGCGCGCCCTGCCGTCCCCGCCCACTTGCCCCGAAGGCCTGGTGGCCGACGATGCGCCCGTGTGTGCGGCCGACCTCTCCCGCGCGCTCAACGACCGCATCCGCGCGCACGGCCCCATGAACATCGTCGCGGACATTGGCGACTGCCTGTTTGCTGCGATGGAGCTGCTGCCCACCCCGCTGGTGGCGCCGGGCTACTACGCGTCCATGGGCTTCGGCGTGCCGGCCGGCATCGGTGCGCACGTGGCCACGGGCCAGCGCAGCCTGATTCTGGTGGGCGACGGCGCCTTTCAAATGACGGGCTGGGAGCTGGGCAACTGCCCGCGCCTGGGGCTGGACCCCATCGCCATCGTGCTCAACAACCAGACCTGGGAAATGATCCGCGCCTTCCAGACCGAATCGCGCTGCGCCGCCCTGGGCGACTGGCACCTGGCCCAGGCCGCCGATGCGCTGGGCGGGCGCGGCCACCGGGTGCACACGCGGGCGCAGTTCAAGGCGGCACTCGATGCCGCGTTTGCCGAGCGCGGTCGCTTTCAGCTCATCGAGCTGATGGTGCCACCGGGCGACAGCACGCCCACACTGCGGCGGTTTTCGGAAGGCATCCGGGCGCTGCGGGCGCGGGCAGCGTCGGCCGCCTGAGCGCGAAGGATCTGTTGACGTAGGCCCGCACGCATCGCATCGCGGGGCAGCAAAGCGCGGCAGCGGGGCTACCCCGCGCGCACCACGCGCAGCACGTCTGCCCCGTAGGCCTCCAGCTTTTTCGCCCCCATCCCGCTGATGCCCTGCAGGTCGTCGAGCGTGCCGGGGTTGCGCTCGGCAATCGCGGCCAAAGTGGCGTCGTGAAAGATCACATACGCAGGCAGGTTGTGCTCCTTCGCCACCTCGGCCCGCCAGGCTTTGAGGTTGATGAAGCGCACCTGCGCATCGGGGCCAAGATTGGCGGCCGCGGCGGGCGGCGCGCTGCCCGTGCCCTTGCGGGTGCGCGTGCGTTTGGCCGGTGCGGATGACACCGACTCGCGCAACTGCACCGGCACCTCGCCCTTGAGCACCGCGCGCGAACCCTCGGTGAGGCACAGCGTGTCAAAGCTGTGGCCGCTGTCCAGCATCACCTTCTGCAGGCCTAACGCGCCGGTGGCGATCAGCTGGCGCAGCACGCCGCGCAGCTGGGGCTCGGTCAGGTCCGCGCCGATGCCGAAGGTGGAGATTTTTTCGTGCCCGAACTGCGCGACCTTCTCGGTCTTCTTGCCGCGCAGGATGTCCATGATGTGCCCCGTGCCAAAGCTGATGCCGCTGGCCTGGTTCACTCGGTAGATGGTGGAGAGCAGCTTGCGTGCCGCATCCGTGGCGTCCCACACCGCCGGTGGGTTCAGGCAGTTGTCGCAGTTGCCGCAGGGTGTGGACTGCTCTCCAAAGTACGCCAGCAGCCGCACGCGGCGGCAGTCGGTGGCCTCGGCCAGCGCCAGCAGCGCATCCAGCTTGCCACGCAGCGCCTGCTTGAACTCCTCGCCGGCCGGGCTCTCGTCGATCATGCGGCGCTGGTTGACCACGTCATTCAGGCCGTAGGCCATCCAGGCATCGGCGTTCAGCCCGTCGCGGCCCGCGCGGCCCGTTTCCTGGTAGTAGCCCTCGATGTTCTTGGGCATGTCCACATGGGCCACAAAACGCACATCCGGCTTATCGATGCCCATGCCGAACGCGATGGTGGCCACCATCACGATGCCTTCCTCGCGCAGGAAGCGATCCTGGTTCTTCTGACGCACTTTCGTGTCCAGCCCCGCGTGGTAGGGCAGGGCGGTGATGCCCGCGTCGCTCAGCGTGGCGGCCAACTCTTCCACGCGCTTGCGCGACTGGCAATACACCACGCCCGCCTCGCCCGCATGCTCGCGCTCGATGAAGCGCAGCAGCTGCGTGGTGGCGTCCTTCTTTTCCTCGATGCGGTAGCGGATGTTGGGCCGGTCAAAGCTGCTGATGAACAGCCGTGCATCCTGCAGCTGCAGCCGCTCGACGATGTCCTCGCGCGTGAGCGCATCGGCCGTGGCGGTGAGCGCAATGCGCGGTACTTGCGGGTAACGCTCGTGCAGCAGCGTGAGCGCGCGGTATTCGGGGCGGAAATCGTGGCCCCACTGGCTGACGCAGTGCGCTTCGTCGATGGCGAACAGGCTCAGGTGGCCGCCGCTGTACAGGCTGTCGAGCAGGCCCAGGAAACGCGGCGTGTTCAGCCGCTCGGGCGCGGCATACAGCAGCGTGAGGTCGCCTGTCTGCAGGCGCAGCTCCACGTCCTGGGTCTCGTCGTAGCTCAGCGTCGAGTTCAGGAACGCCGCATCCACCCCCGCCTCGTGCAGCGCGCCCACCTGGTCGTGCATCAGCGCGATCAGCGGCGAAATCACGATGGTCACCCCGCGCCCCTGCTGCTGGCGCACGATGGCCGGCACCTGGTAGCACAGCGACTTGCCTCCGCCCGTGGGCATCAGCACCAGCGCGTCGCCGCCGCCAATCACATGCTCGACGATGGCTTGCTGCGGGCCGCGGAACTGTTCGTAGCCGAAGACATCCTGCAAGACAGACTGGGCAGGGGACAACACGGAAGACGGGCGAGACACCAAGCGAATACTCTGAAAATGAGAGCGCCCCACGCTGGACCAACCTGCGCTGGACGCCAATAAAGCCAAAAATTTGTGTGCGGGCCCGTGCTACGAACCGTGCGATGCAAGGCCCGTATTGTGCGCTGCGGGCCTGCGCCGCTGGTTGGGGGTCAGCGCAGCGCGCGGACAGCGCTTTCGATCACCTCAGGCGGGATGGCGGCAAAGCCCAGCCGCCATCCCGCGATGGGAGGCGCTGCATGGTAGAGCTCGCTGAGGCTGGGGGTTGCAATGCCGCGCGCCATCGCGCGGCGCGTTTGCTGCCGCTCGCTGCCCTCGGTCAGCCGCACGGCCATCTGCAGCCCGCCCCGGCTGTCCAGGGGCGCGGCCCAGGGCAGGTGGGTGTGCAGCGCCTGCAGCAAGGCGTCGCGTCGGCTGCGGTACAGCTGGCGCATCAGCCGCAGGTGGGCCGCGAAGTGGCCCTGGTCCATGAAGTCGGCCGCCACGGCCTGCATGGGCTGCGAGGGGTGGCCGTCGTAGATGGTGCGGGCGGTCACCAGGGGCTTTACCAGCGGTTCGGGCAGCACCATGTAGGCCAGCCGCACCGAAGGAAACAAGGACTTCGAGAACGTGCCGATGTAGAGCACGCGGCCGTGCGCGTCGAGGCCCTGCAAGGCGGGCGTGGGCTGGTGGTCGTAGAGGAATTCGCTGTCGTAGTCGTCCTCGATCAGCCAGGCCCCCGTGGCCTGTGCGTGGTCGATGAAGGCCAGGCGGCGCTGCAGGGACATGGCGCGCCCGGTGGGGAACTGGTGCGATGGCGTGAGGTAGATCAGGCGTGGCGGCGTCTGGGTGGGCACCAGCTGGGCGCCTTCGCCGTCCAGCGGCATGTCCACCACCTGGGCCCCGCTGGCGCGGAACGCGGTGCGCGCGCCTGCGTAGCCTGGGTCCTCCATCCAGACGGTATCGCCTTCGTCCAGCAGCGTCGCGGCCAGCAGCTGCAGGGCTTGTTGCGAGCTGGTCAGCACCAGCACCTGGCCCGCATGGCAACGCACGCCGCGCGACTGCGCGAGGTAGCGCGCGATGGCCTCGCGCAGTGCGGGCAGGCCTTGGGGGTCACCGTAAAACAGCAGGGGCCCGGCGTCCTGGCGCAGGCGGCGCTGCATCAGCTGGCGCCACAGATCGACCGGGAAGGCCCCCAGGTCCGGGCTGCCCGCCACGAAGGCATGGGCGCGGTCGGGCTCGGCGCAACCGCCGGTATCGACCATGCGCTGCCCGCGCCGCGACAGCGCGGGCAGTGCCGCCGCCGGGGCCATCCGGCCCGCCCGGGACCGGGGCGGGGCGGCGCCCGTGGACCGCGCCGCCCCGGCACGCTGCATGTCGATGGCCACGAAGCTGCCCTGGCCGACATGCCGGTGCAGGTAGCCCTCGGTTTCCAGCTGGGCGTAGGCCGCCTCCACCGTGACCCGTGAAAGACCCAGGTCGCGCGCCAGATCGCGGGTGGAGGGCAGGCGTTCGCCCAATACGGCCTGGCCGGTGCGCACGGCCTCGCGCAGCGCCGCGCACAGGCGCTCGCGGCGGCCGCCTCCGTGGGCGTCCTCCAGCAGCGTGAGCAACAGCCGTGGTTTCATCGGTAATTGGTCTTATTTGTGACGGAGGATTGGCATTATCAATCAGGCCAAATCGTCGGAAACTTCCTCCCATCGCAACACCACACAGCCACACGAGAGGACTTTTCCATGACCCACGCCGCCCCCGTCTCCGCCCCCGCCTCCGCCGTCCTGGCGTTCCCCGCGCCCAGCCCCGAGCAGTCGCGGGACTTCATGGCCGCCAAGCTCAGCTACCACGCCGATGCCTGGGACGTGGCCGAAGACCTGCGCAACGGCATCGACGCCATCGTGGTGGTCGACACCCGCTCCACGGCGCATTACGAACAGGGCCATGTGCCGGGCGCCATCAGCTTTCCCCACCGCACCATGGACGTGCAAAGCACGGCGCACCTCGACCGCAGCAAGGTCTACGTCACGTACTGCGACGGCATCGGCTGCAACGGCTCGACCCGGGGCGCGTACAAGCTGGCGCGGCTGGGCTTCACGGTCAAGGAGATGCTGGGCGGGCTGGACTTCTGGATCCGCGACGGCCAGCCTGTAGCCACCGGCCCGGAGCGCGGCGCCATGCCGTCGGCCCGCCCCGCCATCGAGTGCGCATGCTGAGCCATCCGCCGCATCGCACCGGCTGGACCCTGCGCGCCGCAGGCGCCGCTGACGCGCCCGCGCTGGCCGACCTGTGCGCCGCCCACGCGGCGTACGAGCGCATCCCGTACAGCGCCGACGGCCATGCCCACCGGCTGGCCCAGGGGCTGGAGGCGGGGCGGTTGTTCGCCTGGCTGGGCTATTGGGGTGAGCAGGCAGTGGGATATGCCAGCGCCACGCTGGACTATTCGACTCTCGCCGCGCGCTCTTACCTGCATCTGGACTGCCTGTACCTGGAGCCTGAAGCGCGTGGCTGCGGCCGGGGCGCCGAGATGATGGCCGCTGTGCAGCACCGCGCCCAAATGCTGGGCTGCGAGGCGATGCAGTGGCAGACGCCCTTGTGGAACGAGGGCGCCATCCGCTTCTATGACCGCCTGGGCGCAACGCGGCTGGCCAAGCAACGCTACACGCTCGTGTGTTGAGCCAGGCGCGATGGGTCCGTGGTGAACTCCGCTCCAGGTCATCCGGCGGTGGCGCTATCTTGCCCCACCATCCAGCCGTATCGCCTTCAGCCGCCGATACAGCGACCGCTCGCTGATCCCCAGTTTGGCAGCCAGCTCCGGCTTGGTTCCTCGGTGTTGTGACACGGTCGCCAAAAAGGCCGCGTTGTCCGATTCCCTCAGTGTTGGGTTGCGCAGAAGTGCTCGAGCTGCGGGTGGTGCAACGACCGCATCGCGCCCCTGCAAGACCAGCGAGGCCCCCAGCGCCATGTCTACGTGGGCCGCCGTGGCCACGTCGCCCTCGCACAGCAGGGTCAGCCGCTCCAGCACGTTGCGCAGTTCGCGGATGTTGCCCGAGAAGGGGTAGCGCATCAGCTGGGCCATTCCCTCTTCGGAAATGCTGAATGCACGGTCGGGCGCCACGCGGCTGAGCAGGGATTGCACCAGCAGGGGCAGGTCTTCCATGCGCTCGCGCAGCGGCGGCAGCCGGATGGGGAAAACGCCCAGCCGGTGCAGCAGATCCTCCCGGAAGAGGCCTGAGGCCACGCGCGCGGCCAGATCGCGGTGGGTGGCTGACACGATGCGGATGTCGGCCTGGCGCAGGGCGGTGCTGCCCACCCGGCGGTAGGTGCCGGTCTCCAGCAGGCGCAGCAGCTTGACCTGCATCGACAGCGGAATGTCCCCCACCTCGTCCAGAAACAGGGTGCCCCCGCTGGCGGACTCCACCAGCCCGGCCTTGCTGGCCGTGGCACCCGTGAAGGCGCCACGTTCATGCCCGAAGAGTTCGCTCTCGAACAGGGTTTCGGTCAGCGAGGAGCATTCCACCACCACCAGCGGGCTGCGCGCCCTGGGGCTCGCTTCGTGGATGGCGCGCGCGACCAGTTCCTTGCCGGTGCCCGACTCGCCCACCAGCAGCACGGCGGCTTTGGAGGGGCCCACGCGGCTGACCAGCTCCAGCATCTTGCGGAAAGCGGGCGAGCGCCCGACCAGTCCGTGCTGGCTCTGCATGCCTTCGGCCCCATGCAGCTCCTCCATCCTTTCGACGAAAAACGCCTGCTCGCCCAATGCGTTCATCAACGGAACGAGCTCGATGTTGACGTAGGCCTCGCCATGCGGGGTGTGGTGCAGGTGCAGCACCCGTTCGCGCTGCCCGGATTCCCGGGCCATGGCCATGGGGCAGCTTTCGCCCGACTGGTCGCAAGGGCGCTCGAAGTGGTGCGACACCTCATGGCAGGTGCGCCCGATGACCGAAGCGCCCGTCCCGAACTGCCGCCGGTAGGCCGCATTCGCAGCCAGGATGCGGTAGCGCGGGTCGATGAGGATATGCGGCGTGGGCACGCTTTCGAGATAAGACACCAGCTCGGGCGGTGGGGTGGACATGCTGCGCTCCTTGGCAGAGATACTGCCAATTTGGCAGTTATTGTCTGCCAAGTTGGCGCAGTCATGGCCTAAAACCAGGCTAAGTCATTGATTCATATCACGGATGGCGCTGGCACGGAACTTGGAGTAACCCCGGCGTGAACTTGAACGACCGCCGCCTCCTGCGCTACCTCGTCCACGCCGTGCTGATCAAGCTGGCGGTGTTGACGCTCTTGTGGTTTGCCTTCGTCCGCGACGCCCGCGTGGCGGTGGATGCCGACGCCGCTGCGCGCCAGGTGGGAGCAGCGGCGGTTTCTACCGAAGGAGCTTCCAAGTGATTTCCGAACAACTGGTGGATTTGTCGCGCTTGCAGTTCGCGGCCACCGCGATGTACCACTTTCTCTTTGTGCCGCTGACGTTGGGCATGGTGTGGCTGCTGGTCATCATGGAGAGCGTGTACGTGATGACGGGGCAGACGGTGTGGAAGGACATGACCCGCTTCTGGGGCAAGCTCTTTGGCATCAACTTCGCGCTGGGCGTGACCACCGGCATCACGCTGGAGTTTCAGTTTGGCACCAACTGGGCCTACTACTCGCACTACGTAGGCGACATCTTTGGCGCGCCGCTGGCCATCGAAGGGCTGATGGCTTTCTTTCTGGAGTCCACCTTCATCGGGCTCTTCTTCTTTGGGTGGGACCGCCTGAGCCGCACCCAGCACCTGATGGTGACCCTGCTGATGGCCATTGGCACCAACCTCTCGGCGCTGTGGATCCTGATCGCCAACGGCTGGATGCAGAACCCCGTGGGCGCGGAGTTCAGCTACCAGACCATGCGCATGGAGATGGTGGATTTCTGGGCCGTGGTGTTCAACCCCGATGCGCAGGCCAAGTTCGTGCACACCGTGTCGGCGGGGTATGTCACGGGCGCCATGTTTGTGCTCAGCGTGTCGGCCTGGTACCTGCTCAAGGGGCGGGACATCGAATTTGCCAAGCGCAGCTTTCGCGTGGCGTCGGCCTTCGGCCTGGCCTCGGTGCTCAGCGTGATCGTGCTGGGCGATGAATCGGGCTACACGGTGGGCGAGGCGCAGCAGACCAAGATGGCCGCCTTGGAGGCCATGTGGGAGACCGAGCCCGCACCGGCGGGCCTCAAGCTGATCGCAGGCATCAATGAGGCGCAGCAGAAGAACGACTGGGAGATCGAAGTGCCGTACGTGATGGGGCTGATCGGCACGCGGTCCATCGACAAGCAGATCCCCGGCATTCACGAGATCAAGGCCAAGAACCGGGAGCGCATCGTGCGCGGCATCGATGCCGTCAAGGCCCTGGAGGCGCTGCGCGCCAACCGCGAGGACGCTGCGGCGCGCGAGCGTTTTGACCAGCTGAAGGCAGACCTCGGCTTTGGCCTGCTGCTGCGCAAGTACACCCAAGACGTAAGCCAGGCCACGCCCGAGATGATCCAGAAGGCCGTGGACAGCACGGTGCCCCGCGTCACGCCCATGTTCTGGTCGTTCCGCGTGATGGTGGGGCTCGGGTTCCTGATGCTCGCGCTGTTTGCGCTGAGCTTCTGGTCCACGCTGCGCGGCGCGTGCATGCAAAAGCGCTGGCTGTTGCGCTGGGCGCTGTTCATGCTGCCTGCGCCGTGGATTGCCTGCGAACTGGGATGGTTTGTGGCCGAGTACGGCCGCCAGCCGTGGACGATCTACGGCGTGCTGCCCACGCATCTGAGCGTCTCCAGCCTCAGCGTGGAGAGCCTGTACGGGTCGCTGGCGGGCTTCGTGGGGTTCTACACCGTGCTGCTCGTCGTAGAGATGTTCCTGATGGTGAAGTTTGCCCGCATGGGGCCGGGCAGCCTGGGCACAGGGCGCTACCTGAACGAGCCTACCCACGCAGCTGTGCACTGAACGTTGCCAAGGAGTAAAAAATGCTGGACTACCCCACACTCAAACTGATCTGGTGGCTGCTGGTGGGCGTGCTGCTCGTCGGCTTTGCCATCATGGACGGGCACGACATGGGCGTTGGCACCCTGCTGCCCTTCGTGGGCCGCAGCGACGTGGAACGCCGCGTGGTCATCAACACCGTCGGCCCCCACTGGGACGGCAACCAGGTCTGGTTCATCACCGGCGGCGGCGCCATCTTTGCCGCCTGGCCGCTGGTGTATGCCACGGCCTTCAGCGGCTTTTACTGGGCCATGCTGGCCGTGCTGTGGGCGCTGTTCTTTCGGCCCGTGGGCTTTGATTACCGCAGCAAGATCCACCACCCGCTGTGGCGCTCCACCTGGGACTGGGGCCTGTTCATTGGCGGCGCCGTGCCCCCCGTCATCTTTGGCGTGGCGTTTGGCAACCTGCTGCAGGGCGTGCCTTTCCGGTTTGATGACTACCTCATGCCCACCTACAGCGGATCGTTCTGGGCCCTGCTCAACCCGTTTGCACTGCTGGCGGGCGTGGTGAGCAGCGCCATGATCACCCTGCAAGGCGCCACCTACCTGGCCCACCGCACCGAGGCACAGATTCAGCGGCGTGCTGCAGCGGCGGGCATCGGCGCTGCACTGGTGCTGGTCGCCACCTTTGTGGGCGCGGGCATCTGGCTGCAGGGCATCGACGGCTACCGCATCAGCTCGGCCGTGCAGGCCGCCGCGCTGCCTGACCCGCTGAGCAAAACCGTGGTGCGCGAGGCGGGCGCCTGGATGGCCAACTACACCACCGCACCGCTGCTGTGGCTGCTGCCTGGGCTGGGCGTTGCCGGTGCCCTCGGCGCAGCAGCGTTGCTGGCGGCCCGCCGCACGCTCAGCGCGTTCGTTGCCTCTTCACTGGCGGTGGTGGGCGTGATTGGCACGGCCGGGGCCAGCATGTTCCCGTTTGTCATGCCCTCCAGCACCCACCTGGCCTCCAGCCTCACGGTGTGGGACAGCGTCTCCAGCCACCTCACGCTGGGCATCATGTTCTGGGCCACGCTGATCTTCATGCCCCTCATCCTGATCTACACCAGCTGGGCCTACCGCGTGATGCGCGGCAAGGTGACCGAGGCGTACATCCGCGAGAACGATCACGCGGCCTATTGAACGCCTCTAAGCGCCCCTGAGCGCCTTCTGAGCAATTTTTCAAGGAGTACATCGATGTGGTATTTCGCATGGATTCTGGGTGTGGGGTTTGCCGTCTTGCTGGCCATCCTCAACGCCATGTGGGGCGAGACGGAAGCCGCGCGCCACCAATCGCACCGCGCCCGCGACGAGGCTTGAGATGCAAAAACCCGTCCCAACACCTGCCGAAAGCGCTGACGCCAACACCGGCGCCACCACCGGCGCCATGCCGGGGGCGTCCACCCATTGGCCGAGCCTGACTGCCGCAGTGATGATCATGGTGATCGCCACCCTGGACCCGCGCCTGCTGGCCTACCCCAACGGCGCGGCCGACCACCTGCTGGCCAGCTTCCTGTTTCTGGCCATGTCCGCCGGGTTTGTGCGGGGCGTGGGGTTCATTCCCCGCTGGTGGTTGTGGCGCGTGCTTTTTTCGGGCTGGATCTGCGCCCTGGGCCTGGCGCTGGCGGCAGCCGCCAAGTGGATGCACTGACGGGGACCGCGCCATGTATTTCCGCATGCTCCACGACGAGGGCAGCGGCCTCATCACCTACCTGCTGGCAGACCTGGATGCGCGGGAGGCTGTCCTCATCGACCCCCGGCCCGCAGATGCGGCGGTGATTCACGCCATGCTGTCCGAGCACCACCTCCAGCCCGTGGCGGTGGTCCACACGGACGACCACGCTGCCGACCAAGCCGCCGACCACATTGCATATGGGCCGCACGCACCCGCGCTGCCTTCTGCGCTTGCCCACCCTCCGTGGCCCGCGCCAGCGCGGATGACCGATGGCGACATGCTCGCCTTCGGCGCGCAGCACCTGCGCTGCCTGGGCACACCCGGCCACACCCGGCAAGGGCGCAGCTACCTCTGGCGCGACCGCCTCTTTTGCGGCGGCGTGCTCAGCCCCTGGCTGTGCCCCGAGGCGGCGGCGGTGGACAACCCAGCGCAGCTGTGGGAGAGCATCATGGCCCGTGTGTTCCGCCAGCCTGCCGAAACGCTGCTGTTCCCCGGGCACTCCTGCGCCGGCTGGACGGTGAGCAACGTGTTCACCCAACGCAAACACCACCCCTGGCTCAGCAGCAAAAGCCGGGACGAAGCCCTTCAAGCCATTGCACAAGGCCCATTGCATGACAATTTCCACCCACCCTCTGCACCCACTGATAGCGAATGAACTGGACGTATTGGCCGCACTCTGGCCGGCGCCCACCGGCCGCGTGATCGAACTGGGCTGCGGCGCGGCGCGCATGGCGCGCGCCATGGTCGAGCGCTGGCCCGCGCTGAACTACCTGGGGCTGGAAGTGGATACACGCCAGCATGCGGCCAACCTGGCCGAGCCGCACCCCCGCATGGAATTTCGCCTCGAAAGTGCCGAGAAGATCCATGCGCCAGACCACAGTTTTGATCTTGCCCTCATGCTCAAGTCCCTGCACCATGTGCCGGTGGCGCGCATGGACGCGGCGCTGCGCGAGGTGGCCCGTGTGCTGCGCCCGGAGGGATTCCTGTATGTGTCCGAGCCCGTGTTTGACGGCAGCCTGAACGAGATCGTCCGCCTCTTCAATGACGAGCAGGCCGTGCGCCGGGCCGCGCAGCAGGCGGTGGACTGGGCCACGACCGGCCCGGACGCACCCTTTGAGCAGATCGAAGAGCGGCGCTTTGACATGCCCGCGCATTTCCAGAACTTTGACGAGTTTGAACGCCGCATGATGCGGCCGACCTTTGCGGACCACGCGCTGGACGCCGCCAAGATCGCCCGCGTGGCCCAGGCATTTGCACCCCACCTGGGCGCGGGCGGGGCGCACTTCACCCGCCCCATGCACGTGCGCTGGCTGCGCCTGCGTGCGTGAACCGCAGAGAAAACTATCCAGAAAGCCCCCCATGCAATCCTCCCCCCACATCTGCGTGCTTGGCACGGGTTTTGGCGCCTTGGCCACCGTGCGCGCGCTGCGCAAGCACGACCCCAACGTCGCGATCACGGTCGTCGCGGCACGGCCCGAGTTTCACTACCTGCCCAGCATCATCTGGATCCCCTCCGGGCTGCGCCGTGCGCAGGACCTGGTGGTGCCCCTGGCGCCGTTCTTTGAGCGCATGGGGGTCCGTTACGTCAAGGCGGAGGTCACGGGCCTGGCGGACGGCGGGCGCACCGTGTTGACCAGCGCGGGCGAGGTGCGCAATGACGCCCTGGTCATTGCCACGGGCGGTCGCTTCATCCGCAAGCTGCCAGGCATCGAGCATGCGATCACCCCCTGCGAAGGCATTGCTGCGGCAGAGCAGATCCGCGACCGCGTGCGTGCCATGGCTGGCGGCTCCATTGCGCTGGGCTTTGCGGGCAACCCGCAAGAGCCCCAGTCCATGCGCGGCGGCCCGATCTTCGAGTTTTTATTCGGGCTGGATGCCCAGCTGCGCCGCGAAGGGCGCAGGGACAAATTTCAGCTCACCTTCTTCAGCCCCGCCGCTGAGCCCGGCGCCCGCCTGGGCCCCGGCGTGGTGCAGCACCTGCTGGCAGAAATGGCCCGGCGCGGCATCCACACCCACCTGGGGCACCCGCTGGTCCGGTTTGAAAGCAACAAGGTTGTGACCCAAGGCGGCGAGATCGCCAGCGACCTCACCCTGTTCATGCCCGGCCTCACGGGCAACCTGTGGTTTGACAACGCCCCGCTGCCGCGCTCACCGGGCGGGCTGGTGCAGGCCGATGCCCACTGCCGCGTGCCGGGCCTGCACCGTGTCTATGTGGTGGGAGACTCCGGCAGCTTTCCCGGCCCGGAATGGATGCCCAAACAAGCCCACATGGCCGAGTTGCAAGCCAAGGCCGCAGCGCCCAACCTGCTGGCAGACCTGCGCGGCGGCGTGTGCAACGCCACGTTCGAGGCTGAGCTGGCCTGCATCGTGGACGCGCTGGACAGCGGCACCCTGGTGTACCGCACGCCCACCCGCCACTTCATGCTGCCGCCTTTGAGAGCCCTGCACTGGGCCAAGAGGGCGTTCGAGTGGAACTACCTGCGGCAGCTGCGCTAGTGTGGTATTGCGCGCTATCCGGCACTTAAAACCGCGTCTTTTCGGCCACGGCTGCGTTGCAAATCCTCGCGATACCTACAGGTATCGCTGTGGTTTGCGCCTTGCCCTGACCAAAAATCCATCGGTTTTCAATGTGCCGTCAAGCGTGCAACACCACACTAGCCACGGGTCCACGCGGGTCACCGCCGCGCCCGGGCGGCGGCGCGGCCCGGCTTTCTACAATAGCGGGCTATGCAAGCCCTTCATTACACGCGCGCCGCGCAACTGCCCGACATCCTCGCCCAACGCATCGTCATCCTCGACGGCGCCATGGGCACCATGATCCAGCGCTTCAAGCTGGGCGAGGCGCAGTACCGGGGCGAAGGCTACAACGGCCCGGATGGGGCGGGCGACCGGTTCAAGGACTTCCCGCGTGACGTGAAGGGCAACAACGAGCTGCTCAGCATCACCCGGCCCGATGTGATCCGCGACATCCACGAGCGCTACCTGGCCGCAGGCGCCGACCTGATCGAGACCAACACCTTCGGCGCGACAACCATCGCGCAGGAGGACTACAAGATGGCCGATCTGGCGCGCGAGATGAATTTGAAATCTGCCCAGCTGGCCCGCGCCGCCTGTGACAAGTACAGCACGCCCGACAAGCCCCGCTTTGTCGCAGGCGCCCTCGGCCCCACGCCCAAGACGGCCAGCATCAGCCCCGACGTGAACGACCCCGGCGCGCGCAATGTGGACTTCGAGCAGCTGCGCGCCGCTTACTACGAGCAGGTGGAAGCGCTGGTCGAGGGCGGCAGCGACGTGCTGCTGGTCGAGACCATCTTCGACACGCTGAACGCCAAGGCGGCCTTGTTTGCCATCGACGAGTATTTCGAAAACAGTGGCCAGCGCCTGCCGCTGATCATCAGCGGCACGGTGACCGACGCCTCGGGCCGCATCCTGTCCGGCCAGACCGTGACAGCCTTCTGGCACAGCGTACGCCACTCGCGCCCGCTGGCCATCGGCCTGAACTGCGCGCTGGGCGCCACGCTGATGCGCCCCTACATCCAGGAGCTGAACCGCGTGGCCGAGGACACCTTCATCAGCTGCTACCCCAACGCCGGCCTGCCCAACCCCATGAGTGACACCGGCTTTGACGAAACGCCTGAAATCACCAGCCGCCTGGTGCATGAGTTCGCGGCCGAGGGGCTGGTCAACATTCTGGGCGGCTGCTGTGGCACCACGCCGGACCACATCGGCGCCATCGCCAAGGCAGTCGAGAACGTGCCCACCCGCAAGATGTTCTACCCAGCAGAAGCCTAGAGTAGCTGCCCCCCTGAGTCGCCTGCGGCGCCTTCCCCCAAGGGGGACGCCGCCAGCGCGGCGGGGCGGCCCTTGCGCGGCGGCCTTTGGTCTGGGCCGCGCCGGTTTCGCGCGCTGCGGGTTTTGCAACGCCCACCCAAGGGTGAGAGATTCGCGCTGAATGAACGGTTTGTAGGAAAATTGGCACCTGGCGCTTGATGGTCAAGCGTCAGGTGCTATCCAATTAATAGCAATTGTTGCCGCTCTGAAGTGCGGCAACGCAGTGCCGTTCCAGGCAGCCCACCATGATCGACAACGCTATCTTGCCCGCCGACACGGCACCTGCCGACGATGCTGCTCAAAAAGCCGCCGCCCACGCCGCGCTCAAGCTCGAAAAGCGCCTGGTGCGCCAGGTCGCGCAGGCCATCACTGACTTCGGCCTTATCGAAGACGGTGACAAGGTGATGGTGTGCGTGTCGGGCGGCAAGGACAGCTACGGCCTGCTCGACGTGCTGCGTTTGCTGCAGCAGCGCAACGGCCACAAGTTCGAGCTGATCGCCGTCAACCTCGACCAGAAGCAGCCCGGCTTTCCGGCCCATGTGCTGCCTGAGTACCTGACCCAGGTGGGCGTGCCCTTTCACATCGAGACGCAGGACACCTACAGCGTCGTCAAAGAGCACATCCCCGAAGGCAAGACCATGTGCAGCCTCTGCAGCCGCCTGCGCCGGGGCATTTTGTACCGCGTGGCGGACGAGCTGGGCTGCACCAAAATTGCGCTCGGCCACCACCGCGACGACATGCTGCAGACCTTCTTCTTGAACATGTTCTTTGGCGGCAAGCTCAAGGGCATGCCGCCCAAGGTGCAGAGCGACCGGGGCGACCACCTCATCATCCGCCCGCTGGCCTATGTGGCCGAGGACGACCTCACCCGCTGGGCCGAGCACCGCAAATTCCCGATCATCCCCTGCACGCTGTGCGGTAGCCAGGAGAACCTGCAGCGCAAGCAGATCGGCCAGATGCTGCGCGACTGGCAGCAGCTGTACCCCGGCCGCATCGAGAACATGGCCGTGGCGCTGCGCAACCTGGTGCCCTCGCACTTCATGGACCCGCGCCAGTTCGACTTCAAGGGGTTGGTACCCAACGGCGTGGCCGACGCCGATGGTGACAAGGCCTTTGACGCCGAAGAACTGCCTGCGCAGGCCGTGGGCATGCTCGCGGGCCTGCCCCTGATGCCCCGCTGAACCCGACCCCCGACGATTTTTAGATTGGGCCACCCCATGACCACCCTCAAAGCCCCCGAACTGCTCTTGCCCGCTGGCTCGCTCGACAAGATGCGCGCTGCCTACGACTTTGGCGCCGATGCGGTCTACGCCGGGCAGCCGCGCTACAGCCTGCGCGCGCGCAACAACGAGTTCCGCCTGGAGCAGATCAAGCAAGGCATTGATGAGGCGCACGCACGCGGCAAGAAGTTCTTTGTGACCAGCAACCTGATTGCGCACAACGACAAGATCCGCACCTACCTGCGCGACATCGAGCCCGTGATCGACTGCAAGCCGGATGCCCTCATCATGGCCGACGCGGGCCTGATCATGATGGTCAAGGAAAAGTGGCCCGAGCAGGTGGTGCACCTCTCGGTGCAGGCCAACACCACCAACTGGGCGGCCGTGAAGTTCTGGCAGAAGATGGGCGTGGAGCGCGTCATCCTCTCGCGCGAACTCAGCCTGGACGAGATCGAAAAGATCCGCCAGGAATGCCCCGACATGGAGTTGGAAGTGTTTGTGCACGGCGCGCTGTGCATTGCGTACTCGGGCCGCTGCCTGCTCAGCGGCTACTTCAACCACCGCGACCCCAACCAGGGCACCTGCACCAACGCCTGCCGCTGGAACTACGCCACGCACGACGCCGACATCGACCCCACCACGGGCGAAGCCATTGCGCAAAAAATGGAGGGCGACTTCAACTTCGAAGCCGCGCAGCAAAAGGCCGAGCAGACCTTCGCATCGACCACCGGCAACGGCGAGCGCCACCCCAAGGCCGACAAGGTCTACCTGATCGAAGAGGCCGGCCGCCCCGGGCAGATGATGCCCATCATGGAAGACGAGCACGGCACGTACATCATGAACAGCAAGGACCTGCGCGCGGTGGAGCACGTGGCGCGCCTGGCGCAGATCGGCGTGGATTCGCTCAAGATCGAAGGCCGCACCAAGAGCCTGTACTACGTGGCCCGCACCGCCCAGGTCTACCGCCGCGCCATCGACGACGCCGTGGCGGGCCGCCCCTTCAACCCCGAGCTGCTGATCGAGCTGGAGGGCCTGTCCAACCGCGGCTACACCGGCGGCCTGCTGGAGCGCCGCCCTAGCAACGACTACCAGAACTACATCAACGGCCACTCGGCCACGCAGCGCAGCCAGTATGTGGGCGAGGTGCTGGGTGCAGAGGGTCAGGCAGATGTGGGCTTGCAAGGGGACTGGGTGCAGGTGGAGACGAAGAACCACTTTGCGGTGGGAGACCTGATTGAGGTGGTCCACCCGAGTGGGAATATCACCGTACGGCTGCAGGAGATGCGCAATGTCGAAGGCCAGCCGGTCAACGTAGCCCAGGGCAGCCCCGTGCGTGTGTGGATTGCGCTGCCTGCGCGCTACAGCGGGGCCTTGCTGGCGCGCGTGATCGAAGCGCAACCGCTTGCACCAGCGGCTGCCGAGCCTGCCCTGGCTGCATAGCCTCCCAGGGCGCTGCCTGTTTGCTGTCCGTTGGCTGCTGCCGTTGTGTGAGCAGATTGGACGGCCTACCAGGCGGCTATCACATGCACCGTGGCCCAGGCCATGACACCGTAGGCGCCCATTGCCGCCAGGGTGGTGGCCTTGGATGCTTGGCGGTCTCGCAGCAAGACCCAGAGCGCAAGGAATGACATCGCATACATCACCGCAGACAGGATGTAGGCCTCGGGCGCCGGTACGAAGGTGGACGGCCCGCCGCGCCGTGGTGATGTCGCAAAGCCTGCGTAGGCCACGATCAGCGATCCGCCCAGCAGACCCAGCACCGCGAGCGCGGCGATCGAAATCTTGGCGGGTAGGTTCAACGCGGTAGACGATGGCATGGTGAGGGCGCCACAAGGTGGCGCGGTGGTGGGGTCGGGCTTCGGGGGGGGTAAATTGCCTGCTAGCGCTTTACTGTATTGTATTTGTTGCTATCAAAATTGAAGTAAATGCCCTGGCGTGCAATAGCCTGCCCGTGTTCAACCGGGGCACATCGCGCCAGGCTCGGGCTCTTTGCCGATGGTCAACACGTCAAGCACACCGCGCACACCGAGCACATGCTCGATGAAAGCACGACAGGGATGTGAGCTATCCGCCCACACCGCCGCTTTCACCAACACACCCAGAGGGCCCACGTCCTGGGGTTTCCACGACAAGACGGCCAGATTTTTGCGCCGCACCAAGGGCCGCACAAGGCTCGCTGGCACGCAGACGAGCATGTCGCTGTCCGCCAGCATGGCGTAGATGATTTCCGTCGAGCGGCTCGACACGCGACACAGTTCCGGCACCCCGCCTAAATCGTCGAACAGGCTATCCACCTGCTGTGGGCCCAGCCCTGTGAGTGGTGGGCTCAGCCAGCGTTGTGACAGCAGCTCGGCGGACGTGACGATTGCCTGTTGCGCCAAAGGGTGCTCAGGGCGGCAAGCGATGACGAATTCATCCGGCAGCGCGGCGTGAAACTCGAACCCCTGCGGCAGCGGGGTCGGTTCGCGGCAGATCGCCAGGTCCAGGGTTCCTTCCTGGATGCTCTCCAGCAGGTTGTCGATGGTGACTTCGTGGACATCGATGGCGGCGTCTGGGTGCAAGGCGCAGTAGGCTGGGATGGCCTGCGTCAGTACCCCGTGGATGCCCGCTGCAATGCTGCCGATGCGGATCGGCGCGGACGCGGCCCCTTGCTGCATCAGCGCCGCGTTGCCAGCAGCCGCTTGCAGGGGCACCAGCGAAGCGCGCAGCAGCGGTAGGACCGTCTCACCCAGGCGGGTCAGGCGCATGCCCTTGGCGTGCCTTTCAAAGAGGGCGCCGCCCATAGAACTCTCCAGCTCCGCCAGCGCATGCGTCGCTGCGGGCTGGCTCAGGCCAATGGCAGAGGCCGCGCGGTGCAGGCTTTGCAAATCGGCAATCGCAATCGCCAACTGCAGGTGCTTGAGGCGCACACGGCCCAGGATGCGATTGAACAGGACGGAGGGCGTCAGGTCTGGCATGGGGTATTCAAAATTTGAATCTTGTTGAAAAAGAAGCATTGGCCCTGTGGTGACTGCTGTGCAACGATCGCGTGCCTTCGGGTGGACGCAAGCCTGCCCGGGGTTCATTCAACTAACGAATCTTATTCCCGCAGATGCGCAAGCTAGTGCGCAGGAACTCAGGAGACAAAACCCATGCCGTCATTGCAGCGCCCCACCTTGGGCGAGATCACTTCGCGCCCGTCCCGTTTCCTCATCGCCCCGGTGATGGCGGCCATCTTCGCCATGGGCCAGGCCAACGCCGCCGATACCCTCGACACCGCCTGCAAGACCACGGCCGAGTGCCAGGCGCAGGTGGCCAAGATTCAGGGGGTGGTCAAAGGGGACGCCACCAGCGCCTTGGCAAAGTCGCAAGACACGTTCTACTGGTTCGGCCGCATCAACATGGCATCGACGGTGGTGAATGTGGAGCAGGGCATCATCCCCAAGGCCCAGGCGGGTCGCATCGCGCGCGGTGTTGAGCTGTCGATCACCCAGGCCACCACACCCGGTGGCAAGCGCCCCACCGACGTGCTGCAGGTCGAAAAAATTATCACGGATGCAGTGGGCCCGGAGGCAACGCTGATCCACACCGGGCGCAGTCGCCAGGACATTCATTCCACCTTGAATGCCGCGCAGTTGCGTCTGGAGATGCTGGACTTTGCCGATGCGCTTGACCAAGTGCGCGCACGGCTCATCACCACGGCGCAGGCACACACCGCCACCTATGTGCCCGCCTACACCAACGGCGTGCAGGCCATGCCCATCAGCTACGGGCACTACCTCATGGCCTGGGCCGACTCGTTCGCTCGAGACTCGGCGCGCATTCGCGAGGCCTACGCCCGCGTCAACCTGAGCCCCATGGGCACGGCGGTCCTGTCCAACTCCAGCTGGGGCATCAACCGCGAGCGCCTGGCGCAGTTGCTGGGGTTCGATGGGCTCATCGTGAATTCGCTGGATGCAGGGCAGATCAGCACCTACGACATCCCCATCGAGGCCACGTCCATCGCCAGCTCCACCGCCATCCGCGTGGGGGCCTTCATGCAGGATGTGCACACCCAGTACCACCAGACGCGGCCTTGGCTGCTGCTGGCCAGCGGCAAGACCTACACCAGCAGCGCCATGCCGCAAAAGGCCAACCCCGGCATCATCCAGAACACGCGAGCCAAGGCCAGCGATGTGGTGGCCTCAGCCCAGGCGTCACTGTGGCGGGCGCATAACGTGACGCCCGGCATGATCGACTACAAGAACACCTGGAGCCCGACCAGCGCCAAGACCTTTGTGCAGGGCGTGGAGATGCTGCAGCAGTTTGCCGATGTGCTGGACTCATTGCGCATCGACCCCGCACGCGCGTTGGACGAACTCGAATCCGAGTGGACCACTTCGATGGAGCTGGCTGAAGCGCTGCAACGCAGCCATGGCGTGCCGTTCCGGGTGGGGCACCACTTTGCGTCGGATGTGGTGCTGTTTGCCAAGGAGCGCAACATTCGCCCCAAGGATTTTCCGTACGCCGAAGCCGTGCGCATCTACCGCGAAGCGGGCAAGAAATACGACCTCAAGGACCAGCGCCTGCCGCTGGGTGAAGCCGCATTCCGCCGCGCTTTGTCGCCCGCAGACATGGTGACCACACGCACCGGCACAGGCGGGCCGCAGCCGCAGGAGGTCACGCGCATGGCGACCGTTGCCAAGGACACCCTGGCCAAAGACCGCGTGTGGTCGGGCGAAGCGCGGCAGCGGCTGCTGGCGGCTGAGGCTGCCTTGAATGCGGCGTTTGAGGGTGTGAAGTCGTTGCCTTGAGTGTGGGCTCGCGGGCTGTGTGCTTCAGACAGGCCGAAGGGCCCGACCGGAGTGGGTCTCCCGGGCGGGCGATACTCACGCCCATCGCGAAGGGAGTCAACACACATGAGCACGACATCGAAAGCCCAGCAACGCTTCCGAGTTCCCGCCGCGTTAGCGGTCGCCATAGCGGCTGCGGCGGTTGCCGCGCTGACGGGCGCCAGTGCGTGGGCCCAGGCCCCGGCTGTAGCACCCGCCAAGCAGCGCTATGTGCAAGGCTCGTGGGTCAACCTGCGCGAGTCGGCTCAATCCCAAGCCCGCATCGTCGCCCAAGTACCCGCCAACACCGTGCTGCAACAGCTCACCGAGCGCGACGGCTGGTGTGCAGTGCTCTATGCGGGCGATGCCCGCCTGGGTCCCCCGTTGCCCGAGCCATTGCAAGCCCACATTGCCTGCAACCTCCTGGCTGACCAGCCCCTCACCCTGGTCCAGGCGGGCAAGGACGCGGCCCGTGCCTTCTGGGTGGCGCCGTCACCCAACCGCCTGCGCGCATACGGCAACGCTCTGCCGCGTCCGCCAACCCTGCAGCTGCCTGCGCTGGTCAAGAGCCACGCACATGAAATGCCGGTGCAGTACCCCACCCGAGCTGAGTGGGAAGCTGCCAAGAAGCTCATGCGCGCTGGCGTGGTGCTGCGGCCCGAGCAGGAGATCGACCGGGACCGCCCCGTCAACCCGCTGGACGACCTGAAGCTGGCCACCCGTGCCGTGGACCACATTCCCGCCGTGACCCCTTTGGCCGCCAAGCCGACCTTGCCGACGATTGCCCCGTCGTACTTTCGCAGCCACACCAGCGTGGCCCTGCTGCATGAGACCGATGCCGACGGCCTGGCTGCCGTGGCGGGCGCCCGCATCAGCGTCATTCCTACCGGGGCGCCCGTGGGCCGGTTCAACCGCCACAATGGGCCTGAAATCGAATACATCACCGGCTTCTGGGACGTGGGCTCTGCCGACCAGGCCTTTGCCCCTGCGCTGACCCTCTATGCCATCACCCACCAGGGCCTGGTGGGTGCCCACACCGTGCGCCAGCGCTATTGGGACATCAGCAACGAAGACCATTACTGCGGCGGCCACTACCCCGGCCGCGGGTTCAACGACCCTGGCGAAGAAGCCCAGCCCGTGCGCGGCTACGCCAGGCTGTCCGACAGTGCCGAGGTGCTGACCCGCCTGGTGCTGCCCGGAAAGCTGCCGCCTGATGCGGTGAAGGTGAAGACCCGGCGATACGCCACGAGCTGGATGCAGCCCGCCGACCCGCCCTTCCGGGACAAGCCCCAGCGCAAGAACACTGCCGTGCTGGTGCACGAGATCGACCTGGACCGCGATGGCATCGCAGACATCCTGCGCATCGACACCCCTTCGCGCGGCGGCATGAGCTTCGAGCCGATCTTTGAATGGCGCTGGTACCTCAATATCGGTGGCCAGTGGTTCCGGGCGGGGCACTGGGTGGATGAGGAGTGCACTTGATGGCTGTGCGAGGTGTGTGGGTGCCTCGACTCATTTTTGCGCTCCCTCGAAAGTCCTGCGATATCTGACTTCGCGGCCAACGATGTTGTCGTTCACCACGAACTCCGATGTTTCCGCAGAGACGAGCGTAAAAGTGGCGTACCGCATTCGTCCGCCAGAAAATTGACGTCCGTTCTCCTGCAGAAATCGGCGTTTGAGGCTTTTCCCGTCATAAGACCATTCGCCAGAAAGCTCAGTGCGCTCTATGCGGCCCTCTGAATTTGACATTGAAATGCTGTCGACGAATTTGCCATCGGCGCCTAGATAGAGCAACCGGAGCGACTTTTCCCCGTCCGTACCATCGTCCCTCAGCCAAGTACCGCCTAATTTGCTTCGTGTTTCCTCAATGCGCAAACTATCAGCGTTTTCGCACCCTGCTACGAGAAATAAAGCAGCGATAGATAGGAAAAGAGCACGTGCCATCGACGTTCCTGTGTTGAAAATAATCGTACGCACTGCAGCTATGTGCGGCCGACAACGTGGCAGAGCGACCTTTGCCTTGGCACGAACCGCTCGCATGCAAAGTATCCGATGCGCGTACGGGAAGGTGGAAATTCGCATACAGATTCCGGTTAGACAGCTGCCGTCGTTTGGCTTGTCCTGGTGACCGCCGGTTGCCGCAACAACGCTCCCAGCACCAGTGCCTCCGCCATCACCTCCAACGCTTCTTCCAGCGTAGCCAGCAACTCCGGAACCTCTGGTAACCAGGGCCAATACGGCCGCACCTCGGGCCATTGGTCCACCGCAATGGCCACTAGCCCCACGGCAAACCCTGCCCACAGCAGGCAGCGGGTGCTGCGGTGGCTCAGTGCCCGGTGCAGCCGGGCCAGCGTGACCAAACCCACCAAGGGCACCGCCAGCATCGGCACCTCGCGCACGGCGCTCCAGCGGCATGCATCCATCCATTCGTGGCAGCGGAACTTCCACAGCTCGTGCAGCATGAACTGTTCGTCCAGCGCCAGCGCGCCAAAGGCCAGCACCAGCCACACACCCAGCCGCCAGGGCAGACAGCGTTCGGCCGTGAGGCGTAGCGCGGTGACGCACAGCGTGAGCAGCAGCGCGCTCGATAGCCACGATGCGGGCGAGTTGTCGGAGCGGAATGCGCGCTCCCAGCCCGGTGAAAAGATCCACGCGCTGAACAGCAGAAATCCCGCCACCGCGCCCAGCAGGGCGGGTGCGACCCAGCGGTGAGGCGCTGGTCTGGGGCCTGGCGTGTTGTCGGACAACGGGAGGGTGGGGTGCTGGGGCATGGCGGGGTTTGGAACCACGGGGTGCTGGCGTCGGGCAGGCAGGCGGGGCGATAAGATATTGAATCAAATAGGCCGCTGGCGCTTTACTGTATTGTATTTTATGCTATATATTTAATAGCGCATTAGTGAGCTGCCGCTCTGTGGGCAGCGCGCCCTGTTCACACTGGCGGAATCGCTACAGAATCGAGCATCCCTTTGCACGTACGGTATGTCCCTACCCATCGACCCCTCCCGCAACGCGCTTCCGCCCGTGGCCCAGTTTCTGGCCGAGGCGGCGCTGCAGCGGCAGAGCGCACTGCTGGGGCTGGACAAACCCACGCCTGCGCCCGCACCGCTGCCCCCGGCCGACCCGAGCGCGCCGCCGCCCACAACCACCTCGCCCAGCCCCCCCGCTGGGCCTTTGCCCGCACCGGCCGACAAGGCCAGCATTTCAGCCCAGGCGCGCGAGCAGTTGGGCGCGGGTTTTGACCCGCGGCGCGAAGTAGCGGGTCATGCTGCCTCTTCGGGGGTGAAGCCGGGACCTGCGCCGCGTGGGCCGTTACCGCCGCTGGCGCCGCCCCCACTTCCCGTGGGGGCGCCAACGTCGGCACCCGCCGTGTCCACCCCTTCGGCGGCATCGTTGTCAGGCGTTGACTGGCCTGCCACGGGGCTGGGTGCGCCGCTGCTGCGTTTGGTGAGCGCGCTCGTGGCGCAGGTCACGGCCCAGGCCGGGGTGCCGCAGCGCGTAGTGGCCGCGCAGCCCTGGCCCATCGGCATGGCGCAGGCGCTGGAGAGTGGGGCGCTGGATGCCGACCAGCCGCCGCTGCAGACCTGGCTGGTACGTCAGGGGGTGGTGTTGACACCCGAGGGGCCGCGCGGGCTGGCGCTGACCTTGCGTGCACCGGTGCCATGGCTGGCGACGCAGGCGTCGCCAGCGACCGGTGCAGCCGCAGCACAGGCCAGCGCAAACGCCAGTGCTGCAGGCGGCGCGCTGCAGGTGCCGTTTGCCGGGGGCGGCCAGCCGCTGCAGTCCGGCGTGATGGCTTTGGTGTTGCAGGGCATGGACGCCGCCGCACCGCGCACCAGTGCGCTGCTGGTGCTGGACTTGCAGCCGCAATTGGCCGCCACGGTGTACGGCCGCGACATGCTCCAGCAGGCCACGGGCCGTCTGGACCCGTGGACGCAGATGGCCGTGCTGCAGGCCAGCGGCCAGGTGCCGCGTGAGGATGAGCGTGCGCGCAATGGCGCATCCGGCCTGTGCGAAACGGTGGGCTGCCCCTATGCCGCGCGGGCTGAATGTGTGCAACCGTTTTGCCTGGCAATGCGCGGCGTGCTGCCGCCCGAACCGGTGGGCCCGGCGTCCAGCGCTTGATGGCAATACGGGGTGCCAATCAAGCTCTTTGCACACCGGTCATTTGCGAGCAGTGGCCTGTGTGAGGTCAAATCTAGCCCAACCCCCTTGTTTGGTGAATCGAACGGAGAATCCTGGCCATGCGCGTGCTTCCCCTCTCCCCGTCCAATGCCTCTTTCCCCGCCGGTTTCGTCCCGTTGGACGGCACTCCGAAGGACTGCGATGATTGCGGCAAGGCTGTGGGGCTGGGGTTTCAGTTTGACTACGCGTACCAGCCCATCGTGGACGTGGAGCGCCGTGTGGTCTTTGCACACGAAGCGCTGGTGAGGGGGCCCGGTGGCGAGGGCGCGATGACCGTGCTGGCGCAGGTCAACGACCACAACCGCTACCGCTTCGACCAGGCCTGCCGGGTCAAAGCCATCAAGGGCGCAGCAGAGCTGGGGATGGCGCAGCCGGTGTCGATCAACTTTCTGCCCAATGCGATCTACAAACCTGAGGTGTGCATCCGCACGACCCTGGAGGCTGCCAGGGCGAACGGTTTTCCGCTCTCTCAGATCATCTTTGAGGTGACCGAGGGCGAGCGCATTGAAGACGGCCCCTGGTTTGCCCAGATCCTGCGCGAGTACAAGCGCTGCGGTTTCCAGACCGCCATTGACGACTTCGGTGCGGGCTATGCGGGCATGAAGCTGCTGTCGGATTTCCAGCCCGACATCATCAAGATCGACATGGACCTGATCCGCAACGTGGATGCCAACCGCGCCCGCCAGGCCATCGTGCGCAGTCTGGTGCGGCTGTGCGAGGAAATGGACATCAAGGTCGTGGCCGAAGGCATCGAGACACCGGCCGAGCGTGACTTTCTGTTCGATGTGGGGATACACCTGATGCAGGGCTATCTGTTTGCCAAGCCGGCTTTTCGTTCGGTGGCCACGGTGGACGCTTCGGCGTACGGCAGCGCATCGCGCTGAACGCCCTCAGGCGGTTCACGCCGTCACCACGCGGTTTCGCCCGGATTTCTTGGCGGCGTACAGCGCTGCGTCCGCCCGTGCAAAGAGGCTGCACGCGCTCTCTGCATCCCGCAAGCTGGCCGCACCAATGCTGATGGTGGTGGGCTGGCTCAGCCAGCCGGCCTGGGCCACCGCAACACGCATGCGCTGGGCAACTTCGTGGGCGCCCTGTGCATTGGTGTGGGGCAGGATCACGGCAAACTCCTCGCCGCCCACCCGGGCCACGATGTCGATGATCCTGACGCAGCCGCTGAGCACCTGCGCGATGGACCGCAGCACCTTGTCGCCAGCCTCGTGGCCGAAGTTGTCGTAGATCTGCTTGAAATGGTCCACGTCCAGCATGAGCAGGCTCAGGGGCGACTGCGTGCGCTCCACTACGGCCAGTTCCAGCTCCAGGCTGTCGTCAAATGCGCGCCGGTTGCGCAGGCCGGTGAGCGGGTCGGTCCGGGCCAGCTCGTTGAGCGCCAGGTTCAGTGCGTCCACCTTCTGGATTTGTTCGACCAGCTGCTGGTTGAGCACCTCGGCGTCGCGCAATGCCCGGCGCAGCCGGATCTCGCGCATTGTGGAGTGGGCCAGTTCGACCAGGATTTCGATGTCCTTTTCCGTCCACTGCTTGGCCTTGAAATCCACCGCACAAAAGCTGCCCAGAACCTCGCCCGCTTCGGTTTTCAGGGGGATGCCTGCGAAGGCGCGCACCCCCAGCGACGCCACGGTGGGCACATCGCGGAACACGGGCAACTGCGTGGCATCTTCCAGCACCAGGGGCCCGTCAGACACCATGGAGTAGTGGCAGAACGTCCGCCCGGTGAGCTGTCGCAGTGTGCTCAACGGCTCGCCCATGCCAAATGTGCTTTTGTAGAAGTCGCGGTGCGCGTCGAGCAGCGAGATGAAGGTGACGGGAGCGCCAGTGATCGTGGAGGCCAGCCGGGTCAATCGGTCAAAGCTCTCTTCGGCGATGCTGTCGAGCAAGCCGGTTTCGCGCACCGCAGCCAACCGCAGCGTGTCGGTGAGCGCCGCCTGTATCCGGGCGTCGTCGGCAGGCAGGGGAGGCGGCAATTCCGTCATGGGTGTCGTACCGGGTACCGAGTTGAGCTACCGAAAGTTACACGATCCCCTCTGGCTGCGGTGCTCTTGCGCGCAAAGACCCTCCACGCGGATTTCGCACAAGGTCAGTGCATGCCACTGCGGCCCCGCATATCTGCGTGGCGTGAACGGGTGATCGGATAGGCCACCAGCAGCGGAATGGCCAGCACCAGGCACACCGCCGGCAGGATGCCCGTCATCAGCGTGATGCCCTGCAGCGCCGTGGCGGACTGCGCCACGTTGGGCACATAGCCCGTCACGTCCAGCATGCCAGCCACCAGCACGGTGGCCAGCGTGCGTGCCAGCTTGTCCATCAGGCCGTACAGGCCGTAGTACATGCCGGTCTTGCGTTCGCCCGTTTGCATGTGGCCGTGATCGATGGTGTCGGGCACCATGGCAAAAGGCACGATCCAGTGGGCTCCCATGCCGATACCGACCACCACCAAAATGGCGGAGACCAAGCGCTGGTCACCCGGGCCCACCCAGTACAGCGCCACCAGCCCGGCCGCGCAGAACACCAGGCCCAGGATGTAGGCCAGGTTCTTTTCCCAGCGGTCGACCACGCGCTTCCACATGAACAACGAGAGGCCCACCACGCCCAGCAGGGTGCCCATGAAGCGCGGCAGGTCGCCCTTGTCGCCCTGCAGCTGGTAGATCACGAAATACGCGAGCGAGGCCTGCACGAGCGTGAGGCCCAGGCGCACCAGCGTTGCAGCGCCCATCAGCATCAGGAAGGGGCGGTTGTGCAGCGTGGTCCGCAAGGTCTCGCGCACCGACTCCCACATTGCGGGGGTATCGGCATCCACAGGCCGCACCGCCTGTTCCGCCACACTTTCTGCCGGTTCGCGCACGCGCCAGGCCACCACGGCGACGGCTACGCCCGCGACCAGCCCGAAACACGAGCCCGCCAGCGCATAGCCCGTGCGGGCGTCCGGGGCTGCGCGCACCAGCACGGGCATGAAAACGCTGCCCGCAAAAAAGCCCAGCAGGGCGCCCATCGATGCATAGGCCGTGAGGCTGGTGCGCTCGTCGTAGTCGCGGGTCATGTTGGCAGCCATGGCCTGGTAGGGCAGCTGCACCAGGGTCATGAGCGTGTCGAACACGGTGTAGGTCAGGGCGATCCACAGGAACGCAGCCCACGGGCTGAGGCCCGGGGGCACCATCCACACCGCTGCTGCAGCGATGGCGAGCGGAGCCGCGCCATAGATCAGATAGACCCGGTGGCGGCCAAGGCGCGAGCGGGTGCGGTCGGTCATCCAGCCAAACAGCGGGTCGTTGATGGTGTCCCACACCTTGCCCACCAGCAGCGCCGCGCCAGCCACGGCAGGCGCCACCAGGGCCACGTCGGTGTAGAAGATCATGAGCATGAAGTTCATGGCGGCGATCTGCATCTGCAGGCCGACATTGCCGGTGGCATAGCCCAGCTTGGTGCCCAGCGAGAGCCGGGTGGCTGGGGTCGTCATGGATGCGCGGCCGAAAGAGACGCCGTTGGGCTCGCAGTGGTGGGGGCAGGGGCCATGCGGGGCGGGGCGGCCTCCAGCATCAGGCGCACCTCGCGGCGCAGCATCTTGTTGAGGAAGCTGCGCGGGATCTCTTCGACGATGCGTACATCGTCCGGCTGGTGGTCGGCGGGCAGCTTGTGTGCCAGATACTGGGCAATGTCGTGCTCCAGCGCTTGCCAGTCATGCCCGGTGCGCCAGCTCTGGCGCAGGCTCAGCACCAGCACAGCACGGGCACCGTGCTGTACCAGGCAGGCCTCCTTGACGGCGGGGTGGGTGTGCGCCACCTCTTCCACCTCGCGGGGGTTGAGCCACTGCCCGTGGCGCAATACGCGGTCGGCGCTGCGGCCCAGCACATGCAGGTAGCCAGCCGCGTCGAAATAGCCCACATCGCCCATCACCACCCAGCCGTCGCGCAGCGTCTCCTGGGTTTTTTCGGGGTCGAGCCAATAGCCGTCAAAACGCACCGGCGTCAACACGGTGATGAGGCCCATCTGGCCCAACGGCAGGGGCGCAAACTGTTCGTCGCGGATGACCACCTGCACCCCGGGCATCACCCGGCCCACGGTGGAGAGGATGTCATTGCCCAGTGGCTGGCCCTGCGCGTCCACATGCTGGTGAGGCAACAGCCAGGTGATGGGCGGCAGCGCCTCCAGGCAGCCATAACCTTGCTGGAAGATCGGCCCGAAACGGCGGATGGCCTCGGCAATCTTGGGCGCCGGCATCATTTCGGAGCCATAGGGCACATGCGTAAGGGACGAGAGGTCGTACTGGCCCAGCGTTGGCTCGTCGAGCAGGTCGATGATGGCCGAGGGCGACAAAAAGGCGCGCGAGACGCGGTGCTTCTGGATCAACGCGGCCAGCGTGGCGGCGCTGAAGTCTTCGGGCATCACGAGCGTGGCGCCCGCCAGCAGGGTGGGCAGCACCAGGCCCGAGCCAGGGCCGGTGAGGGGCAGGCCCAGCATGTTCACATCCTGGCGGCTGGCGGGGGGGCGGAAATCGATGGACTTGGAGATCAGCCGCACGCTGTCGAGGTACTTGCGGTTGCTGTAGCCGATGGACTTGGGCAGCCCCGTGGTGCCCGAGGTCATGTGCAGCGCAAAGATATCGTCTTCGTGCAGCGCGGCCGTGCCGGGGGCAGGCGCATGCTGCGCCAGTGCCTGCTCGTAGTCTTCGCCCAGCGCCAGCAGGTGTATCCCTGGCAGTTGTTCGCGCACGGCCTGGAGGATGGGCGCGCTCAGCAGCGGGTCGTGGATGAGCACTGCCGGCCGGACGCGGACCATGGTGGCCAGCGCCGCATCGGCCGGCAGGTGTTTGTGAAAGCTCGCGAAGATGGTGCCGTTCTCGAACGTGGCGAGCCGGGCTTCGTACTGTTCACCGGTCTCGGGCAGCAGGGTGAACACAACGTCGCCCTTCTTCACGCCCTGCGCCTGCATCCAGGCCTGCAGCCGCTGCACGCGCTCTTGCAGCTGTGCGTAGGTGAGGGTGCCACGCCGGTCGATGAGCGCGGGTTTGTGGGCATGGCGTCGGTACGCCAGGCGCGCCACCGACCGCGCCGTGCGCAGGCGGCTGAGCAGAAAGCGCACCACCAGGCTGCGCAGGGATGGAAAGGCCACGGAAGTCTCCGACAGAAGGCATGGCCAGCCAGTCTTTCATGTGCGCAGGTTGCAAACCGCCACAATTTGTATGTACACGTATCTTGTTGTTGCTGGTGCGGCTGTGCGGTCGGTTTGGACCAGCCAACGGCACACGGCATCCCGGCACCGTCGCTGCGGCGCCACAGCGCCACAGCGCATGTGTGCCAACACGGAGAAAAGCAAAAAACCGCCAGGACCGGATCGCGGTGCTGGCGGTTTTGAAAGGGACTCGCCGCCTGAAGGGGCGTGGCCTTTGCGGGGCGCGCAGCCCTCACACCAGTGCACCCGTGGAACTGGCTCCGCCAGGCCACCGGGTGCGTCCCCCTCGGGGGAAGCGGCGCAGCCGCTCAGGGGGGCTTACGGATACAGTCCGCGCATTTCGCGCGCATGGAGAATGCGCTGGCAGGCCACGATGAAGGTGGCGGTGCGCAGGCTCACCTTGTGCTCTTGCGCCACTTGCCAGATGCCCGCAAAGGCCTCCTGCATGATGCGCACCAGGCGGGCGTTGATCTCGTCTTCGCTCCAGAAGAAACTGGAAAAATCCTGCACCCATTCAAAGTAGCTCACCGTCACACCGCCCGCGTTGGCGATCACGTCGGGCAGCACCAGCACGCCCTTGTCGTGCAGGATGTCATCGGCCTCGGTGGTCGTGGGGCCGTTGGCGCCTTCAATCACGAGCTTGGCCTTGATCTGGCCTGCGTTGTCCTTGGTGATCTGGCCTTCCAGCGCTGCCGGGATCAGGATCTCGCAATCCACGCCCCAGAACTCTTCGGCTTTCATCACATCGGCACCGGCAAAGCCGCCCACGCCGCCACGGGTCTTCACATGGGCCAGCAGCGCAGGCACGTCCACGCCGTTGCTGTTGAAGATGGTGCCGGTGTGGTCCTGCACGGCCACCACCTTGGCGCCCGCTTCGGCAAACAGCTTGGCTGCAATGCCGCCCACGTTGCCAAAGCCCTGCACCGCCACGCGGGCGCCGTCGAGCGCCAAGCCGGTCAGCTTGGCGGCTTCCACACCCACGGTGTACACGCCGCGGCCGGTGGCTTCTACGCGGCCCAGCGAGCCGCCCAGGTCCACGGGCTTGCCGGTGACCACGCCGGTGGCGGTGGCGCCGGTGTTCATCGAATACGTGTCCATCATCCAGGCCATGATCTGGCCGTTGGTGTTCACGTCGGGTGCGGGGATGTCCTTGGAGGGGCCAATCAGCAGGCCGATCTCGCTGGTGTAGCGGCGCGTCAGGCGCTCCAGCTCACCCATCGACAGCTTCTTGGGGTCCACGCGGATGCCGCCCTTGGCACCGCCGTAGGGCACGTTCACCGCAGCGTTCTTCACCGACATCCAGGCCGACAGGGCCATCACTTCCGACAGCGTCACGTCCTGGTGAAAACGCACGCCGCCCTTGCCGGGGCCCCGGCTCAGGTTGTGCTGCACGCGGTAGCCTTCGTAGTGGGCGATGGTGCCGTTGTCCAGCTCGATCGGCACGTCCACGATCAGGATGCGCTTGGGACGCTTGAGGGTTTCCACCCAACGCGCCAGGCTGCCCAGGTAGGGGGTGACGCGGTCTACCTGCTGCAGGTAGTTGCCCCAGGGGCCGAGGTGGTCGGCCTGCAGGTACGAGGGCAGGGGGTGGGATTGTGCGGCAGGGGCGCCGACGGGTTGCGACATGGTGAATTCCTTGTGGGATCAGTTCAGGCTGCGAAGCTTATGCCTGCCGCTGCACGCTGTCTAAGGCCGTAGTGTTTTGGTGCTATGCAATTAATGCATAACCACGGGAAAACACCGCCCAATGCGGCACTGCAGCAAAAATGTGGCCTGTGAAAGCGCCGAGAAGGCAGCGTGCTGCACTGCCGCACGAGCGGTCATTTCACCGTGAAGCCGGCCAGCGCGGGGTCGCCAGCTGGGTAGCGCAGGTCCAGCTTCTGCAGCACCTCGCGCAGCACCGTGGCGATCATCAGGTTGCGGTGCGTCTTGGAGTTGGCGGGCACGATGGTCCAGGGCGCCCAGGGCGTGTGGGTGGCAGCGAGCAGGGTGCCATAGGCATCTTGGTACTGCGCCCACTGCTTGCGCACTTCAATGTCGCCCATGCTGAACTTCCAGTGTTTGGCCGGGTCATCCAGGCGCTCTTGCAGCCGCTCGCGCTGCTCGTCAAACCCGATGTGCAGCAGAAACTTGAGCACGATGGTGCCCGTCTCGCTGAGCATGCGTTCAAAGTCGTTGATGTGCGCCAGACGCTGCTGGTGCTGCTCAGGCGTGATCCAACCGTTGACCACGGGCACCAGCACGTCCTCGTAGTGGCTGCGGTTGAACACGGTGATGTCGCCCGCCTGCGGCACCTGCTGGTGGATGCGCCAGAGGTAGTCGTGTGCGCGCTCGGTTTCGGTGGGGGCCTTCCAGCCCACGGCGTGTACGCCCAGGGCGCTCATGCGGCCAAACACGCCACGGATGGTGCCGTCCTTGCCCGAGGTGTCGGTACCTTGCAGCACCACGAGCAGCTTGTAGCGCTTGTCGGCGTAAAACAGGTTCTGCAGCCCGTCCAGTTCCACCGCCAGGTCTTCGACGGCTGCCTTGTCCTGGGCCTTGTCACCCAGCGAGAAGGGTTTGGCGCCGGGATCGAAGTCTTCCAGTGACACGGTGTGCCGTTGGGGCTCGCGGCGCCGTTCGTCGGTCGCAGGCTCTGCAGGCGCAGGCTGCCAGGGTAGCAGGCGCTGCATCAAAGAGGACTTGCTCGGATCAAGCGGAAAAGGCATGGAGACTCCAGGCAGGGCAGCGGCAGTGGCGCTATTGGAACACTGCGGGGCCGTCAAAGATACCCGCTGTGCGCCGGTGCCTGCTGCCACTGGTCGTGCAGCCCGTCCACCCGCACGATGGCCAGGCGCGCAAGGTCTTCGTCGGTCAGGCCATTGATACAGCCCACGTTCACGCCGTACATCTCGCCCATCGGTGTGTCGGTGCCGTGGCCGAACACGCGCACGCCGCAGTGGCGGCAGAAGTAGTGGTGGTTCTTGTGGGTGCCGAAGGTGTATCGCGTGAGGTCGCCTTCGCCACGGGTGATGCGAAAGCCCCCGGGCAGTGCCACGGCAGGCCAGAAGCGCGTGCGGCGGCAGATGCTGCAGTTGCAGCGGTAGGTGGGCTGGGCCAGGTCCAGCGTGGCCTCGACTTCGACGGCGCCGCAGTGGCAGGTAGCGGTGTAGGTGGAAGCAGGCATGGGTGTTCGTCCTGTCGTGGTGCTGAGGGTTGATGCAGAGGGAGCGGGTGCATGATCGCAAACTTTGCGCTCGGCGGCATCCTCCTTGTGAACGATCCCGTGCGCTGGCTGCACCCCCCCTGCGCCTTCACCCGTGCGCCATGCGGTAGGCCAGCGGCGTCTGCCCCGTGGCCTGCTGAAAAGCGCGGTGCAGGCCCGCCTCGCTGGCAAACCCCAGGTCCTCGGCAATGCGCTTGAGCGGCAGGGGTGTGTCGCACAGGGCCTCGCTCACCTGCCGCAGCTTGATGCGCCGCATCCAGTGCGCGGCAGAAAGCCCCGTGTGCGCCTGCACCCGCCGCGCCAGCGTGCGGGGCGACAGGCCCAGCGCCTCGGCCAGCGCGGGCAGGCGCAGTGCGGTGGCGGGGCAACGCTGCACCCACAGCATCGCGCGCCGCAGTTCGGCGTCGGCCATTGCCATGAGGTCGTGCCCGGCGAACGCCGGGTGGGTGGTGCGCGGGCGGGGCAGCATCAGCAGCGACTGCAGATCTGCCAGGGCTTCAGCGTCCAGCCGCGTTGCCAGCGCGTGCAGCATCAGCGGCAGGTAGCCGTTGGCGCCTGCCGCGGTGGTGATGGGGCCGTCTTCCACCAAAGGTTCGTCAAAGCGCCAGTGCACCGCGCCAAACTGCTGTTGCAGCGGGGCCCGCAGCCACCAGGTGGCCGTGGCGCCGCGCCCGCGCATCCGGCCGCTGGCCGCAGCCAGCGCTACGCCCGCGCAATAGCTCCACACCTGGGTGCGGCGGGGCAGGGCGCGCAGTGCCCCGATGGCGGGTGCGATGTGCTGTTGCTGCTGCGCCGCCTGCAGTCCGTCGGGCGAAGACAGCCACAGGCCTGGCACCAGCACCGCGTCCACCTCGGCCTGCGCCAGGCTGATGCTGGGCGTGAGGGCGGGGCCTTGCCAGGTGGGCACAGGCTGCAGGTCCGCGCCGGCCCAGCAGGTGGTGATCACCGGGCGCTGCGCGCGCAGGTTGGCGGCGCGGGCCAGGTCGGCGGTGGCAAAGAGGCCTGCGGGCATGCAACCGGGGTACAGCAACAGTGCCAGGCGCAAAGGTGGTGCAGGTGGTGCGGTGGTGCGGCGCATGGTGGCGGGGTGGTTTGGCTAGAAATGGAAAGAAATTGTCAAACCAGGCCATTCTCGCCGGGCGTTCGATTCCCAACAATCCACTGCATACCCACTGGCTTCGGAGCCCACACCATGCAGATCACCCAATTGCGCAACGCCACCGTGCTTCTTGAATTCCAATCCCAGGGACGCCCCGTGGGCCTGCTGGTGGACCCCATGCTCGCCCCCCGGGGCAGCCTGCCCGCGCTGCGCTATCTGGGCAGGGGGCGCCAGCGCAATCCCATTGTGGAGATGCCCGGGGGCACCGATGCGCTGCTGGAGCGTGTGACCCACGCCCTCATCACGCACTGCCAACGCGGCCACTTCGACCACCTGGACCGCGCTGGCAAGCGCTTTCTGCGCGAGCGGCAGATTCCGGTGATCTGCATGCCACGCGATGCCGACTACCTGGCGCAGCGCGGCCTGCTGGTGTGGCCGCTGGCGGGGCCAGCGCGCCAGCCGTGGGCGCTGGGCGGCCATGTCACGCCGATCCCGTGTGTGCATGGTACCGGCTGGGTGGGCCGCTTCATGGAGCACGGCCACGGCTACCTGCTGGAGCTGCCGGGCGAGCCCAGCGTCTACCTGGCGGGCGACACCATGCTCACGCCCACGGTGCGCGACTGCCTGGCGCGTCTTCAGCCCGAGGTGTCGGTGTTGCCTGCGGGCGGGGCCCGGTTCGATGTGGGGGCAGAAATCCTCATGGATGCCGCCGACATGGCCGAAGCCGCGCAGCTGGCCCACGGCACGCTGGTGGTGAACCACCTGCAGGCGCTGGACCATTGCCCCACCACGCGCGCAGCGGTGCGCCAATTGGCGGTGGACGGTGGCTGGGCAGACCGCCTCTGGGTGCCGGAGGATGGTGAAAGCAGAGGTTTTCCTTGTCGTGCAGCAGTTGATTGCTATTAAATGTATAGCTATTAGCGCTTGATAAATAAGCGCTAGAGCCCTATTTGGCTCAAAAAACCACCTGCACCCCCGCCACCACCTGGCGCCCCAGGCCCGGGATCACGGTGAGTGCGCCCCACGAGGCCGTGTAGTACGCCATGTCGAACAGGTTGTGGACGTCCAGCGTCAGGCGCATGCGCTTGTCGATCTGCCAGTAGCCTGTGATGCGCGCCGTGGTGTAGGCGGGCAGGCGGTAGGTGTCGGTGGCGGTGCCCGTGCGCTCGCCCACATGCACCAGGCCGCCGCCGATGCCGTAGCGGCCGCCCCAGGGCGCCTGGTCTTCGCGGATGGCAAACAGCCCGGCGCTCACGCGCGGCACATTCAGCAGGCGCTTGCCCAGCAGTGCGGGGTTGTTGTCGCGGGTCACCTCGGTGTCGGTGTAGGCCATGTTGGCGGTCATGCGCCAGTGGGTGTCGATCTGCCCGGCCACATCCAGCTCTAGGCCCCGGCTTTGCACCTCGCCCGCCGCAGTGCTGAAGTTGGCGTTGGTGGGGCTGCGCGTGAGCACATTGGTCTTGCGGATATCGAACAGCGCCACGCTCGCGTTCAGGCGCTGGTCGGCCGACTGCCACTTGGCGCCCAGTTCCAGGGCTTGGCCCTTTTGCGGGTCGAACGCCTTGCCGCTTTCATCCGTGCCTGCGTTGGGACGGAACGAGCGTCCGGCCGAGGCATAGACCGAGGTGTTGGGGTTGATCAGGTAGGTCAGCCCGATGCGCGGCGTGGTGGCCGAATGCGCCTGCTCCTGGCGGGTGGCGGCCGAGCGGTTTTCGCTGTCCTGGTGAAAGCGGTCAAAGCGCACACCGGCCAGCAGCTTCCATTTTTCGGTCAGGTCGATCTGGTCCTGCACAAATACGCCCGTGGCGCGGGTGCGGTCCACCAGGTCAAAACCCGGCGTGAGGTTGCCCACGGGCTGGTTGTAGACCGGGTTGTAGATGTCGATGGCAAACGGCTGGCTGGCCAGGCTGGAGTAGCGGATGTCCTGCGCCGCAGTGAGCCGCCAGGTCTCCACACCTGCCAGCACGGTGTGGCTGAAGCCGCCCGCTTGCAGCTTGCCTTCGACTTCGCCCTGCAGCGATGCATCGCGCGCTGGCAGGCTGCGCCAGCTGTCGCGGCGGGTCAGCGTGCGGCTGTCGGCGGCCAGGGGGCCGGTCAGGTCCACGGCGGCGCCATACAGGTCCGTCTCGCGGTACGACGCCCCCAGGCGCGTGCGCCAGCCCTGGCCCAGGTCGTGGTCCAGCGTCAGCTGGTGCGTGTCGCCGTTGACATGCAGGTTCTCGCGGCTGGGGTCGCCCAGATACCGGTCGTACGGCAGCGCGCCCACGTTGCCCCGCACCTGCACGATGCCCCGGTCCAGCGGGGTTCGGATGCGGATGAACTCCGCCTCGTAGTTCAGCACCGTGTTGGCGCCCAGGTTCCAGGTGAGGGACGGGGCCACCACCATCTTGCGGTTGTCCACCAGCGCGGTACGGCTCGCGCCGTCCTCGGCCGCCACGTTCAGGCGGTAGGCCACGTCCGTGCCCAGCGGGCCGGTGGTGTCGAGCGTGGCACGGCGGTAGCCATGCCCGCCCACCCGCACACCCGCCTTGTGCGCGGGAGTGAACTGCGGCTTTTTGGTGACGATGTTGAGCGTGCCGCCCGGCTCGCTGCTGCCATACAACGCGGCCGCCGGGCCTTTGAGAAATTCAATGCGCTCGACCGAGCTCACGTCGCGCTGGGGGCCATAGCCCCGGTTGGAGGCAAAGCCGTTGAGCAGCTGGCCGCCGTCGGTGTTGCTGAAGCCACGGATCGCATAGTTGTCCCAGGTGCCGCCAAAGTCGTTCAGGCGGGTGATGCCGCTCACGTAGTCCACGGTGTCGGCCAAGCGCGAGGCGCCCAGGTCTTCCATCAGCTGCTGGGGCACCACGCGCACGGACTGCGGGGTTTCGATCAGCGGCGTGTCGGTGCGTGTCGCTGCGGTGTTGCGCTGCACGCCCTGGTAGCCGGTGGTGGCGCTGCTGTCACGCACCTGCACTTCCGACAGGGCGGGGCTGGTGGGGACGGCGTCGGTCGGTAGAGCCGATGAAACAGGGGGTGCCGTCTGGGCCATGGCGGCGCTGGCGGTAAAGGCGCACAGCGCCAGGGTGGCGCGGGCCGTAGCAGTCGGCCGGGCGGGCCGGGGAATCGAGGGATGCATGGTGCAGATCGGTAGAGAGAAAACGGCGGGGCTAGCTCCCGCGCGCCGTGCAAACCGCCGCACGGGAGAGAGGTCGCGTTGAACGGGGCACGGGCGGGTGCAAATGAAAGGCCGCCATTATCCATGCAAATGCAAACAATTCGCATTTGCTTTTGCGGCAACGCTCCCTTGCCTTCTGGGTGCGCATGGGGGCGGGCAGCGCCTGCCTTGCAGGAGCGCTCAGCGGGGTGCTGCCTTGGCCGCCGTGGCCATCAGCGCCACAAACCGCGCCGCGCCCAGGCCCAGCGGCCGCTCCTTCGACCACACCACATCCACCCACAGGGCGGTGCCGTTGCTCAGGTTCTCAAACGGCATCTCCACCAGCCGCCCCGCCTCGATGCGCGGCTGCACCAACGCCCGGGGCTGCCAGCCCCAGCCCAGGCCTGCTTCGATCATGCCCAGCGCGGCCAGGTGGTTGTCGGTGCGCCAGTGGTGGCGGGCAAATACAAAACGGGGGTCGGTTTGCCCCAGGTCACGGCTGGCCACCACGATCTGGCGCGTGGTGGTCAGGTGTTCTTCGCGCAGCATGGCGCGCTCGGGCGGCTCGCCCCGGGCCAGGGCCGAGGCGCGCGCGCCCTGCAATACCGCATGGTCCGGCGCCATCACCGCCACCAGGGTTTCGGTGCCCACCTCCTGAAAACCCTCGCGCCCGTCGATGCTGGGCCGCTCGAACACCAGCGCCAGCTGTGCGCGGCCGCTGTGCAGCAGCGCCAGCGCATCCACCTGCGGGGCGGTCAGCACCTCCACCTGCAGCAGCGGGTATTCCGACGCCAGCGTGGCCAGGGGGCCTGTCCAGCGGGCGGCCAGCAGCTCGGGCGCGATGGCCAGCGTCAGCCGCTCTTCCAGGCCCTGCGTCAGCGCCAGCGCCTGGGCGTTGAGCTGCTGCAGCTGCCCGGCGAGCAACCGGGCCTGCGGTTCCAGCGCGCGTGCGGCGGCGGTGGGCCGGGGCTCGCGACCGCTGCGGTCAAACAGCTGCACATCCAGCTCGGCTTCCAGGTGGGCAATGGTCATGCTCACGGCCGATGGCACCCGCGACAGCGCCCGCGCCGCCGCCGAAAAAGAGCCGTGGTCCAGCGCTGCCAGGAACACCTGCACGCTGTCTGAAGAGAAGGCCATGGGTGTGATCTATCAAATAAACTGAAACAAGCTGACTTTATATATCAGCTGTATGCACATAAAGTCACCCCCATGGACAAGCAACCCACCCTTTTCGGCCTGCAGGGTCTCAAGCGCCGACTGATCTATGTCAGCCTGTACGAGCTGATCGCCATCGCGGCGGCCACGGCCGGGCTGGCCCTGCTCTCGGGCCAGGGTGCGGGCCATTCGAGCGTGGTGGCCGTGGCAGCCTCGGTGATTGCCATCGTCTGGAACATCGTCTTCAACTGGGCGTTTGAGCGCTGGGAAGCTCGCCAGCCCGTGCGCGGTCGCAGCGTTGCGCGGCGCGTGGCGCATGCCATCGGTTTTGAAGGCGGGCTGGTCTTCACCCTCGTGCCGCTGTTTGCCTGGTGGTTTGACATCACCCTGTGGCACGCGTTTGTGATGGACCTGGGGCTGATCGTGTTCTTCCTTTGCTACACCTTTATTTTCAACTGGGTGTTCGACCACCTGTTCGGCCTGCCGGCGTCGGCCATGGAGCCGGTGTCTGTTTGAGGTTGCAAGATGTTTTGCTATTGAGTTAATAGCTATACATTCCCGTCAGACAAGCGCCAGATGCCAATTTGACCCATAAACCACCTGATGTGGCGCTGGCTCAGAAATATCGGACGAATCGTTCGCCCTGAGCCCGTCGAAGGGCCCTGGCTTTGGCAGGCTCAGCTCGCAGGGACGGGGCAGGTGTGGCCCATCCGGAAAATCCGAACTCAGGCCTGCAGTAGCTGCCCCGCAATGGCGGCTGCGGCGGTGCGCGTCTCCACCCCCAGCTTTTCAAAAATGTGCTCCAGGTGCTTGTTCACCGTGCGCGGGCTCATGCCCAGGATGTCGGCGATGTCGCGGTTGGTCTTGCCCTTGCTCAGCCACGACAGCACCTCGGTCTCGCGCGGCGTCAGGGCCACTTGCTGCAGGTGGCGCGGGACGGCGGCTTCGGGCGTGGTGCGGCTGAGCAGCAGCATCGACTCCGCCAGGCCGCTCGCGCCCAGGTGGCGGGCCAGCAACTGGCGGCCGTCGGCCAGCGCCAGGGTCTGGTCGCCGGTGGCTTGCGCGCGCACCAGCCAGGCAGCGGCGGCATCTGCGGGGGCGGGGTCGGCGGCAAAGGCGGCTTCCAGCCAGCGCAATGCCTGCGGGGAGCGCCAGGCCACGCGGCCCTGGCCGTCCAGCACCACCACCCCCAGCCCGGCCACGTCGACCGCCTCGCGCGCCAGCCGCGTGGCCTGGGCGTTGCGCACATGGGTGGCGAGCCGGGCCAGCACCTCGGGGATGCGCAGGGGCTTGACCACGTAGTCCACCCCGCCACTGGCAAAGCCCCGCAGGATCTGCTCGGTGTCCGACAAGCCCGTCATGAACACCACCGGCACGTGCGACCAGGGCGGCGTGGCTTTCAACCGGCGGCACAGCGCAAAGCCGTCCATGCCGGGCATCACGGCGTCCAGCAGCACGCCGTCGGGCACGGTCAGGTCAAAGCGCTGCAGGGCTTCTTCGGCGTCGCGCGCGGCCAGCACGGCGTAGCCCTCGGCGGCCAGGGCGTCGCACAGCATGCGCAGGGTGTCCAGCGCGTCGTCCACCACCAGGATCACGCGCTGGCTGACCTGCTGGCCTGGATGGGATTCGTCGTTCATAGGGTTCCCTCTTCGGGCTCGCGCAGGTGGTGGGCCAGGGTCTCAAAGTCGAAGCGGTCGGCACTGGCCTGCAGCAGCGCCAGCGTGGCGGCGTGGCCGGGCAGTTCGCCGCGGGCGCGCCGCAGCCGCTCGCGCAGCGCGGCGGCCTGGCCAGACCGCGCCAGGCGGGTCAGGTCTTCGCGCAGTTCGTCGGGCAGCGTGGCCGGGGTGTCGTTCGGGTTGGAGGGGCCCGCGGCGGGCTCGGGGCTGGGCGCAAGCGGCGTGTTGTCGCGCACCCATTCCAGCTGCAGCGCGTGCTCCAGCGCCTGGAGCAGCTCCGACTCGATCACCGGCTTGCCCACAAAAGCCTGGCACTGCTGCGCCGCCAATCGTGAGGCCTCGTGCTCGAACAGATTGGCCGATACGAACACGATGGGCAGCTCCGACGCAGGCCGCAACTCGCGCAGCAGGGCGGCGGTCTGCCAGCCATCGAGGTCATCCATGGTGATATCGAGCAGCACCAGGTCGGGCGGTGTCTGGCGCACGATCTCGATGCATTCGCGCCCGCTGGCGGCCTCGCGCACCTCAAAACCCAGGGGCACCAGCAGGCCGGCAAGCAGCTGGCGCTGCAGGGGCTGGTCGTCCACCACCAGCAGCGTGCGCCGGGGCGCCAGGTACCCGATGACGGGGCGCAGCGTGGCGCGGCTGGGCGTGGTCCAGGCCGGGTCTACCGCAATGCTGGGCAGGTACAGCCGCACGGTAAAAGTGCTGCCCTGGCCGGGGGTGCTGGTTAGCGTGAGCTGGCCACCCATCAGTTCGGCAAGCAGGTGCGTGATGGTCAGGCCCAGGCCCGTGCCCGCCTCGCTGACGCGGCGCCCGGCGCTGCCGCGCTCAAACGGCACAAAGATGCGCTCCAGGTCTTGCGGTTCGATGCCGATGCCGGTGTCGATCACCTCGATGCGCGAGACATGCTGGCGAAAGTCCATGCGCAGCCGCACCTCGCCGCGCTCGGTAAACCGCACCGCGTTAGACAGCAGGTTGATCAGAATCTGCCGCAACCGCTTGGCGTCGGCCCGTATCCACCCGGGCATGGTGCCCAGCGTCTCCACCACAAAGTGCAGGCCCTTGGCCTCGGCCTGCGGGCGCAGCATGGCTTCGATGTTCTCGATCAGCTCGGGTAGTGGCAGGGGGGCCATGTCCAGCCGCAGGCGCCCCGCCTCGATGCGCGCCAGCTCCAGCGATCCATCGATAAGCGCATGCATGTGCTGGCCGCTGTGCTGCATGGTGGACAACGTCTCGCGCATCCAGCCCTCGGTATGCGGGTTCTTGAGCAGGATCTGTGTGTAGCCCAGGATGCTGTTGAGCGGCGAACGCAGCTCGTGCGTCATCCCTGCCACGTAGCGCGTCTTGGCCTGGTTGGCGGACTCGGCCTGGTCCTTGGCCGCCTGCAGTTCGGCGTCGGTGCGCTTGTGGGCCTCGATCTCCTGCAGCAGCAGCTGCGTCTGCCGTTCCGACTCGTCCTGCGCCATGCGCCGGCTGTCGGTGCTCAGCACCACCCACCACGCGCACACGGCGGCCAGCAGCGCCAGCAGCGCAAACACCTTGAGAAACGGCATCTGCAGCACTTGCCCGGGCACCGGGGTCTGCAGGCTTTCCTGCACATACACAACGCCCACCAGAAACGCCATCACCGCGCACAGCGACACCATCACCATCAGGTACTGCCCCAGGCGAAAGTTCACCTTGATGGCCCAGCGCTGCGGCAGCAAGGCTTCCACCACGCTGCGCAACTGATCGGCCGCGCGCGAGCCGGTCTTGCAGCGGTCGTGGCAGCGCGATTCGAGCGAGCAGCAAAGCGAGCAGATGGGCGCGGCATAGGCCGGACAGCGCGCCATGTCTTCGGACTCGAACTGGTTCTCGCACACCGCGCAGCGCACGATCTCGCCGGGCCGCCACTCGTTGCCGGGCGCGCGCGCCAGGTAGTAGCGGCCCTGCGTCAGCCAGGCCAGCAGCGGCGCCAGCGCCATCGACAGCACCAGCGCAATGAAGGGCGAAAATGCGGCCGCCTCTTCGCCCAGCAGCCCTGCATAGGCCCCGCACGCCACCGTGGCGGCCAGCAGCATGGCGCCCAGGCCCACAGGGTTGAAGTCATACAGGTGCGCGCGCCGGAACTCAATACCCTTAGGGCTCAGGCCCAGCGGCTTGTTGATGACCAGGTCGGCCACCAGTGCACCCACCCAGGCAATGGCCACGTTGCTGTAAACCGCCAGCACCTTCTCGAGTGCGCCAAACACACCGAGCGTCATGAGCAGCGTGGCAATGAGCACGTTGAAAACGAGCCACACCACACGCCCTGGGTGGCTACGCGTGACGCGCGCAAAAAAGTTGGACCACGCCAGCGAGCCCGCGTAGGCGTTGGTGAGGTTGATCTTGATCTGCGACACCACCACAAACACCACCGTCACGGCCACCGCCAGGCCCGGCAGGCCCAGTGCCTGCATGACCTGGTGAAAGCCCGCGAGGAACATCTGCGTGGGCTCGGCCGCACGTTGCACGCCGACTTCAAACTGCAGCGCGGCAAATGCCAGAAAGGCGCCGCCCGCCATCTTGAGCATGCCCATGACGATCCACCCCGGGCCTGCCACCAGCACCGCGCCCCACCAGCGCAGGCGGTTGGCGCGTGTGCGCTCGGGCAGAAAGCGCAAAAAATCGACCTGCTCGCCAATCTGCACCACCAGCGAAAAGATGACCGCTGCGGCTGCACCAAACATGAGCGGGTCGAACTGGCTGCTGCCACTCTTGAGGCCCGACAGCCCCGCAAAGTCGCGGTACAGCTGCGGCTGGGCCAGCGCAATCCACACAAAGGGCAGCAGCAGCAGGAACAGCCACAGCGGCTGCGTCCACGCCTGCAGGCGCGATATGAGTGTGATGCCGCGCATGGCCAGGGGCAGCACCACCAGCGACGACGCGATGTAGCACCACTCCAGCGGCCAGTCCACCACCATCTGCAGCGCCAGCGCCATGATGGCCGCCTCCAGCGCAAAGAAGATGAAGGTGAACACCGCATAGATCAGCGACGTGATGGTGGAGCCCAGGTAGCCAAAGCCCGCACCGCGCGTGAGCAGGTCCATGTCCAGGCCGTAGCGAGCGGCGTAGTAGGCGATGGGCAGGCCGGTCAGAAAGATCAGCAAGCCCACGGTGAGGATGGCCCACATCGCATTGCTGAAGCCGTAGTTCAGCGCAATCGCACCGCCAATGGCCTCCAGTGCCAGAAACGACAGCGAACCAAACGCCGTGTTGGCCACGCGGAATTCGCTCCAGCGCCGAAAGCTCTTGGGCGTGTAGCGCAGCGCGTAGTCCTCCATGGTTTCGTCGGCCACCCATGCGTTGTATTCGCGCCGGAAACGAAAAATGGTTTGTGGTGCGGTCTGCGCATCGGGTGTGAGCGGTGGAGCCATGCCCTCACCCAAGCAAGAAGCGTTCTAGGCATGCCCCGGTTTGGGGCATGCGCAGGGTGCGTACGCAGGCCTACGTTAATTGACGTATGGGCGCGAACAAGGGTTGTCCCTAACCTTCATTCCACAGCGCAACCACGCTTTGGTCCGTCCCCTCATTCCACCCCGATCCTGCAAGGAGCGTCTTCATGAGCCACCCGTCCGATCCCCGCTTTAGTGACTCCGTTCAGGCCGAACCCGGCCGTCGTCGCATCCTGCAGGCGCTGGGCGCCGCGTCGGTCGCAGGCCTGCCTGCCTGGTCTTTTGGCCAGCCCACCGCGCAGGTCAACACCACCAAGTTGGCCATCACCGACACCGAAGTCACCGTGGGCCAATTGCACTCCGCCACGGGCACCATGGCGATTTCCGAAACCGGCTCCATCCAGGCCGAGCAGCTGGCCATCGACCAGATCAACGCCATGGGCGGCGTGCTGGGCCGCAAGATCAAGGTCATCAAGGAAGACGGCGCCTCCGACTGGCCCACGTTCGCCGAAAAGTCCAAAAAGCTGCTCATCAACGACCGCTGCGCCGCCGTGTTTGGCTGCTGGACCAGCGCCTCGCGCAAGGCCGTGCTGCCCGTGTTCGAGAAGGAAAACGGCCTGCTGTACTACCCCACCTTTTACGAAGGCCTGGAGCAATCCAAGAACGTGATCTACACCGGCCAGGAAGCCACGCAGCAGATCTTGTACAGCCTGGAATGGGCCAAAACCGAGAAGAAGGCCAAGAGCTTCTTCCTCATTGGCTCTGACTACATCTGGCCCCGCACCTCGATGAAGATTGCGCGCAAGCACATCGAGAATTTTCAGAAGGGCAAAGTGGTGGGCGAGGAGTATTACCCGCTGGGCAGCACCAACTTCGGCTCGCTGATGAACAAGATCAAGGTGCAAAAGCCCGACTGCCTGTTTGTGGCGGTGGTGGGGGGCTCCAACGTGGCGTTCTACAAGGCGCTCAAGGCGGCAGGCATCACGGGTGACAAGCAACTGCTGGTGACGTTGTCCGTCACCGAAGACGAAATGACCGGTGTGGGCGGCGAGAACTTCAACGGCTTCTATTCGTCGATGAAGTACTTCCAGTCGCTCGACAACGAGAACAACAAGAAGTTTGTGGCCGCCTTCAAGGCCAAGTACGGCAAGGACGCCGTGATTGGCGACGTGACGCAGGCGGGCTACCTGGGCCCCTGGTTGTGGAAGGCGGCGGTCGAGAAGGCCAAGAGCTTTGACGTGGACAAGGTGGTGGCTGCATCGCCCGGCATCGAGCTGACCACCGCACCCGAGGGCTATGTGAAGGTGGATGCCAACCACCACCTGTGGAGCAAGTCGCGCATCGCCATGGGCATGCCGGATGCCTCATTCAAGGTGGTGTCCGAGTCGCCTGCGCTGATCAAGCCGGATCCATTCCCCAAGGGATACCAGTAAGCACCCCCTGAGCGGCTGCGCCGCTTCACCCCTCTCTCGCTGCGCGGGAGGGGGACGACACCCTCGGTGCGGGGCGGCCCTTCCTCGGTGTCCCTCGCAAAGGCACGCCCCATGCCACCGCCGTCCATCTTCAATCGCCGCGTCACGCAGGAGCTGCCATGACCTTTTCCGAAATGATGAACATCGGCCTGATGCAGGGCTTTGCCGGGCTGAGCCTGTTTGCCGTGCTGCTGCTCATGGGGCTGGGCCTGGCCATCATCTTTGGGCAGATGGGCGTGATCAACATGGCGCATGGCGAGTTCATGACCATTGGTGCCTACACGATCTACCTGGGCTCCACCCTCGCGGCCAACCATGCGCCGCAGATGACTCCGTATTACTTTCCGCTGGCCATCGTGGCGGCGTTTGGGTTTGCGTTTGTGGCGGGCTGGCTGGTGGAGTGGGGGCTGATCCGCCACCTGTACAAGCGCCCGCTTGACACCCTGCTGGCCACCTGGGGCATCAGCCTGGCCCTGCAGCAATGCTTTCGCACCTTCATCGGCCCCAAGGAGGTCAGCCCGACTTTGCCCGACTGGCTGCTGGGCTCGTGGGCGCCTGCTGAGGGACTCGACATCCCCATCAACGGATTGTTCGTTCTGGCCCTCACCGCAGTCGTCACAGGCGGGGTGCTCCTGGCGCTGCACAGAAGCCGCTGGGGCCTGCGCGTGCGCGCCACTGTGAGCAACCGCGTGATGGCCAATGCGATTGGCATTGACACCCAAAAAACCGACCGCCTCACGTTTGCGATTGGGTGCGGCATTGCGGGTGTGGCGGGTGCAGCCTTCACCACCATCGGCTCCACCGGCCCCACGTCAGGCTCGCTCTACATCGTCGATGCGTTTTTGGTGGTGACATTTGGCGGAGCTGCCAGCTTGCTGGGCACCGTAGTCTCGGCCTTTGGCATTGCGCAAACGCAGTCCATCACCGAGTTCTTCCTGGCGGGCTCCATGGCCAAGATGATCACGCTGTCGCTGATCGTGTTGATCCTGATGGTGCGGCCACAAGGCCTGTTTGCGTCAAAAGTTCGTCGATGAAATTCGCTCACCTGTCCATTTCCTTCGAGCCCACCGGAGTCTCCGCATGAACGCCCTCAAAGCCTGGATCCTGCGCTACCAGCTTGCCAGCCTGGTGCTGCTCACCGTGCTGCTGGCCGTGGTGTTGCCGCTGGCACTCGACATCTTTCGGCTGAACCTGGTCGGCAAGTACCTCACCTATGCGTTCGTCGCTATCGGCCTCGTAATGGTGTGGGGCTACGGCGGCGTGCTCAGCCTGGGGCAGGGCGTGTTTTTTGGCCTGGGGGGCTATGCCATGGCCATGTTCCTCAAGCTCGAAGCGTCTGACCCCATCAGCACCAAGATCCAGTCCACGCCCGGCATCCCCGACTTCATGGACTGGAACCAGATCACCGAGCTGCCCAGCTTCTGGATTCCGTTCAAGAGCCTGCCGTTTGCGCTGGCAGCGGTCATCGTTGTGCCCACGCTGTTGGCCTGGATCATCAGCTTTGCGATGTTCAAGCGCCGCGTGGGCGGTGTGTATTTCGCCATCATCACGCAGGCCGTGGCGCTGATTCTGACGGTGCTCATCATCGGCCAGCAGGGCTACACCGGTGGCGTGAACGGTATGACGGATCTGAAGACCCTGTGGGGCTGGGACACGCGTACCGACAGCGCCAAATACATCCTGTACTACGTGTGCGTGGCGCTGCTCATAGGCTCCATCATTCTGTGCCGCTGGATACAGACCGGCAAGGTGGGCACGCTGCTGCTGGCCATGCGCGACAAGGAAGACCGCGTGCGGTTTTCGGGCTACGACGTGGCCAATTTCAAGGTCTTTACCTTCTGCCTGGCCGCCGCGCTGTCGGGCATCGGGGGCGCAATGTTCTCGCTGCAGGTGGGCTTCATGTCGCCCAGCTTTGTAGGCATCGTGCCGTCCATCGAGATGGTGATCTACGCCGCCGTGGGCGGGCGCCTGAGCCTGGTGGGCGCGGTGTATGGCACCTTGCTGGTGAACGCGGGCAAGACGTATTTCTCGGAGAGCTTTCCCGAGCTGTGGCTGTTCCTCATGGCCGGGCTTTTCATCGGCGTGACCATGGCCTTCCCCATGGGCCTGGCGGGCCTGTGGGAGAGCCATGTGGTGCCCTGGTGGAAGGGCCGCCGCGAAGCGCTGCGCCAGGCATCGGAGCAAGGCCGACCACCCGCAGCGCGCCTGCCTGTGGATGCAAGCACCGCTGCGGCAGCGTCGCCAGCACCCGCCGCCACGCTGCCTGATGGCGTGAGCCGCCAGGGCGTCTGAAACCACCGGAGCACTCCTCATGAGCAACACCGACTTCGCGCTGGCCATTGAAGACCTGACCGTGTCGTTCGACGGCTTCAAGGCCATCGACGACCTCACGCTGTACATCGACAAGAACGAGCTGCGCGTGATCATCGGCCCCAACGGTGCGGGTAAGACCACACTGCTGGATCTGATCTGCGGCAAGACCCGCGCCACGGGCGGCAGCATCAAGTTCAAGAACGAAGAACTTACCCGCATGGCCGAGCACAAGCGGGTGCGGCTGGGCATCGGGCGCAAGTTCCAGACGCCGTCCATCTACGAGAACCTGTCGGTCTTCCAGAACCTGGAGGTGTCTTACCCCGCAGGCCGCTCGGTGCTGGGCGCGCTGGCGTTCAAGTGCACCGATGAGGTCAAGGCGCGTGTGCAGGTGGTGGCCGAAGACATTGGCCTGGGCGACAAGCTCGATACCGAGGCTGGCTTGCTGAGCCACGGGCAAAAGCAGTGGCTGGAGATCGGCATGCTGCTGATGCAGGAGCCCGAGCTGCTGATGCTGGACGAGCCGATTGCCGGCATGAGCGCGCGCGAGCGTGAGCTGACGGCCGAGCTGCTGCAGCGCATCTGCAAGAACCGCGCGGTGATCGTCATTGAGCACGACATGGAGTTCGTCAAGCGCATTGCCCACAAGGTCACTGTGATGCACCAGGGAAAGATCCTGGCCGAAGGCCCCATGGAGAAGGTGCAGGCGGACCCCAAGGTCATCGACGTGTACCTGGGCCACTGAGCAACCCATTCCTTCACAGGAGCATCGCATGCTGGAAGTCAAAGATCTGTTTGTGGCCTACGGCCAGAGCGAGGCGCTGCACGGCATCTCGTTTGACGGCCGTGCCAACGAGACCGTGGCCATCATGGGCCGCAATGGCATGGGCAAAACCACGCTGTTCAAAAGCCTCATGGGCGTGATGCCCGTCAAGAGCGGCCAGATCACCGTGGCAGGCCAGGACGTGACGAAGGACGAGAGCTTTCGCCGCGTGGCCAAGGGCATCGCCTATGTGCCTCAAGGCCGCATGATCTTCCCGACCCTCACGGTCGAAGAGAACATCGAGACCGGGCTGGAAAACTCCAAGACGCGACAGATTCCCGAAGATATCTACGCACTGTTTCCCGTGCTGTGGGACATGCGTCGGCGCAAGGGAGGCAACCTCTCGGGCGGGCAGCAGCAGCAACTGGCTATTGCGCGAGCGCTCGTCACCGACCCCAAGGTGCTGCTGCTCGACGAGCCCACCGAGGGCATCCAGCCTTCCATCATCAAGGACATCGCCAAGGCGCTCAACGAGATCCGCAAGCTGCGCCAGATCACCATCGTGGTGAGCGAGCAGGTGCTCTCGTTCGCCATGGACGTGGCCGACCGACTGTTCGTCATCGAAGGCGGCCGCCTGGTGCACGAGACCGCCCGCGCCGACACCGACCAGCAGCGCATCAAAGCCTATCTGTCGGTATGACATGAAACACCCCCTGAGTCGCCTTCGGCGCCTTCCCCCTCTCTCGCATCGCTGCGCGCTGCGGGAGGGGGACGCCCCCAGCGCGGCGGGGCGGCCCTTGCGCGGGGGCACTGGCGTTGGCCGTGACCGTTTCACAGGCAGCTTGCCTTGCAGGCCCTAGAGCTTTTATCTCACGTTTTCATTCTTCCACCCACCCCTTCCAAGGAGCACGCCATGGCTGAAACCCTGATCAAGGTCGATCTGAGCAAGTCGCCCACCGAGAACGAGAACATCCACAACCGCTGGCACCCAGACATCCCCATGGCCTGCTGGGTCAATCCTGGCGATGAGTTCGTGCTGGAGACGTTTGACTGGACGGGCGGCTTCATCAAGAACAACGACAGCGCCGATGATGTGCGCGACATCGACCTGACCACGGTGCACTACCTCAGCGGCCCCGTGGGCGTGAAGGGCGCCGAGCCGGGCGACCTGCTGGTGGTGGACCTGCTGGACATTGGTGCCAAGCAGGACAGCCTGTGGGGTTTCAACGGCTTTTTCAGCAAGAACAACGGCGGCGGTTTTTTGACCGAGCATTTCCCGCAGGCGCAAAAGTCCATCTGGGACTTTCATGGCATGTTCACCAGCTCGCGCCATGTGCCGGGCGTGAAGTACGCTGGGCTCATCCACCCCGGCCTGATTGGCTGCCTGCCCGACCGCAAGATGCTGGAGCAGTGGAATGCGCGCGAGCAGGCGCTCATCGACTCAGACCCCACGGCCGGGCTGGCCAACCCACCCTCGGCGGGCACGGCCCACATGGGCCGCCTCACGGGCGATGCCAAGGCCAAAGCGGCTGCCGAAGGCGCCCGCACGGTGCCCCCGCGCGAGCATGGTGGCAACTGCGACATCAAGGATTTGTCGCGCGGCGCCAAGGTGTTCTTCCCGGTGTATGTGGACGGCGCCGGCCTGTCGGTGGGCGACCTGCACTTCAGCCAGGGCGACGGCGAGATCACCTTTTGCGGCGCCATCGAGATGGCAGGCTGGGTGCACATGAAGGTCACGCTCATCAAGGGCGGCATGGCCAAGTACGGGATCAAGAACCCCATCTTCAAGCCCAGCCCCATCACGCCCACCTACAACGACTACCTGATCTTTGAAGGCATCAGCGTGGACGAGAGTGGCAAGCAGTACTACCTGGACGTGAACGTGGCCTACCGCCAGGCCTGCCTGAACGCCATCGAGTACCTCAAGAAGTTCGGCTACTCGGGCGCGCAGGCGTATTCCATTCTGGGCACGGCGCCCGTGCAGGGCCATATCAGCGGTGTGGTGGATGTGCCCAACGCCTGCGCCACGCTGTGGCTGCCCACGCAGATCTTTGACTTTGACATCAACCCGAGTGCGGCGGGGCCGATCAAGCACCTGGATGGCTCGGTGGCCATGCCGCTGTCGCCCGATCTGGTCTGACAGTCAAACACCATTGCTCCAGAAGGACCCGCCATGCCCACCTACGACTACGCCTGTGCCCAGTGTGGCGGGTTTGATGCCTTCCGCCTGCTGGCCGACCGCAACGAACCCGCCGCCTGCCCGGACTGCGGCGCTGCATCGCCGCGCGTGTTTGCCACCGCGCCGCGCCTGGCACTTATGAGCGCGTCCGCGCGCAGCGCCATCGCCACCAACGAGCGAGCGCGGCACGAGCCGCAGCGCTCGGGCGACTACGCCCGCCTCAAACACCCTGCAGGCTGTGGCTGCTGTTCGTCATCGCAAAGCCGCAAGGCCACGGTGACGGCGCCCAGCGGTGCCAAGGCGTTTCCAAGCAAACGGCCCTGGATGATTTCTCATTGATAGGGATGCTTCACCATGATTCACGGCGATATTTCAAGCAGCAAGGACACCGTCGGCGTGGCGGTGGTCAACTACAAGATGCCGCGCCTGCATACCAAGGCAGAGGTGCTGGACAACGCGCGCAAGATCGCAGACATGCTGGTGGGCATGAAGACCGGCCTGCCCGGCATGGACCTGGTGATCTTCCCGGAGTACAGCACCCACGGCATCATGTACGACGCCCAGGAGATGATGGACACGGCGGCCACCGTACCGGGTGAAGAGACCGAAATCTTCGCCGCCGCCTGCCGCAAGGCCAAGGTGTGGGGCGTCTTCTCGCTCACTGGCGAGCGCCATGAAGAGCACCCGCACAAGGTTCCGTACAACACCCTGATCCTCATGAACGACCAGGGCGAGATCGTGCAGAAGTACCGCAAGATCATGCCCTGGACCCCCATTGAAGGCTGGTACCCCGGGGACACCACCTACGTCAGCGAAGGCCCCAAGGGGCTGAAGATCAGCCTCATCATCTGCGACGACGGCAACTACCCCGAGATCTGGCGCGACTGCGCCATGAAGGGCGCAGAGCTCATCGTGCGTTGCCAGGGCTACATGTACCCGGCCAAAGAGCAGCAGGTGCTGATGAGCAAGGCCATGGCCTTTGCCAACAACACGTATGTGGCCGTGGCCAATGCCGCCGGGTTCGACGGCGTGTACAGCTACTTCGGCCACAGCGCCCTGATTGGCTTTGATGGCCGAACGCTCGGTGAATGCGGCGAGGAGGAATACGGCGTGCAGTACGCCGCGTTGTCGAAGAGCCTGATCCGCGACTTCCGCAAGAATGGGCAGTCCGAGAACCACCTCTTCAAGCTGCTGCACCGGGGCTACACCGGGCTGATCAACTCAGGCGGTGGAGACCAGGGTGTGGCCGCCTGCCCGTATGACTTTTACAACCGCTGGGTGACCGACCCCGAAGGCGCGCGCAAGGCGGTGGAGGCCATCACCCGGCCCATGGTGGGCACCGAGGAGTGCCCTATCGAGGGTATCCCCAACCCTGATAGCGCGGGCAGCCGATGACGTCACGTCGAGAGTGCCGTCGCCTGACATCTTCAAACAATGTCAACCGGCGATAGCAGGCCCCACTGCGCCCGATAATCGGCGCCCATGCGTGGGCCGTTGTTTTCTCTGCTGTGGATGTCATCGTGTGCACTGTGGTGCGCCGTGCTCGCGGGCTGTGCGGGCAACGCGCCCACGCAACGCGGCGAGGTCAAGGGGGCGGCCACAACGCCCGCCGAGCTGGCCCAGTCCGACATGAACCGCGTGGCCACGCTGGCCATGCACGAGAACCTGGAGGGCTTGTTCCGTCTCATGGACAAGCTCTACCGCCGCAACCCTGCCGAATGGCGCAAGACCAGCACCACCAGCCGCGAGCACGCCATCGAACAGGTGCGTGCCGCCATCCTGCAGCGCCAGCCCTGGGCACCACTGCAGGGGCGCCGCGACATCGCGGCGATGGGGTTTGCGCTGGCGCCCGAGTTTGCGGGCGACCGCGTGGCAGCCTTCATCCATGCCACGGCCGACATGGTCATCACGGCCCACGGCGGCAAGACCGAGTTCTTCTTGCTCGACGGCATCGATGCCCAGCACCTGTACAACGCGGCCCGCAATGTGGAGAGCGCCGTGTGGCTGCTCGCCCAGCGGCGCAGCCCGCAAGGCCAGCCCCTGCTGCTGGCGGACGAAATCGGGCCCCAAGGCCGCAACCTGAGCTTTGAGCGCGAGTTCGGCAAGATCATTGCGCGGCTCGATTTGCTGGCCGTTCTGACGACCGAGAAATACCGCCGCGCCGCCATCAGCTATGTGCAGGGGATTGTGGGGGGCACCTTCCTGCAGTTTCTGCCTGTGCGGTAGAGAGCGGTTCCTCCGGTTGTACCCGGAGGTGAGCCGATCGCGTTGTACACGACTGTTCCCGAAGGAAACCCGGCGTTACACTTTGACCACCCTTCCACTCCAAATCGGGACTTCACCATGCTTCAACGTGCATTGCTGTGGCTCACTGCGTTCTTGTTGGCAATGGTGGCTGCGACCGCAGCGCATGCCCAAGACGCGGACCTTTCCATCACCAAGACCGATGGTGTGGCCACGGCCACGCCGGGCGGATCGGTCACCTACACCATTACCGCCAGCAACGCAGGGCCGGACCCCGTCGTCGGTGCCACGGTTGCGGACACCTTTCCCGCCGTGCTCACCGGCACCTGGACCTGCGTGGGTGCAGGCGGCGGAACCTGCACCGCCGCAGGCGGTGGCAACATCAACGACGTGGTTAACCTGCCAGTGGGTGGATCGGTCACCTACACAGTAAGCGCCACGATCAATGCTTCGGCGACTGGAACACTATCCAACACCGCGACAGTGACGTCTGCCGTGAACGACCCCGTCCCCGCCAACAACAGTGCCACCGATTCCGACACGCTCACGCCACAGGCCGATCTGGCCATCACCAAGACCGATGGTGTGACCACGGCCATGCCGGGCGGATCGGTCACCTACACCATCACCGCCAGCAACGCGGGGCCATCCAATGCGCCGGGGGCCACGGTGGCGGATACCTTTCCCGCATCACTCACCGGCACCTGGACCTGCGTGGGCGCGGGTGGCGGCACCTGCACCGCCGCAGGCAGCGGCAACATCAACGACTTGGTCAATCTGCCCGCAGGCGGCTCGGTGACCTACACGGTCAGCGCTACGATCAATGCGTCGGCGACCGGGACGCTGACCAACACCGCGACGGTGACAGCGCCGGGCGGAGTGACCGATCCCGTCCCGGGCAACAACAGCGCAACGGACTCCGACACCATCACGCCACAGGCCGATCTGTCCATTACCAAAACGGACGGCGTGACCACGGCCATCCCTGGCGGCTCAGTCACCTACACCATCACCGCCAGCAACGCGGGGCCGTCCAATGCGTCGGGGGCCACGGTGGCGGATACCTTCCCCGCAGCGCTCACCGGCACCTGGACCTGCGTAGGCGCGGGTGGCGGCACCTGCACCGCCGCAGGCAGCGGCAACATCAACGACTTGGTCAATCTGCCAGCGGGTGGATCGGTGACCTATACGGTGAGCGCCACAGTGAGTGCTGCGGCCAGCGGAACGCTGGTGAACACCGCGACGGTGACAGCGCCGGGCGGGGTGACCGACCCCGTCCCGGGCAACAACAGCGCCACGGATTCCGACACCATCACATCGCAGGCCGATCTGACCATTACCAAAACCGATGGCGTGACCACGGCCAACGCTGGCGGCTCGGTGACCTACACCATCACCGCCAGCAACGCCGGCCCGTCCAACGCCCCTGGCGCGACGGTGGCAGACACCCTGCCCGCCGTGCTGACGGGCACCTGGACCTGCGTGGGCGCGGGTGGCGGCACCTGCACGGCGGCGGGCAGCGGCAACATCAACGATGTCGTCAACCTGCCGGCGGGCGGGTCGGTGACCTACACCGTCACCGCCACGGTGAGCGCGTCGGCCACGGGGACGCTGGTCAACACCGCGACGGTCGCGGCCCCGGGCGGTGTGACCGACCCCAACCCGGGCAACAACAGCGCCACCGATACCGACACCATAGCGGCAGTGGCCGCGAGCGCGATTCCGTCGCTGTCCGAGTGGGCTTTGTGGCTGATGGCGGGCTTGATGCTGCTGGCCGCATTCCGGGGCCGTCGCCCAGTGCGCTGATCCCGGGCAGGCAATTTACAATCGCCCCTCGGCCCAAGGAGCGTTGCAGCGACTTACCATGCCCGGCTTGGTGCATGGCGATTCGTCAGGCTTGGGCCGCGCACCCCACCGTACACCGCAACGACGCTCACCTGTTTTTCTGCTGCCCCTGCACAGGTGAGTGAGTCCTATGTCTGCTGTATCCCTGCCCCCCATGAAGCTGTCCGGCCTGGAGCCCGTCTCCATTGGCGAGGGCACCTTGTTCGTCAACATCGGCGAGCGCACCAACGTCACCGGCTCCAAGGCGTTCGCGCGCATGATTTTGAACGGCCAGTACGAAGAAGCCCTGGCCGTGGCGCGCCAGCAGGTGGAGAACGGCGCCCAGGTCATCGACATCAACATGGATGAGGCCATGCTCGACAGCAAGGCCGCCATGGTGCGCTTTCTGCAGCTCATCGCGTCCGAGCCCGACATCGCCCGCGTGCCCATCATGGTGGACAGCTCTAAGTGGGAGGTGATCGAGGCTGGCCTGCGCTGCGTGCAGGGCAAGGGCATCGTCAACTCCATCTCCATGAAGGAGGGCGTGGACAAGTTCAAGCACGAGGCGCGCCTGGTGCGCCGCTACGGCGCCGCAGCGGTGGTGATGGCCTTCGACGAAAAAGGCCAGGCCGACACCTACGAGCGCAAGATCGAAATCTGCGAACGCGCCTACCGCATCCTGGTCGATGAAGTGGGCTTCCCGCCCGAGGACATCATCTTCGACCCCAACATCTTTGCCGTAGCCACCGGCATTGAAGAGCACAACAACTACGCCGTCGATTTCATCGAGGCCACGCGCTGGATCAAGCAGAACCTGCCCGGCGCCAAGGTGTCGGGCGGGGTTTCGAACGTGTCGTTCAGCTTCCGGGGCAACGACCCGGTGCGCGAAGCCATCCACACCGTGTTCCTGTACCACGCTATCAAGGCTGGCATGGACATGGGCATCGTCAACGCGGGCATGGTGGGCGTGTATGACGACCTGGAGCCCGTGCTGCGCGAGCGCGTGGAAGACGTGGTGCTCAACCGCCGCCCCGATGCGGGCGAGCGCCTGGTCGAGATCGCCGAAACCGCCAAGAGCGGCGCCAAGGACGAAAGCAAGAAGCTCGAATGGCGCGGCACCCCGGAGAACCCAAAGACCGTGGGAGAGCGCCTGTCTCACGCGCTGGTGCACGGCATCACCGACTTCATCACCGAAGACACCGAAGAGGCCTACCGCGAGATCCTGACCAAGGGCGGCCGCCCGCTGCACGTGATCGAAGGCCCGCTCATGGACGGCATGAACGTGGTGGGCGATCTGTTCGGTGCGGGCAAGATGTTTTTGCCCCAGGTGGTGAAAAGCGCACGCGTGATGAAGCAGGCCGTGGCCCACCTGATTCCCTACATCGAAGAAGAAAAGCGCCAGGACGAACTGGCCGGGCGCGATGTGCGCAGCAAGGGCAAGATCATCATCGCCACCGTCAAGGGTGACGTGCACGACATCGGCAAGAACATCGTCACCGTGGTCCTGCAGTGCAACAACTTCGAGGTGGTGAACATGGGCGTGATGGTGCCCTGCCACGAGATTTTGGCGCGCGCCAAGGTGGAGGGCGCCGACATCGTGGGCCTGTCGGGCCTGATCACCCCCAGCCTCGAAGAAATGCAGTATGTGGCGGGTGAGATGCAGAAGGACGAGCACTTTCGCATCAAGAAGATCCCGCTGCTGATCGGCGGCGCCACCACCAGCCGCGTGCACACCGCCGTCAAGATCGCGCCGCACTACGAAGGCCCCGTGGTCTACGTGCCCGACGCCTCGCGCAGCGTGAGCGTGGCGCAGAGCCTGCTGGGCGACGGCGTGCAGAACTACGTGGACGAGCTCAACGCGGACTACGACAAGGTCCGCACCCAGCACGCCAACAAAAAGGCCACGCCCCTGTGGCCCCTGGCCAAGATCCGCGCCAACAAGACGCCGGTTGATTGGGCTGCCTACCAGCCCACCGTGCCGCGCGCGCTGGGCCGCCGCGTGTTCAAGAACTTCGACCTGGGCGAGCTGGCCAAGTACATCGACTGGGGCCCGTTCTTCCAGACCTGGGACCTGGCCGGCCCGTACCCCGCCATCCTCACCGACGAGATCGTGGGCGGGGAAGCCACGCGTGTGTTTGCCGATGGGCAGGCCATGCTCAAGAAGATCATCGAAGGCCGATGGCTCACGGCCAGCGGCGTGATGGCCCTGCTGCCCGCCAACAGCGTGAACGACGACGACATCGAGTTCTACACCGACGACACCCGCACCGAAGTGGCCATGACCTGGTACGGCCTGCGCCAGCAGGCCGAAAAACACACCATCGACGGTGTGATCCGCCCCAGCCGCTGCCTGGCCGACTTTGTAGCGCCCAAGTCCAGCGGCATTGCCGACTACGCCGGCATGTTCGCCGTGACGGCGGGCCTCGGGATCGAGAAGAAGGAAAAGGCCTTCATCGACGCGCTGGACGACTACTCCGCCATCATGTTCAAGAGCCTGGCCGACCGCCTGGCCGAAGCCTTTGCCGAGGCCTTGCACCACCGCGTGCGCACTGACCTGTGGGGCTACGCCGCGGGCGAGGCGCTGAGCAACGACGACATGATTGCCGAGAAGTACGCTGGCATCCGCCCCGCGCCCGGCTACCCCGCCTGTCCGGACCACAGCGCCAAGACCGACCTGTTCCGCGTGCTGCAGGCTGGCGAGATTGGAATGTCGCTCACCGAAAGCCTGGCCATGATGCCCGCCGCCAGCGTGAGCGGCTTCTACATCGGCCACCCTGATGCCGTGTACTTCAACGTCGGCAAGATCGGCGAAGACCAGCTGCACGACATGGCCCAGCGCCGGGGGATGGATGAGAAGGTGTTGGAGCGGTTGCTGGCGCCAAATCTGTGATGCCGTTGGATGCAACTTGCTATTAATTGTGTAGCAATTTACGCTTGCAGATAAAGCGCTGGAGGCTGATTCGGCTTGATTTTGAGGACCTTGTGACAACATGTCGCACCCGTTGCCCTCGTCCTTTGTCCCGCCCGTTTCCCCCCGCCCGTTCGGGCTGGGCTGTCGAAGCCAGGACGTTTCCGCTGAACAGCCCCTCGACAGGCAGGGCGAAAGCTCGGGCTGCCCGATCAAGGCTCCTGGCCAGACTTTCCGCTAGATCGAACGCAGGGCTCCGTCCCGAGCCCTTGGTGTGGCCGGGCGGTTCTTCTCTCTGTGGGTAGGTGTTCTTCCCAGCTAGGGAGATTCCTAGCTAGGAATCGCCTGTATAGCTATACGAAGGTAAAACCGGTTCAATCACGTTCATCCCTCACGGCTGCATCCAGTGGCAGATGCCCCGAGGGAGGCCCGAGGCCCAGTGCCCATCGTGCCCAGGGATGGATCAATACCGACAGCTCTTCACCATGCAAATCAACACCAACACCAGTACTTGGGCACTTTCCGGCAGTGGCGCTGCTGCAGCGCCTACGGACCCCAGTTTGTCTCAGGAGACGGGCTTTGCCAACGAAAGCACCGCGACGTCTTTGCAATCCGGCTTGATGCTGGCGCAGGCCCATATCCTCAACCCCACCGCCAGCAGCAACACCGCGCAAAGCGCCAACTCCACGCCGTTCTGGGGGGTTGGCACCGTGCCTGCCCCCAATGCCTTGACCGCGTTGCGGAATGCCGAGCGCGACCGGACCGATCCATTGCGCCTGGGCGTGAACGAGATTTACCGCGACGCCATTACCCTGGCTGCGGATCGCACGGGCTACCCACGCGCCACGATTGCGGCCGTGATATCTGCAGAAGCGGGCCCGCTGCGCGGCAAGCGCCTGGACGACGCCACCAACCAGCGCTTTTTTGGCGAGCTGCATCCGCAGCTGGACCCAAAAGCCAAGCTGGACAAGGCAGGGGCCGCCGAGTGGAAGGCCCTGCGCCGTGAACTCTCGGCCACCTGGGACCCGCAGAGCTACAACACCACTAGCAAGGCTGGGGGCTTGACGCAGTTTCTGGAAAGCACCTGGATCGAATCGGCCACCAAGCCGGGCAGCTACGTCAATGAACAGGCCAAGTCCCTGGGGCAGGTAAACGATGCCAACCAGGTGGTGGACAGGGCTGCGCTGCTGGACTTGCGCTTTGACGCCACCACCTCCATCGTGGCTGCGGCTGAGCTGGACAAGGGTTACTTCACCCAACTGAGCGCCCGCACCAACGACGATGGCACCCCTCTGGTGCCTGCCGATCTGCCCGCAGACAAGAAAGCGCAGTACATCTATCTGGTCCACCACGAGGGGGCGAATGGTGCCGCGCAAATCCTCAAAGGCACGCTGACCGATGCGCGCGCTGAAGGCCTGCTGAAAAACCACGTGGCTGATGCCGACAAGCGCCAGGCGATGATCGACGCCCACGACGGCAGTGCAGCCAAGGCTTACACGGCGTACCTGTGGCAGTACATTGAGCAGCGCATAGTGCCCGCCAACTTCCGTTGAAACGCCCGACTCCCGCCATGACTTGTACCTTGTCCGCCCGACTTCGCTCCCTTGTACGTTTTGGTGCCGTGGCGCGCAGCGTGGCGTGTGCTGGAGCCCGAAAAGCGCTGTGGGCCGCGCTGGCACTGGCCCAGCCCGTCTGCTGGGCCCAGGCCCAGGCGCCTGCTATTGCCGCCAGTTCGACCTTGCCAGCCAGCCGCCTAGCGGCGCAGTGGGAAGGCCCGGCCTTGGTGGGCCAGCTGCAGTTGCGACTCATCGTGCTGGATGCTGAGCGCGGCGCGGTGGCGGCAGCCCTCACGGTTGGATCTCCGCAGTGCAGCGGCGGTCTGGACAGCCTGGGGCAGTGGCAACGAGGAACCTTGGTGCTCAAGCCCTACCGGCCCGAACCCAACGCTGCCGCTTGCGAGGTCCAGGTGCGGGTGGATGCCGACGGGCGCAGGGCCTGGGTGTCCGAGACGGGTTGCGGTGCCTATCGGGGCGCTGCCTGTGTGTTTGAGGGGCAGTTGCAGGCGCGGTAGAAGGGGTTGCTCGCTGCTGCAAGGGCCATGAATTTCATTGAGATTTCTCCAGGCAATCCAATCAGCCCCGGCTGTCTGGCAGCTTCACAATCACCTTGATCTCGAACTGAAACCCATACAGCCAGGTCACGCCAATGCCCGTCAGCGTGGGGTGGGGCGCCTCGCCCCAGAACTCGGGCACGATGCCCCAGACGGTTGCGAAGTTCGCCTCGGGGTTGACCACAAACATCGTTACGTCCACCACGTCGTCAAACGTGCAGCCTGCTGCATGCAGCACTGCATTGAGGTTGGTGAACGCCAGGCGCACCTGCGCGGTCAGGTCGGGCTCGGGCGAGCCGTCCTCGCGGCTGCCCACCTAGCCGGAGACAAACAAGAAACCGTTGGCACGCACGGCGGGCGAATAACGGTTGCGCTCGTCCAGCGCCTGGCGGCCCACGGGGAAGACAACATCACGGTGGGGCATGGAAATCCTTTCGTTCTGCGGGGCAGATGGTTGCGATGCAAGCACTGTAGAAGCGCGTGTTGTTCTGATAAACACGCTAATCTGCGCACCACTGTTCCTGATTGCCAAACAATGGCGGGCGTGTTGCTGCTTCAACATGCCTCAACCACCTCTACGCCATGGACCGTTTTGACGCCCTGCAGGCCTTTGCCCGCGTTGTGGAATCCGGCAGCTTCACCAAGGCCGCCCTCACCCTGCACCAGAGCCGCACCACCGTCACGCAGCTCGTCAGCTCGTGCCGCAGCTCGAAGCGCGCCTGCGCGTGAAGCTCCTGCACCGCACCACCCGGCGGGTGCAGGTCACGCCTGATGGCGCTGCCTACTACGAGCGCGTGGTGCGCCTGCTGGCCGACCTGGACGATGCGGATGCCAGCGTTTTCACCGCCGCCGCCGCGCCCCCGGGGCCGCCTGCGGGTGGACGTGCCCAGCCCCCTGGCGCGCCTGGTCTTCATCCCGGCGTTACCTGCGTTCCACGCGCAGTACCCCGACATCCTCCTGCACATGGGCGTGAGCGACCGCACCGTGGACATGGTGGGCGACAACGTGGACTGCGTGGTGCGCGGAGGCGTCCTCACCAACCCCGCGCTGGTCGCACGCCATGTGGGCGACCTGCAGTTGCGCGTGTACGCCGCCCCCAGCTACCTGCAGCGAGCGGGCGTGCCCGAGCACCCGTTGGCACTGGAGGACCCGCACCACCGCACTGTGGACTTTTTGTGGGCGCGTACCGGCCAGCCCCTGCCGTTCGAGATGCGCCGTGGCACCGAACAGGTGCGGGCCCAGGGCCATGACATCTGCGCTGTGGACGATGGCAACGCTTACCTGGCCGCAGGCCTGGCGGGCCTGGGCGTGCTCTGGCTGCCCGACTACATGGCCCGCCCCCGCGTTGCCACCGGCGAGCTGGTGCCCCTGCTGCGGGACTGGACGCTTGCGCGTATGCCGCTGTACGTGGTCTACCCACCCCAACGGCATGTGAGCGCCAAGGTGCGGGTGTTCATCGACTGGGTGGCGGGGTTGATGGCGCTGCATGCGCCGCTTCAGCGGAGCCCGGTGGGGCCCTAGGAAGCGCCTCGCCAGAAAGAGGGCGGGGGAGGGAGAAGGACTGGAAAAGGAATAGTGCCCATGGGGCACCGATACGGATTTGCTGATAGAGACTTCGCGGCGCACCGTCTGCCATTCATATGGGTCGGTGGCCAGCACAGATTCCGACCGCCCCGCTGCGGAGTGAAGGGCCCCCACCCCGTCTGCAAGACCTGTCATGCACAATGCTTCGCTTTGATGCCATCCCTTCGCACCGATGCACCACCAACAGCCCGACTTCCTTGACAACCTGAACCAGGAGTTCAAGAACGGGCGGCGATGGCTGGAGCGCAGCGTGGTGCTGGCTTACGCCGCCGCAGCGGGCCTGTGTGTAGTGGTGTTCACCTTGATGGCAGAGGGTGCATTCGGTCTGTTCGAGCGCATTTTCCACTGGCAAGGGGGCTGGGCGGTGCTGCTGTGGACTCCCGCCGTGACCGCCGTTGCTGTGTGGGCTACGCGCCGATGGGCTCCTGGGGCTGCAGGGTCGGGCATTCCGCAGGTCATGGTGGCGCTGGAGCCCGGGCTTGATGAAGGCCAGCGCAGCCGTTTCGTGTCGCTGTGGCTCTCGTTCTCCAAAATGGTGCTGGCCAGCGCCGGGTTTGCGGCGGGGCTATCGATTGGCCGCGAAGGGCCTTCGGTGCAGGTCGCAGCAGGCGTCATGCACCATGCGCGGCGCTGGTTCGGACCCCACTCGGGCATCACCAGCCACGGGTTGCTGGTGGCCGGCGGCGCGGCGGGCATTGCGGCGGCATTCAACGCGCCGTTGGCGGGCGTCATCTTTGCGTTTGAAGAGTTGTCGCGCAAGCTGGAATCGCGTTCCAGCGGCTTGCTGATCGCGGGCATCGTGCTGGCCGGGTTGATCGGTGTTTCGGCCTTTGGCAACCTGAGCTACTTCGGTCGCATCCAGGTGCCCCGGCTGTCTTGGGACGCGGTGTTGCCGGGCCTGTGCGTGACGCTGGCGTGTGGCGGCCTGGGTGGCCTGTTCGCCAAGCTGATGGCGGCATCGTTGACGGCGGCCCCTGAGCGCCTGAATGGCTTGCGGGCGCGCTTTCCGGTGCGCTTCGCGGCGGCGGGTGCGCTGGTGGTGGCGGTGATCGGCTTGGTGACGGGCGGCGCCACGTTTGGCGCAGGGTCCGAGGCGGTCAAGCACATGCTGGCGGGCGAGGCCGACGTACCCGCGTTTTACGTCACCCTCAAATTTGTGGCCACCTGGCTGTCTGCCTGGGTTGGGATTCCAGGCGGAATTTTTGCGCCCTCGCTGTCGATCGGCGCCGGCGTGGGCCACAACGTGGCGGCGCTGATGGGCAACGACATCGAACCGGCATTGATTGCCATGGGGATGGCGGCGTTCCTGGCGGCCGTCACGCAGGCGCCGATCACGGCGTTCATCATCGTCATGGAGATGGTGGACGGCCACTCCATGGTGTTGAGCCTGATGGCGTCGGCCATGCTGGCCAGCCTGGTGTCGCGCATGCTGGCGCGGCCTTTGTATGAAACGCTGGCGATGTATATGCTGAGTACCCTGCCGCCAGCGGCGCCTGATGTGCCGGATGCGATGACACCGCCCCCGGAGCCACGGGGCACCCGCCCCGCAGACGGAGCGGAGGTGGCCCTGCGGAGCAATTCTTCCGCGCCGCCTGCGCAGAGTTCACCAACTGCCCCGGCTGCCGCAACAGCCACCACTCCCCCAGCGCCCAACGTGCCGCCCGGTGCCGGCCCGTAGGTTTGGACAGGGATGCGGATAGGTCCGTCAATGCACAAACGGCGGTGTAGGCGGCGCAATTCGGGCCGCATCCGCTAAGAGGGATTGCTCATGCTATCAAATATATAGCTGTTGGCGCTTTATGGATGAGCGCTAGGCGCCAATTCGGCTCAAAATTTCGAGCGACGCTGACTTCACCAGCCGGGCCGCAGTCAACCACGCCAAGCAGCCTCAATCGTTGCAATGTCGATCTTGCGCATCTCCATCATCGCGTCGAATGCCCGCTTAGCCGCTGTACGGTCCGGGTCGTTGATGGCCTGCGTCAGCACCCGTGGCGTGATCTGCCAGGACAGACCCCATTGGTCCTTGCACCAGCCGCACGCGCTTTCCTGTCCCCCGCTGTCAACGATGGCGTTCCACAGCCGGTCCGTCTCGGCCTGGTCGTCCGTCGCCACCTGAAACGAGAACGCCTCGGTGTGCGTGAAGGCCGGGCCTCCGTTCAGCCCCAGGCAGAGGATGCCCATCACGGTGAATTCCACCGTCAGCACATCGCCCTGCTGGCCCGCAGGGTAGTCGCCCGGTGCATGCATCACGCGGCCTACGGCGCTGTCGGGGAAGGTTGCTGCGTAGAACGTGGCGGCATCCAGGGCAGTGCCGTTGAACCAGAGGCAGATGGTGTTTTTGCCGGTCATGGTGAGGGGCTCCAAAAACTGAAATGGGTACCTGCATCCGCACTGTGCGGTACGAAGGGAGCTTGTGGCGCTTTGCGCGGTGCGAAGGGGCGTGCTCGGGCTGCTGGCGTAGGGGATGGGCCCAAAGCGGGAGTCAAGAGCGTCGTTACGGGAAAACCGTTGTCCCTCAATTGCCCGTGGTCTTGATGATGTTCAGAACGATTAGATGGGGCAGAAGAGCTGTCATTCCCACAGCGATCCACCACCTGCCCTTCTTTCGTAGGCTCTGTACTTCGACATCGCCCTCTTTGCCGAGTTGAATGATTTGATGTGCAGTCAGGTGACCGAACCGCTCCATTGGTTTCAGTTTTTGAGGAAGGAGTCAGACTGCTCCAACCACGATCCACACAACAACCGAAGCGAAAAAAAGGGATACGAGCGTCATAAAGAATGCGAAGGTCTGCTCCTGGCCGAAAGAAGCTACCGAGAATCACGCTCCTGAAGCCTCGCCCTGTGCCCCCGCCGCCATCTCCAGCTGCATCATGATCATGTTGACCAGCGTATGCACCGTGGGCCGCCCGGTTTCGATGACGTAGTGGGCGGTTTCGCGGTACAGGGCGTCGCGCTGGGCGTACAGGTCGCGCAGCTTGTCCATGGGGTTGCCGCCTTGCAGCAGGGGGCGGGTCCGGTCGTGTTTGACGCGCCGGTAGATTTCTTCGGGCGAGGCGCGCAGGTACAGCACGTTGCCAAACTGACGCAGGGTTTCGCGGTTTTCGGGGCGCAGCACGGCGCCGCCGCCGGTGGACAGGACCATGCCACCAGCTTGCCCGGCCACGTCGGCCAGGGCCTGCGACTCCAGGTCGCGAAAGCGGGCTTCGCCCTCGGCCTCGAAGAAGCTGCGGATGGTGGTGCCGATGGTCTGTTCCAGCCGGTGGTCCAGGTCGATGAAGGGCACCCCCGCCCGGTGGGCCAGCTGGCGGCCGATGGTGGATTTGCCGGAGCCGGGCATGCCGACCAGTGCGCAGCGGATCTGCATAGGTTCAAAAAAGAGGTCTGGGAGACGGGTACGCGTGCTGCGGGTGGAGCTGCGTCGCGTGCCGTGAGTGGGCGTTGAGTGTAAGCCGTGGCCTCCGTTGCCATGCGCAGCGGTTGCAGCTGGCGCTGCCCCGGCCTGGGACGCAGCTCCTCAAGGAGGTGTGCTCATCAAAGCGCCGCGTACACCAGCGCCGGATACAGCTCGCACAGGGTGCGCAGTTGGCCCGGCGCCTGGGTGAGCAGGATGGCGAACAGGTCTTCGGCGGGGTCTACCAAAAAGAAGGTGCCGCCCAGTCCGCTCCAGCTGTAGGTGCCTGCCGAACCGGGGCTGGATGCCAGGCCGGTGGCCTTGCGAACGGCCACGCCCAGGCCAAAGCCGTAGCCTGCGGGCAGGATGTCGCCCGCTGTGGGGATGCCGCCCAGATGGTCGGCGGTCATGAAACCGACGGTGGCGCGGCTGGCCAGGCGGATGGTGTGGCCGTCCGGGCCTTGTACGGTGCCCTGGCCCAGCATCAGCTGCAAAAAGCGTGCGTAGTCGCTGGCGGTGGACACCAGCCCGCCGCCAGCGGATTCAAACGCGGGCGGGGCCGAGACATCGATCAACGCCACCTCGGCCCCGGTCTGCGGGTCGCGCGCGAACGGCTCGGCGAGGTCGGCCAGGCGGTGGGGCAGTACCGAAAACCCCGTGTCTTGCATGCCCAGGGGTTCCAGAATACGGCGTTTCAGGAGGGTGCCCAGGCTCTCGCCTTCGACCACCTCCAGTACCGCACCCAGCACATCGGTGGCGCGGCTGTATTCCCAGCAGCTGCCAGGCTGGTGCACCAGCGGCAGCGGGCCGAGCGCGGCGACCAACTCGGCATTGCTGTGGCGCCGCGAGCCGACGCGGGCCGCCCGGTATTGGTCGGGCACCGTGCCGGCCTCCCACGCATAGCTCAGCCCGGCCGTGTGGCGCAGCAGGTCGTGCACCGTGGCTTCGCGCTGCACGGGGGCGGTGGTGCCGGTGGCTTCGTCGTACACCCGCTGGCCCGCAAACGCCGGCAGGTAGTGCGAGACAGGGTGCGACAGCAGCAGGCGGCCTTCTTCCATGAGCATCAGCGCCGCCAGCGAGGCGATGGGTTTGGTCATGGAATAGATGCGGAACACGGTGTCGGGCGCCATGGCGGACGCGCCTGCCCCGGGCCGCTGGGCGCCCACGGCTTCGTGCAGCACCGTGCGCCCTTGGTGGTGCACCAGGGCCACTGCGCCGGGCAGCAGACCCTGGTCGACGTGGGTCTGGAGTGCGGCGCGCAGGTGGGCAAATGCGTGGGGGTGCATGGGGCGGTGTCTCCGGGTGGATGGGTGTCGGCCCTGAGAATATCCGCGCGCGTGGAGGTTGGCGGGTCACCTGGGCAACAGGCAGGGCCAGTTTTGCAGGGGGGCTATGGGATCGATGTGGGATCGGGCCTACCGCAGTTGCAGCGAAACGCGGGTGGACGCGCGGTGGCTGCCGCCGTAGGCTAGCCGCATATGGCAGCACCCTCCCTGAAGCGCCGCGCACTGCGCCTTGTCAAACCCGTGTGGACCCTGCTCCAGCCTTTCTGGCGCGCCACCACGCTCTGGCTGGACGCCGACGGGCTGCGCATGAGCGCCGCCATGTCGTTCTACGGCATGCTCAGCCTGGCGCCCCTGTTGCTGTTGCTGGTGGGGGTGCTGGGCTGGTGGATGGACCGCAGCTATCTGGAAAGCAATCTCATCGCACAGGTGCAGGCTGTGATGGGGCAGCAGGTGGCCGACGTGGTGCGGCAGGCGATGGCCAGTGCGCAGGCCCCGGCCGAGGGGCGGCTGGCATCGCTGGTGGGGTTTGTGGTGTTGGTCTCAGGCGCCACCGGGGTGTTTGTCGAGTTGCAGTCGGCGCTGGAGCACCTGTGGCGCGGCGAAGGCCCCCTGCCGCAGCGGGCCGCCTGGTGGCGCATGGCGTCGCTGCGCTTGCGGGGGCTGGCCTACGTGCTGGCGCTGGGTTTCTTGCTGCTGGTGTCGCTGGCGCTGTCCACGCTGATCCACCTGCTGGCGGGCTGGGCGGGATCGCGACTGGCGCTGGCGCCGCTGGCACCGGCCATGCAGCTGGTCAATGAAGTGGTGGCCTTTGGCTTTGCCGTGGCACTGTTTGTGGGCCTCATGCGCATTGGCGCCGGGGCCAAGCCGCCGCCGCGCTGCATCATGGCCGGGGCCGTGGTGGGCGCCACGCTGTTCACGGTGGGCAAGCAGCTGCTGGCCTGGTACCTGGCCACGGCGGCAGTGGTGTCGGCCTATGGCGCAGCGGGGTCGCTGGTGGTGCTGCTGATGTGGATCTATTTCTCATCGGCGGTGCTGCTGTTTTCAGCCAGCTGCGCCCGGGCTTTTCAGGAGCTGGGTGCGCTACCTGCAGCGCGGGGGCGTCTGCATGTGCCGCAATAGGCTGGTTCTTAAACAGGTTCTTACGTCCTTTACAGACGCTACGCCCGGATTTCCGGGCTGGCTGGTTACGCTGGCGGCCATTCATCCAGAGCTTTCTGGATCTTTCGGAGAAAAATCATGAGTCTTATCGTTTCGCCTTCCACCCACACTTCCGCCGTTCCTGTGGCACAGGCTGGCGCCCTTGGCGGCGCGGCCAGCCCTTCCCTCAAGTGGCTGTGGGTCGCTATCGGCGTGCTGGGCGTGAGTGTGGTGGCGCTGGGCACGACCCTGGTGGTGCAGAACGCGGGCAAGTCCGCCGCCGACGCGCAACCATTGGCCATGACGGCGCAGCCTGCGCCAGGAGTGCCAAGAGCTGAGAATTTGCAACAAAAACCGGCGCCAGCGCTTGTTGGTAATAGAAATATTGCTACCAATAATGTAGCAAATCAACCGCCCGCAGCTTCGCAAGGTTATGCCGGGCAACCCCCGCAGCAATACCAGCCACAGCAGCAGCCACCGCTGCGCACTGCCGCACAGGCCCCCCTGTGTGCCACCTGTGGCCGCGTCGAGTCGGTGCAAGCCGTGCAGCAGGCGGCCCCGGCCACAGGCGTGGGGGCGGTGGCGGGCGGTGTGTTGGGGGCCGTGGTGGGCAACCAAGTGGGCAAGGGCTCGGGCCGTACGGCCGCCACTGTGCTGGGCGCCGTGGGCGGCGGCTACGTGGGCCACAAGGTGGAAGAGCGCACGCGCACGCAGACGGTCTACCAGATCGCGGTGCGTATGGAAGACGGCTCGGTGCGCCGCTTCACCCGCGCACAGCCCACCGCCGTGGGCACGCCCGTCGTGCTGCAGGGCAAGGGCTTCCGCGTGGACGATGGCGCCGCCATGCGCGCTGAAGAACCTTACCAGCGTGCACAGCCCGGCGCGGTGCGTGTGGCGGACACGTATTGATTCGACCGCACCTCTCCCAATAGAAAGCCCGCTGATTGCGGGCTTTTTTGTGGGATGAGCGTGGGCTACAGCACCACCGGGATCTCGGTCGCGGGTGGTGTATTGCGGCTGCGCCCGCAGCGCACCAGGCCGTCGATCATCACCATGCCGATGCCCGGGATGTCGCCCAGCTGTACGCTTTCCAGCAGCGTGGCGCCAGCCGTGTGCTGGGCGCGGTCCATGAAGACGAAGTCGGCCGCGCGGCCTACCTCGATGAGGCCGCAGTTCAGGTTGCGGATGCGCGCCGTGTTGCCCGTGGCAAAGCAGAACACCAGTTCGGCGGGGATGTCGGCAAAGCTCGATATCAGCGCAATCATGCGCAGCATGCCCAGGGGCTGCACGCCCGAGCCAGCCGGGCCGTCGGTGCCCAGGATCACGCGGTGCGGGCACTTGAGCTCGATGGCCGCCCGCGCGGCCTGGATGGCGATCTTCTCATTGCCGTTGTGCACCAGCTCGATCGCGCGGGACGACTTCTCACACAGCTCGCACACGTGCTTCCAGGGCAGCGCGGTGTGGCCGCCGTTGATGTGGCCGATCACGTCGGCATCGGCCTCCAGCACCACGTCTTTGTCGATCAGGCCTGATCCGGGGATGGACGGGCCGCCCGTGTGGATGGTGCTCTGGATGCCGTGCTTGCGCGCCCAGGCCACCATCTCTTTGGCCTCGTAGCCGGCCTTGACGGAACCCAGGCCCACTTCGCCCAGCAGCGTCACGCCCGCGTCGGCCAGGTCCTCGAAGTCCTGTTCGGTCATGCCTTTCTCGATCACCGGGGCGCCTGCAATCACCTTCACGCCGCCGGGGCGGAAGTTGTCGAACGAGCGCTGCGCGGTGATGGCCAGCGCCTTGAGTCCCACGATGTCCTTGGGCCGGCCGGGCAGGTGCACCTCACCGGCCGAGACCATGGTGGTCACGCCGCCGTTCATGGTGGAGTCGATCCAGCCGATCTGGTTCTGGCGCGGCGTCCAGTCTCCGAACACGGGGTGTACATGGCTGTCGATCAGGCCCGGCGCCACGCAGGTCTGGCGTGCGTCGATCACGGTGTTGGCGTGGTCGGTGTCGCAGTCCTTGTAGCGGCCCACGGCCACGATAAGGCCATCATTCACCACGATGGTGTCGGCGTCGAGGATGGGTCGGTCCAGGTCGCCCGACAACAAAAGACCGATGTTCTGGATGACGACCTTGCCCGATTTGCCGCCTGCTGCTGCTTCTGCCATGGATTCTCCTCGTGGGGTGGTGGGCGGGGCACCACGCGGCACCCCGCAGGGAAAAATCTCTTGTTGATTCAGGCCGCCGCCCTGCTCTTGGGCAGGCTGGGGCCGGGTGCCACCGTGCGCAGCACGCTGTCGATGACGAAGGACTCCCAGTGCGCCAGCGCATCGGGCGTCTCCAGGTCTTCGCCCAGAAAGGCCGACAGCGTGTGCCGGTTGGACATGTAGAAGTAGCCCGTGGCGGCGATAAGCAGGTACACATCGCGCGCCGACACGTCCTTGCGAAACAGCCCTTGCGCCTGGCCGCTGTCGAGCACGCGGCGGATCACCTCGATGGCGGGCGACGAGTATTCACGGGCGCGCATCGACTTGGAGATGTGCTTGCCCTTGTGCAGGTTCTCGGTGTTGAGCAGCGTGATGAACTCGGGATTCTTGCGGTAGTAGCCCACCACAAAGCGGATCACGGCCTGCAGTGCCTCCACCGGTTTGGCGGTGTCCAGGTCAAGCTTGGACTCCGCATCGTTCATGCGCCGGTAGGTTTCCTCCAGCACCTCGATGAACAGGCCTTCCTTGCTGCCGAAGTAGTAGTAGATCATCCGGTCGAAGGACTTGGCCGCCTTGGAGATCTTCTCCACGCTGCCGCCTTCGTAGCCGTAGCGGGCGAACACCTTGGTCGCCGCCTTCAGGATGTTGTCGCGCGTGGTCTGTGCGGCCTGCTCGCGCACGCCCGTCTTGCGGGCAGAGGCGGCGCGGGGGGACGCGGTCCGGGTCTTGGTGGGAGTGGCAGACATGGCGGGTCCTGGTGGATGAGGCGGGCCCCCGGTGCGGGGGCCGCCGGGGGATCACTGCTCTGCGAACGCGCGTTCGATCACGAAGTCGCCAGGCTTCGTGGTGTTGCCTTCCTTGAAGCCACGCTCTTCCATCATGTGCTTGAGGTCGCGCAGCATCTCGGGGCTGCCGCAGATCATCACGCGGTCTTCCACGGGGTTGAGCGCGGGCAGGCCCAGGTCGCGCGCCAGCTGGCCGTTTTCGATGACGGTGGTCACACGGCCCTGGTGCTTGAAGGGCTCGCGCGTCACGGTGGGGTAGTACTTGAGCTGCTTGGTGACCATTTCGCCCAGGAACTCGTGCTGCGGCAGCTCCTGCGTGATGTAGTCGTGGTAGGCCAGCTCCTTCACCTCGCGCACGCCGTGCACCAGGATGACTTCCTCGAATTTCTCATAAGTCTCGGGGTCGCGGATCAAGCTCAGGAACGGGGCCACGCCCGTGCCGGTGGACAGCATGTACAGGCGCTTGGCGGGCAGCAGGTAGTCGATCAGCAGGGTGCCCGTGGGCTTCTTGCCGACCACGATGGTGTCGCCCACCTTGATGTGCTGCAGGCGCGAGGTCAGCGGGCCGTCGGGCACCTTGATGGACAGGAACTCCAGGTGCTCTTCGTAGTTGGGGCTCACGATGCTGTAGGCGCGCAGCAGGGGTTTGCCGTTTTCGCCACGCAGGCCAATCATCGTGAAATGCCCGTTGGAAAAGCGCAGCGCGGTGTCGCGCGTGGTGGTGAAGGAGAAAAGTCGGTCCGTCCAGTGGTGGACCGTCAGGACGCGTTCGTCAAGAAAGGCGCTCATGGTGCGTTAGATGGAAAAGTTGGAAACAAATAAGAAATCTGGCTGAAGCTGGCTCAGATTCAGGGCCCCAAGCGCTCTACAGCGCAATGTTCAGGCCTGAAAGCTTGTGGCTCACAACCCTCCATTGTTCCGCATCTGGCAAAGCCGCTTTTCTTTTGGTGATTGTGGGCAGCGTGGGCGCCAGCTTTTTGTTGAACTGCAGGAAGATTTCCATGCCCTCGGGCAGGTCGTCTTCGGCATAGATCGCATTGGCCGGGCACTCGGGAATGCACACCGCGCAATCGATGCATTCGTCCGGGTCAATGACCAGGTATTCCGGCCCTTCCTTGAAGCAATCCACGGGGCACACATCGACGCAGTCGGTGTACTTGCACCGAATGCATGCGTCCGTCACAACGTGCGTCATTTTGGGGCTCCTCGTGCACCGTTTTTGGGGGTGCGAAAACACCATTGCAGAGTCTGGTTGATTCCGCTACATTGACATCAAATGTAGTGTTCACAACATTTAAGTTAAGTGAATGCTACACAAAATGCAAAGCGCATACAAGCACTTGCAACAAAGCAATGAATGGGTTGCCACGATGACTGAACACACCAAGACCGATGGGCTGCCGGGCATGGATGCGCCAGATCTGCCGCAGGTGCTCGAGCGTGCCCGGCCCCGCAACGAGCGCATGAACGCGGCCAAGGTCGAGTGCAATGCGTGCCCCGTGCTGTGCCAGATCTCCGAAGGCCGCGCAGGTGCTTGCGACCGTTACGCCAACCAGGCGGGTGTGCTCGTGCGGCTTGACCCGGTGGTGTTGCTGCGCAAGACGCTGGAAACGGGCGAGGCCACGCTGGTGCCGTTTGCGGGCCGCGCCCCGGCTGCAGAAGACACCGAGATCGCAGTGGCTTCAGAACCCGCATGGAACGGCGATCTGCTGCTATCGGAAGAAGTGTTCGTGACGGGCGTGGGCTCATCCACCACCTACCCCGACTACAAGCCAGCGCCCTTCATCGTGGGCTCCAAAACCGATGGGGTGGACATGGTCACGGTGGTCACTGAGGGCATCTTCAGCTACTGCAGCTTCAAGGTGAAGATCGACACCGATCGATTCCTCGGCTCCGAGCAGGCCAACGTGCGTTGCAAGGGCGAGGTGGTGGGCCACGTGACCACGGCGGAATACGGCTCGCAGATGCTGTCGCTCGGCGGCGTGCACCACCTCACGGGTGGCACCAAGAAGGAGGGCCGCATCACCGCTGAGATGATGCAGGCGCTGGGCAACAAGCAGGCCGTGGAGTTCACCATCGACGGCGGCTCGCAGCTCGTGATCCAGGCCGGGCGCGCACCCATCGTCAACGGTGTGGCCGAACAGCGCATGCGCGTGGGCTGCGGCTCTGCGGCCATTGGTATCTTTGCGCGGCAGTTCTTCGGCCATGCCGACGAGGTGGTGGTGGTGGACGACCACATCACCGGTGTGCTTACTGAACACCAGGCGGGTCGCTGTCTGGACATGAAGCCTTCGGGCATCCAGATGCGCGGGCGCAAGTCCACGCCGGGCCGCTACTTTCAGGTGGCCAACCCGGGCACCGGCTGGGGTGGCACCGACATTGCCGATCCGCTGTCCATCATCGAGGGCTGGGACGAATCCGTCGCCTGGCCGGGGTTGCGCCTCTTGATGACCTCCACCACGGGGGAGCACGCATCCTGGTACGTGCTGGACGAGCAACTGAATCTGGTGGAAGCCGAGATGCCTGCCGAGGTGCGCCGCATCGTGGACCGCATCGGCGAAAACTGTGAGCCTTCGCTGGCGTCTGTGCTGTTCCTCGGCGGTGCGGGCGGCAGCCTGCGCGCAGGGGTCACCGAGAACCCGGTGCTGCTCACGCGCTCCATCAAGAACGCGCTGGTCAATGTGACCTGCGGCGGTGCCCCGGCCTATGTGTGGCCGGGCGGCGGCATCACCGTGATGGCCGACGTGCTGCGCATGCCGGACAACAGCTTTGGCACCGTGCCCACGCCCGCCATCGTGGCACCCATCGAGTTCAGCATGCGCCGCGCGGACTACGAAGCGCTGGGCGGGCACACCGAGCAAATTCGCAGCCTGCGCGAAGTGCTGGAGCGCGGTGCGTGGCACAACGACGGTGCGCCGCAGGCGCGCGTGTGGCAGACCTTGCCAGCGGCCAATCCGTGGCCGCTGGGCCGCCCACCCCTGCTAGGCTGAGTGAGCCGCGCTGTGAACGCTTGCCGCAAACTCCTTTCCGACGGCCGCTGGCACTTCCAGCATGGCCCGATGGACCTCATCCTTCAGGCCGAAGGGGCGCGCGACGCCGTGACCCACGCGCACGAGCGCGCCTGGCAACGTTTTGAAGGGCTGCTGCAGGAGCTGGTGAGTGAACTCCCAGGCCTGCGGGCGCCGGTGGGTGAGCGCTGCGCGTTGCAGGGCGTGGTGACGCGCCGCATGTGGGCCGCCTGCAGTCCCTACCGTGCGGGCTTCATCACGTCGATGGCTGCGGTGGCGGGTGCGGTGGCCCAGGAAATTCTGACGTGCTACGAACAGCAGGGCATAGACCGCGCCTGGGTCAACAACGGCGGCGACATTGCGTTGCACCTGGCGCCCGGCCAGTCGGTCACGGTGGGGGTGTACGCTGATATCGCCGCACTGAATGCTGCACAGTTGCGCGACGGTCTGGTACTGGATGGGCAGATCTGCATCGACAGCGCCATGCCGGTGCGCGGTGTGGCCACCAGTGGGTGGCGCGGGCGCAGCCAGTCGCTGGGCATTGCGGACAGCGTCACGGTGCTGGCGCGCACGGCCGCGCAGGCCGATGCGGCAGCGACCATTGTGGCCAATGCGGTCAATGTGCAGGACGCGCGCATTGGTCGCATGCCCGCGTGGCTGGTGCGGGACGACAGTGACCTGGGTGCCATTCCTGTCACCGTGGATGTGCCTAACTTGCCCGAAGAGCAGGTTCGCCGGGCTTTGCAGCAGGGGTTGCAAAAAGCGCAAGAATTGCAGTCCAGCGGCCTGCTGTGGTTTGCGCTGCTAGCGTGCCAGGGGCAGTTTCTGGCGACCGCAGCACCGCAAGCCCTGGCCGGTGCTGTGTGGCCCCCACAAGCGGTGATGAAATCGGAAGTTGGTTCAGTATTTGCTTAACGAATTGCACAGGTCTCCAAAATGATCCAGATACGACGCGTTTTCACCCATCTTGAGGAAATCCGGCACGAATTCGGGCCGGCGGCCGACGTGCCGCTGCTGCGTGGTGCCATCGGCGCGGTGCTGACCAACCCGTTTGCGGGCCGGTACGAACCCGACATCCTCCCCATGATGGATGCCCTGCAGGACGTGGGGCTGGACATGGCCCAGCGCCTGCTCAAGGCCATGGCTGTGCCCGCCGAGCGCATCGAGACTTACGGCAAGGGCGCCATCGTGGGGGCAGCTGGCGAGCTGGAGCACGGCGCGCTGTGGCATGTGCCCGGTGGTTATGCCATGCGCGAGCTGCTGGGCTGGAAGGGTGACCGCAACGCCTACGCCAAAGGCCTTGCCGAAGAGAAGACCGGGCAACCCGCCAATGCACTGTCTATCGTGCCTTCCACCAAGAAGGTGGGTGGCCCCGGCGCGGCGCTGGATGTGCCGCTCACCCACATCAACGCGAGCTACGTGCGCAGCCATTTCGATGCCATCGAAGTGCGGGTGCCCGGCGCACCCACATCGGATGAAATCGTCTTCATCTTGGCCATGTCCACCGGCGCTCGCATCCATGCACGCGTTGGAGGCCTCAAGGCCGCAGACATCAGCCAGTGGAACGGCCTGCGCTGATCCACTGCCAACCACAAGACCCTAGGAGACCCACACATGCCCGCCAAGATCCGGAAGATCATTGTTCAAACCGACGAAGTCCGCGTGGAGATGGGGCGCGACGTACAGCCGCCTGTGCGCAAGGCCCTGGCCATGGCCGTCATCGAGAACCCCTGCGCGGGCCGCTATGTCGAGAACCTCGACGAACTCGTGGCCATCGGTGAAGAGCTGGGCGCACTGCTGGGTGCCCGTTGCGTCGCAGCCCTGGGCATTGAACCCGGCCAGGCCCATAGCTACGGCAAGGCCGCCATCGTGGGCGAGGCGGGCGAGCTGGAACATGCCGCCGCCATCCTGCACCCCAAGCTGGGGGCGCCACTGCGTATGGCGGTCGAGAAAGGTGCAGCCCTGGTGCCGTCCAGCAAGAAGATCGGCGGCCTGGGCACCGCCATCGACGTGCCCTTGGGCCACAAGGATGCCGCCTATGTGCGCAGCCACTTCGACGCCATGGAGGCCCGCGTGGCTGACGCCCCCCGCGCCAACGAAATCGTGGTCGCCATCGTCGTGACCGACAGCGGCCGTCCGCTGGCGCGCATTGGCGGTCTTCAGGCCTCCGAAATCAAAGGCGAGGATGGACTGCGCTGATCTGAGCGCGCACTACCATCCCGAGCAGTCTCACCAGTTCCCCTTCCCCAACCCACCTTTCAGGAGTTTCCCCATGACGATGCGACGAAACCTCATGCGTGCCACGGCCGCAGCCGCGCTGGCATTCACGCTGGCCCCTGTGGTGCACGCCCAGGATGTCATCAAGATTGGCGAGATCAACAGCTACAAAGCGCAGCCCGCCTTCCTGGAGCCCTACAAGAAAGGCATGGAGCTGGCGGTCGATGAGATCAACGCATCGGGTGGGGTGCTGGGCAAGAAGGTCCAGCTCATCATCCGCGACGACAACGCCAACCCTGGCGACGCCGTGCGCGCTGCCGAAGAACTGGTGTCGCGCGAAAAGGTCGATGTGCTCACGGGCTCGTTCCTCTCGCACATCGGGCTGGCGCTGACCGACTTTGCCAAGCAAAAGAAATTCTTCTTCCTGGCCGGTGAGCCACTGACCGACAAGATCGTCTGGCAAAACGGCAACCGCTATACCTACCGCCTGCGTCCCTCCACCTACATGCAGGTGTCGATGATGGTGCCCGAGGCAGCGGCCCTCAAGAAAAAGCGCTGGGCGCTGGTATACCCCAACTACGAGTATGGCCAGTCGGCCGTGGCCACGTTCAAGCAGCTGCTCAAGGCGGCCCAGCCCGATGTGGAGTTTGTGGCCGAGCAGGCGCCCCCGTTGGGCAAGGTTGATTCGGGCAGCGTGGTGCAGGCCCTGGCCGACGCCAAGCCGGATGCGATCTTCAACGTGCTGTTCGGTGCCGACCTGTCCAAGTTTGTGCGCGAAGGCAACACGCGCGGCCTGTTCCAGGGCCGTGAAGTGGTCAGCCTGCTGACGGGCGAGCCCGAATACATGGACCCGCTCAAGGACGAAGCGCCGAACGGCTGGATCGTTACCGGCTACCCCTGGTACGGCATCCAGACGCCTGAGCACAAGGCCTTTCAGACTGCCTACCAGGCCAAATTCAATGACTACCCGCGCCTGGGCTCCATCGTGGGCTACAGCGCCATCAAGTCGCTGGCCGAAGGCATGAAGAAGGCCGGCTCCACCGACACTGAAAAGCTCGTGGCAGCGTTCAAGGGCTTGCAGGTGCCCACGCCGTTTGGCCGCATCACCTACCGCCCTGAGGACAACCAGTCCACGATGGGCGGCTATGTGGGCCGCACCAAGAACGAAGGCGGCAAGGGTGTGATGGTGGACTACCGCTATGTGGATGGCAGCAAAGTCCAGCCCTCGAACGACGAAGTCAAGAAAATGCGCCCCGCCGACTGACGGCCGCGCAAGGCCGGGGAGGGCTCCCTCCCTGCCAACTGCCCCTGATCTCTGAACCATAGCGCAGGCGCCGACCTGCAGGGATGGACTTTGCCGTGACCCCGAAGGATGTGGAATGAGTTTTTCGAGTTTTATCGTTCAGCTGCTCAACGGACTGGCGGGGGCCTCCTCGCTGTTCCTGGTGGGCGCCGGGCTGTCGCTGATCTTCGGTGTCACGCGCATCGTCAACTTTGCGCATGGCTCGTTCTTCATGGTCGGCATCTATGTGGCCTATTCGCTGGTGGCCAAGCTGGGCACCGGCCTGGGCTTCTGGCCCGCGCTGCTGCTGGCAGCGGTGGTGGTGGGGGCGCTGGGCGCTTTGGTGGAGGTGGTGCTGCTGCGCCGTATCTACAAGGCGCCCGAGCTGTTCCAGCTGCTGGCCACGTTTGCGCTGGTGCTGGTCATCAAGGACGCAGCGCTGTGGTTCTGGGGGCCGGAAGAACTGCTGGGCCCGCGCGCGCCGGGGCTGTCGGGCTCGGTCAACATCCTGGGGCGGCAGTTCCCTTCGTATGACCTGTTTCTGATCGTCGTGGGCCCGGTGGTACTGGGCCTCTTGTGGCTGCTGCTCACCCGCACACGCTGGGGCACTCTGGTGCGCGCTGCTACGCAAGACCGCGAAATGGTCAGCGCCTTGGGCGTGAACCAGGCCTGGCTGTTCACGGCGGTGTTTGCCCTGGGCGCGCTGCTGGCGGGCCTGGGCGGTGCGTTGCAGTTGCCGCGCGAACCCGCCACGCTGGAGATGGACCTCAACACCATCGGCGCAGCGTTTGTGGTGGTCGTGGTGGGGGGCATGGGCTCCATTCCGGGCGCCTATGTCGCGGCCCTGTTGATCGCCGAAATCAAGGCCATCTGCATCTGGCTGGGCGTGGTGGACATCTTCGGTTTCAGCGTGTCGTTCTCCAAGCTCACGCTGGTGGTGGAGTTTCTGGTGATGGCCGTGGTGCTGGTCTGGCGCCCCTGGGGCCTCATGGGCAAGCCGCAGGGCGTGAGCCGCAACACCGGCCTGCCCGAGGCGCCTCTGCGCCAGCCCGAGCGCTGGTTCAAGCTCGGTGGCGCGGCGTTGGTGGTTGCGCTGGTGCTGTTGCCGTTGCTGACGACGGGCTCGCCATACCTCACGGTGCTGATGATCGACCTGCTGATTGCCGCGCTGTTTGCGGCCAGCCTGCACTTCATCATGGGCCCGGCAGGCATGCATTCGTTCGGCCATGCCGCGTACTTTGGCCTGGGCGCCTATGCCGCAGCGCTGCTGGTGCGCTCGGCGGGTATCCCCATGGAGCTGGCGCTGGTGCTGGCGCCGCTGGCGGCGGCGGCGGGCGCGCTGCTCTATGGCTGGTTCTGCGTGCGCCTGTCGGGCGTCTACCTGGCCATGCTGACGCTGGCGTTTGCCCAGATCACCTGGGCCATCTGCTACCAGTGGGACGGCTTCACAGGCGGCAGCAATGGCCTCACGGGCGTATGGCCTGCCGAGTGGCTGTCAGACAAGCGCAACTACTACTACCTCACGCTGGCCCTGGTGGTGGGTGGTGTGCTGCTGTTGCGCCGCGTATTGTTCTCGCCGTTTGGTTATGCGCTGCGGGCAGGGCGGGATTCCGTGCTCCGGGCCGATGCGATCGGCATTGACGTCAAGCGCATGCAGTGGACGGCTTTCGTGATCGCAGGGCTGTTTGCGGGCCTGGGTGGTGCGCTGTTCGCGTTCTCCAAAGGCAGCATCTCGCCCGAGACGCTGCATGTGGGCCGCTCGGTCGATGGCCTCGTCATGGTGCTGCTCGGCGGGATCCAGACGCTGGCGGGCCCTGTAGTGGGCGCCGTCACCTTCACCTGGCTGCACGACACCGTGGCGCGCAACACCGACTACTGGCGCGCCATGCTGGGCGCCATCATCCTGATCCTGGTGCTGCTGTTCCCGCAGGGTATTGCGGGGGCCATCAAGCAGATCTTCGACAACAAGCGCGAAGCCAAGAACATCAAGGAGGGCACGGCATGAGCCTGCTCAAAGTCTCTGGCCTGGGCAAGTCCTTTGGCGGCGTCAAGGCGGTGGATGGCATCCACTTCGAGCTGGCTGCCGGCGAGCTGCTGGCGCTGATCGGCCCCAACGGCGCGGGCAAGTCCACCACCTTCAACATGGTCAACGGCCAGCTGCCTGCCGATGCAGGCTCCATCCAGCTCAATGGCCAGGAGCTGGTGGGCCGCAAGCCGCGCGACATCTGGCGCATGGGCGTGGGCCGCACTTTTCAGATCGCTGAAACCTTTGCATCGCTCACGGTGGTGGAGAACGTGCAGATGGCACTGATCTCCAACGACAACTGCCTGTTTGCGATGTGGCGCAAGGCGGCAGACCACAAGCGCGACGAGGCCCTGGCGCTGCTGGACCAGGTGGGTATGAAGTCGCAGGCCGACCGCCCCTGCAGCGTGCTGGCCTATGGCGATGTAAAGCGCGTGGAGCTGGCCATCGCGATGGCCAACGCGCCGAAGCTGCTGCTCATGGACGAGCCCACCGCTGGCATGGCGCCCAAGGAGCGCAACGAACTCATGGCGCTTACCAAGCAACTGGTGATCGACCGCAACATGGCCGTGCTCTTCACCGAGCACAGCATGGACGTGGTGTTTGCCTATGCCGACCGCATGATCGTGCTGGCGCGCGGGCGCCTCATTGCCGAGGGCAAGCCGCTGGAGCTGCGTGACCACCCCAAGGTGCAGGAGGTGTACTTCGGCACCGGCAAGACCTTCGAGAAGAAAACGGCAGCCGCTGCTGCAGAGGCCGCATGAGCATGACGACCAACGAACCCAAAGAGCTGCTGCTGCAGGCCAAAGGGCTGCAGGCCTGGTATGGTGCGGCGCAAATCCTGTATGACGTGGACCTGGACGTGCGCCGGGGCGAAGTCGTGGCCCTGATGGGCCGCAACGGCGCCGGCAAGTCCACCACGCTCAAGACGCTGATGGGCATGCTGGCCAAACGCAAGGGCCAGATCCAGTTCATGGGCAAGGACATCTCCAAAAGCGACCCGCACGACGCCGCGCGCCTGGGCCTGGGCTTTGTGCCCGAAGACCGCCGCGTGTTCACCGACCTCACGGTGATGGAGAACCTGGAGGTAGGCCGCCAGCCCGCCCGCACCTGGCCCGACGGCACCGCCGCCCCGGTGTGGACGCCCGAGCGCCTGTTCAAGCTCTTCCCCAACCTGGGCGAAATGCCCCAGCGCCCCGGCGGCCGCATGAGTGGTGGCGAGCAGCAGATGCTCACCGTGGCGCGCACGCTCATGGGCAACCCTTATCTGGTGCTGCTGGATGAGCCCTCCGAAGGCGTGGCCCCCGTCATCGTGGAGCAGATGGCGCACATGATCCTGGAGCTGAAGGAGCAGGGCGTGAGCATTCTGCTGTCCGAGCAGAACATGCACTTTGCCGAGCTGGTGTCCGACCGCGCCTATGTGCTCGAAAAGGGCCAGATCCGCTACCAGGCCAGCATGGAAGAGCTGGCCGCCAACGAAGAGGTGCGGCGCGCTTACCTGAGCGTGTGATGCACCTGCGCAGCCGTGCGATGTGGTGCGCTGCACACGGGTGCTGTTGGTTACAAAAAACACCTCTTCAAACACTTGCGCGATGCGAGCACAAGCCCCGAAACTGGCGCCTTTGATGTAAGGAGCACTACATGAAGTGTCGAGGAGTGGAGGATGGATGCATCGACCGCCGGACTGCCATGGCGGGGCTGGTGGCAACAGCGGGATGGGCCTGGGCGGGGCCGGCCGCTGCCGAGACCGGAGTGACGGACACCCGCATCAAGGTGGGGCAGTCGGCCGTGTTTACCGGCCCTGCCAAGGATTTTGGGGTGGACTACAAGGCGGGCATTGCGCTCTACTTCGACAAGGTCAACAAGACCGGTGGAGTGTTGGGGCGCACGCTGGAGCTCGTCTCCCACGACGACGCTTACGACCCCAAGAAGACCGCAGAAAACACCACGCGCCTCATCGACGAAGACAAGGTGTTTGCTCTCATCGGCTATGTCGCCACGGGCAACCTGATTGCTGCCATGCCCATTGCCGAGAAGGCCGGTGTGCCCATGTTTGCGCCGCTGGTCGGCACCACATCGTTTCGCACCAACCACAACCGCTACCTGTTCCACGTGCGCGCCAGCTACGAGGCCGAACTTCGCAAGATCGTGGGGCACCTGGCCACGCTGGGCATCCACAACATTGCGGTCATCTACCAGAACAGCGCATTTGGCAAATCCAACCTCGACACCTGCCTGCAGATTGCACAGGGGCTCAAGGTCAAGGTGGTGGAGTCCGTGCCCATGGAGATCGCGGCCACCGACGCCAAGGCCCAGGTGGCCTCGCTCACCAAGGCGCAGCCTGGTGCGGTGGTGATGATCATGGCGGGCAAGATGGTGGAGGTGTTCCTGCGCGACTACCGTGCAGGGGGCGGCGCCTCGCCGCTGTACACGATATCGGTGGGCATCACCGATGCGCCGGGCTCCGCGCAGCGCCTGAACGGCGGCATCGAAGGGCTGGTCACGGCCAGCATCGTGCCCTCGCCGCAGGCCAGCCGCCTGCCCATCGTGGCGGACTACCGCAAGGACCGCGTCGACGCGGGCGAGAAGATCGACAGCTACACCATGCTGGAGGGCTACATTGCCGCCCGCGTGTTTGTGGAGGGTCTCAAGCGCGCGGGCAAAGCGCTCACGCGCGAAGGCTTCATCAAGGCCATGGAAGACATGGGCACCACCAAGATCGGTGACTTTCCGCTGCAGTATGGCCCGGGCAACCACAATGGCTCCAACTTTGTGGATCTGGAGATGTACACGCGCACCGGCAGTCTGCGGCGCTGAGGGCACCCCAAAGAGACATGCACGCGCCCGCTTCGCTTCACACCATGGTCGTCAACGGCCAGCCTTGTGCCTTGCCAGCAAGTACCTCCACCCACGCCACGCTGCTGCACGTGCTGCGCAATGACCTGTCGCTCAACGGCCCCAAATACGGCTGTGGCCTGGGGCAGTGCGGGGCGTGCACGGTGCTGGTGGACGGCATTGCCGCGCGGGCCTGCGTGATCCCGGCGCAGGGCGTGGCAGGCCGCGAGGTGACCACGCTGGAAGGCCTGCCCGGCCGCTGCAGCCGCACCGAAGGTCTTCACCCGGTGCAGCAGGCCTTTGTGGATGAGCAGGCCGCGCAGTGCGGCTACTGCCTGAACGGCATGGTGATGATGGCCGTGGCCTTGCTGGAGCGCGACCCAGACCCCGACGAAGCCGCCGTGCGCCGCGAGCTGTCGGGCAACCTGTGCCGCTGCGGCACGCATGTCGAAATCATCCGCGCCGTGCTGCGCGCGGCCGAGCTGATGCGCGAGGCCCGGGCATGAACACGCCTCCATCCCTGCGCGCCCACTGCCCGCTCACCCGCGCCGACTTCCATGCCGCCCAGGGCGTGCTGCTGGTGGTGCGCAACCCGCCGCCCGCGCCACCGCCCGTCAAGGGCCAGCCCGCCCTGGTGGCGGGCAACCCGGCCGAGGGCGTGGAGATACTGATCGCCGTGTGGGACGACGGCAGCGTGACCGCACTCAACGGCCATGTGGACCTGGGCACCGGCATCCGCACCGCACTCGCGCAGATCGTGGCCGAAGAACTCGATGTGCCGCTGGCCCAGGTGAACATGGTGCTGGGCGACACCACCCGCGCGCCCAACCAGGGCGCCACCATCGCCAGTGCGTCCGTCCAGATCCACGCCAAGCCCCTGCGCACCGCCGCCGCGCAGGCACGCCACTGGCTGGTGGCGCAGGCCGCAGAGCGGCTGGGCGTGCCGGTGGATCAATTGCAGGTGCGCGCGGGGATGGTGCAGGTCACTGCAGACCCATCGCACCAAGTGGCCTACGGCGCGCTGCTGGTGGGCGCACACACCACGCTGGAGCTGGTGGATGCCACGACCACCAAGGCCGCCGCCGATTACACCGTGGTCGGCCAGTCCGTGCAGCGCGTGGACATCCCCGCCAAGGTCAGCGGCGAGCTGGTGTTTGTGCACGACATGCGCGTGCCCGGCATGCTGCACGGCCGTGTGGTGCGCCCGCCGTATGCGGGGGCCGACCATGGCGACTTCATCGGCAACACGCTCGACTCGGTAGACCAGCAGTCCATCGCCCACATCCCCGGCATCCGCGCCGTGGTGGTGATCCGCGACTTTGTGGGCATCGTCGCCGAGCGCGAGGAACAGGCCGAGCAGGCGCTGCGCGATTTGAAAGTGCACTGGAAGGACTGGCCCGGCTTCCCGCGCCAGGACAGCACCGAGGCGCTGGAGCAGGCCATCCGCGCCAATCCTGCCACGCAGCGCCGCCTGGTGGACGAGGGCGATGTGGATGGCGCCCTGGCCGCGCTGTCTACCGACGGCCAGCCCATGCCGCGCACCTATGTGTGGCCCTACCAGATGCATGGCTCCATCGGCCCATCGTGCGCGGTGGCCGAATGGCGCAGTGATGACAGCACGGGCCGCCCGCGCATGACGGTGTGGGCTGGCACGCAAAACCCCCATGTGCTGCGCGCCGACCTGGCCCGCCTGATGGGCCTGGCCGATGTGGACATCGACCTCATCCGCATGGAGGCAGCCGGTTGCTATGGCCGCAACGGTGCCGACGACGTGGCAGCCGATGCCGCACTGCTCTCTCGCGCCGTGGGCGCCCCGGTGCGCGTGCAGCTCACGCGAGAGCAGGAGCACCTGTGGGAGCCCAAGGGCACGGCGCAGCTCATGCAGGTGCGCGGCGGGCTCAAGGCCGATGGCACCGTGGCAGCGTATGACTTTGAAACGTCCTACCCCTCCAACGGCGCGCCCACGCTGGCGCTGCTGCTCACCCGCACCATAGAGCCCGTGGCCCAGGCCTACGAGATGGGCGACCGCACCGCGCGCCCGCCCTACCAGTACGACAACCTGCGCGTGGCCGTCAACGACATGCCGCCCATCGTGCGCGCGTCCTGGCTGCGCGGCGTGTCGGCGCTGCCCAATTCGTTTGCGCACGAGTCGTATGTGGACGAACTGGCAACGGCGGCGGGTGTGGACCCGGTCGCTTTCCGCCTGCAGTTGCTGAGCGACCCGCGCGCTGCCGAGCTGGTGCAGGCCACGGCCGAAAAGGCGGGCTGGATTCGCCGCACCGGCCCGCAGCAGCGCCCCTTGGATGGAGACTGGGTGCAAGGCCAGGGCTTTGCCTATGCCCGCTACATCCACAGCAAATGGCCCGGCTTCGGCGCCGCCTGGGCAGCCTGGGTGGCCGATGTGGAGGTCAACAAAAGGACAGGCGAGGTGCATGTGCGCCGCGTGGTCGTGGGGCACGACGCGGGCCTGATGGTGAACCCCGCCGGTGTGGAGCAGCAGGTGCACGGCAACGTGCTGCAGACCACCAGCCGCGCGCTCAAGGAGCAGGTGACGTTCGAGCCCGTCAAGCAGGCCGTGGATAACCGCGAGTGGGGCAGTTACCCCATCCTGAGCTTCCGCGAGGTGCCGGTCATCGAGGTCATGCACATGCCCCGGCAGGACGAGGCGCCGCTGGGCTCCGGCGAGTCGTCGTCCGTGCCGGGCACGGCAGCGATTGCCAACGCGATTTTTGACGCCACCGGTGTGCGTTTTCGCGCGCCGCCGTTCACGCCGGAAGTGGTGCGCGCGGGACTTAGTCCCCTGCCCGGTGGTGCGGGCGAGGCCGCTCCTAGCGGAAGCCCGCCTGCGGAACAAGCCGAAGTGCTGCCCACCCTGGAACTGCCTGCGCCCACCGTGCCCACCAGCGCCACTTGGCCTCGCACACGCAGCCCCTGGGCGCGTGCCATTGCACTGGCCGCTGGTGGCATCGCCATGGGCGCAGCGCTGCTGGGCTGGCGCCCCTCCATCGCACCCGTGGTGCAGACGGCGGGTGCCTCGGTCTACAACGCCGCCACCATCGAGCGGGGCCGCCTGCTGGCCTCTGCGGGCGACTGCGTGGTGTGCCACACCGCACCGGGCGGCACGCCCAACACGGGGGGCCGCGCCATGGACACGCCGTTCGGCAAGGTCTACACCACCAACCTCACGCCCGACGCCGAGACCGGCATCGGCCAGTGGTCCTTCAGCGCCTTCCAGCGCGCCATGCGCGAAGGCATCTCGCGCGATGGCAAACACCTGTACCCCGCGTTCCCCTACACGTCGTTCGCCAAGATGAGCGACGACGACCTCACCGCGCTGTACGCCTACCTGATGGCGCAGCCCGCCGTACGGGCCGAGGTGCCGAAGACCGAGCTGACCTTCCCCTTCAGCGTGCGCCCGCTCATGGCGGGCTGGAACGCGCTGTTCCACGACGCGACCCCGTTCAAGCCCGACCCGACCCGCCCGCCCGAATGGAACCGGGGCGCCTACCTGGTGCAGGGCGTGGGCCACTGCGGCGCCTGCCACACGCCGCGCAATGCGTTGGGGGCTGAGCTGGGCGGGGCTGCGTTCCTCTCGGGCACCTTGATTGACGGCTGGGAGGCGCCTGCGCTCACCGGCCTGTCGAAGGCGCCCGTGCCCTGGACGGCCGATGCGCTGTATGGCTACCTGCGCCACGGCCACAGCCCGCAGCACGGCAGTGCCTCCGGCCCCATGGCGCCCGTGGTGCGCGAGCTGGCGCACCTACCCGACGACGACATCCGCGCCATGGCAAGCTACCTGGCCTCGTTTACCGCTGCAGAAGCCGCTACCCAGCCAGCCACGCAGCCCATGTCAGACCCGCAGCGGCGCGCCCAGACCGCCGTGGCCCAGGCCGCCGCGCTGGCCCCGCAGCCCGGCCAGGCCCAGCGCCTGTTCGACGGCGCCTGCGCCGCCTGCCACCACGACGGCGACGGCCCGCGCCTGCTGGGCGTGAACGTGCCCCTGGCGCTGAACAGCAACCTGCACAGCGACAGGCCCGACAACCTGCTGCAGGTCATCGTGCACGGCATCCGCGAGCCCGCCGCGCGCGACATCGGCTTCATGCCCGGCTTCGGCCACGCGCTCAGCGACGCGCAGATCACCGAGCTGGCGGGCTACATGCGCCAGCGCTACGCACCGGGCCGCCCGGCGTGGCGCGATGTGCCCGAGGCGCTGGCGCGTGTGCGGGCAGGGCCTGTGCATCCTTGATTTTTAGTGTTTTTGGCCGCTAGCGCTTGATGAATAAGCGCTGATAGCTATAAAAACAGGAGTAATTGAAGCTGAAGGCGGCCTGGCACTGCCGCGCCTGTGGGCCATCGATGGCCCCGTGGGACATAAACAGCGCCGCCATTTCCCCTCACATCACCGCATTGCCCCCGTGCCACGTTGGCACAGTGGCATGGGGCCTGGTCCATGGTGGGGCAGGCCAGGGTGCTGGTGGGTCTGCGGGCCTGCAACATGCACCGTGATCCCTCGGCCCGCCTGCTCGGTGGCCGAAGAAGACTTCCTCCAAGGAGAACACCATGCCCAATGCCGAAATGGAAATCCACGTGATCGTGCTGCGCATGATGCGCGAAGGCTATGCCGCACTGAGCGCGGCCCAACGAAGGGTTGTGGATGCGTTGATGGCCGTGTGTTGAGGGCTGCGTCGGCAGCTGCCAGCCCCACGTCGCACCTTCTGGAGGGCGGTCAGTGTTTGCGTCCGTTGGCGTGCCGCTATGCCCAATGCAGCAAGGCAGCATCTGCCTCCATCGCTTGTGCAATAAGGCGCATGTCGCGGTCGCTCACGGCAAACAACCCAAAGCGGAACTTGCTGCCCCAGCGCTGGCGGTCGTCCACAAACTCCAGCGCGTCCAGCAGCGGCGCAATCGCGGCCTCACGTGCAGGCACATAGGCCACGTCCCGCCGCGACGGCACAAACCCGCCGCCCATGTCAAACGCATACGGCGTGCCCGGCAACACGATGCCAATCGAGACAAACGCTTGCAGCCGGTCCTTGCCACCCATCGTGATGGTGGGCGCGTAGTACGCCACGCGGTCGCCGGGCCGTATGCGCTGCAGCGGCGCCACCTTGCCATGGCACACCTGCATGTAGCCCACGCCAGGCGTGGCGCAGCCCCGGCGGGCGTGCTGGGCGCAGGCCACGGCGATCCAGTTGCGGCGCGTGGCGGCCGCAGAGGTTGCTGCCGACACAGGCATGTCCCTGCGCGCAGGCTCGGCATCCGGCCAAAGGGGGTGTTGCAGCACGGCGTCGGTCATGAGAAAAGCTCCGGGTCATAGAAGCCACCGATGGTGCGGGCGTGCTGCTGACACCGCAGTGTCAGTACCTTTGCAGCATCTCAGTCAGCAGCGCAGAGGTACTTAGATCATCTGCCCCCACTGCCACAACGCAAACCCGCCCAGCAGCAGGGCGGATGCCCGGTTGATGCGCTGGCGCCACGCCGGCGTAAAGCGCTGCCGTTGGTAGGCGATCGCGCCGGTCAGCAGCAGCCACCAAGCGGCAGAGCCCACCAGCACGCCCGCCACCATCCACAGTGGCGACGGCAGGCTGGGGCGGCCGCCACCCAGCGAGCCAAACACCGCAATGAACGACACGATGGTGGCCGGGTTGGCCAGCGTCAGCGCGAACGTGCCCGCCGCCAGGCCCAGCAGGCCCCGTGCATCGCGGGCCGGGGCGGCGGTGTGGGCCACCGGCGCGTGCCAGGTGCGCCAGGCCAGCACCAGCAGCAGTGCGCCACCGCCCAGCGCCAGCGGCGTCTTGGCCTGGGTGAGCCCATCGATGAACCAGCGCACACCGAAGGCGCCCACGGCGCCATACACCGCATCGGCCGCAGCGGCGCCCAGGCCGGTGGCCAGCCCGGCCGCCAGGCCCCGCTCCAGGGTGCGTTGCATGGTCAACAAGCCAATGGGGCCCACGGGGGCCGCGATGAGCACGCCGATGACGGCGGCTTGCAGAAACACGGTGATTGAGGTCAAGTCCATGCACCGATGCTAGGTCGGCGGCGGGCGGTGGAGAATGCAGAAAATTCGGCGAATCCAGAAATTGGTTTCGGTTTTTTCTGTGCCAATCGATAAAGGCTTTTATGGAAGTAGATGACAAAGCCTGGCGCTTGATCAGCGCGCTGCAGGCCGATGGCCGCGCCTCGCTCAAGGAGCTGGCCGAGGCCGTGGGCCTGTCGGTGCCCGCCACGCTCGAGCGCCTGCGCCGCCTGCAAGAGGCGGGCGTGGTGCGCGGCGTGCATGCCGACATCGACCCCGCCAAGGTCGGCTACGGCGTGCGCGCCGTGGTGGGCATCAACGTGCCGCAGCCCGGCAAGAAGGCGCTGATCGACAAGCTGCGCCAGTCGCCCCAGGTGCTCGAATGCCACCATGTCAGCGGCAACGACTCGTACGTGATGCAGGTCGTGGCGCGCGACCTGCCCGATCTGGAGCGCTTTCTGGGCGACATCAATGGCTATGGCGAAACACGCACATCCATCGTGTTCTCCACGCCCATCCCGCTGCGCGGCCTGGCCCGCCCGGAGGCGGGCTGACCCAAGCTTTAGAACGTGATCTTCACCGACGCTGCACTGCGTTGCGCGTCGCCGTGGAACACCGCCTCGATGTTGTTCCCATCCGGGTCCAGCACAAACGCGGCGTAGTAGCCGGGGTGGTAGGCGCGTTCGCCCGGTGCGCCGTTGTCGGTGCCACCGTGCGCCAGCGCGGCTTGGTAGAACGCATCCACCATCGCCCGGTCCTGCGCCTGAAACGCCAGGTGCGTGCGCCCCGTCAAGTGGCCTTGGGCGGCCAGGCTGTCGGCGGACGACACAAACAGCTCATCCGCCCAGAAGTAACCCTCGTCCGCGCCGCCCATCGGCACCTGCAAGGCGCCCAGCACGGCGGTGTAGAACACCTGGCTGGCCGCCAGATCGCGCACAACGAGCTGGATGTGGTCAATCAGCCGGCCCCGGTGCAGTTCCTGTGTTTCCATGCGGTTGTCCCTTCTTCAAGAAAGTGCGTGCAAACCCACGCGGTTGCCATCCAGGTCATGGATGTGCGCAAAGAACCCCATGCCCGGTGGCAATGCCTGGCGGGGCAGGGCGACCTGGCCGCCCTGGGCTACGGCGCGCTCCAGTGCGGCGTCGAGAGAGGGCGAAGCGTCCAGGTACACCAGTGTGCCGCTGCCTGATACCTGCGGTGCCGTCGGGCCCATCATCAGCGCGCCGCCCACGCCGTCTGCTGCGCCGTCGTAGGGAAACACAGCACCTTCGCTGGGCCCCATGTTCTCGCGGCGCAGGGGCTGGCCCAGCACGGCTTCATAAAAAGTCTGGGCGCGGTCGAGTTGGGTGGTGGGGATTTCAAACCAGGTGATGGCGTTTTTCATGCAAAGGCTCCTTGTGTGTGCAAAGTCAAAAAAGAAGCCTTGATGGTCGCGGCGGCCTGCTGACAGCGCAGTGTCAGCAGCGTGTCACCGGGCTCACATGCTGCGGCCCGGGCTCGATGCCGCAACCTGCGCGCGAAAGCTGCGGGGCGACAGCCCCGCATCGCGCGTGAAGGCGCGGGTGAAGTACGCCGGGTCGGCATAGCCCAGCGTGTAGGCAATCGTGGCCACGCCCAGGTGGGTGTAGGCCAGGTTGCGCCGTGCCTCGCGCATCAGGCGCGCTTCAATCAGCCGCTGGGCCGATACGCCCGTGGTGGCCCGCGCCACGCGGCTCAGGTGCGTGGGCGACACGGCCAGTGCCCGCGCGTAGTCCGCCACCTGCCAGTGCTCCAGAAAATGCGCCTCAATCAGCGCCGCCAGCCGCTGCACCAGGCTGGACTCTGGTGCAGCGGTGTCGTCGGGGCTGTGGTCTTCAATGGCCCGCGCCACCCAGCCCAGCAGCGTGGCGCTCAGGCCCCGCAGCACCAGCGCACGCGCCTTGGCGCGGCCCGAGAACTCCTGCCAGATCTGCCCCATGGCCTGGCTGATGGGTGGGCTGGCGGTGACCACGGCGGGCCGCGCCAGGTCGCGCCGCACATCGCCCACCCGCACAAAAATTTCGTCCATCAATTCATCGGCCAGCGTGGCCACCCAGCCCTGCGTGTGCTGCGTGAACCGAAACGCGTGCACATGGCCCGGCGGCACGTTGATGAGCGCACCAGCGGCCAGCGCGTGCTGCTCGCCATCCAGATGCGCCACGCCGCCGCCCGATTCGATCAGCAACACCTGGTGCAGCCGCGTGTGCCGGTGCGGCGCCAGTTCCCAGTCGTGCAGCACCGATCGCGCGGCAATCGTTTCGCAGTGCAGCACGTCGGGCAGGTGCTGCGACTCGCCGAACAGGCTGTACGACTGGATGCTGCTGTGGTTCTCGGCCATGTTCGAAAAGTGCATGTTCTGGCTCCATCCGTCCATTCAACGCGGCGACTGTGCCACGTATCTTTGGGTGGTCCGTTTGACCCATGTCATGAACACACCAACCACACCAGGAGACACCATGAAAACCCAGGTTTGCATCATCGGCGGAGGCCCCTCGGGCCTCATGCTCTCGCAGCTCTTGCACCTCAAGGGCATCGACACCATCGTGCTGGAGCGCCAAAGCCGCGAATACGTGCTCGGCCGCATCCGCGCCGGCGTGCTCGAGCACGGCTTTGCCGCGCTCATGCGCGAGGCCCAGTGCGGCGAGCGCATGGACAAGGAAGGCGAGATCCACGACGGCTTCATCATCGCCCACGACGGCAAGATGGACCGGGTCGATTTGCACAAGTACAGCGGCGGCAGCTCGGTGGTGGTCTACGGCCAGACCGAGCTGACACGCGACCTGTACGAAGCGCGCGACCGCATGAAGGGCATCGTCATCCACAACGCCGAAGACGTGCAGCCGCACGACCTCAAAAGCGCCAACCCGTATGTCACCTACCGCAGTGGCGACGAAGTGGTGCGCATCGACTGCGACTTCGTCATCGGTGCCGACGGCTTCCACGGCGTGAGCCGCAAGTCCATCCCCCGCGATGTGCTCAAGGAGTATGAAAAGGTCTACCCCTTCGGCTGGCTGGGCGTGCTCTCGCGCACCAAGCCCGTCTCGCCCGAGCTGATCTACGCCAAGCACGAGCGCGGCTTTGCGCTGTGCTCGCTGCGCTCGCAGGTGCTGAGCCGCTACTACATCCAGGTGCCGCTGACCGACACCGTGGAAGACTGGTCCGACGATGCCTTCTGGGCCGAGCTGAAACGCCGCCTGCCCGCCGAGGTGGCCGAGCGCCTCATCACCGGCCCCTCCATCGAAAAGTCCATCGCGCCCCTGCGCTCCTTTGTGGCCGAGCCCATGCGCTACGGTAACTTGTTCCTGGCGGGCGACGCCGCCCACATCGTGCCGCCCACCGGCGCACGGGGCCTGAACAGCGCCGCGTCGGACATCTACTACCTGTACCACGCCATGGTGGCGCACTACAACGATGGCGACAGCACCGGTCTGGACAAGTATTCCGAAAAAGCCCTGGCCCGCGTATGGAAGGCCCAACGCTTCTCGTGGTGGATGACGACCATGCTGCACACCTTCCCGGATTCCATCGCGTACGACCAGAAGCTGCAGGACACGGACCTGGCGTATTTGTTCTCGTCGGAGAAGGCGCAGGGGTCGCTGGCGGAGAACTACGTGGGGTTGCCGTTCTGAGCATCCGGAAGCGCGCATGGGTGCGCTGCTTGCCGAGCTGACGACGCTGCAGGGCGCCCAATATGGAGTTGAGCCTGTTGAACTCGAAATACCCGTTCGGGCTGAGCTTGTCGAAGCCTCGCGCCGCGCTTCGACAAGCTCAGCGTGAACGGTTTCAAGTGCGTTGATCGACTCAATAAAAAATCACCCCAATCAACGAAGGGCTTGCACAGGGATTCCCCTTGCAAGCCTTCTTCATTTGCGCGGATCGTTCCACCGGCACGCCATTCCTTCCGGCCGGCCCGTTGGAAGCATGGGTTGAAATAGAAACGCTTGCTTCGTTTCCGGCTCTGCACCTCGTGATCGCGTTGCAATCGAAACGATCTTTTCGTTTTCATCCCTTCACTTCCCTTCGAAACGCTCGACCGAGTGCGCTGATCCACAGCCAACCGCCCTGCACGGTACTTACCATCTGCTACGCAAAATTTAGGCAGAACTGATGCTTACGCCCGCACAGCAGGCTCTATAGCATCGCACCAAGTTTTCAGATCATTGGCCCAGTGCTGTCGATGTGCGATTCGACGATGGCTTGAACACGATGAAGCTGCCGATGCAGCGTTTTGAGGCAGTGCACTTCACACCCGACAGTGCCAATCAACAGCAAGGAAAATCTCAAAGATGGATTGGGTCCCGATAGTCTTCATTGTCTTCAAGGTGGCCGTTTTCGGCACCGGCATGTTCTTTGCCATCAAGTGGCACCACGACCAAGGGAAGAAGGCGAAAGAAGAAGCCAGGAGATTGCGGACGCAGGCTGAGCTCACGCCGAGCGCGTCGGAGTAGGCGGCTGATGCCCCGCGATGATCTGTGTGGCATCAGCCGCCTATAGACCTAGTTGCTTTTCGATGTAACTTTGTAAAACTCCAAAAGCAAGGTCACCGGTCTTCTTTCCGACCTCGATGAGGAACGCAGTCAATCTTTGCTTAGCCTTTAGGCGGTCGACCTTGTCCACGCCCTTGTCTGCAATTTCATAGATCGCAGTCTCAAGCGTCTTGGCTTGCAGCTCTCCATGCTTCGCCACAAGCTCGAGCAGTTGATGGTGTTCGGGCTCGAAATGTTGGTTCCCGTTGATCTCTTCGGCGATGACACCATTGACGGTGTTGATGAACTGAGGTCGAAAGTTGTAGGTGACGTGTGCTGGACCGCCTGTTGCGGGACTAGGCCGCCCAAGATAGAGCGTCTCTCCGAAGAGGGCGTCGGTGATCTTGGGAACTGCCTGCGATACAAGCGCGGGCAACTGAGCCCACTCGTCTGGAGAGAGATCGTATTCAATCAACTCCGACTCCAGGCGATGTCTGATGGCAATCGCCTTGGTCTCTGCCTCATGTTTGATGTCAAGTTGGAGCCGCCGCGCCTCCTTTGCGTACCGGGCGACTAACTGGAGAACTTCCTTTGGATTTCCGCCTTTTGACGCAATCAAAGCGGTAGCGGCGTCCGCATCTGTCTGGAAGAGCGCCATCAGCTTCGAGAACTCTTGGAACTCGGGTGCAAGAGTGTGTTGACCCGCTGAAGGATGCCCGTGAAACTCGTACACAACTCCGTGTTCTGTCCTCTTCTGATCAAGTCGAACTTTCAGTTGTTCGACCTTCACTAAGTAATCCTGGAATAGTTGAAGAAAACGATCAGCCTCGCCTGACCAGAGGCGACTGGTGGGCACGTATAGGCGAAAAATCAAGTTCTTGTTAGTGTCGTCTAGGAAGGCATCGGCCAATACGGTGACTTCAGCTTTGCGAGCGTATGGGATGACCTCGATGTTGTGTTGTCTCAGAAACGTCAAAGCCTCTTTCAGAATGGCGGGCGCAGGGAACGGTTTGTACTCTTCACGGAATTTGTCCGATTGCTCCCCCGCAAGAATGTCCTCGAACAGGTAAATTTGATTGGGTACGGATCCAATTGCCCCAAACAGTCGCTCCCTGACTGCGTGGTAGTTCTTGTTGACGATCAGTTGCAGGACCTCAGCAGGTAGTTTGCCGACAACAGAAGAGATCTTGTATTGGTCGAATAAGTCTGCGGTGGCTGTCCAGTTTTCAGGATATGAGTTCAGTATCTTTTTCTTGTACTGACGACCTGAAGTCTTCAATGAACTCAGTATTCCTTCGTGGTCAATCCAACCCAATAGCAGGACTAAAGGTTTACTCGGGTCAAGCTGATAGTCGAAATTGATATCGGAATCTTCAGAGGTTGGCTGCATGTCTAGACTTGAAGGTTGATCTTTCGCCACAGCATATCAATCGGGTGCCTTTGACGTCACGCCGTCGAGTGCCTTGGCTTCTTCCGCTCACGCGGCCAAGGAGCGGTCCGCATCCATTTCTCCAGCACCTGTCACAGCGCCCTCACATTGCCCGTCTTGTGAGCAGGAGGTCGATATTGCCCTCCGCTCAACATTCAACATTCAACATTCAACATTCAGCGTGAAGGAGCTGCTGTATGAATCGCGCTGTTTGGTTCAACGTGTCGCCCGAGGGTGCCAAGGCCGTGGGGACGCTGCACCACTTCGTTACCCACGGCACTGCCCTGCCCAGCTTGCTGACGCATCTGGTCTTCCTGCGCGTGTCGCAGATCAACGGGTGCGCGCACTGCATCGACATCCACACGCGTGACCTGCTGGCCGAAGGCATGTCGGTGGAGAAAGTGGTGCTGGTTCCTGTGTGGCATGAGGCTGCGTATCTGTTCTCCGAGCAGGAGCGCGCTGCGCTGGCCTGGGCCGAGGAGGTGACGCGCGTGAGTGAGACCCTCGCCTCTGATGAAGCCTATGCGGCCGCACTGGCCGTGTTTGGTGAGAAGGACCTGGTGGACCTGACGCTCACCATTGCCACCATGAATGCCATCAACCGCATGGGTGTTAGCTTCCGCATGAAGCCTCGCGCCAAGGCGTAAAAAGAAAAAAGGAAGCCCGGCTTGCGCCGGGCTTCCCGCTTTTCAAACTTTGATCACTTGCAGCTAAAACTGCTCGCACTCTCCACATCCCCCGTCCCGTTGTAGCGCGCCACCTTCGGGTACACACACAGCGGCCGGGTGCGGTTGGCAGACCAGCTGGCAGGCAGCTCGACGTTGACCACCTTGGCCCCCGCGCCACGCGCGTTCGCCGTCACGCTGTCGGGCGCCTTGCCCTGTTCCACCCACGCCACCAACGGGGCCAGCATGTCGAACTGGTCGGTGGCGGGGCCGCCGGAGCAGTGGTTCATGCCGGGCACCAGGTACAGGCGAGCAAAGTCGTCGGCCTTGCCGCCGTGGGTTGCCTGCACGCGGTCCATCCAGTTCGCGGTGTCGATGGGCGAAAACACGCCGTCGGCCACGCCGTGGTAAACCATCATCTTGGCGCCCCGGTTGCGCAGGGTGCCCAGGTCGGTGGGGTTCGGGGGAGTCATGTACGACCAGGATGACTCGGTGTAGACCGGCGTAGTGGCGAACATCTTGGGGTAGTCCGTCTCCATGTTGAAGTTCAGCGCGTATTGCAGTCCGGTGGTGGCCTTGAAGGCGTCCACCGTGGAGGGCGGTGTGGTGAACAAGAAGCCCACGGCGCCCGCGTCGCGCGTGGTGGGGGCGTTGAAGTGCCAGAACGCAAAGTTGCTGCCCGCCACGCCGGGGTCGAACCAGGTGCCGGTGTACAGCGCTTCGCCCTTGCTGTTTTTGGGCCCGGCAAAGCTGCTGGCCAGCACGGTCTTTTGCTCGGCAGAGATGCACGATCCATCCCGCGCAGGGTTGGCGTTGCTGGCAGCGGTGCAGGTGGGCACATCGCGTTGCAGGTTGAATGCGGCCTGGCAGGCTTGCACGTCGTTCACCTGGCCGTCGGTGGCGCCGTCCAGTGCGTCGCAGCGCTCCACGATCTTGCGGCCGATGAGCTGGAACTCGGCGGGGCTCACGGCCTTGGTCAGGTCGGGCTGGCCGTTGGCGTCCTTGGTGGCCACCTTGGCGTACTGCTGGGCCTTCCACAGCTGGGCCGTGGCAGCCTTGGGCAGGCTGAAGCCGGGGTTGCCCGCCAGCACGCCGTCGTACTGGTCGGCATAGCGCGATGCGGCCACCATGGCGTGGCGCCCGCCGTTGGAGCAGCCTGCGATGTACGAGCGGTCGGGGCCCTTGCCGTAGGCGCCTTTGATCAGGTCTTTGGCCATGGGGGTGAGGGTGCCCACGGCCTGGTAGCCATAGTCGCGCCGGGCCTGGGGGTCCAGGCCAAAGAAGGGCGTGGGCGCGCCGTGGCCCGCGTCGGAGCTGAGCACGGCAAAGCCTTGCACCAGGCCGGGGGCCACGGGCGCGGCGCCGCTTACCGCGCCGAGTGCGGTCACCACGCTGCCGTCCAGCCCGCCGTTGGCCTGGTGCAGAAAGCGGCCGTTCCAGTTGACGGGCATGCGGATCTCAAAACCGATGGCGTAGCTGGCGCCGTCCACGGGGCCGGTGCGCTCTTTCATCTTGCCTTTGACGAGGCAGTGCGCAGGCGCCTGGGTGGTGTTGCCCTGCAGCGTGATCGGGCCCTCGGCGACCATCTCTGCCGAGGTGATGCGCGTGTCGGGCAGCGCGAGGCTCTGGGCCAGCGCGGTGCAGTTTTTCAGCGTGGCGGGTGTGGCGGCGCCGAGCTGCGGTGGGGGCGTGGTGCGTGGTGCGCTGGCGCAGCCCGCCAGCAGCGTGGCGGTGCCCAGTGCCATGGCCAGGGCCGACAGGGGGAGGGGGCGCGGGAGGGGGGGTGGCATGCGGGTCTCCAGGTGGGCGGGGGAAGGGCGCAGTCAAAAAAGGCCCTGGCCGCAGTGGCCAGGGCCGGGGCACTACTTGCAGCTGAAGCTGCTGGCGCTTTCGATATCACCCGTGCCGTTGTAGCGCGCCACCTTGGGGTAGGCGCACAGCGGGCGGGTGCGGTTGGCAGACCAGCTGGCGGGCAGCTCCAGGTTGGCACCGGCGGCATTGCCAGCGCCGCGCGCCTGGGCGATCACCTTGTCGGGGGCCTGGCCCTTTTCGACCCAGTTGACCAGCGGGGTCAGCATGTCGAACTGGTCGGTGGTGATGCCGCTGCCGCAGTGGCCCATGGCGGGCACCGGGAACAGGCGGGCAAAGTTGCTGGCGTCGCCCTGGTTGGCAGCGGCCACGCCCTTGTACCAGTTCACGGTGTCGTCGTATGAGAACACGGCATCGCCCGTGCCGTGGAACACCATGACCTTGGCGCCACGGCCTTTCAGCTTGGCCAGGTCGGTGGGGTTGGGCGGCGTCATGAACGACATGGACGATTCGGTGAACGTGGTGTTGGTGGCAAAGATGGAGGTGGCCAACTGGTCAATGTTGGCCGTGGCCAGCGTCTGCTGCACGGGGGGCGTGCTGAACACGGTGCCCGAGGACAGTGGGTCCAGCACCTGGCCGATCACGAACTCCCAGGTTGCCCAGTCCTGGTTGGCGATGCCGGGGTCCAGCGGGAAGGTGCTGTAGATGGCGGCGCCTGCCGATGTCTTGGCCCCGGTGTGGATCTCGGCCACCATCGTCTTTTGTTCGGCCGTGAGGCAACTGCCATCGCGCGCGCCGGTGCAGGTGGGCACGTCGTCGTTCAGCTTGAACTGGGTCTGGCAGGCCGCCACATCGCCCACGATGCCGTCGGTCACGCCGTCCAGCGCATCGCACTTGGCCAGGATGCGGTTCGATACCAGCGTGCGCTCGGCGGGGGTGAATGCGGTGCCGATGTCGGGCACCGGAAAGCCGCCCAGCCAGGCGGGCGCGGTGGTCATGGCGCCGGGCGTGGCCAGGGCCGCGTACTTCTTGGCGCCCCACACCTGGCTGACTGCTGCCCTGGGCAGGTTGAAGCCTGGGTCGCCCGCGAGGAAGCCGTCGTATTCATTGGCCAGCCGCGACATGGCCACCATGGTGTGGCGCCCGCCGTTGGAGCAGCCGCCGAAGTACGAGCGGTCTGGCGCGCGGCCATAGGCGAGTTCGATGGCGTTCTTGGCCATGGGGGTGAGCTTCTGGGGCGCCTGGTAGCCGTAATCGAGCCGGGCCTGGGGTTCCAGTCCGAAGGTGCCGTTCTGCGCGGCTGTGTGCCCCGCGTCCGAGCTGATGACGGCAAAGCCCTGCAGCAGGGCGCTGGTCACCTGCACCTCGGAGCTGTAGGCGCCGGTGGCAGGCACCACGCTGCCATCCAGCCCGCCGTTGGCCTGGTAGTAGAAGCGGCCGTTCCAGGCGTTGGGCAGGCGCATCTCGAAACCGATGGCGTAGTTCTTGCCATCCACAGCGCTGACGCGCGAGTGCATGGTGCCGGTGATCTGGCAGTGCGCTGCCACGGGGGTGCCCGCCACGGTCAGCGTACCTGCCGCTACGGGGCTGGCCGCCGTGATGGTGGTGTTGGGAAAGTTGATGCGTGCGGCCAGGTCGCTGCACGATTTCAAGGTGCCCGGGTTGGCGGCTGCCAGCTGCGGCAGCCCTGCATCTGACGATCCCCCTCCGCACCCGATCAGCAGGGCTGCCGGCAGGGCCGACAGGGCGAGGGGGTGGATGCGCATTCTTCTTTTCGTAATGGTCATGCTGTTGTCTCCGTTTGTTATCTGAGGCCCAGGGAAACCCGCAGCGCGGCCTCAATGCACTGCAGGAGTTGGTGCAGCCCTACCAGCGATTGCTACTAATGTTGTAGCTGTTAGCGCTTGTCCATCAAGCGCTGGCGGCCAATTTGTTTTTGATTTCCAGAGACTGTGCAATGCGTTGGCGCAGGATGGCGGCGCGCATGTCGAATTCGGGCAGCACCCACTGGGTGAGTGCCTGGGCAGGGGCGTTCCAGCGCTCGCCGCGGCTGGCCGCGCCGATCTGGCACCAGGCCCAGTCCAGCAGCACCAGCGCCACGGCGCGCAGGTAGTCGTCGGCCACCCAGTAGGGCAACTCTGCGTCGGACTGGGCGGCAATCGCCAGCGTCTGTGTGATCTCCACCAGCGCATGGCGGCGTGCGCTGGCCGCAGGGCTGGGCGCTGTGCCGGGCAGTGTGGTCAGCAGCGTTGCCAGGCCCTGGCCGCCATCGGCCAGCACCTTGCGCACCAGCAGGTCGATGGCCTGGATCTCGTTGGTGCCCTCGTAGATCATCGCCACGCGCGCATCGCGCACGATCTGCTCGATGCCCCATTCGCGCACATAGCCGTGGCCGCCAAACACCTGCAGGCAGGCGCTGGCGCCGTGGAAGCCCTGTTCTGTGAGCGCGGCCTTGAGCACGGGCGTGACCAGTGCACACCAGCGCTGGGCGGCGGCGCGCGCGGCGGCGTCGGCGCTGTGTTTGGCCACATCGAGCTGCAGGGCTGTGTGGTAAGCCAGCACGCGGCCGCCGTCGATCCAGGCGCGCTGCGTGTGCAGGATGCGGCGGATGGCGGGGTGGTCGTGGATGAGGCTGGTGTCCTTGGCGCCGGGGGCGCGCATCTGGCGGCGCTCTGCCGCGTAGGCGCTGGCTTTTTGCCATGCGGCTTCCAGCAGGCCGATGCCTTGCAGGCCCACATGCAGGCGCGCGGCGTTCATCATCACGAACATGGCGTTCAGGCCCTTGTTCGGTTCGCCCACCAGCCAGCCGGTGGCGTCGTCAAAGCGCATCACGCAGGTGGGGCTGCCGTGCAGGCCCATCTTTTCTTCAATGCGCTCGCAAACCACGGCGTTGCGGGTGCCATCCTGAAGCACCTTGGGCACCAGAAACAGCGACAACCCCTTGGGGCCCGACGGTGCATCGGGCAAGCGCGCCAGCACCAGGTGCACGATGTTGTCGGTCAGGTCGTGTTCACCGCCAGAGATGAAAATCTTGCTGCCGTTCACCCGCGCGCTGCCGTCGGGCTGCGGCACGCCGCGTGTGCGCACCAGGCCCAGGTCGCTGCCCGCGTGGGCTTCGGTCAGGCACATGGTGGCCAGCCATTCGCCGGTGGCGACCTTCTCCAGGTACTGCGCCTTGAGTTCGTCGCTGGCGTGGTGCTTGATGCATTCGTACGCGCCGTGCAGCAGGCCGGGCGCCATGGTCCAGCCGTGGTTGGCACCGGCCAGCCATTCAAACAGCACACATTCGAGCACTGCGGGCAGACCCTGGCCGCCGTCCTCGGGCGCGCACGACAGCGACGGCCAGCCCGCCTGCCAGAAGGCCTGGTAGGCATCGCGAAACCCTGCGGGCGTGTGCACCTGGCCTGCGTCAAACCGGCAGCCTTCCTCATCGCCCGTGCGCTGCAACGGGGCGATGGCGCTGTCGACGAACTTGGCAGCCTCGTCCAGCACCTGCGCAGCCAGCTCGCCATCGGTGTCGGCAAACGGCGCCAGCGCCTGCCAGCGTGTTGGCGCCTGCAGCACATGGGTCAGCAGATGCTGGATGTCGGCAAGGGCCTGGCGTGCTTGCATAGTTTGCTCACTATTTAATAGCTTCTTGCGCTTGCTGGATAAGCGCTAGAGGCCGTTTTTGCTTGAACTGAGAAGCTGGGGTACTGAACCGTTCACCCTGAGCTTGTCGAAGGGCTGTACAAGCGGTGTGCCCTGGCTTCGACAGGCTCAGCCCGAACGGGTGGGGTGGCACTCGCCAGGGGGCGTTTGCGGGCTGCGCCCAGACCGGAAAGAACCTTCAATACTGGCGCGGCCCAGACCAGTGCCACCGTGGAACTGGCTTTGCCAGTCCACGGGTGGCGTCCCCCCCGGGGGGAAGCGGCGAAGCCGCTCAGGGGGGATTCCCAACCTTCAAGAATCTGCAGTGAAGCCGATCTTCTTGATCAGCGGACCCCAGGTGTCGTACTCCGCCTTTTGCCAGCGGGCTTGTTCCTCGGGTGTGGAGCCGTGCGGCATCAGGCCCACGATGGCCAGGCTGTCGATGACCGATTTTTCCTTCAGCGCGGCGTTGATGGCAGCGTTGGCGGCAGCGATCACCGGCTTGGGCGTGGCAGCGGGGGCGTAGAAGCCGAACCACTCTTCGGTGGTCAGCTCCGGGAAGCCCTGCTCGGCAAACGTGGGCACGTCCGGCACGTAGATCGAGCGCTTGGGGCCGGACGTGGCCAGGATGCGCAGCTTGCCCGCCTTGTAGTTGGCAATGAAGTCGCCATGCGGCGTGACCATGGCAGCAACCTGCCCGCCCACCACGTCCGTCACGCCGGGGATGGAGCCACGGTAAGGTACGTGGCGCAGGTCCACGCCGCTGTTGATGCCCAGCAGCGCGCCCAAAAAGTGGGGCGTGGAGCCCGCACCGGGCGAGCCGTAGCTCGCGTCCTTGGGGTTCGCCTTGGCCCAGGCCAGGAAGTCTTTCACGTTCTTCACGCTGGCGGGCACCATGGGGCCCACGGCCAGGCCGTGGTGCATCACGGCGGCAATCGACACGGGCGCGAAGTCCTTGTCGGAGTAGTTCATCTTGCTGTAGATGTGCGGGTAGTTGGCCAGGGCCGACACCTGCGCCAGTGCCAGCACCGAGCCGTCAGCGGGCGCGGCCTTCAGCGTCTCCAGCGCAATGCGGCCGCCCGCGCCGGGCTTGTTCTCCACCACGCCAGCGTTCTTGCTGAAGGCGCTGCCGCCCCATTTTTCTGCCACGCGGCGGGCCACGGTGTCACCCGAGCTGCCAGCGGGGAAGCCGAAATACACCTTCACCTGGTCTACCTGGGCGTGGGCAGCAAAGGGGTGCAGGGCGCCCAGCGCGGCGCTGGCGCCAAAGGCCTGGACGAGTTGTCGGCGGGTGATGGTCATGGTGTTGTCTCCTGGTATGACGGGGTAAAACTCAAAAAATTGGAACGGGGCTTTTCACGCCCTCTCGTTATCTGGCAAATGGCGACGCATTTCCTGAGGCGCTCCAAACGGGCGCTGCATAAGCCAGCGCCACCGTGGAACTGGCTTTGCCAGGCCACGGGTGGCGTCCCCCAGGGGGGATGGCGCGAAGCGACTCAGGGGGGCTTCTCATCTCGGCGCCATGCGCAGTGCGCCATCGAGGCGGATGACTTCGCCGTTGAGATGGCCGTTGGTCACGATGTGGCAGGCCAGCTCGGCAAACTCCTCGGGCTTGCCCAGGCGGGGCGGGAAGGGGATGCTGGCGGCCAGCGATTGCTGCACGGCCTCGGGCAGTTCCTTCATCAGCGGCGTGGCAAACAGGCCGGGCGCAACGGTGCACACGCGGATGGCGTGCTGCGCCAGGTCGCGCGCCATGGGCAGCGTCATGCCGGCCAGGCCCGCCTTGGAGGCGCTGTAGGCCTGCTGGCCCACCTGGCCGTCAAAGGCGGCGACAGAGGCGGTGAACATCATTACGCCGCGCTCGCCGTTGTCCAGCACGTCGAGCTTGCTGCAGGCGGCGGCAAACAAACGGCTCACGTTGTAGGTGCCGATCAGGTTGATGTTGACCACGCGCACAAAGTCTTCCAGCGGCGCGGCGCTGCCGTCGCGCTGCACCACGCGTTTGGCGCTGCCGATGCCTGCAACATTCATGAGAATGCGCGCGGGGCCGTGGGCGGCGGCGGCCTTGTCGATGGCGGCCTGCACGCTGGCGGCGTCGGTGATGTCGCAGGGGCAGGCTACGCCACCAATGTCTGCGGCGACTTTTTCAGCCAGTTCGGCATTGCGGTCCAGCACCGCGACCTTGGCGCCCTGGGCGGCCAGTGCGCGTGCGGTGGCTTCACCGAGGCCCGATGCGCCGCCGGTCACGAGGGCGGCTTGTCCTTGAATCTGCATGGTGGTGTCCTTGGGTAGTCGTTCAGTTCAGGTCAATTCATTTCTGGGGCACGAGGGTGAATGGCAACTTGCCTTCGTGCATGGCTTCCACCAGGTTGGCGCGGTGTTTGAGCACGGCGCGCTGGTTGATGGAGCCCTTGTCGGTGACCTCGCCCTTGTCGAGCGAGGGCGGCTCGGCCATCAGGTGCATGCGGGCCACACGCGTGGCACTGCCCGTGGCTTGTGCGGCCAGCTGGTTGATCACCTGCTGAAAGTGCTGCTGCACGGGCGCGCTCTCCAGCACCTGTGGCAGGCTGGCGTCGCTGGGCAGCCCCGCCAATGTGCGGATATGGGGCGTGGGGATCAGCAGCGCGCCCACTTCCTTGAGGTTGATGCCGGTGATGACGGCATCCTGCACATAGGGTGCGCAGGCCGCGATGATCTTGGCGCGCATGGGGCCCACGCTCACGAAGGTGCCGGTGGAGAGCTTGAAGTCTTCGGCAATGCGGCCGTCAAACTTCAGGCCCTTGTTGTGGTCGGCCTCGTCGATCCACTTCACGGCGTCGCCGGAGCAGTAGAAACCTTCTTCGTCGAACGCCTCTTGCGTGGCCTCGGCGTTGCGCCAGTAGCCCTGCGTGATGTTGGGGCCGCGATAACGCACCTCGACCTTGCCATCGATGGGCACCAGCTTCAACTCCAGGCCCGGCGTGGGCACGCCGATGTCGCCTGCCTGCACGTTGGGGCTGTTCACGGCCACACAGAAGGGGCAGCCCTCGGTCATGCCCAGGCCGGTGTTCATCACGATGCGCTCGCCCACCTCCTGCTCGGCCACCTCAAAGAGGGCGTCCCAGATGGGTTGCGACAGCGCGGCAGCGGCAAAGAAGAACATCTGCACGCGGCTGAGCAGGTTCTTGCGCAGCTGCGCGTCGGTCTTCATGGTGTGCGCCAGCACCTCGAAACCCGTGGGCACGTTGAAGTACACCGTGGGCGCTATCTCACGCAGGTTGCGGATGGTCTCGGCCATGCCCGCGGGCGTGGGGCGGCCTTCGTCCAGGTACAGCGTGCCGCCGTTGTAGATGACGATGCCGAAGTTGTGGTTGCCGCCGAAGGTGTGGTTCCACGGCAGCCAGTCCACCAGCACCAGGTCTTCCTCGGCCAGCACGGGCATGGACTGGTTCATCTGCTGCAGGTTGGCGGCCCACATGCCATGCGTGATGATCACGGCCTTGGGCGCCTTGGTGGAGCCCGAGGTGAACATGAACTTGGCAATGCTCTCGCCCGTGATGGCGGCGTGTGCGGCATCCACGGCGGGTGTCGCCTCGGTGGCCAGCAGCGCGCTGAATGGGGTGGTACTGCGGCCGGGCAGGGTGCCCTCGATCAGCGCCACCTCTACGTCGGCGCCCACCGTGGCGTTGATGGCGGCGGCAAAGCGCTTGCCGCTGCTCGCAAACACCAGGCCGGGCGTGAGGGTGTCGATGGCGTGGCGCAGCTTGTCGTAGTCCTTGCTCACAGTGGAGTAGGCGGCGGACACGGTGCATTGCGGCACACCCGCCACCAGGCAGCCCAGCGACAGCAGGGCGTGCTCCAGGTCGTTCTCGCTGAGCATGACCACGGGGCGGTCGGCGCTCAGGTTGCGGTCCAGCAGCGCCTGTGCAATGCGGCGCGCACTGTCCCATGCCTCGCGGTAGCTGATGTGGCGCCAGTCGCCCAGGCTGCCGTCGGCGTTCTTCACACGCTGCGCCATCCAGGTGCGGTCGGGCGTCGTCTGCGCCCAGTGCGCCAGGCGGTCGGTCAGGCGCACGGGGTGGGGCTGCAGGTCTTGCGTGGCGCGCACATAGACCACGCCGTTGTCGCCCTGGCGAGTGGTGACCTCGGTCACGCCAAAGCGCAGCGGCCGGTAGCGGGGGGTGGGGGCGGTTGCCATCATGGGTGCTTTCAAGAACTCACTGGCGCGGGCGGGGGCTCGCATCTTCAGGCCTTCTGGACCTTGGCTGCCTTGCCGTCGAGGAAGGCGCGCACACGGGCCTTGGCTTCGGGCGCGCTCTGGGCGATGGCGGCCATCATGGCTTCGGTCATCAGGCCCTGGTCGGACGGCTGCTCGGCAATGCGGGGCAGCGCGTGCATGAGTGCGTAGTTGGTCAGCGGTGCGTTCTGTGCAATGCGCTGGGCCAGCTCAAAGGCCTTATCGAATGCGGTGCCGGTGGGCACGAGGTATTGGGCAAAACCCACACGCTCGCCGTCCACGGCGTTGTAGACGCGGCCGGTCATCATCATGTCGGTCATGCGGGCCGTGCCGATCAGGCGCGGGATGCGCACCGCACCGCCGCCGCCCACAAAGATGCCGCGCGAGCCTTCGGGCAGTGCGTAGAAGGTGGATTCATCGGCCACGCGGATGTGGCAGGCGCTGGCCAGCTCCAGCCCGCCGCCCACCACCGCGCCGTGCAGCGCGGCCACCACGGGCACGGGGCCGAACTGCACGCGGTCCAGCGCTGCATGCCACATGCGCGAGTGGTGCAGGCCCTGGCCCGCGTCGCGCTCTTTCAGCTCCGAGAGGTCGAGGCCCGAGCAGAAGTGTTCGCCATCGCCATCGATCACGGCGGCGCCCACGCTGGCGGGCAGGTTGTCCATCACGTCGCGCAGCGCCAGGATCAGGCCGTCGTTCAAGGCATTGCGCTTAGCGGGGCGGGTGAGGCGGATGACCGCGATTTCCTCGCGTTCGCCACGGATTTCAAGGGAGATGTCGGAGTTCTTGGTCATGGTGGTGTGAGTGAGTTAGGGAAATTATGGTTATCAAAAATAACTAAAACAAGACCGCAAGGCCGCTCTTTGCTAGGGGGTTTCCCTAGCTTTTCAAGCGACTCATATGGTTATGATAAATAACTAAAATTGGTGCGCAATCCAAGCAAGGACCCTGTCATGAACGCCTTCATCCCCTACGGTATCTACTGGTCGTCCCCGTTTGCCAAGTGGCAGGGCACGCTGGCCAACCTCAACGCGCTGCCGCTGGCCGCTGCGGTGGGCAAGCAGGCGCTCACCGCGCGCGGGTACGACCTGGCCGCGGTGGACCTGGCGATCCTCGGCATCACCAACCCGCAAAAGGGCAGCTTCTACGGCCTGCCCTGGGTCACCGGCATGATGGGTATCGACCGTGTGGCCGGGCCCACGGTGCAGCAGGCCTGCGCCACCAGTGTGCGCGCGCTGCAGATGGCCGCGCAAGAAGTGGCGTGCGGCACGGCCACCAGCGCGCTGCTGGTGATGGCCGACCGCCAGTCCAACGGGCCGGTGGTGTACTACCCCGACTCCAGCGGCACCGGCGGCTACGGCATTACCGAGCACTGGGTACCCGACAACATGGGCCACGACCCGTATGCCAAGAACCCCATGCTGCAGACGGGCGAGAACGTGGCCGCGCGCTATGGCATCAGCACCGAAGAGCAGCACGCGCTCAAGCTGCACCGCTACCACCAGTACCAGGAGGCGCTGGCCGACGACCGCGCCTTCCAAAAGCGCTACATGGCCGATGTGCCCGTCACCGACTCCAAATTCCGCAAGCAGACCGGCACGCTGAGCACCGATGAAGGCATCTTCCCGACCACCGCCGAAGGCCTGGCCAAGCTCAAGCCCGTCAAAGAGGGTGGCACGGTGACCTTCGGCGGCCAGACGCATCCGGCCGACGGCAACGCGGGCGCCATCGTCACCACGCGCGAACGGGCCCGTGCCGTGGCGACCGACCCCGGCATCGAGGTCGAGATCCTGGGCTTTGGCATGGCGCGCGTGGAGGCGGGCTACATGCCCATGGCGCCGTCGCCTGCCGCGTTCAACGCGCTCAAGAACGCGGGCCTTTCCATCAGCGACGTGGCGGCCATCAAGACGCACAACCCCTTTGCCGTGAACGACATCGCCCTGGCGCGCGACACCGGCTTTGCCTGGGAGCGCATGAACAACTACGGCAGCTCCATCATCTGGGGCCACCCCCAGGCGCCCACCGGCATGCGCGCCATCATCGAACTGATCGAAGAGCTGGTGCTGCGCGGCGGCGGCGTGGGCCTGTTCACCGGATGCGCTGCGGGCGACACCGGCTATGCCACCGTGCTGCGTGTGACCGACAGCAAAAACACTTCCAAGGCCTGACCATGACGACCACTTCGACAAGCTCTTTCTCCGCGCCCCTGAACGCCTGGCTGGTCGATGGCGTGCGCACGCCGCTCGTGGATTACTGCGGCGCGCTGGGCCATGTGTCGCCCACCGACATGGGCATCAAGGTCGCCCGCGCCGTTTTGGAGCGCAGCGGCGTGCCCGCCGCCGATGTGGGTTCGGTCATCACCGGCTCCATGGCGCAGGCCGATTTCGACGCCTACGTGCTGCCGCGCCACATCGGCCTGTACGCGGGCGTGCCGCAAGCCGTGCCCTCCATCCTGGTGCAACGCATCTGCGGCACGGGCTTTGAGCTGTTCCGCCAGGCCGCCGACCAGATTGCGCTGGGCTACGCCGACGTGGCGCTGGTGGTGGGCACCGAGTCCATGACGCGCAACCCGATTGCGGCCTACACGCACCGCACCGGCTTCAAATTGGGCGCGCCCGTGGAGTTCAAGGACTTCCTGATGGAGGCATTGATCGACACCGCAGGCCCGGTGACGATGATCGAGACAGCCGAGAACCTGGCCAAGAAATACGGCATCACGCGCGAGGACGTGGACGCCTACGCATCGCAATCCTTCGCACGCGCGCTCAAGGCACAGGAGGATGGCTTTCTGGCGGGCGAGATCGTGCCAGTGACCAGCGAGAAGTTTGAACTGGAAGGCTACGCCACACGCGGCATCACGCTGCCCCGCAAGGTGGCGCAGCTGGACCGCGACACCCACCCGCGCCCATCGCCAGTCGAAGCCCTGGCCGCGCTGCGCACGGTTTACCCCGGTGGCGTGCAGACCGCTGGCAACAGCTCGGCCCTGGTGGACGGCGCCGTGGGCGCCGTGGTGGCCAGCGATGCCTATGTGCAGCAGCGTGGCCTCAAGCCCCTGGCGCGCCTGCGCGGTGTGGCCGCTGTGGGTGTGGCGCCCGAGTACATGGGCATCGGCCCGGCCCCGGCCATTCGCGCGCTGCTGGCACGCACCGGCCTCACGCTGGATGACATCGGCCTGTTCGAAATCAACGAAGCCCAGGGCGCACAGACGCTGGCCGTGGGCCGCGAGCTGGGGCTGGACCTCAACAAGCTCAACGTGAACGGTGGCGCCATTGCCCTGGGCCACCCGCTGGCCGCCACCGGCGTGCGCCTGACCGTGACGCTGGCGCGCGAGCTGCGCCGCCGGGGCCTGCGCTATGGCATCTCCAGCGCCTGCGTGGGCGGCGGTCAGGGCATTGCGCTGCTGATCGAGAACCCCGACGCCTGAACCCTGAACCCACATTTTGCAAAGCACACCATGAAAATCATCACCGCAGCCCAGGCCGGGGCACTCATCCCCGACAACGCCACCATCTTCCTGGGCGGCTTGGCCGTCTCCAGCCTGCCCGAGGAAGTGCTCAAGGGCATCGAGAAAAACTTCCTCGACCACGGCAGCCCGAAGAACGTGACCACCTGGGCCTGCGGCGCCATTGGCAACAGCAAGGACGCGGGCATGGTGCACTTTGCCCACCCCGGCATGATCAAGCGCACCGTGGCCGGCCACTTTGGCCAGACGGGCGCCGAGATGATGAAGATGGTGTTTGACGGCGAGGTGGAGGCCTACAACTTCCCGCAGGGCAGCCTGTCGCACCTCACGCGCCACATTGCCAGCCGCAGCCCCGGGCTGCTGACCAAGGTGGGCCTGGGCACGTTTGTAGACCCGCGCATCGAAGGCGGCAAGCTCAACAGCAAGTCCACCGAAGACCTGGTCAAGCTCGTCGAATTCAACGGCGAGGAATGGCTGTTCTACCCCTCGCCCAAGGTCGATGTCGCCATCATCCGCGGCACGCTGGCCGATGAGAACGGCAACATCACGCTGGACAAGGAAGGCGTGCTGCTGGAGCAGATCAACATCGCCCACGCGGCGAAGGCCTGCGGCGGCATCGTGATCGCGCAGGTGGAGCGCATCGTCAAGGCGGGCAGCCTGCACCCCAAGTCGGTCAAGGTGCCCGGCGTGTCGGTGGACTATGTGGTGGTCAGTCAGCCCGAGAACCACATGCAGACCATCTCCACGCAGTTCAACGCCGCGCTGTGTGGCGATGTGCGCGTGCCGGTGAACTCGCTGGCGCCCATGGCACTGGACGAACGCAAGGTCATCGCACGCCGCACCGCGCTGGAGCTGAAGCCGGGTGCCATCACCAACCTGGGCATCGGTATTCCGGCCGGTGTGCCGTCGGTGGCGGCGGAAGAGGGCGTGGCGGACCAGTTCACGCTGAGCGTGGAAAGCGGCATCACCGGCGGCATTCCGGCGCAGCTGGGCGACTTTGGCACGGCCTACAACGCCGACGCGATCATTGAGCAGTCACTGCAGTTCGACTTCTACGACGGCGGCGGGCTGGACGCGAGCTTCCTGGGCCTGGCGCAGGCCGACAACCACGGCAACGTGAACGTGAGCAAGTTCAACGGTCGGCCCGTGGGCTGTGGCGGCTTTGTGAACATCACGCGGTCGACCAAGAACCTGGTGTTCTGCGGCACCTTCACGGCGGGGGGCCTGGAGGTGAAGGTGGCCGACGGCCAGCTCACCATCGTCAAGGAAGGCCGCTCGCGCAAGTTCATCGAGAAGGTCGAGCAGATCACCTTCAACGGGCTGGATGCTGCCCAGCGGGAGCAGAACGTGCTCTTCGTGACCGAACGCGCCGTGTTCCACCTGACCACCGAAGGGCTGGAGCTGACCGAGATTGCGCCCGGCATTGACCTGGAGCGCGACGTGCTGGCGCACATGGGCTTCAAGCCGATCATGCGCAATGTGAAGACCATGGATGCGGGCCTGTTCCACGAAAAGTGGGGCGGACTGGCTGCGGCCATGGCCGCGAAGTCTGACGCGGTGGCACCGGCGGCCGCAGGCCAATAAACGGGGCGCAGAAGCGGCCCGAAGCCGGGCACAAAACCAAAGACCAAGGGGCGCTGGCTGCAGCGCCCCTTTTCTTTGTCAGGCCCCGTCGCGGGCGTAGACCTTTTGCAGCAGGCGGATTAGCGTCTTGCGTTCGGCGGCCGTGAGGCCGGCGGTGGCGTCCACCTCCAGCTGCGCGGCGGTCTGCTCGGCCTGGGCCGTCAGCTCCACACCCGCGGGCGTCAGGTGCAGGCCCATGGCGCGGCCGTCGCTGGGGTGGGGGCGGCGCTCGATCAGGCCGCGCCGCTCCAGCGCAGCCACCAGGCCCACCAGATTGGGTGGCAACACGCCCAGCGTCACGCACAGCTGGCGCGAGGTCACGCCCGGGTTGTGCGCCACCAGCGACAGCACCGAAAAGTCCACCACCTTGAGGCGGTACACCGCCATGCGCTCCATGAACACCTCGATCACGGCCAGCGATGCGCGCCGCGCGTTGTAGCCCACCAGGGTGCGCAGAAAGCCGGTATCCACCGATTCGGGTGCGGGCGCCGGGTTGGCTGGAGCCATGGAGGCTGTGGTCTTTTTGGTGGGGCGAACGCTGGACATGGGGTGATTGTGGCGGGGGGTGGGCGCGGGTTGGCAGCAGGTTGCGCGGAAATTTGATTCAAATCAGCCGCTGGCGCTTATTTGACGGATATATGTTGCTATAAAAATTATAGTACTTGATGTGTGGCAGGCGACACACACGGTGCAGCATCGGCGCCTGTGGCTCTCAGACGGGGCTGCGCAACACGCGCCGGTATTGCACGGCCTCGGCCACATGGCCCACTTCGGTCGAGGGTGCACCCGCCAGGTCGGCAATGGTGCGCGCCACCTTCAGCGCACGGTGCGTGCTGCGGGCCGACCAGCCCAGGCGGGCGGCGGCGGTGTTGAGGAATTTGGCGGCGGCATCCTGCAGGTGCAGGTGGGTGTCGATCTCCTGGCCCTGCAGCGCCTGGTTGGTCTTGCCTTGCCGCGCCAGTGCCACGGCGCGGGCCTGCGCCACGCGTTCGCGGATCGCCTCGCTGGCTTCGCCCGCGGGTGCCTGCATCAGCTGGTCGGCGGGCAGGGCGGGCACCTCCACATGCAGGTCAATGCGGTCCAGCAGCGGGCCGCTGAGCTTGGCTTGGTAGCGGTTCACCTGGTCGGGCGTGCAGCGGCACGCGCGCTGGGTGGAGCCCAGGTAGCCGCAGGGGCAGGGGTTCATGGCCGCAATCATCTGGAACCGGGCGGGGAAATCTGCACGCTGCGCCGCTCTGGAGATGGTGATGTGTCCTGTCTCCAGCGGTTCGCGCAGGGCCTCCAGGGCAGCACGCGGAAACTCGGGCAGTTCGTCCAGAAACAAGATTCCGTTGTGCGCCAACGAAATTTCACCGGGCCTGGGGGGTGATCCGCCGCCCACCAGGGCCACTGCGCTGGCGGTGTGGTGTGGCGCGGCTGTGGGCCTGTGGCCCCACTGGTCGGTGCGAAAGCGCCCGGCCAGGCTGGCAATGGCGGCGCTCTCCAGCGCCTCGTCCACGGTCATCGCGGGCAGCAGCCCCGCAAACCGCAGCGCCAGCATCGACTTGCCCGACCCCGGCGGCCCGGCCATGAGCACGCTGTGCCCGCCAGCGGCAGCAATCTCGAGCGCGCGTTTGGCGCTGGCCTGGCCTTTCACGTCGCACATGTCGGGGCCTGCTGTGCTCGCCGCCATGGGGGTGGCCTGCAGGCGGGTCCAGCCGTCGTTGGCCACGTCGGCATCGCCCGCAGCCACGCTGCCCGGCGGCAGGAAGGCGCGCACCACATCCAGAAGATGCCGTGCGCGCACCACCCGCGCGGCGGGCACCAGGGCGGCCTCTTCAGCGCTGCCGGGGGGCAGCACTAGTTGCGCGGTGATCTGCTGGGTCTGCAGCGCCAGGCTGGTGGCCAGCGCGCCACGCACAGGGCGCAATTCGCCCGACAGCGACAGCTCGCCCGCAAACTCATAGCCCGCCAGACGGCTTGCGTCCACCTGCCCGCTGGCGGCGAGGATGCCCAGTGCAATCGGCAGATCGAAGCGCCCTGAGTCCTTGGGCAGATCGGCTGGTGCCAGGTTTACCGTGATGCGCTTGTTATGCGGGAACTCCAGCCCCGCGTTCTGCAGCGCCGAGCGCACCCGTTCGCGGGCCTCCTTGACCTCCACCTCGGCCAGGCCCACCAGAGTGAAGCTGGGCAAACCATTGGCCAGATGCACTTCGACGGTGACAGAAGGCGCCTGTAGCCCCAGAAGGGCGCGGCTTTGCACCAAAGCAAGACTCATGAAGCGGTTTCTCCCCAGATGGGTGCGTTTTATGGTTTTTTAGCGCGGGCCGGTTGGGTTTTGCACCAATAAAGTGCAACATGGTCCGCGCGCACATCGCCACTGTACTTGGGGATCGGTGTAACGCAACGCAACGGCGATGAGAAGGCGATGCAATGGTTGTACTGGCATGGCACGGTCCGTGCTTAAAACGCTCGTCCCTACTTTGTCCAACCGGAGGAAACATGACCCGCGCCATCATCAAGACCCTGGGCGTTGCCCTTGTCGCAGCCCTTCCCATGCTGGCCAGTGCCCAGCTCACCGGCAACGTCAGCCTGACCACCAACTACAAGTTTCGCGGCCAGGACCAGGACGCCTCCAAGTCCAAGGCCGTCAAGCCCGCGCTGCAAGGCGGTTTTGACTATGCCTTCGGCGAAACCGGTTGGTATGTCGGTAACTGGAACTCCAGCGTGGACTGGCTGACCAACAACTCGCTCGAAGCCGACCTGTATGGCGGCTACAAGTTCAAGGCTGGCGGCGCTGACCTGGATGTGGGCGCACTGACCTACATCTACCCCGGCAACAGCAACGGCAATACCACCGAGTTGTATGGCGCGGCCACCATGGGCCCCTTCACTGCCAAGTATTCGCACACCATCTCCAAGGACTACTTCGGCTTTGCCGGTGCCAAGTCTGGCTCAGGCCTGAAGGGTACGAACACGGGCTACCTGAGCTTCGCGTTTGCGCAGGAAGTGGCGCCCAGCGTGACAGTGAAGGCCTCTGTGGGCTTCACGCGTTTTGCCAGCGACATCAAGGACCTGGGCGTGCCCAACTACATGGACTACAGCGTGGGTGGTGCCTACGACTTCGGCGGTGGCCTGTCGCTGGGCGCTGCCGTGGTGGGCGCCAACAAGAAGGCCTTCTTCGGCCACGTCAACAAGTCGCGCGTGATCGTCACGCTCACCAAAACCCTGTAAGCAAGTCTCAATGGGCGCGTGGTGCGCCCATGTCGGAGGAAACCAAAATGAAAATGGTGACAGCCATCATCAAGCCCTTCAAGCTGGACGAGGTGCGTGAAGCGCTTTCGGACATCGGCGTGCAAGGCATCACGGTCACTGAGGTCAAGGGCTTTGGCCGCCAGAAGGGCCACACCGAGCTGTACCGCGGCGCGGAATACGTGGTTGACTTCCTGCCCAAGGTCAAGATCGAAGCCGCTGTGGCGGACGACCTCGTGGACCGCGTGATCGAGTCCATCGAAAGCGCCGCCCGCACCGGCAAGATCGGCGACGGCAAGATCTTCGTGACCCACCTGGAGCAGGTGGTGCGCATCCGCACTGGCGAAACCGGCAAGGAAGCGCTGTAAGGGCGCGGCCGTACTACATCCAAGAAGAGAAACGCCATGAAAAAACTGCTTGCTTCCTTCATCCTGGGCCTGAGTCTGCTGTCTGTCGGCTCTGCCGTACTGGCACAGGCCCCCGCCACTCCCGAGGCGGCGGTCGCCGCCCCTGCTGCTGCCGAAGCGTCTGCCGCCGCACCGGCAGCGCCCGCCGCTGCCGCTGAAGCACCTGCTGCCGCTGCTCCCGCACCCAAGGTCGATTCTGGCGACACCGCCTGGATGCTGACCTCCACGCTGCTGGTGATCCTGATGACCATTCCTGGCCTCGCGCTGTTCTACGGCGGCCTGGGCCGCAGCAAGAACATGCTGTCGGTGCTGATGCAGGTCTTCGTGGTGTTCTCGCTGATCTCGCTGCTGTGGGCCATCTACGGCTACAGCCTGGCGTTCTCGGGCGAGGGCAAGTTCTTCGGCGGCTTCGACAAGATCTTCCTCAAAGGCGTGAGCCAGGAAACCTTCGGCGCACTGGCCACGATTCCTGAGTACGTGTTCTTCGCGTTCCAGGGCACGTTTGCCGCCATCACCGTGGCGCTGATCGTGGGCTCGTTCGCAGAGCGCATCAAGTTTGCTGCTGTGCTGATCTTCTCGGTGCTGTGGTTCACTTTCAGCTACGTGCCCATGGCCCACATCGTGTGGGGTGGCGGTCTGCTGGGTGCTGACGGCGCGCTGGACTTTGCCGGCGGTACCGTGGTGCACATCAACGCCGGTATTGCTGGCCTGGTGGGTGCCTACATGGTGGGCAAGCGCATCGGCTACGGCAAGGAAGCGCTCACGCCCCACAGCCTGACGCTGACCATGGTGGGAGCCTCGCTGCTGTGGGTGGGCTGGTTCGGCTTCAACGCTGGCTCTGCCGGTGCTGCCAACGCCAACGCTGGCCTGGCCTTTGTGAACACCGTGCTGGCCACTGCGGCGGCCACGCTGTCCTGGATCGCTGGTGAAGCGCTGCACAAGGGCAAAGCCTCGATGCTGGGTGCAGCCTCGGGTGCGGTGGCCGGCCTGGTGGCCGTGACGCCTGCTGCCGGTTTTGTGGGCCCCATGGGTTCCATCGTGATGGGCCTGATCGCTGGGGTGGTCTGCCTGTGGGGTGTGGGTGGCCTCAAGCGCCTGCTCAACGTGGACGATGCGTTTGACGTGTTCGGCGTGCACGGCGTGGGCGGCATCCTCGGCGCCATCCTGACCGGTGTGTTCGCCGCTCAAAGTCTGGGTGGCACGGGTGGCCTGACCCCCGACACCTTCGCCATGGGCGCACAGGTGTGGATCCAGGTCAAGAGCGTGCTGTTCACCATCGTGTGGTCGGGTGTGGTGGCTTTCATTGCTTACAAGATCGCCGACCTGCTCGTGGGCCTGCGTGTCTCGGAAGAAGCCGAACGCGAAGGCCTGGACATCACTTCGCATGGCGAGACAGCGTACAACCGCTGATCCGCCTGCACCCTACGCGCTGCGGTGTCTGGTGGCACCGTAGCGTCGCAACAAGAATAAGCGAGTCACTCCTCTGGTTGTTGAGCCCGCCGGCAACGGCGGGTTTTTTTCGTACCGGAGGGGGAGCTCGCTGTTGGCTTTGGCAGGGTAGCCAAGGCATGTTCCCCCAGACAACTTGTCCGCAGGACCGAGTCCTTTGCACGCGCGCTGTTCAAAAAATTCACGCACTGCGGGTGTAGCACCGGACATGGCTGCCGCTACGATGCAAGGCATGGACCTCGCCCTTGCCCAGATCACCGAACGTGTGCGCACCGCCGCCGCCGACCAGACCCCCTTGCGCATCCGTGGCGGGGGCACCAAGGATTTTCATGGCCTGGCACTGCATGGTGAAGTGCTCGACACGCGGGTGCTGCGCGGCATCGTGAGCTACGAGCCGAGCGAGTTGGTTGTCACCGTGCGGGCGGGCACCCCGTTGGCTGAGTTGGAGGCCGCGCTGGCCGAACAAGGCCAATGCCTGCCTTTTGAGCCCCCGCATTTCGCCAAGGCCTCCTCGGATGCCGCCACCGTGGGCGGCATGGTCGCGGCAGGCCTCTCAGGCCCCGCCCGCGCCAGCGTAGGGGCTGTGCGCGACTATCTTCTGGGCGTGACCCTGCTCAACGGCAAAGCCGAGCTGCTGACTTTCGGCGGACAGGTCATGAAAAACGTGGCTGGGTATGACGTGTCCCGCCTCATGGCCGGTGCCTGGGGCACGCTGGGTTTGCTGACCGAGGTCAGCCTCAAGGTGCTGCCCGTGGCGCCTGGCGAGGCCACGCTGCGGTTTGACGACATCAACCAGGCCGACGCCTTGCGCAAGCTGCACGCCTGGGGCGGCCAGCCGCTGCCCCTGAACGCCAGCTGCTGGGTGCAAGACGGTAGCGTGGGCACTCTCTATGTGCGCCTGCGCGGCGCCGTGGCGGCGGTCGAGGCAGCCTGCAAAACGATGGGTGGCACGCGCATGGACAACGCCACGGTGGCCGCCGACTGGACGGCCTGCCGCGAGCAGACCCTGCCCTGGTTCACCGCACGTGCTGCACAGCCCGGCCACGCCCTGTGGCGCCTGTCCGTGCCCGCCACAGCCCCGGTGCTGACCTTGCCGGGCGGCGCGCAGCCGCTGGTCGAGTGGCATGGCGCGCTGCGCTGGGTGCAAGCGCCCGAATCCGCAGGCGACGCCCTGCGCGAAGCCGCTCGGGCTGTGGGTGGAAATGCTTCTATTTTTGTAGCTGCTAGCGCAGGTGGGACAAGCGCCAGTGGCACATTTGACCTTCAGTCCAAGGCGCTGGAACACATCCACGCCCGGCTCAAGCACAGCTTTGACCCGGCTGGCATCTTCAACCCCGGCCGCATGGCGCGGGCCTGGTAGGCGGGGTCAGTTCCATCACCACCACCGTTTTCACCGTCACCTTGGCCATGCGACGCCTTCGCCACCTCACCGGAAACCGCCGCACGGTCGCCAGCAACCGGGTGCTGGGCCTGCTGCTGGCGTTCAATGCGGGGGCCGTCAATGCAGGGGGCTTTCTGGTGGTGCACCTGTACACCTCGCACATGACCGGCTTTTTGTCCTCGCTGGCCGACAACCTGGTACTGGGCCAGATGAAGATCGTGCTGGGTGCCATCGGTGCGCTGTGGGCCTTCATGTCGGGCGCAGGCACCACGGCCATCATGATCAACTGGGCGCGCCAGCGCAAGCTGCGCAGCACCTTTGCCCTGCCGCTGGTGCTGGAGTCCGTGCTCATGCTGCTGTTCGGCCTGGTGGGGGCCATCACGCTCACCTGGCCCACACCGTTTGCCGTGCCGCTGGCGGTGTTGCTGCTCTCCTTCATCATGGGCCTGCAGAACGCCACGGTGACCAAGATGTCGTCGTCGCAGATCCGCACCACCCACATGACGGGCGTGGTGACCGACCTGGGCATCGAGATGGGCAAGATGCTGTACTGGAACCGCACCGGTACCGCGCCCGAATCACAAGTGCGCGCCAACCAGGCCCGGCTGCGGCTGTTCGCCGGGCTGGTGGGCATGTTCCTGGTGGGCGGTATCGCAGGCGCGGCGGGCTTCAAGCATGTGGGCTTTGTGTTTGTGGTGCCGCTGGCGCTGGTGCTGCTGGCCCTGTCGCTGCCCCCACTGTGGGCCGACCGCGCAAGGCTGCGCCATCCCTTGCGCAAGCCGCTGGCGCTGGAAGCGCCCTTGGACCCACCGACCGCGCCGCGCTGAATCGGCCCTGATCTTTCTGTCTCTTCGCCCAGGCCTGCACCATGCAAACCCAGCTCTCCCCTGAATACCGCGCCCGCGCCGATGGCCTGGAGGCCGAATCCATCCTGCGCAAGTGCGTGCACTGCGGCTTTTGCACCGCCACCTGCCCCACCTACCAGCTGCTGGGCGACGAGCTGGATGGTCCGCGCGGCCGCATCTACCTCATCAAGCAGGTGCTCGAAGGCGAGACGCCCACCCGCAAAACCCAGATGCACCTGGACCGGTGCCTGACCTGCCGCAACTGCGAAAGCACCTGCCCCAGCGGCGTGCAATACGGCCACCTGGTCGACATCGGCCGCAAGATCGTTGATGAAAAAGTGCCTCGCCCCGTGGGAGAAAAAGCCCTGCGCTGGGCGCTGAAGGAGGGCCTGCCTTCGCCGCTGTTCGCCCCCGCCATGAAGGCCGGGCAACTGGTGCGCGGCCTGCTGCCCGCATCCCTCAAGGCCAAGGTGCCCGCGCCCCAAAATACCGGCGCCTGGCCCACACGCGAACACGCGCGCAAGGTGCTCATGCTGGCGGGCTGCGTGCAACCGGCCATGATGCCCAACATCAACACCGCCACCGCCCGCGTGCTTGACGCCGTGGGCATCCAGACCGTGATCGCACCCAAGGCCGGCTGCTGCGGCGCCGTCAAGTTCCACCTCAACGACCAGGAAGGCGGCAAGGCCGAGATGCGCGCCAACATCGACGCCTGGTGGCCGATGGTGGAGCAGGGGGTGGAGTCCATCGTCATGAACGCATCCGGCTGTGGCGTGACGGTCAAGGAATACGGCCACATCCTCAAAGACGACACGATGTACGCGGCCAAGGCCGAGCGCATTAGCGCCCTCACGCGCGACCTGTCGGAACTGCTGCCCGCCCTGCTGCCCGAGCTGGCCCACAAGCTCGCCGGGAGCGTGCAAAAGCCCGACACGCTGTTCGCCTACCACCCGCCCTGCACGCTGCAGCACGGCCAGAAGCTGCGTGGCGGGGTGGAGATGCACCTGAGCCAGCTGGGCTTCAAGCTGCGCACGGCGCGCAACGATGCCCACCTGTGCTGCGGCTCGGCGGGCACCTATTCCGTGCTCAACCCCGAGCTGTCGTACCAGCTGCGCGACCGCAAGCTCGGCGTACTCGGCGAGGCCTTTGGCGACCAGCCACCGGACATGATCCTGTCGGCCAACATCGGCTGCATCACGCACCTGCAAAGTGGCACGGGCACACCCGTGCGGCACTGGGTGGAGGTGCTGGACGAGGCGCTGCGCGCAGGCTGACCCTCCCTGCCCTGCTGCACAGGCACAGGGTAATTCAGGCCTCTGTCAGAGGCTGTTTTGCGCCCGCCGACCCAACGCTGGCATGATCGAGGGTTTTGTCGCCCCCATTTTTGCCCCGGAACTGCACCGCCATGACCGACTCCGTGTCCGCACAAGAACAACCCCACACAGCCCCTGTCGAACCCTTGGCAGCGCCTGTGGCAGCCGCGCCCACGGAGGCTGGGGCTCCCCCCCAGCGTACAGGGGGCTCGCGCCGTGGTGGCCGCAACCGCCGCAATGCTGACGGGCGCCAGGCGCCCCGGAGCGCGGAGGGAGCAGAGGGCGCCACCGTGCCAGCTGGCGCCCCGGGCCCGCGTGCGCCTCAGCGTGTTCACCCCGCGCTGGAACAACTGGCGGGGCTCTATCCCCATCTGTTTGGCGCCGTGTTCCGCCCGCTCAAGCGCGGCATCTTCCAGGACCTGCTGGCTGCGCACCCCGAGCTATTTGAGCGCGAGGCGCTCAAGGTGGCTCTGGGCATCCATACCCGCTCCACACGGTATCTGCAAAGCGTGGCGGCGGGCGACAAGCGCCACGACCTGCAAGGCCAGCCTGTGGAAGACATGGCGCCCGAGCATGTGCACCACGCGCTCCTGGAGGTCTACCGCCGCAAGAAGGCCCGCGCCACCGAAGACCTGCTGCCCAAGCTGCGCAACCGCATGATCGCCGCGTTCGAGGCCTCGGGCCTCACGCGCGAGGCGTATACCGAGCTGGTGCAAAGCCGCGACGAGGCCGCCAACGCCATCCTCGAAGAAGCCTTTGCCGAATGGTCGGCGCGCAATGCCAAGGACGAGGCCCTGCTGCGCGCCTTTGAAGCAAGCGGCCAGACGCTGGAGGCCTTTGCCGACATGTACGGCATGGTGCCTCGCACTGCGGCCCAGCAGGTCGAACGCGCGCGCCGCCTGGCCGCCGCGCGGGCCCAAGCCACCGTGGCTGCGGCGCCTGCGGGCCAAAGCAGCTAAGGCCAGCGCGGCCCGGGCCGACTGGGCCTAGAATCTCCCCGCGACCCGGTTCATGGGTTGCCGTAAGCGTTTACGTCAATCAACGTGCCAACCAACACCGGCCCTGCCGGGGTTGTGGTCCCTGGCCTGCATCTGCTGCAGGGTGGGGGCGGCACCTTGCTTGACCGGTCTGCTTTCTGGAATTTCAATGAACCAACCTTCCTCGCTCCCGCCGTCGTCCCGCCAGACCTTCCTCGGGCTGCGCAGATTGCCCGCACGCTCGGCGGCCTGGGTCATGCCACTGCTGCTGTCGCTGCTCATGACCTTCATCGTGTCCCTGATCAGCACCGTGCGCGTGGCGGGCTTCTCGCTGGACCTCCCGCGCCTGTGGCTGAGTGCCTGGGCGCTGTCCTGGGTAGTGGCCTTCCCCACGCTGTTGCTGGTGCTGCCTGTGGTGCGCCGCATCACGGCGGCTATCGTCGAGCAGCCGCGCTGACCGATCGCGTGGCGGGCGGTGGGCACCCCACGCCGCCCATGTGCTGAGCCCACCCGGAGTCACCAGCGTGAGTGCACGCTACTGACATCAGGTTGTCAGTAGCGTGCACGCACCATGCCTCTCCTGTACGGCGCCCAGCGGCCCGCGCGTCAATTCCATCCATTGAAGACGAGAGAGGACCTGCCATGACCATCACCACCACACCGACGCCGCTCCGCATTCCCGCATTCAGCGTGGCCGGCATCGCCGTGCGCACCCGCAACAGCGAAGAGATGAACCCCGCCATCGCGCGCCTCGGAGGCCTGTGGAACCGTTTCTTCAGCCAGAGCTGGGAGCGCAAACTGCCCAGCCGGGGCGACGATGGACGCATCTTCGGCGTGTACAGCGGCTACGAGTCGAACGAGCACGGCGCCTTTGATGTGACCGCCGGTGTGGCCGTGGCCGACCCCGATGGGGCCCAGGCCATACCCGGCGCCACCCGCGTTGACATTCAGGCTGGCGACTACCTGGTCTTTACCGGCCAGGGCGATATGCCCCAAATGGTGATCGACACCTGGGTGCGCATCTGGCATTACTTTGCCGAGAACCCACAGGTGCAACGCCGCTTTGGAACCGACTTCGAGGCCTATGAGGGCCCAGACCAGGTGGCCATCCATATCGGAGTGCTGCTTCAAAATTAATAGCTTGCAGCGCTTGATGGATAAGCGCTAGGGCCTTAGAACTCTGCAAAAATAAACCACCATGCGCCGCGCCGACCGCCTGTTTCAGATCGTCCAGCTCATCCGGGGTCGGCGCTTGTCCACGGCCGCCTTCCTGGCCGAGCGGCTCGAAGTCTCGCAGCGCACCATCTACCGCGACGTGGCGGACCTCCAGCACCAGGGCGTGCCCATTGAGGGCGAGGCCGGCGTGGGCTACCGTCTGGGGGCCGGGTTCGAGCTGCCGCCGCTGATGTTCAGCCAGGGCGAGGCCAACGCCCTGGTGGCCGCCGCGCGCCTGGCCCAGGCCTGGCTCGACGCCGGGCTGGCGCGCGAGGTCGAAGGGGCGCTGGGCAAGATCCTGTCGGTGCTGCCCCCGGCTGCCCGCGTGGCGGCCGAGGCGCAGGCGCTGTATGCGCCATCGGTGGGGCTGGACCCGCGCGTGCAGGCCACCCTGCAGGCCCTGCGCGAGGCGGTGCACAGTCGCCACGTGGTGCAGATCAACTACGCCGACGTACACGGCCGCCCCAGCCTGCGCCGCCTGCGCCCGCTGGGTTGCTTCTACTGGGGCAAGGTCTGGACGCTGTCGGCCTGGTGCGAGCTGCGCAATGACTTCCGGGGTTTTCGCATCGACCGCATCGTGGATCTGGTGGTGCTCGACGAACAGTTCCGCCAGGAGCCTGGCAAGACCCTGGCCGACATGCTGCGCAAGGTGGAGGCGGAGATGGCCGCCTGCCCGCCCGAATGGGGGGCTGCGCAGACGCCGGGGCTCAATGCCTGAAGTGAAGCACCCCCTGAGTCGCTTCGCGCCTTCCCCCTCTCTCTCCTCGCTGCGCGAGTCGGGAGGGGGACGCCCCCAGCGCGGCGGGGCGGCCCTTGCGCGGGGGCACTGGCCTTGGCCGCGCCAGTTTTATGCGTGGAGGGTGGCGCGCAGAACAATGAATAACTGACATCGATTCGCGTTTGATCGCCGCAAGCCGTCCACGCTCAGCGTGAAGGGTTGTGTTTTGTGAACGCAGTCGGGTATGGGGCTTGAACAGCTCCCGAGGTATTTAGCCCGCGCGGGGTGCCAGCCCGTCCCGGTAGCGCCGGCTGCAGGGCACGCTGCTGCCGTCCTTCATCACCAGGCGCGCGTCGCCGCTGTCCAGCGGCTCGATCACGGCGATGGCGTCCAGGTTGACCGCGTAGCTGCGGTGCACGCGCACGAAGCGTGACGGGTCCAGCTGGGTGAGGAAGTCGGTGAGCGTGGAGCGCAGCAGGTAGTCGTGCCCATTCACATGCAGGCCCACGTAGTTGGCCTGGGCCTGCAGCCAAGCGATGTCGCCTGCGGCGATCAGGAACTCGCGGCGCAGCTTGCGCACCAGGAAGCGTTCGGGGCGTTGTGCGGGCGGGGCGTGCGGGGTTTCGGGCGTTGATGCCGGGGCTTGCGTGGCGGGCGTTTCGGGCACGTCCTGCACCTGTGGCGCGGGCGGTTCGGGAGCATCCAGCACGCGCGCCTCGCCCTGCAGGCGCAGCAGCAAGAAGCGGTAGCTGACCAGCGCGCACACCGTGAGCGCGTAGCTGCGCACGTCTTTCAGGTATTCATACCCCCACTGCGCCCACCATCCTGGCGGCTGGTAGCGCTCGCCCAGGGCCGCATAGCCCGCATGGCGCAGCGCCCACATGCCCGCCAGGTGCACGGTGCAGTAGGCCACGCTGGCCAGCACGTGCCAGGGCAGATGGCGCCGCAGCGTGCCCCAGCGCAGCACAAAGCGCCGCTCGAACGCCACCACGGCCGGGATCAGCGCAGCCACCACCAGCGCGCTCGTCAGCTCCCACAGCAGTGGCTCCCACGCGGCCACGGTCCGCCCGGCGCTGCGCAGTTCGATCCGGGTCACCACCGTGTTGAAGGTCGCCTGCACCAGCAGCACCACGGCCCAGAAGCTGACTTCCGCACGGCGCCGCAGGGCGCGGTCGTGGGGGTAGCGGTCGATCCAGGCGGGCGCGGGGGCGGTCATGGGTGGCAAGTGTAGGCAGGGCCGTGCGCCGCCGGGCGGGAGTTTCCCCGGGGCGGTTTCTTTTCGTCCCTCCTGCCCGCCGCTGGTCCCAGGGGCACCCCGGCCCGTCCCTCGGCGGTGCCGTGAGAAGGGGCGGGGCCGCAGCATCAGGCCCTGTGTCCACCCTGTCTGCGTTGTGCCATGTCTACACCTTCCTGTGCCTCCACCCCCGTCCGCCGCCATGACATCGACGCGCTGCGGGCGCTGGCCTTTGCCCTGGTCATCCTGTACCACGTGGCCATGTATTACGTGGCCGACTGGCACTGGCACCTCAAAAGCCCGTACGCGGCGGAATGGCTGCAGGCGCCCATGCGCGCGCTCAACCTCTGGCGCATGGACCTGGTGTTCCTGGTCTCGGGCCTGGCCTTCGGGCTGGTCCGGCGGGGGCAGTCGGTGGCGGGGCTGGTGCGGCTGCGCAGCCTGCGCCTGCTGGTGCCGCTGGCCTTTGGCATGGCCGTCATCGTGCCCTACCAGCCCTATGCGCAGGGGGTGGCGAACGGGCTCATCGCGCCAGGATTCGGCGCCTTTCTGCTGCGCTACTACAGCGGCAGCACCTGGCCGCCGGGCGCATTTGACGGCTGGCACGCGGGCGTCACCTGGAACCACCTGTGGTACCTGGCCTACCTGTGGGTCTACACCATGGTGCTGGCGGCGTTGCTGCCCCTGGCCGAATCCGCCGCCGGGCAGCGCCTGCGCCGAGCCTTCACCGGGCTGCGGGGCGCTGCACTGATGGTGGTGCCCGTGCTGCCGCTGGTGCTGTATTCGGTGCTGCTGTGGCCGCATTTGCCGCCCACGCACGACCTGGTCCATGACGGGTGGCTGCACGCCGTGTACTTCACGGTGTTTGTCTACGGCTACTGGATCGGGCTGGATACCGGTCTGTGGGGCGAACTGGTGCGCCTGCGCTGGCGCACCCTCGGCCTGGCGCTGGGGGTGCTGGCGCTGTACCTGGGGCTGCTCGGCTTGGCACAGCAGCACGGGATTCGGGCCGCGCGCTTGCCCCTGCGCGTGCTGGCGGACGTGTACCTGTGGGCCGCGCTGATCGCCATCCTGGGCTGGGCCCACCACCGCCTCAACCGGCCCTTGCCCTGGCTGCGCTGGGCCAGTGAGTCGGTCTACCCCTGGTACCTGCTGCACCAGACGGCCATCATCGTGCTGGTGGTGTGGCTGGCGCCTGCGCAGCTGGGGCCGGTGGTGGAGCCGCTGGCCCTGGTGGCCGGGACGGTGGGGCTTTGCTGGGGGCTGACGGCGGTGGTGCGGCGGGTGCGGTGGTTGCGGCCGCTGTTTGGGTTGCCGGGCCGAGGCCAGGTGCCAGTGGCCAAGGTGGCGGAAGCGGGATGGCGTGCGTAGCCGGTGCCCCCTGGGCGCTGACAATGCCTCCATGCTGCCCCGCGCACTTGCTTCCTCTGCCCAGCCCTTCATGCGGCCTGCGACCGACGCTGACTGTGCCAGTCTGGCCCGCGTTTGGCGACGGGCCTGGTGTTCCGCCAATCCATCCGTGGAGTCGGTGGCGCCGCCAGACCATTGGGAGGTCCGAGTCCGGGCGGAGTTTGGATTGCCCTGTGTAACGCTGGTGCGTGCAGCCGGGCCAGAGATCACGGCGTTCCTGGTGCTGGACTTGGCCAGCGCCTATCTGCACCAGCTGTTCGTAGACCCCGATTTCCAGGGCCAGGGCGCAGGGGCCAAATTGCTGCAACAGGTGAACCGCCTGTGCCCGGACGGCTGGACCCTGCATGTGGCCACGGCCAACCACGGCGCGCGGCGCTTCTACGCACGCCATGGCTTGGTGGAGGGGCTGGTCGACACCCATCCGGCCACGGGCCGGGAGCGGGTGTTGTGCCGGTGGTCGCCCCCTGCTACGCCTGCCGCAGGCTGAACAGGTCGGTGATTCAGGCGGCCAGCGCTGCCTCGATATCCCCCGCCAGCTTCTTCGGCGCATCCTGCGGCGCGTAGCGGCGGATCACCCGGCCGTCCTTGCCGACCAGGAACTTGGTGAAATTCCACTTGATCGCCTTGCTGCCCAGCAGGCCGGGCGCTTCGGCGGCCAGCCACTGGTACAGGGGTGAGGCATTGGCGCCATTCACTTCGATCTTGGCCATCATCGGAAAGCTCACGCCGTAGTTGAGCTGGCAGAAGCTGGCGATCTCGTCGTTGCTGCCGGGGTCCTGGCTGCCGAACTGGTTGCAGGGGAATCCCAGCACCACCAGACCCTTGTCGGCATATTGCTTGTGCAGCTCTTCGAGCCCGCCGAACTGGGGCGTGAAGCCGCAGGCGCTGGCAGTGTTCACGATGAGCAGGACCTTGTCCTTGTACTGCGACAAGGGCACGGTCTTGCCGTTCATCTGCTGGGCTTCAAAGTCGTAGATGCTGGTGGGCATGCGGAACCTCCGGGGTTGGGATGACGGGCCATGGTAGCCCCTGTCGCCCATCCGCGTGTGGCGCGTGGCCTGCTCAGTGGGCCGTGGCGCCGGGGCGGCGAAACTGCAGCGCCGCGAGCAAGGATGCCAGCAGGATCAGCGCCCCACCCAGCACGGTCCGCGTGCTCAGGGTGGAGGCGCCCAGCAGGGCCGACGACACGCTGGCAAACATCACCTCCGACAGCATCACCAGCGCCGTGGTGCCCGCCGCGAGGCGCGCGGCGCCGAACTGCAGCGCCCAGTTGCCCAGCATGAGCACGCCGGCCAGCAGAAGACCGGTGGTGAGCCAGGTGGCGTTCACGGCCGGGAACGGTTCCACCACGCCCACCTGCAGCCCCACGCAGGCCACGCCCAGCGCCATCAGCATGCAGCCGCCGAACATGGTCACCATGCGCGCAGGCCCCGGCACGGTGTGCAGGCGGCGCAGCGTGACGTTGGTGAGCGCGAACATGAAGCCGCCCAGCAGCGCCAGGCCGTCGGCCAGAGACAGGTTCTGCAGCAGGCGCGTGGCGGGCGCGCCCTCGGGCAGCAGCACCAGCACCACGCCTGCAAAGGCCAGCGCCAGGCGCAGCAGCGCCGAGGGCGTGGGGCGCTCGCCCAGAATGCGCCAGGCCAGCAGCACGGCCCAGGCGGGCATCAGGTAGAACAGCAGGATCACGCGCACAACGTCGCCAATGGTCACGGCCCAGTTGAAGGCCACGTTGTTCAGCCCCGAGGCCAGCGCCAACAGCCACAACTGCGGGTGCGCCCGCACCTGCGCCAGGATCCCCGGCCGCCAGGCCAGCAGCGCCACCAGCACCACGGCGTACATCGACGCCGTGGCCCACAGCGGATGCAGCCCCGCCTGGTGCATGCGCTGAAACGGCCACCACGCCAGGCCCCAGACGAAAGCGTTGAACAGCAGGGCGGCAAAGGGCAGGGGAGATTGCATTGAGAGTAAAAACAGGCTCTTCTAGCGAATAGTAGTGATGGAACTCGCCGCACGTCTGTAGACGGCGATTTCGACGAACGACATATATCGAGTGCATCACTAGCATTCGCTAGAAGAGCCTAAAAATAGGCTCTAGCGCTTTATGGATAAGTGCTGGAAGCTATAAATTATGTAGCAATTTGCGCCAAGTCACACAGCGCTCAAAACAGGCACGCCCCAAGGCCAGTGCACCCGTGGAACTGGCTCTGCCAGGCCAGCGGGTGCGTCCCCCTCAGGGGGAAGGCGCCGAAGGCGACTCAGGGGGATTCAATGGTGCGTATCGTGCCGCGCAATGTCCAGCAAGTGGTTCACTTCGTCGCGGTAGTTGATGCAGTTGCGCTGGTGCCAGCGGCGGATGATCCACATGATTCCGGCCACCACGAGGCCGAAGGTGATGATGGCGCCAAACACCGACAGCCCCAGCTTGAGCGACAGGCTGTAGAACGCGCCCAGGCCCAGGATGCAGGCCTGTTCGTTGAAGTTCTGCACAGCAATCGACCGGCCCGCGCCCATCAGGTTGTGGCCCCGGTGCTGCAGCAGCGCGTTCATGGGCACGACCAGGTAGCCGCCCAGGCCGCCCAGCAGGATGAGGAAGGGTATCGCCAGCCAGATGTTGCTGATGAACACCATGAGGATCAGCAACAGCCCCATGCCAATGCCCAGCGGGATCACCTTGGTGGCCATGTCCAGGCGCATGCGCATGGACGCCACCACCGCGCCCACGGCCGTGCCAATGGCCACCACACCGGTGAGGGCCGAGGCCTGCGTGGTGTTGTAGCCCAGCGCCACAGCCGCCCAGGCCAGCACGATGAACTTGAGGTTGCCGCCTGCGCCCCAGAACAGGGTGGTGGTGGCCAGTGAGATCTGGCCGAGCTTGTCGCGCCACAGGCGGCCGTTGCAGGCCCAGAAGTCGGGCAGCAGATTGAGTGCGTTGGCCAGCACGCTGCGCGAAGGGTCGGCGCGCAGGGGGCGCATCTCCACCCCGGTGTGCGGGATGCGGGTGTTGAACCAGGCCGCCAGCGCATACACCGCAATCAGAGCGGCGATGGCGGATTCGGCGGGCGTGTCCACGCCGGTGTCGATCATGGGGATGTCGATGCCCAGCAGCATGTGCGACAGGTGCTGCCCCACCAGCTGGCCGCCAAACAGCACGCCGAGGATGATGGATGCAATGGTGAGCCCCTCGATCCAGCCATTGGCCTTGACCAGTTGCGAGGCCGGTAGCAACTCGGTGAGGATGCCGTATTTGGCGGGCGAGTAAGCCGCCGCACCCAGCCCCACCACCGCATAAGCCATCAGCGGGTGCGAGCCAAACAGCATCATGAGGCAGCCCACCACCTTGATGGCGTTGCTGACAAACATGACCTTGCCTTTGGGCAGGGCGTCGGCAAAGGCGCCGACAAAAGGCGCCAGCACCACATAGAAGAGCGCAAACATGGGCACCAGGGCGGCGCGCTGCCACTCGGGGGCACCTTCTGTACGCAGAAGCTCCACGGCGGCCACGAAAAGTGCGTTGTCGGCCAGCGAGCTGAAAAACTGCGCCGACATGATGGTGTAAAAACCGCGCTTCATCGAATGGCTGGTGGCAGCATCAGTTCGGCTGATGCCCTGTTAAATGTGGGGACCCTGGCAAGTGACGGACGGTTATATCACGCGGATAAACGGCCACGGTGCCAGAATCCGGTGCTTCCCACCCGGTCAAACCCCATGCCCCGTCCCATTGCCGCCACCATCCACACCGCCGCCCTGCACCACAACCTGGAGCGTGTCCGACAGGCGGCCCCTGATGCCAAGGTCTGGGCTGTTGTCAAGGCCAATGCCTACGGGCACGGCATCGAGCGCGCGTACGAAGGCCTGCGCGGCGCTGACGGTTTCGCGCTGCTGGACCTGGCCGAGGCCGAGCGCGTGCGCCACCTGGGCTGGCGCGGGCCCATCCTGCTGCTCGAAGGCGTGTTCGAGCCGCGCGACCTGGAGCTGTGTTCGCGCCTGGGCCTGTGGCACGCAGTGCACTGCGACGAGCAGATCGACATGCTGGCCGCCCACAAGACGCAGGTGCCGCACCGTGTGTTCCTCAAGATGAACTCGGGCATGAACCGCCTGGGCTTTGCGCCCCAGCGCTTTCGCGCTGCCTGGGCGCGCCTCAATGCGCTGCCGCAGGTAGACGAGATTTCGTTCATGACCCACTTCAGCGACGCCGATGGCCCCCGGGGCGTGGCGCACCAGCTGGCCGTGTTCAACACCGCAGCGCAAGACCTGCCGGGTGAGCGCACGCTGAGCAACAGCGCCGCCACCCTGCGCCATGCGGCGGACGCACGCGTGCGTGCCGACTGGGTGCGGGCCGGCATCGCGCTGTATGGCAGCGCCCCCGACTACCCGGAGCACACCGCCACCCACTGGGGCATGCGCCCTACCATGACCCTCGCCACCCGCCTCATCGCTACGCAGCAGCTGCAGGCGGGCGACACCGTGGGCTATGGCTCGCGCTTCACGGCCGATGGGCCTCTCTTGATTGGCGTGGCGGCCTGCGGCTATGCCGACGGCTACCCGCGCCACTGCGACACCGGCACACCCGTGCTGGTCAACGGCATCCGCACGCGGCTGGTGGGGCGGGTGAGCATGGACATGATCACGGTGGATCTCACGCCGCTGCAGCAGGCGGGCGTGGCCGCAGGGTTTGGCGCGGAAGTCACGCTGTGGGGCCAGGCCAGCAACGGCACGGTGCTGGGTGTGGACGAGGTGGCCGCCGCTGCGGGCACCGTGAGCTGGGAGCTGCTGACGGCGCTGGCCCAGCGGGTGCCGGTGTCGGTGGACGGCAACGCCTGATTCATCGACAAGTTCACGCACGGCCGCATGCTGGGCTGCAGCGGCGCGGCAAACTGGTGTGAAATGGCGCGGTTCTGGCCGAACATGCGGCCGGCGACCACCCACTTTTCACCGCAGGCGTTCCCTCCATGGCCACATCCCGCAGCGACCGCAGCAGCAACACCAGCAACCACGGCAAGAAGAAAACCTCTACCTGGCGCTCCGTGCGCATGCCACACCACGGCACGGTGGCGCGCACCCTGCAGCAGCGCTACAGCCTGCGCTGGCATGGGCTGCTGATCGGCAGCTTCACGCTGCTGCTGATGTGGTGCACCTCCCATGTGCAGATGCTGCTCGGGGTGGAGTCGCTGGCGCTGCGGTATTTCGTGACCCTCTCGGTCGGCTACCTGGGCTACCTGCTGGTGCTGCGGGCCTGGGCGGCGCGGCTGGTACGGTCGGACCGGGACAAAGGGGGCGATGGCAGCAGCCTGGACGTGCCCGATGTGTCCTGGCCCAGCGGGTCGTCCGGCGGTGGCAGTGGCCAGGTGCCGCTGCCGCGCACTGGCGGCGGTGATTTTGGCGGCGGCGGCGCATCCGGTGACTTTGGCGGTGCGTGGACGCAGGGCCTGTCCAGCGGGGGCTCCGGCAGCGATTCCAGCGCGCTGGGCGACCTGGCCAGCGGCGCCGCCGACGCCATTGGCAGTGCCGACGAAGGCGCGGTGGTGGTGGTGCCCGTGGTGGCGATTTTTCTCATCGGCGCGGCGATCATCTTTGGCGCGGGCTCGCTGGCCACGCTGTTCTTTGGCTGGGACGTGCTGCTCACGGTGGCGGTAGAGATCGCCTTCTCTGTGGCCACCGCCCGTGCCGCTGTGGGCGTGGAGCGCGAGGGCTGGCTCACGGCTGCCGTGCGCCTGACCTGGAAGCCGCTGCTGGGCGCGCTGGTCTGCGCCGTGGTGCTGGGCGCCACCATCGACCATTTCATGCCCGGCGTGCAGTCGCTGCCCCAGGCCGTGCGGGTGATCCAGGGGCAGTGATGGAAAAAATGGAATGCAACCAAATTGATAGCTATAAATGTAGATCCATCAAGCGCTAGGCCCCGGTTTTCACCATTTTTCTCTCTTGGAGCGGGGGCGGGCCTCCTGCGTCTCCCTTCCCGTCGCTAGCTTCGGCAGTCCCGGCCGCCCTGGCAGCCGGTGTCGATGGCGTCCAGGTTGCTGCGTACCTGTGCCAGCAGGGCGAGCAGCTGGGCCTGCGTGGCGTCGTCACACCCTTTGAGCAGCGACGCCGCCAGCCCCCGGCGGGCGTCGCGCAGCGCCTGGTGCAGGGCCGCACCCTGGGCGCTCAGGCGCAGGCAGCGGCTGCGCTTGTCCTCGGCATTCGGTGCGCTCTCCAGCCAACCCTTGTCCTGCAGCATCCCCACCATGCGGGCCACCTGTGCCTTGTCGGCACCGCTGTGCGCCACCAGTTCGCGCTGCGTGGTGCCAGGGTGGCGCCCCACGAACATCAGCGCCCGCACTTCGTTGTGCGTCAGGTCAGGGTGGATGGCGGCCATCGTGCGCACCATGTGCGCCCGGTAGACATGCAGCAGGTCGTGCATGGCTTCAAAGACATCGGCGGGTGCGTGGGTCGTCATGGCGATATGTGGTTGACAAAATCAACCAATGCGCAGATCATTGGTTGACTAAATCAACATTTTACGCCATGAACGCACCTCTGCCTACCGCCACTCCCCCGGTTGACTCCGCACACCTTGCCGTCGAACGCGTCCGCCACCCATTGCAAGCCCGCCACCTCCAGGTGGTGCGGCGCACCGCCGTCAGCCCCGGTTTCGTGCGGCTCACCCTGGCCGGGCCCGAGCTGGCCGGGTTTGTGAGCGCGGGGTTTGACGACCATCTCAAGCTCATCCTGCCCCAGCCGGGCCAGGAGCGCCCCTCGCTGCCGTCCCTGCAGGACGGGCGCCCGGTTTTCCCCGATCCGCGCCCCGTGCTGCGCGACTACACCCCTGCACGTTATGACGCCGCCACGGGCGAGCTGGACATCGAAGTCGCCCTGCACGACGCAGGCCCCGCCACTGACTGGGCCGCCAGTGCCGCCGTCGGCCAGTGGGTGGGCATTGCCGGGCCGCGCGGCAGCATGGTGGTACCCACCGGGTTTGACTGGCACTGGCTGCTGGGCGACGAAACCGCGCTGCCCGCCATCGCCCGCCGCCTGGCCGAGCTGCCCGCCCACACCCAGGCCACGGTGCGCATCCAGGTGCGCAACCCAGCCGACCAGCGCGTGCTGGCCAGTGCGGCACAGCTCGACCTGCAATGGGTGAGCGCGCTGCCCGCCGCCGTGGAAGCGCTGGCGCTGCCAACCGGCGCCGGGTTTGTCTGGGCAGCCGGCGAACACAGCGAGATGGCCGCCGTGCGCCGCGCCATGCTCGCCAAGCCCGGCGTGGACGCCAAGCGCATGCGCATCTCTGCCTACTGGAAACGTGGCGCCGCCGACCACCACGAAGACTTAGTCCAGTGAACCTGAGAAATCGGCGGTACGTGAGTACCTAGCCGCCCCGCATGCTAGGCGGCGGGCGCAGCCGGGTTGTATACCCGGCGAGCACGGCAACGACGCATGCGGGGCGGCGAGGCACTCACCCAAAGGGTCGGGGCCCCACGAGTCGCAGTGCAGCGTTGCAGTCCTTGTCAAGGCGGCCAGCCTTGACTGCGGCCTGCGCCTAGCCCCGCACCCCTTGGAGCACCGGCGTACCGTCGATTTTTCAGGTTCACTGGACTACTCAGCGCAGCAGGGTAAGCCCCGCCGCCCGCTGCACTGCTTCGGTCATGTGGTGCAGCGCCTGCACGTTCAGGCGCCAGGATTGCCAGTACAGCGGCACGTCCACCGGCTTGCCTGGAATCAGCTCGACCAGCGTGCCAGCCTCCAGGTCGTGCTGCACCATCGGGTCGGGCGTCATGCCCCAGCCCAGCCCGGCCCGGGTGGCCATGACAAACGCGTGCGCCTCGGGCAGCCAGTGCACGGGCGGCGTGAGTTTGCGGCGCGTGATGCGCCCCACAAACCGGGCCTGCAGCGCATCCTTGCGGTTGAACACCAGCATGGGCGACGTAGCCAGCGCAGCAACGGTCACCCCCCGGGAAAAGTAGCGCTGCATGAACGCAGGGCTGGCCAGCGCCCGGTAGCGCAGCGTGCCCAGTGGCAGCACCTTGCAGCCCTGCACGGGCTGCGGGTCGGCCGTCACGGCGGCCATCACGCGGCCTTCGCGCAGCAGGTTGGCCGAATGGTCCTGGTCCTCCACATGGATGTCGAAGGTGATGCTCTGGCCCTCGGCCGCCTGGGCCATGGCGTGCGGGAACCAGGTGGCCAGCGAGTCGGCATTGACGCCAATGGCCAGGCGCGTGGACGTGTGCTGCCCACCGCCAATGGTGGCCAGCGCGTCGGTCTCGCTCAGTGCCACTTCGCGTGCGTGCCGGTACAGCGCCTGCCCCGCTTCGGTGGGTGTGCAGGGCGTGGCGCGGCGCACCAGCACCTGGCCCACGCGTTCTTCCAGCAGTTTCACGCGCTGTGACACCGCCGAGCGGGTGACGTGCAGTGCGGCAGCGGCACGTTCGAAGCTTCCCTCGTCGATCACGGTGGCAAAGGCGTTGAGCTGGGCAGAGTCGAGGCGCATGGTACGTTAGCCATTTTGACGGATCGTTAAAAAGTATAGCTGGCGTGACGCGATTGCGATCCCCACAATCCACGCTCATGAGCACCACTGCCTTTCTTCACGGATTCACTTCGACGGCCCTTCTGATCATGGCCATTGGCGCGCAAAACGCCTTTGTGCTGCGCCAGGGCCTGCGGCGCGAGCACGTGATGCCGGTGGTGCTGGTGTGCGCGCTGTCCGATGCGGTGCTGTTGCAGGCGGGCGTGTGGGGCATGGGCGGGGTGCTGCTGGCGCGGCCCGAGTGGGCGCACTTCATGCGCTGGGCGGGCGCACTCTTCCTGGCCGCCTACGCCGTGCAGGCCGCCAGCCGGGCCTTCAAGCCTGCCCAGCTGCTGGTGTCCGCCAATGGGCCGGGCGCCAGCCTGCGCACTACCGTGCTCACGGTGCTGGCGCTGACTTGGCTGAACCCGCATGTGTACCTGGACACCGTGCTGCTGCTGGGCACCATGGCCACCCCGTACCCCACCTGGGGCCGCGCCACCTTTGCCGCCGGGGGCTCGCTGGCCAGTGCCCTGTGGTTTCTGACCCTTGGGTTTGGCTCGCGCTGGCTGACGCCTTTGTTTGCATCACCCGGCGCGTGGCGGGTGCTGGACGCAGCAACGGCCGTCACGATGCTGGGTTTGGCACTGGTGATGGTTCTAAGCTAACAAACACAAGTTCGTTACACGGAGAAGCGACTTGCGCCATAGTGGGGGACTGAGAGGCTGAGAATCTTTTATCCATGCCCGCCTTGCACGCCAAAAAGCCCCGGCTCGTCGTTGCAAATGCTCGCCATAGCCCGAGCTATGGCTGTGCTTTGCGCCTAGATCCAAGGCGTTTTCGCGCGCCTTTCGGGCTCGGCTAAAAAATCTCAGCCTCTGACTGATCAGGAGTGACTCCCCCATGCGTTTCAAGACCCTTTTGCTCGCCGCCGCTGTGGCTGCGGCGCTTCCGATGGCTGTGCAGGCCAACACCTTCCGCTGGTCCCGCTCGGTGGACATTTCCACCTGGGACATCCATACCCAGAACGTGGGCGTGAACAACACCATGCACGGCGCGGTGTACGACACGCTGGTGGAATACAACAGCAAGACCTTCAAGCCCGAGCCGTCGCTCGCCACCGAGTGGAAGCTGGTCAAGCCCACGCAGCTGCGCCTGACATTGCGCAAGGGCGTGAAGTTCAGCGACGGCAGCGAGTTCACGGCCGACGACGCCAAGTTCTCGCTGGAGCGGGCCAAGGCCAAGACCTCCAACTTCGCCGTCTACACCCAGGGCATTGACCGCGTGGAAAAGGTCGATGCCTACACCATCGACATCCACTCCGACCTGCCCAACCCGGTGCTGGTGAACCAGCTGACCGAGCTGCGCATCATGAGCCGCGCCTGGGCCGAAAAGAACAAGTCGGTCGAGCCCAAGGACATCAAGACCAAGGACGAAACGTACGCCCACCGCAATGCGCTGGGCACCGGCCCGTACCAGCTCAAGCAGTGGGCACCCGACCAGCGCGTGGTGCTGGAGCCCAACCCGCACTGGTGGGGCAAGGGCAAGTACCCCACCAACCTGACCGAGATCGTCTACACCCCCATCAAGGCCGACGCCACGCGCACGGCGGCGCTGCTGTCGGGTGAGATTGACTTTGTGATCGACCCCAGCCTGCAAGACCTGGCGCGCATCAAGCAGACGCCCACCCTGCAGGTGCTCGAAGGGCCGGAGTACCGCACCATCTTCCTGGGTCTGGACCAGTTCCGCGACGAGCTGCCGGGCTCGGATGTGAAGGGCAAGAACCCGCTCAAGGACCTGCGCGTGCGCAAGGCGCTGTACCAGGCCATCGACATCCAGTCCATCCAGCGCGTGGTGCTGCGCGGCCTGGCCCAGCCCACGGGCACGCTGATTGCCAACCAGGTCAACGGCTGGACCAAGAAGGCCGATGTGCGCTACCCCTTCGACCCCAAGGCCGCGCAAAAGCTGCTGGCCGATGCGGGCTACCCCAACGGGTTTGAGGTGGACTTTGCCTGCAGCGCGGGCCGCTACATCAACGACGAGCAGCTGTGCCAGGCCATCACGTCACACTGGGCCAAGGTGGGCATCAAAGCCAAGCTGCGCTCGTTGCCGTTTGCCACCTACTTCCCGATGATCCAGCGCAACGAAGCCAGCATCTACCTGCTGGGATGGGGCGTGCCCACGTTTGACGCGTTCTACAGCCTGCAGTCGCTGGTGCGCTCGCCCGGCGCGGGTGGGGATGGCAACTTCAACCTGGGCCGCTTTTCGGACCCGCAGATGGATGCGCTGATCGAGCGTGTGAAGAAGGAAACGGATGCCACCACGCGCAACGGCCTGATCGAGCAGGCGCTGATCAAGGAGCATGAGCTGGTGTCGCACATCCCGCTGTACAACCAGGTGATTCCGTGGGCGGGGACGAAGAAGGTGGGGATCATCCACCGGGCGGACAACCGGATTGACTGGCGGTATTTGAAGGTGAATTGAGAGTGACAACCCCCTGAGGCGCTTCGCGCCTTCCCCCTTCTCTCGAATTGCTGAGCAATTCGGGAAGGGGGACGCCGCCAGCGCGGCGGGGCGGTCCTTGCGCGGCGGCCCTGGCCTGGGCCGCGCCAGTTTCAAAAGCCGCGCACTCTAGCGGCGGTGATGTTTGGTTCCTGGGAAATTCAGGCCAGCGCGCGCTGCACTGCCGGGCGCTCCAGCATGCGCTGGGTGTGTGCAAACACCTTGGGGAACGAGGCGATGTCCACGCCGTCGCTTTTCAGCCAGGTGCCAATGGTGAATAGGTATCCGTCTGCCACGGTGTACTGCTCGCCCATCACCCACGGGCCCTGGTCCGGGCCAGGCAGGTAGTGGCTTTCGATGAGGTTGAAGCACTCGGTCATGTTCTGCGGCACCTTGCGCTGGATGGCGGCAATGGCGTCCGGCTCGTCGGCCCAGCGGCTGGCGCGGGGGCGGTGGGCGTGGGCAATGTGCACGGTGGAGGCGAGGTAGCTGTGGAACTCCTGCATGCGTGCAAAGCCGTGGGCATCGGCGGGCGCCAGGCGCGCCTCGGGAAAGCTCTGCACCACGTAGGCCAGCAGCGCGGGGGTTTCGGTCAGCGTGCCGTGGGGCGTGGCCAGCGCGGGCACGCGACCCTTGGGGTTCACGGCCAGGTACTCGGGCGTGCGCTGCTGGGCAGCGGCAAAGTCCACACGCACCAGTTCATAGGGGGCGCTGGCTTCTTCCAACGCGATGCGAACGGCCTGCGCACAGGTGCCGGGGGTGTAGTAAAGGGTGAGGGTGGTCATAGGTGATTTGCTATAAATTGAGTAGCTATTGGCGCTTTATAGATAAGCGCTAGAGGCCAATTTTGTTTAAAAATCTCGTCAGTACAGGTTGCGCGTGCGTGCCATCAGCCGCGTGAGGCCCAGCAGCGCGTCGGTGTGGGGCGTGGGCGTGCCGGTGATCTGCCCCAGCTCGCGCACCGCGCCCACCAGGGCGTCGATCTCCATGGGCTTGTTCGCTTCCACATCCTGCAGCATCGAGGTCTTGAACGCGCCCAGCTTGCGCGTGACGGCGTGGCGGTCCTCGGGCTGCTGGTCAATCGGCAGGCCCAGTTGGTCGCCGATGGCCTTGGCTTCCAGCATCACGGCGCTCACAAAGCCGCGCACCAGGTCGTCATCGAGGATACGGTCGGTGGTGGCGCCGGTGAGCGCGCTGATGGGGTTCATCGTGAGGTTGCCCCACAGCTTGAACCAGATGTCCTTCTGGATGCAGCTGCTCACCTCCACATCGATGCCACCGTGCTGCAGCGTGTCGGCCAGCGCTTGCAGGCGCGCGCTCTGGCTGCCGTCCGGCTCGCCCACGATGAGGCGGTTGCCAAAGTGTTGTTTGACGAAGCCCGGAGCCTCCAGCGAGCAGCTGGTGTGCACCACGCTGCCCACCACATGGCGCGCAGGGATGGCCTGGGCAATCACGCCGCCCGCGTCCACGGATTCGAGGGCATGGCCCTGCGCCGCGCCGCCAAAGCCGTCGAGGAACCACCACGGCACGCCGTTCATGGCGGTGAGCACGATGGTGTCCGGCCCAATCAGCGGCGCCATGGCGCGTGCCACGTCGGGCAGGCCCGGGGCCTTGACGGCGACCACGACGAGGTCCTGCACGCCGAGTGCGGCCGGGTCGCTGTGGGCTGTGACGGCGACTTGCGCCAGCGAGCCGTCCGCGCGCCGCATGCGCAGCCCCTCGGCCTGCAGGGCGCGCAGCGTGTCGCCGCGCGCCACCATGCTGACCGGGTGGCCCGCTTGCGCCAGGGCCACGCCCAGCCAACCTCCGATGGCGCCTGCGCCGTAAATACAAACTTTCATGGTGGTCGTGCCTTTGTCTTCCGGTGAGTGTCGTGGTGAATCGGTGTGTGGTGTCTTGTGGGCTTCAGTAGCCCGCAGGGCGCGCTGGTGTGCCCCCAGCGTCGGCGCGAAAGCGCGCCAGCAGATTCTGCGCAGCGCTGGCCAGCAGCATGGTGTCCACGCCCACAGCCACAAACAGCGCACCGGCCGCCAGCCACTGGCGCGCCTGTGATTCGGTGGTGGCCAGGATGCCGGGTGCCTTGCCCGCGCGGAGGATGCGCGCAATGCCGTCGTGGATGGCGGCCTGCACATCCGGGTGCCCGGGGTTACCGGGGTGGCCCATCGATGCCGACAGGTCGGCCGGGCCGATGAACACGCCGTCCACGCCGGGCGTGGCGGCAATGACATCGAGGTTGGCCATGGCCTCCACCGTCTCGGCCTGCACCAGCAGGCAGATCTGCTGGTTGGCCTCGTGCACGTACTGGGGGTAGGCCTGCCAGCGCGATGAGCGTGCCAGCGCGCTGCCCATGCCGCGCACACCCTCGGGCGCATAGCGGGTGGCGCGCACCAGTTGCTGGGCCTGCTCGGGCGTGTCGACCATGGGCACGAGCAGGGTCTGTGCGCCGATGTCCAGGTACTGCTTGATCAATGCCGTGTCGCCCACCGGCACCCGAGCGATGGGGTGGGGCGTCTGCACGCCGGGGGGCAGCGCGCTGCTGGCGCTGGCGATGGCCTGCAGCTGGTGCAGGATGGAGCGCAGGTCGTTGGGCGCGTGTTCGCCATCGACCAACAGCCAGTCATAGCCGGTGCCCGCTAGGATTTCGGCGCTGTAGGCGTTGGCCAGCCCGAGCCAGAGGCCGATTTGCGCCTGGCCCTGGGCCATGGCTTGTTTGAAACGATTGGTGGGTGTCTGCAATTTCAACTCCGTGCGGTGCCAAGCCCGCCATCGTACGGGTAGTGACGGGGACGTGCGGGTATGGCCGCTATAGTCGGCTGCCCCCTTGGGGCTCCCACCCGTTACCTGCCATGGCCAAAGAAAAAACCACCTTCACCTGCACCGAATGCGGCGGCACCAGCCCGCGCTGGCTGGGCAAATGCCCTTCCTGCGGCGCATGGAACACGCTGATCGAGCAGGTGGCCGAGGCCGGGCCGGGCAAGAACCGCCTGAGCACTCCGCAAGGCTACGCGGGCCTGGCCAATGCGCAGCCCGTCCTGCCGCTGGCCGCCATCGAGGCCCAGGACGTGGCCCGCACCCCCAGCGGCATCGACGAGCTGGACCGTGTGCTGGGCGGCGGCATTGTGGAAGGGGGCGTGGTGCTCATCGGGGGCGATCCGGGCATTGGCAAATCGACCCTGCTGCTGCAAGCCATGGACGCGCTGCAGCGCGCGGGCCTGCCCACGCTGTATGTGACGGGTGAGGAGAGTGGTGCCCAGGTGGCGCTGCGTTCGCGGCGCCTGGGCATCGACGGCAGCCAGGTACAGCTGCTGGCCGAAATCCAGCTCGAAAAAATTCTGGCGACCGTCGAGGCCACGCAGCCTGCCGTGGTGGTCATCGACTCCATCCAGACCACCTATTCCGATCAGCTCACCAGCGCGCCGGGCTCGGTCGCCCAGGTGCGCGAATGCGCGGCGCACCTCACGCGCATGGCCAAGGGCACGGGCATTGCAGTGATCCTGGTGGGCCATGTGACCAAAGAGGGCGCCCTGGCCGGCCCGCGCGTGCTGGAGCACATGGTGGACACGGTGCTGTACTTCGAAGGCGACACGCACAGCCAGTTTCGTCTGGTGCGCGCCATCAAGAACCGCTTTGGCGCGGTCAACGAAATCGGCGTGTTTGCGATGACCGAAAAGGGCCTCAAGGGCGTGAGCAACCCCAGCGCCATCTTTTTGAGCCAGCATTCCGAGCCCGTGCCCGGCAGCTGCGTGATGGTGACGCTGGAGGGCACGCGCCCGCTGCTGGTGGAGATCCAGGCCCTGGTGGACAGCGGTGGCCCCAGCCCGCGGCGTCTGTCCGTGGGTCTGGACAAGGACCGCCTGGCCATGCTGCTGGCCGTGCTGCACCGCCACGCGGGGGTGGCGTGCATGGACCAGGACGTGTTTGTGAATGCGGTGGGCGGCGTGCGCATCAGCGAGCCCGCAGCCGACCTGGCGGTGATGCTGTCCATCACCTCCAGCCTGCGCGGCAAGGCACTACCGCGCGGCTTTCTGGCGTTTGGCGAGGTGGGGCTGGCCGGTGAGGTGCGGCCTGCGCCCCGGGGGCAGGAACGCCTGAAGGAAGCCGCCAAGCTCGGTTTCAGTGTGGCCGTGGTGCCCAAGGCCAATGCGCCCAAGAAACCCATCGAAGGCCTCACGATCCATGCTGTGGAGCGCGTGGAAGAAGCGATGAACGTGGTACGCGGGCTGTAAGCAATGCCCACAGCGCCGCGCCTGTGATGCCGTAAGACAATCTCGACCTATGAATTTGCGCAATATCCTGGTGCCCCTGGGGGCTGTCGGCCTGGTTGGGTTTGGTTTTTACGCCTACGGCTGGGCCGGTGTGGCGGCCGTGGTGGGCGGGCTGGTCATGTGGGCACTGCTGCATTTCACGCGGCTGGTGAATGTGATGAAGAAGGCAGCCAAGCGGCCCGTCGGCTATGTGGGCAGTGCTGTCATGCTCAATGCCCGGCTGGCTGAGGGCGTGAACCTGATGCATGTGGTGGCCATGACGCAGGCGCTGGGGGAACTGCTGTCGCCCGAGGGCGCTGACCCCGAGGTGTACCGCTGGACAGACGGCACCCAGTCGCATGTGACCTGCGAGTTTCGCCGTGGCAAATTGGCGAAATGGACGCTGGTGCGGCCGGAGGGCGAAGCGGCCGCCACTCCCCCCCAAGGCTGACCGCGGCACAGGCCCTTGCCCTTGGCGGGGCACCATTTGCTGCACTGCACCCTGGTGCACCGGTTCCTTGCCCGCTGCGGCCCCGTAAAATCCCTGTTTTGCGACCCACAGCAACCAAAGGATTCCCATGAGCCCCGTAGTACCCTCGATGGCCGACCGTGACGGCAAGATCTGGATGGACGGCCAGATGGTCGATTGGCGCGACGCCAAGATCCACGTGCTGACCCACACCCTGCACTACGGCTGCGGCGCCTTCGAAGGCGTGCGCGCGTACAACACGGCCAACGGCACAGCGATCTTCCGCCTGGAAGAGCACACCGACCGCCTCTTCAACAGTGCCAAGATTCTGCGCATGAAGATCCCGTTCACCAAGGAAGAAGTGAACGAAGCCCAGAAGGCTGTGGTGCGTGAAAACAAGCTCGAATCCTGCTATCTGCGTCCATTGACCTGGATCGGCTCGCAAAAGCTGGGTGTTTCGCCCAAGGGCAACCAGATCCACCTCATGGTGGCCGCCTGGGCCTGGGGCGCCTATCTGGGCGAGGAAGGCCTCAAGCGCGGCATCCGCGTCAAGACCAGCAGCTACACCCGCCACCACGTCAACATCACCATGACGCAGGCCAAGGCGGTGAGCAACTACACCAATTCCATCCTCGCCAACATGGAAGCGCTGGACGACGGCTACGACGAAGCACTGCTGCTCGACAGCTCGGGTTTTGTGTCCGAAGGTGCGGGTGAAAACATCTTTGTCATCAAGAACGGCGTGATCTACACGCCCGACCTGTCGGCCGGTGCCCTCAACGGCATCACCCGCAACACCGTGTTCCACATCGCCAAGGACCTGGGCCTGGAGATCGTGCAAAAGCGCATCACGCGCGACGAGGTGTACATCGCCGACGAAGCGTTCTTCACCGGCACGGCGGCTGAAGTGACCCCCATCCGCGAACTCGACCGGATCGAGCTGGGCAGCGGATCACGCGGCCCGATCACCGAAAAAATCCAGAGCGCCTTCTTTGACATCGTCAACGGCCGCAACTCCAACTACGCCCACTGGCTCGCGAAAGTCTGAACACCATGTCCCAAGCCGCCATCGAACTCCTGGCCAAGGACCTCAATGCCCAGGGTGGGGTTTTCTGCCCCAGCCCCAAGGCCGATATGAAAATCTGGAACAGCCACCCCAAGGTGTACCTGGACGTGGCCCGCACCGGCGAGGCCAAGTGCCCGTACTGTGGCACGGTGTACCGCCTGAAGGCGGGCGAGCACGTACACGCTGGCCACTGATTGATGCCCGTGGGAACCGGCGGCGCATCGGCGCCGCCCACGTTGACCGTGGCGGTGCTGACCCACAACGAGGCGCACCGCATTGAGGCCTGCCTGAAAAGCGCCGCGTTCGCCGACCAGCTGCTGGTGGTGGACAGCGGCAGCACGGACAACACCGTGGCCATCGCCCAAAGCCTGGGCGCCGAAGTCCACAGCTATCCCGACTGGCAGGGCTTTGCCGTGCAGCGCAACCGGCTGCTGGCGCATTCGCGCGGCGACTATGTGTTTTTCCTCGACGCTGACGAGGTGATGACACCCGCGTTTGCGCAGGAACTGCAGGCCATCGTCCGTTCGGGCGAGCAGGCCGTGTGGACCATCCGCTGGCGCATGGTGGCCTATGGGCACGAGCTCAAGTATTTCCGGTCGCAGTCGCAGATCGAGCGCCTGTTTGTGCGTGCGCTGGTGAAGGAATACACCGGGGTGGTGCACGAGCAGGCCCAGCTCCATGCCCTGCCCGGTGGCGCAGCGGTGCCGCGTCGCCTCATCAAGGCGCGGCTGCTGCACTACTCCCGCACCACGGTGCGCGGCAGCCTGGAGAAGCTTACCCAGTACGTGATGCTCGGTGCCGCCAAGCGGGCGGAGGCGGGCAAACGCGGCGGGGTCTTGCGGGGCCTGGCGTCGGGCGGGTCGATGTTCGTGCGTCTGTATGTGTTCCGGCTGGGCTTTTTGTGTGGCGGCGCGGGCTTTCTGTACTGCCTGTTTGTGGCGCTGGAGGGCTTTTTCCGGTACGCCGCCCTGCATTACGACCGCGACAGCCTGACGGGGCGGGTGATTCGCTGATGACGTCTCCGCAGGATACCCACCGCTGGTTTTCCCGTTGCGCCAGCATTGGCGCGTTCATGGTCCCGGGGCTGGCGCTGTGGCTGCCCTCGGGCTATTCCTACGGCGCCGTGCTGCTGCTGCTGGCCACGCTGGCCAGCGCGCCCCTGTGGTGGCGCCGCCCTGCGCCGCGTGCCGCCTGGTGGCTGACGGCGGCTTTTTCGTGCATGGCTGCGCTGTGGATGCTGGATGTGGGCGCCACCTGGGGCTGGGGCAGCATGGATCGGCCGGTCAAATACCTCCTGGCCTTGCCTTGCATCTTTTTCCTGATGACGTTCGAGCCCCGTGCCGCCTGGCTGTGGATGGGGGTGGCGGTCGGTGCGGTGGGCAGCGGGCTGGTGGCGCTGTACCAGACCTTCGTGATGGAGCTGCCGCGTGCCAATGGATTTACCAACGCCATCCAGTACGGCAATCTGAGCATGCTGCTGGCCGTGATGAGCGGCCTGCTGCTCGTTGTGCAATGGAAGCGCTGGTGCCTGTGGCAGCGGTTGCTGCTGGCCAGCGCCATCGGGCTGGGTGCCGCCGGCTCGGTGCTCTCCCAGTCGCGAGGCGGCTGGCTGGCGCTGGTGCTGTTGCTGCCCGTGTGTGCCTGGCTGCTGGTGCGCACCACCGGGCAGCGGCGCGTGTACTGGGGCCTGTGTGCGCTGGCGCTGGCGGCGGCTGCGCTGTCGCAGGTGCCTGCGGTGGAGCAGCGGGTGGACGAGGCGCGCCAGGAAGTGCAGGTCTACAAGGACCACGGTGACGGCCGCAGCTCGGTTGGCCAGCGGCTGGCGCATTGGCGCCTGGCGTGGCAGATGGGCTGGGACCGGCCCTTCACCGGCTGGGGCCGGGCCGGGTACACCGACGAGAAGGCCCGGCGCGTGGCCGCCGGGCTGGCGCATCCCGTGGTGCTCGAATTTGGGCACGCGCACAACGAAATCCTGGACCTGTTTGCCAAACGCGGGCTGCCTGGCGTGCTGTTGCTCATGGCGTTCTACGGCATTCCGCTCGCGATGTTCTGGCCCACGGCGCGGCGCATTCGCGACGGTGCCGGCAAGATGGACAAGGAGTCGCTCTCGCTGTGCCTGGTGGGTGTGATGGTGCCCCTGTCGTACATCGGTTTTGGGCTCACGCAAGTGTTTCTGGCTCACAACAGCGGCAACATGTTCTACCTCTTCATGTGCCCCCTGGTGCTGGCGGCCCTGCACGAGCGGCGCACGCGCATGGGCTGCCCAAGACCGCTTTAGATGAAGCTCCCCCTGAGTCGCTTCGCGCCTTCCCCCTCTCTCGCTGCGCGGGAGGGTGGCGCCACCCGTGGCCTGGCAAAGCCAGTTCCACGGTGGCACTGGCTTGGGCCGCGCCAGTTTCATGGTCTGCGGGTGTCGCGTAGCGCCATGGAAAACTGAGACGAAAGATTTCCCTATGCACATCCTGCTCATCAACAACTCCCCCATCCCCGTCTACGGCTACGGCGGCACTGAGCGCGTGATCTGGGATCTGGGCAAGACGCTGGTGCAGCTTGGCCACCGCGTGAGCTACCTGGTGCCCGACGGCTCCAGCTGCGACTTCGGCCATGTGCTGCCCATCCGCCCCGACGCACCGTGGGAGGGGCAGATCCCGGCCGATGTGGACATTGCGCATTTCCAGTTCAACCCCCGCACCGAGCTGAGCCGGCCCTATCTGGTCACCGAGCACGGCAACGCGCGCAAGCCCAAGCCGCTGCCGCTGAACACCGTGTTCCTCTCGCGTGACCACGCCGCGCGTTACGGTTCCACCGAGTTTGTCTACAACGGACTCGATTGGAGCGGCTATGGCCCTGTGGACTTTGACCGCCCACGGCCCCACTACCACTTTCTGGGCAAGGCGGCCTGGGGCGTGAAGAACGTGCGCGGCGCGATCAAGGTGGCCAAGATGGCCGGCGTGGAACTGGACGTGCTGGGCGGAGACCGCATCAACTTCAAGCGCGGCTTTCGCTGGACGTTGTCGCGCAAGATCCACTTTCACGGCATGGTGGGCGGCGCGCAGAAGACCAGCCTGCTCAATGCCTCGCGCGGGCTGATCTTTCCGGTGCGCTGGCACGAGCCCTTTGGCCTGGCCGTGATCGAAAGCCTGTACTTCGGCTGCCCGGTGTTTTCCACGCCCTACGGCGCATTGCCCGAGCTGGTGCCGGTGCACTGCGGTGTGCTGTCGGCCGAAGCCTCCGTGCTGGCCGAGGCGGTGCGCAACAACCGCTTTGACGCCCGCGCCTGTCACCAGCATGTGGTCGATCACTTCGGCGCCGAGCGCATGGCCCGCAACTACCTGCGCATGTACGAGCGCGTGCTGGCGGGCGAAAAAATCAACGCCCAGCCGCCCGTCATCCAGGGGCCTGCGCGCGAACTGCCCTGGAGGCAGTGAGGCCCCCTGAGTCGCCTGCGGCGCCTCGGTGGCGCGCGCCGAAGGCGCGGCCTCTTCGGCCTGTCCAAGCCTGCGCAGGCAGGCTTGGAACCGCAGGCCTCAGCCCCTCAGGGGGACGCCACCCGGTGGACCGGCGAAGCCGGATCCACGGGTGCGCTGGCTTGGGGCTGCGCGCGACCAGCGGGCGGCATTTTCGAAGTGAATTTGGCTGATGAGCAACCTGCCTCAGATCTGCCCTGTCCGTTCGGGCTGAGCCTGTCGAAGCCAGGGCGCTTTTTTTGAGAAGCCCTTCGACGGGCTCAGGGCGAACGGTCTCTCTGAGTAGGTGAAAAATCAGATGAAATTGGCATCTAGCGCTTTATCCATAAGCGTTAGCAGCTATCAAATCAGAAGTATCTTCGCTGCAGTCGATGGTCACTGCTGCGGTGCACTTGCAGCGCGACACTCCTGCTCCAGCATTGCCACCAGGGCACCGGCAGGCATGGGGCGCACGGCCGCCACGCCCTGACCGGCCCACAACGACAAATGATCGGCCCGGCCTGCCTGGGCCGAAGCACGGCGCAGCCCGCCGGTCAGCGCGTTCTGCACAGGGTACGGCGGCACGGTGGCTTCGTCCGTGCGCAGCTGCTCCATCATGGTGTTGACAATGCCGCGCGCAGGCCGGCCCGAGAAGATGCGCGTGGGGCGCGTGTCCGTCGCTGCAGCCTGCGTCAACGCCTCGCGGTAGGCAGCACCGATTCCCGATTCTGGGCACGTCAGAAAGGCGGTCCCCATCTGCACGCCTTGGGCGCCCAGCGCCAGCGCCCCGGCAATGCCGCGCCCGTCCATGATGCCGCCCGCAGCGATCACGGGGATGGACAGCGCGTCCACACACTGCGTCACCAGCGTCAGCGTGCCCACCATGCTGGCCTCGAAGTCGGCCAGCGAGGGTGCCGTTCCGGTAGCCGCTGCGGGCTGCGTGGGTGTCAGGAACGTGCCCCGGTGCCCCCCGGCTTCCATGCCCGACGCGCAGACTGCATCGGCGCCCACGGCAGCCCAGGCCTGCGCTTCGGCGACCGTGGTGGCCGTGCCGATCACATAGCTGCCCGCCGCCTGCAGCCGCGCCACCTGCGCCGCCGTGAGGATGCCAAACGTGAAGCTGGCCACCGCTGGGCGCGCAGCGACCAGGGCCTCGAACTGGGCTGCAAAGTCTTCGCACCACTGCGTGGGCCGTTCGGGCACCAGGCCAAACTCGGCATAGAACGGCGCCAGGCGCTGCATGGCGCTGGTCACCGTGGCCTCGTCGGGGGTGGGCGTGGCCTGCACAAACAGGTTCATGCCAAAGGGCTTGGCGGTGCGCTCACGCACCTCGGCTGCGGCAGTGGCCATGGCAGCGGGTGAGCGCATGCCGCAGCCCAGCATGCCCAGCCCCCCGGCCTCTGACACGGCAGCCGCCAGCGCGGGCGTGTCGGAACCGGTCATGGGCCCCTGGATGATGGGGAGCGCAAGGCCCAGGCGGGTGGTGAGAGATGAGGGCATGGACGACTCCTTATCGTGAAATGGGCTCAGACAGCGAAGAGGCGGTGCTGGCCCGCAGCGCTGCATGCAGCGCGTCCAGCGCGGGCGACTGGTAGCCGCGGCGGCGCACCAGCACCGTGTCGCAGTCCGCCAGCGGCACCAGGCGCAGGGCCGGGGGCTCGCGCATCAGGTCGATGACCGCCCGGGGCACCACCCCCGCGCAGCGCCCGGCGGCCACACAGGCCAGGATGGCGTGGTACGACGCCAGCTCCAGCACCTTGGGGGCCGCGCCGCAGTGTTGCTGCTGCATGAACGACTCGCCCATGCGGCGGTAGGTGCAGCCGGTGCTGAACGCGGCCAGCGTGTCCAGTTGCAGGTCTTGCGGTGTCTGCACGGGCGGATGGTCTGCAGGCAGGGCCAGCAGCAGGGTTTCGGTGAACACGGCGGTGTGCTCCACAGGCGCATCCGCGTCCACGCCCGGCGGTGGCCAGGCGACCAGGGCGCAGTCGATGGTGTGCGACAGCACTTGCTCCACCAATTGGCGCGAGGGCGCGGTGGACAGCTCCAGCACCAGCCCTGGCCACTGTGCGTGCAGCTGCGCCAGTGGCTGCGGCAGGCGCGCGGCGGCGGTGCTTTCCATGGCGCCCAGGCGCAGGCGCCCACCGGGTTGCCCGGGGTGCACCGACTGGCGGGCCTCCTCGGCCAGTGCCAGCAGCCGGTCGGCATAGCCGCGCAGCGACTCGCCCGCTGGGGTGAGCACCATGCGCTTGCCTTCGCGCTGGAACAGCGTGGCGCCCAGTTGCTCTTCCAGCTGTTGCACCCGCGTGGTGACGTTCGACTGCACGCGGCCCAGCCGCTCGGCGGCGCGGGTTACGCTGCCTTCCAGGGCAACAGCCCGGAAGATTTCCAGTGCGGCTAGGTCCATGAATATTCTCTTTGTGAGATGATCTGGAAAAAATAAATCTCAAAACAGAATCATAGACCGGAAATTGCCGCCATGGAACCGCTGACATCCCCTAAGGCCTCCAGTGCGCCCACTACCGCACCCTCAGACCAGCCTCTTGCCGTGGCACTGGCAGGCATGGCGGCGCTGGCGGCGGCCATGGGCATCGGCCGCTTCGCCTTTACGCCGCTGCTGCCCATGATGCTGCACGATGGCGTGGTGGACATCGCCACCGGCAGCTGGCTGGCCACGGCCAACTATGCGGGTTACCTGGTGGGTGCGCTGCTGTACATGGCCCTGCCCTGGCTGGGCCGGCGCCTGGGGGCGGGAGCAGCGCCGGGCAATGCCACCCTGGTGCGCGGCGGGCTGGTGGCCACGGTGCTGCTCACCGGGCTGCTCGCCCTGCCGTGGCCCGCTTCGTGGCCGCTGCTGCGCCTGCTGGCGGGCGTGGCCAGCGCGCTGGTGTTTTTGGGCACGGCCAACTGGTGCATGGGGCGGCTGGCGCACCTGGGGCGCACTGCCTGGGGTGGTTTCATCTTCTGCGGGCCGGGGCTGGGCATCGTCGTCACCGGTTTGCTGACCAGCGCCATGGTGGCGGCGGGTTGGAGCGCTGCTGCGGGCTGGGCCGCCTTCGCTGTATTGGCTGCGGTGTTGTGCGTGGGTGCGTGGCGCGTCTTCCACGACGGCAATGCGCCGTCCTCCGGGGCATCCGGCGCGGCGGCCAACGCGTCGTCCATGCCCGCGCCGCGCCCGGTCGCAGAGCGGTCCCTGCTGGCCCTTGCCTACGGCCTGGCGGGCCTGGGCTACATCGTTACCGCCACGTTCCTTCCGGTGATCGCGCGCGCTGCATTGCCTGCGGGCTCGGTGTGGCCCGACCTGTTCTGGCCCATCTTTGGCGCGGGCGTGGCGCTGGGTGCGCTGCTCTCCACGCGCATCGCACCCACGCGCGACCGCCGGGTGCTGCTGGGCTGGGCCTATGTGTTGCAGGCGGCGGCCATCGGGCTGGGCTTGCTCTGGCCGGGGCCAGCGGGCTTTGCGCTGGGTAGCCTGCTGCTGGGCCTGCCGTTCACGGCCATCACGTTCTTCGCGCTGCAAGAGGCGCGCCGCCAGTGGCCCCAGGCGGGCGCGGGTTTCACGGGCTTGATGACCGCGCTGTATGGCATCGGCCAGATCATCGGGCCACCCATGGCCGCCGCGCTGCTCGCGCGCGCAGGCTCGCAGGCGCAGGGGTTTGACTGGGCGCTGGGCGTGGCGGGGGCTGTGCTGGTGATGGGGGCGGTGATTTACGGGCTTATGGCGTGGCACTGGCGGGCTGTGCATCAAATAAGGTAGCTGCTGGCGCTTGCTGTATAAGGCTTAGCTGCCCATTTGACCCAAAAATTCCATGAAGCGCCTCGACCTGACCCTGGCCGCGCAGCCTTTGGCGCAAACCCTTCTCGCGCTGGCCGGTAACAGCGTTGCGCGGCGGGCGCTTGCTGTTGAACTGCTCGTTTCGCAGGTCCGCTGGAATGCGTTGGTGAACCTGCTCCAGGCGTGCCTGCAAGACATGGGTGCTGACGCCGTCCGCGCGCTGTTGATCCCGCAAGGGGGTACACCTCTTCTGTACCGCGCCAGCCGTTGTCCTGCAGCCACCGTAGACACGCTGGACGCCTTGCAGAGGCTGGGCGGCCTGCTTCACGACGACGCCGAAGCCGCTGCGCTGGCTCGCCAGCCCGCCGAATGGGAGCGCGATACCTTTCCCACCACCAAGCCCACACTGCAGCACTGGCTGAACACCGGCTTGAGTTGGGCCGTGGGTAGCGGCGATCTGGCGCGCGTGGCTTGGTGGGTGCGCTGGGGGGCTGACCTGCATTACCAGGATGCCGCTGGTTGCAATGCCATCCAGGCCGCCAGCACCACTGCGATGCTGGACTGGTTGCTTGCGCAAGGCGTGCCCACCGATGGCAAGCGCCGCTGGGATGGACACGTCAGCAACACGTTGGCGCGCAATGGAAACTACGCGGCTTTGCGGTGCCTGGCGCACCACGGCGCGGACTTGAGCGATCTCGGCTGGACGCCTTTGCACCGCCTGGTTGCGCTGGGCTCTGCGCCCGACCTGGCGCAAGCCCTGAACGGGCCGGAGCAAGCGGCTTGGCGTGCGCAACTGGGCGCTGGAGATGGCTGGGGGCGCACCCCCGCCATGCATGCCGCGCAGCAAGGCGTTGTCGAAAAACTGGTGCTGCTGCGCGATGCGGGAGCCGATCTGCAGGTGCCATGGCGCGACTACCCGCTGATGCACTGGATTCTGGAGTCGGGTGAGCCCGAGGCCTTGCGATGGTGGCTCGCGCAGCCGGGGGTGGAGCTGGAGGCGCCGATGGGCAGCCTCAGTGACACGCCGTTGCTGGCTGCGGTGGAACAAGACGCCCTGCCGATGGCCACCTTGCTTCTGGAGTCGGGGGCGGACCCTCACCGCTACAACAACAATCGTGGCTGCCCCATGAACAGCGCCCGCAGTCGCGCCATGCTGGAGCTTCTGGTCGCGCACGGCGGCCAGGTGGAGCACTTGGGCCGCGATGGCACGCGCCTCTGGCTGGGCCAGCCGCTGTGGGACGAGCGCGAGCCAGGCTGGCTCGTCACTTGTACGCCCGACGAGTTCAGGCACCACCACACACCCCGCCCAGGGCGGCACAACGGCGAGGACGTCACCACCGCCTTCCTCGTCGCCATGATCGAGTCGGGTGAAAGCGCTTATGGCGCGGGCGAGGCGTTCGGGCTGAACCGCAGCTTCAGCGATACACCCTGGCAGCACATCTGGAACGCCGACCGCTTCGGACAAAGCCTGACTGGCCTGCCCGATGGACGCTGGGTGCAGATCGGCGGCGAGCATGAGGACGGCTACGACCCCGACTTCTTCATCTACGCCGACGTGATCGTCCACACCCCGCCCAGCGAGCCGGGCGGCGCCTGGGACCGGCGCGTGTTCGCCTACCCGGAGGATGTTTTCCCGCCAACCGACTCCCACACCGCCACCCTGGTGGACGGGCGCATCATCGTCATCGGCTGCCTGGGCTACCCCGCGCATCGACGCCCTGGCGAGACGCCTGTCTACGCCTTGGATACGAACACCTTCCAATTTCAGAGGCTGGAGTGCATGGGCACAGCGCCCGGCTGGCTGCACAAGCACCAGGCACAGTTGGTAGCGCCGGGCGTGGTGGAGGTGTGGGGTGGTGAACGCTGCACCGGCGCCAACCAATGGCAGGCCGTGCCGGGGCGTTGGCGGCTCGACCTGGCGCGACTTCAGTGGCAGGCAGCTGAAGGGTAGAACAAATATTTGGTCAAATCGGCCTCTAGCGCTTGTCTGATAAGCACTAATAGCTCCTAACTCAATAGCGGAAGCCGCAGCACAAAACAGGCACCACTCGCACCATCGGGCCGGTCCTCGCAATGCACCGTGCCGTTGTGGCGGCCTGCAATCGACCGCACCAGCGCCAGCCCCAGGCCCACGCCGCCTGCGCGTTCGCTGGCGCCGGGCAGGCGGTAGAAGGGCTCGAAGATGCGTTCGCGGTGGGTTACCGGCACGCCCGGACCCCGGTCGCACACGCGCACCTCGGCGTGACCCTGGCGGCGTTCGACCACCAGGGTGATCTCGCCGGTGCTGTAGCGCCGGGCGTTTTCCAACAGGTTGCGGATGGCGCGGCGCAGAAGCTTGGGGATGCCGCGCACGTCCACGGAGTCCGAACTCACGTCCAGGTCGGCGTCCACGCGTGCACACTCTTCGGCGGCCAGACCGATCAGATCCACCAGCTCCACGGTACCCACATCGGCTTCGCGTGCATCCAGGCGACTGGCCAGCAGGATCTCGTCCACCAGCTGGTCCAGCTCGGCAATGTTGCGCAGGATTTCCTCACGGAACGCGGGCGAGGGCTGCTGCCCGCCCATCAGCTCCAGCCCCATGCGGATGCGGGTGAGCGGTGAGCGCAGTTCGTGCGAGGCGTTGGCCAGCAGCGATTTGTGCGACTTGACCAGCGTTTCCACGCGCGCAGCGGCGGCGTTGAACTGGCGTGCGAGGTCGGCCACTTCGTCCTGCCCTTGCTCGGGCACACGCACCGACAGGTCGCCCTCGCCAAACTTTTGCACGCTGCGTTGCAGGGCTTCGAGCCGCAGCGTGAGGCGCCGGATGATGGGGTACACACCCACGGCCACGGCCAGGCCCACGATGCCCAGCAGCCACAAAAAGCCGAACGGTGGCCGGGTCCAGAACGCGGCGTCGCCCTGGTTGGGGCCTGCGGGTCGGCCGCCCCGATCGCCGCGTGGCTGGCGAGGCGCCATCTGCAGCAGAAAGACCTGCCCGGTGTCCGATTGGATCTGGAATTCAATGCCTTCGCCCGGCTCGCTGGGCTGGCGCGTGGCCAGGCCCTTGAGCACCTGCGTGCCGTTGGGATCGCGCAGCACCATCTCGCGCGAGGGCGGCACGAACGGCTGGGCGTTCTGCGCCTTTTGTTCCTCGGCCATGCGCCAGGCCCAGCCCACGGTCAGCGTCAGCACCGCGATGCCGCCGACCACGGCCAGCCAGATGCGCAGGTACAGACGGCGGGAGAAGGGCGTGGAAAGGGACATGCGGGAAAAAGCCGGTGCGGGCCGTTGGGTCCGGGCGCCAGAGGTCAATCTTGTTGCTTGGCGAACACATAGCCCACGCCGCGCACCGTGAGGATGCGGCGCGGGTTCTTGGCATCGGCCTCGATGGCGGCACGGATGCGGCCCATGTGCACATCGATGCTGCGGTCAAACGCCTCCAGCTCACGGCCGCGCACGGCTTCCATGATCTGGTCGCGCGTGAGCACGCGACCCGCGCGCTCGGCCAGCGCCACGAGCAAATCGAATTGGTAGGAGGTGAGGTCGGCCAACTCGCCCGCCACCGTGACGGTGCGCGCGTCGCGGTCGATCTCCAGCGTGCCGAACCGCAGCACTTGCGTGGCCGCCGTTGCATTGCCGCCATCGGTGCGGCGGCGCAGGATGGCGCGGATGCGGGCGAGCAGCTCGCGTGGCTCGAAAGGCTTGGGCAGGTAATCGTCGGCGCCCAGCTCCAGGCCGATGATGCGGTCCATGGGGTCGCCCTTGGCGGTGAGCATGAGCACCGGCACCTGGGCCGCATGGCCTTGCAACGATCGGATGCGGCGGCACACTTCCAGGCCGTCCATGTCGGGCAGCATGAGGTCCAGGATCACGAGGTCGGGCAACGGCCCGGCGTCGGGCCCCTGCAGCTGTGCCAGGCCGCTCTTGCCATCCGCGCGGTGCGTGACCTGCAGGCCCGACTGGCCCAGGTACTCACCCACCATCTGTGCGAGGCGGGCGTCGTCTTCGATCATCAGCAATTGGGAACTCATGGTGCGAGTGTAGGTGTGAGGCGACCATGGTCGTCCGCCGATTCAGCGCCTGTATGTTGAGTCTGTAAAGCTGCTGTAAAGCGGGCTTGTCGACAGCCGCGCGATTCTTCGGGATGCGGCATAGCGTGCGGCAGCGGCGTGCTTTTGCCGCGTTCCAGAGGCGGCGGTGGTCGATCTGGGACGCAGAGGCAAGTTTTCCGGGAACGCTCAGTCAAGAAAGGCGCCGGGGCAGGCCATAAATTGCCAAGGTTTTGCATCCTCTGAGTCAGTTCAGAAGCCGTGGGTCAAGGTGGTGCTGAGCAAGGGGTGCCCCGGCAAGGCATGCGGCGTGGCCAGAGTCCCGTGGCAGACCCGGCGCACGGTTGATGTACTGGTTCAGCGGGCTGTGCAGTGGATACAACATAGAGGTCAATGATGGGTGGATTTGAAAGCGTGCAATGTGCACAGGGGCTGGGGCATTTGGGGCATGCAGTCAGGGCAATGAGCTGGATGTCGGTGTTTGCGGTGGCTGCAGGGCTGGCGCCCACAGTCCACGCGGCCGATATCTCGGTCACCGTCCCGGTCGGCGGCGGGTTCGTGGTCAAAAGCCCAGGCAATGGGCAACCTCAGGAACGCCTGCGTGTGCAGGACAGCGGCGAGGTGCGCATCCCCGCCTTGGCCGGCAGCGCAGCGGGCGGTGCGGCAGTCTGCTTTGACACATTGACGGGCCGCCTGGGGCCCTGTGCTGCGGGCGTGGGCGCGGGGGCCACAGGCCCTGCTGGCCCTGCAGGGCCGCAAGGCGCCACCGGACCCACTGGCCCGGCGGGGCCTGCGGGTTCTCAAGGGCTGCAGGGTGTGCCCGGAACTGCGGGCTCTCCAGGAACGGTAGGCTTGCAGGGCCCTACTGGACTGCCGGGACTGCAAGGCCCACAGGGCGTGGAGGGTCCGCCCGGTCCCAAAGGCGATACGGGACCCGCAGGACCACAAGGCCCGGTTGGCCCCCAAGGGCCTGCCGGCGCTGGAGTCGGCCATGTTTCCTATGCCCACACCCGCTTCGGCGGCGATAAAGCGGTGTTGGCAGACACTGATACCACTCCGGCCCCCATTCCTTGGGAGTACACAGACTTGGATCAGCGTGTCACCCTGGACGCTGGTGGCGTCACCTTTACCGTGAACGATGCAGGGCGCTACCTCATACGCTATGCACTGAAATACCGACCGCAGCCTGACGGTGCGCAGAACGCGTCGGATGGCACACCACTTGCCACCAACAATTGCCAATCCAGTGTGGCGCTGAACGGCACGGCGGCAAGCAACGCGATCAACGCGTCTAGGGATTGGAACGCCAACAACAACGGACTGATGGAGAAGCAGTTCGTCAAGACACTGGCGGCGGGGAGCACCCTGACTGTGCAGATATCGTGCCTGATCGCGAACCGCTTGGGGACCAGCATACCCGTGTACCTTTACGGAGGGGGAAGCAGCACATTCATCGTGCAGCGCATCCAATAGAGGAGGGATCGGAGGACTCGCAAGCACCGCCGCGTCGCATGCATCCACAGCCTTGGGTGGTCTGCGGCGCACGCTCTTTCAGCGCGACCTCTGTCCAGATGGCAACCTCAACGCTCGCTGGTGTCCTCTGAGGCCGGGAGGATCGTGTCTGTCCTCACCCGCGATGCCAGCCACACCAGCACCAGCACCGGCAACCCCAGCAGTGCCGTCGATGTGAAGAACTGCGCATAGCCAAACGCATTCACGTAGTCGCCCGAGAAACCCGCCACAAACTTGGGCAGCAGCAACATCATCGAGCTGAACAGTGCGTACTGCGTGGCCGAGTAACTCACGTTCGTCAGGCTCGACAGATAGGCAATGAATGCGGCCGACGCAATGCCGCTGGCCAGGTTGTCGGCCGACACCACGGCAATCAGCGCCGTCACGTCGTGTCCGTGGCCCGCCAGCCACGCGAACAGCAGGTTGCTGGCCGCGCTCAGGATGGCGCCCAGCATCAGGATGCGCATCACGCCAAACCGCATCGATAACACGCCGCCCACAAAGGCGCCGGCCAGCGTCATGATCACGCCGTAGATCTTGGTCACGGCGGCGACCTCGTCCTTGGTGAAGCCCATGTCCACATAAAACGGGTTGGCCATGATGCCCATCACCACATCGCTGATGCGGTACACGGCGATCAGCGCCAGGATCAGCGCCGCGTGCCAGCCGTAGCGGCGCAGAAAGTCGGCGAACGGCTCCACCATGGCGCTCTGGATCCACTCCGCCGCGTTGCGCGCAGGGGGCAGTTGCACCGGCGCGGGCTCGCGTGAGAACAGCACGGTGACCACGCCCACGGCCATCGATGCGGCCATCACCATATAGGCCATCTGCCAGGCGCTGTTCTGGTAGGCCGCAGCGCCTTGCGCAATGGCCTGGCCCACAGCGGGCGCCACCTCCGACCGTGCTGCAATCCACAACACCCCCGCCCCGGCCCAGATCATGGCCAGGCGGTAACCGGTCTGGTACGAGGCCGCCAGCGCCGCCTGGTGATTGGCGTCGGCCGATTCGATGCGAAACGCATCGAGCGCGATGTCTTGCGTGGCCGAGCCAAACGCCACGGCCAGCGCACACCACACGATAGGCCCCAGCGTCTGGCGCGGGTCGGCCAGCGCCATGCCCACCAGCCCGGCCACGATCAGCGCCTGCGACAGCAGCAGCCAGCTGCGCCTGCGCCCCAGCGCGTGTGTGAGCAGCGGAATCGACAGCCGGTCCACCAGCGGCGCCCACACCCACTTGAAGCCATAGGCCAGGCCCACCCAGCTCAGGTAGCCGATGGTGCTGCGGTCAATGCCCGCCTCGCGCAGGCGAAAGCTCAGCGTGCCCAGCACCAGCAGCAGCGGCAGCCCGGCCGAGAACCCGAGGGTGAGCATGCGCAGGCTGGCGGGCTCCAGGTACACGCGCAGGGTCTGCAGCCAGGGCGTGCGGGGCGGCTTTTCAGGGGTGAGGTTGGAGGCGGATGAAGTGGAGGTGTCTGACATGGGCGCGTGGAGGTTTTGTCTATCATCGCCGACACACCCTTGTAGCCAGCCTGTCGGCCTCCATCTGCGCGGCAGGCTTTGGTGTGTTGTGTGCCAGCTCTGCTCATTATTCCTTCTGGGATCGCCTTGTATGTGTCTTTTCTGCCCCGCTCCCTCTGTCGCGCCGTCGTCCCCATGGTCGGCGCGCCGCGCCTTCCTGCTGGCGGCAGGCGCCAGCGCTGCGGCGCCGGTGCTGGCGCAGGTGGATGTGGGCTCTGCGTCCAGCCTGCGCAAGCTGGTCCCGGCCGAAACGCTGGAGAGCTCTGCGGCCCAGCAGTACCAGCAGATGCTGCAGCAGGCCAAGGCCAAACGCGCGCTGGCGCCCAGCGACCACCCGCAGCTGCAGCGCCTGCACGCCATCGCCAAGCGGCTGATTCCGCACACCACGCCGTGGAACGACCGCGCCAAACAATGGCGCTGGGAAGTCAACCTCATCGGCAGTTCGCAGATCAACGCCTTCTGCATGCCCGGCGGCAAGATTGCGTTCTACACCGGCATCCTGGACCAGCTCAAGCTCACCGACGATGAGACCGCCATGATCATGGGCCACGAAATGGCCCACGCCCTGCGTGAACACGCGCGCGAGCGCATCGCCAAGACACAGGGCACCAACCTGGCACTGCGCCTGGGCTCGCAGCTGCTGGGCCTGGGCGACCTGGGCCAGGCGGCGGCGGGGCTGGGTGGGCAGCTGCTCACGCTGCAGTTCAGCCGCTCGGACGAGACCGATGCCGACCTGGTGGGGCTGGAGCTGGCCGCCCGCGCAGGCTACCAGCCCTCGGCCGCCGTAAGCCTGTGGCAGAAGATGGGCAACGCCAGCGGCAGCAAGCAGGGCGGGCTGGCGTTTTTGTCCACACACCCTTCAGGCCCCGCGCGCATCCGTGAGCTGGAGGTGAATGTGCCCAAAGTGCAGGGCCTGTACGAGGCGGCGCGGCGCAACGGGTAGTCGTGGACGGCGGGTCGGTGGCAGAGGCGCGCCATCGAAAGGTGCCTGGGAATCCTGATGCTACTGTTTTAATAGCTATTAGCGCTTGATGAATAAGCGATAGCGGCCAATTTGACTAAGAATTTGGCTGCCGTGGAGCTATGCCACGCTCACCCGGTTGCGGCCCGCGTTCTTGCTTTGGTACAGCGCCTTGTCGGCGCGTGCAATGGCGGCTTGCAGGTCTTCGGCGCTGTGCACCTGGGCCACGCCAAACGACATGGTCAGCGCGATGGGCGCCTGGCCCACGTCCAGCGGCGTTTGCTCGATGGCGGTGCGGATGCGTTCGGCGGTGGCGCAGGCGGCGTCCAGCGGGCTGGCGGGCATCAGCGCCAAAAACTCCTCGCCGCCCCAACGCGCCAGCACGTCCCCTTCGCGCAGGTTGGCGGCCAGCACTTTGGCCATGGCCACCAGTACCTCGTCACCCACGGCGTGGCCGTATTGGTCGTTGATCCGTTTGAACAAGTCCACATCACACAGCAGCAGGGTGACTGGCGCACCGTCGCGCTGGCTGCGCGCCAGCGCGTTGGTGGACAGGGCTTCGAAGTGGCTGCGGTTGGCCAGGCCAGTCAGCGGGTCGAGCGTGGCCTGCTTGCGCAAGCGGGCCTCCGCGATCAGGATCGTGCGGCGGTAAAAGGCCGACAGCGCGGCCGACATGGCGAACACCAGACAGATGTGTACCCAGTTCACGATGTTGACGCTGCGGGCGGGCAGGGGGTCGAGCGGACCCAGGTGGCTGCTCAGTGCATGCAGGCCCAGGTAGTACGCCAGCAACGCCAGCACCATCGGTGCGGCATACCCCCGCGTATTGGCAATCACGATGGCAGGAATGAACATCAGCAGGTAGTAGTGAAACCCGCTGTCCCAGCCGATGAGCAGCGAACCCAGCGCCGAATGCCCCACCACCTCCAGCCAGATCAGCAACAGCCCGGCCACGTTATAGCGTTTCTGTATGAGCCGGTATGCGCCCAGGTACATGCCGATGCTGATCACGTTGATGGCCGCCAGGGGCAGCGAGCCCAGCCACAGAAACAGCACGATGTAGCCGACATCAATGGCCGCTGCGGTCAGCGCCACCCGCTGCACCATGGCCCAGTAAGCCTTGCCCGCCAGGCTGGAGCCGCGCTGCGGTGCTAGGGGAGGGCGTGGCTTGAAGGTGGGGTTCATGGCGCGAAAGCGGGGCGGGGCGGATGGAGCCTGGGCAAGGGTGCCACAGGCTGCTTACAACACGATACATCGTAAGCATGCAGACCATCGGCGGTCCGCAGAACTGGCCGCTTTTGCAACGCATATCCGCCCCGGGCGGGCGCCTGGGTGCGGCGTGGCTACCTCCTAAAAGGAGAATGTAGTAGTCAGATTGGCCGCTAGCGCTTGTCCATCAAGCGCTGGCAGCTATCAAAAAAATACTAATGAGGCGATGTGCAGTGAAGCGCTGCGGGACGTTTCTGAGGCTCTTCAGGCACGTCTCAGGTCCCGCCCACGTAGGGATTGCTCTGGCGCTCACGCCCGAAAGTGCTCTCCGGACCGTGCCCCGGGATGAACACTGTCTGGTTGCCCATGGGCCACAAGCGCTGGGTGATGCTGTCGATGAGCTGCTGGTGGTTGCCCTGCGGGAAATCCGTGCGGCCCATGCTGCCCGCAAACAGCACATCGCCCACAAACGCCCGGTCGATCTGCGGTGCGTGGAACACCACATGCCCGGGCGTGTGGCCGGGGCAGTGGCGCACGTTCAGGGTCTCGTTGCCGATCTGCACCGTGTCGCCATCGTGCAGCCAGCGCGTGGGGGTGAAGTGCTGCGCGGGCGGAAACCCAAACATCGCGCTTTGCTGCGGCAGGCCGTCAATCCAGAACTGGTCGCCCGGGTGGGGGCCAACGATGGGCAGCGAAAGCCGCTCTGCCAGCTCGCCCGTGCCGCCCGCGTGGTCGATGTGGGCGTGGGTGAGCCAGATCTGTTCGAGCGAGAGGTTGAGACGTTTGATTTCAGCGAGCAGCACCTCCAGGTCGCCGCCGGGGTCGATGACGGCGGCTTTGTGGGTGGCGTCGCACCAGACGAGGGAGCAGTTTTGCTGGAACGCGGTGACGGGGATGGTGAGGTAGTGGAGCATGGTGGGTGAGAGGGAGCGGATAACAAAGTTTGAAAAATCAAAACAATGTCTTGAAAGCAGACTTGGCAAGCTAGGACCGCTGGATAACATTGTTTTGAAAGCTGCTGACGCTCAAACAGTTTTACCTCACATAGGATGGTTGGGCCTCCTGTTTTCCCGAAAGGAGATCATGCGCACAGAAGTGCTTCGAGGAGCGCTTCAGCGACGAGCATAGAGCGCTTCTGCTGGAAGCCGGTGACGGAGTATTTTGCCCACCTGCCCACCTGCCCACCTGCCCACCTGCCCACCTGCCCACCTGCCCACGTGTGTTTGTTGCTAACTAAGATTGGCTTTTGCCAACAGAGAGTGGTCAAGTAGCTAACAAAGAGCGGTCATTCACTCTGAGCTCCAACTTCGGTGGTTAAACGTCGGTACCGTTACGATTTCGACCTCGGAATGTTGAACCATGCTGATATGAACTTCATAGACGAGGTTGTCAGCAGCCATGATCCGCAGCATCTCTTGAACGCTACTGGCGTCCTTTACACGCGCGAGATCACTTTTGCGTCAGTCAATGAGCGAAGGTGATCTTCAAGCTGTCTTGGAGTATCTCCTCCGGAAACAAGAAGGCCAGCTTCCATGTTCTTGTCCATAGCATGTCCGGTGAGATTGGCGCTTGTGACAAAGCAAATAGTGCCATCCGCCACGGCCACTTTAGCGTGGACGCAACCACCGACAAAGGGGTCGACCTTCGCGATCCACGCGTAGATCCTCGCGTTAGGAACCATGGTTTTCATCTTGCTTATCACGTCAAATGTGACGCTGCCCCCTTGATCTTTCGAACGCTCAAGTAGGATGGAGATGGCTACCCCACGCTCGCTCGCTGCGTTCAGTGCTTGAACGATTGACGAGACGTCGTATGCAACGAAGCTAGTTATAAACAGGGAGCGCTCGGCGGCATTGACTACTTGTAATAGGGCCTGCTCTGTGCGACGGGTCGAAACGAATGGCGTCGTAGGTCCAGTCCACACTAGTTCCATAGTCTGCTGATTTGCAGTCTTCGAAAAGGTATGACTAGCGGCAAGCAGCATTGACGCGAGCTCGTCGGCACTGACCGTAGTTAGTCGCCAAGTACTGATCAGTTTATCTATCAATTCAGCAGCAATTGGTGTACCAACAACACCGACAAGGGTGGAATCTGCTCTGTCCTTCTGGGTTCGGCGTATGCGCGACGCGATTGCGCGCACTTTTTCTGAAGAAACTCGGAAGACCAGAGCGGCAACCGCATCTAGTAGGCTGTCCATCTCAAAAGCCTTTGAAAAACGCTGCGTCGGTACGCTCCAAAGTCGGCACCAGCAAGGCCCGATCTAGGTAGCGGTTTCCACGTTCGCATGAGGTCTCCGCAACCAGACTGCATGCGTGACACGCTGCCGCGTGGAGCGATCGATCTTTTCGCGGATCGTGCTCTGAACAGAGTGGGTCTGAGGAGCAGATTTTTGAGCGGTTCAGCGCTTGTTCCAGCAGACGCCCGAGATTTTCCGGCTTACCGAGATCAACAAGGCCTCCCAGCGTACCGTCCGAATCGGCTGCTGCCGTGTAGATGAGAATGCCTGCCTGCGGGCCTTCACCCGATGTGTCGGCATAGATGCGCTCTCGAATGCTCGCGGCGTTATACCCGCACTCCAGAGCTAGCTCGCGAATCAGCAGGTGAGACAGGGTATGCAGCATTGCATAGCGAATACCGGGATAGCCTTCTTCCGGATCGAGGTGACGTGAATTGCGCCATCCCGTATGACCTCCACGGAGCATCTGGTCAACCTTGTTCACTCCATCCAGAGTCTCCCATTTAACGAGCGCGGCTTCATCAAACTGCACAAAGATCCCTTCGCCATGGACCTGGTTGGCTGGCACCCAATCGGGCTTGGTGCGCGACAGGCTCGCCATTTGTGGGCTTCCATTCGGATCGCCAGATTCTTCAGGGGCTTCGACCCGAGTGAAGCCGAGCAGAGCATTCACCTCGCGCAAACGCTCAAGAAGCAAAACTCGGCTGATATGGCCGCTAAATTTCTGCGGGGTACCGACCTTTCTGCTCATGAAGTGCGGGTAGTCCGTGGGCGGATTGACCTCTGTCAGTACATGCCACTCGGGCCCTTTGATGTCGGCCTCACCCACGACTTCCTGTCCGCCGCTTTTGCGGTATGCCTCAATGGCCGACCAAATCGAGGCTGCTAGATACTTGTCGATTCCAGGCAGCGCCCCGGTTTTCTTCAGGGTCTTCGTCGCTACCGCTACTTCAGCTTCGGACTCGAGATCTTCGAAAAGCGCCCAGGCATCCTGGATCAGTTGACTGAGCGGGTCCTTGGTCTGCGGGATTGCAAGTGCGGAGAGCGTGATCGGAAACCAGCTGTTCGTGGCCCCTAATAGCACCGCGCGTGGTTCCTCATCGCATTTGTGGTCGAAGTGGTCTAGGTGAGGGTGCCTTCCTCGGCACCCCGGTAGATTCTCTTTTCCTGCCTTGCCGAAAGCGTGCGCCATGCTTCTGGATGCCCTACAAGCATCACATTTCACCCAGAGATTTTCCGTTTGCAGCGACGCGCCGCTCTCGAAGAAGCGCAGCGTACCCTTGCACGAGCTGTTGCCTCCATGAACGAAGTAGTGCCACGGAAAATCGTCCAGGTGGCCGTCGCGGCAGGCTAACAAGAAACGCGCTGGAACGGCATCCGCATCCTTGGCGGGTTGGTCTCCTTTGGAACCACGACAGCCTTTGTGAACGAAGCGGGTACGCTCCGGCCTAAAACGGTTTTCCTTGATCTCGAAGAGTCCCGCATCAAAGGGCGACAACAAACCACATTTCACGCACCGCATCCAACGTGGAAACGGGCGCACAGGTACACCGATGGTAGCCTCCGCCGACCAGACGTCATTGATCTCACTCTTCTGGAATGGTGGCATCCGCAAGTTCTCGACCTGTGGCCCAAGCTTCTTTCGAACGGCAGCCAGTAACCGTGCCTCTTGAATCGGCTGGCAGCGATCCTTTTCCCATCGGTCGATGCCAAGCGTCACGACTGACAGGCTGGGCAGGTCGATCAGTGCACCGGGCCCATAGGTCCACAGCAACTGGCTGGGGCGAACTTCTCCGACTGGAGTCTTGTTGTTGATGATCATGTTCAATCCTCATCCTTCGTTGCGGGACGAGGCTTCCAATCGTGATCGTCCGTGATATGGCTCGTGTTCATGATCAGGCGCACGCCGGGCTCTACTTCCCGCATCGACATTGGTACGGTCCAGTTGTCCCAGGCTTGAAGGCCGGGCGACTTGATCAATGCAACGGTCTTGTCTTTTTCGGGGCCGCGCTTCTCATACGCCAAGATGCGTCCGCCCCTGCTAACCTCTTTCGCCCATTCATCTGCGCGTTCTTTCAGCTCAGTCTCAGCCAACTGCTTGCGCGAGTTGTCTTCAGCGACATTGCCCGCACGCGTCGCCAATATCTTGATGACATCCGTCATCTCGGCCTGGTTGGACATGCTCAGTTGGCCCGCGCCTTCGTTCGGGCTGAACACATCGTTCTCAAGGCGCATCAGACTCAGCATCGCGCCTGTCAAACCCCGGTCCATCGCGCGTGGTGAGAACGGCGTTACCGATTGCGCCTCGACGTGTTTGTAGAAAGTGGCGTGGTAGTGCTCAAAGGTTTCGTAATGCGACAGGTCTCGCGGTCGGGCCCATGTCAGCACCGTGCAGACCAAGCCCGGGAAGGAACGCCCGACTCGACTGGTGGCCTGAATGTATTCGGCGGTCCCCTTGGGTTGCCCGTTCACCGCCATCAGCCCGAGTCGATTCACGTCGACCCCCACGGACAGCATGTTGGTCGCCAACACCACATCGATGGCACGAGTGTCGCCTTCCTGCCAGCGGGTCACATGCTTGCCGGTAGCGGTGTCGAACTCGGACTTGAACTTGATCTCCAGGTTGTCGAGGTACTTGGGGATGTCCTGGCTTGATACCCGAGATGTCAGCTCGCGAATGTTGCTGATGCTGCGTTGTGCCAGTGCGGGCCGTTCCACCATGCTCATCTGCACGCGATAGGAACGCGTTTGCACGTCGTCCTCTGCCAATCGCTTCATGCCGCCCAACTCACGCAGGGAGTTGAAGTAGCCGACCATGGTCATGTACGGGTCAGCGGGTTCGCCAAAGTGGTCGAACAACTCCTGTGCTGCCGTCAAGAATGCAGTGTATACGCGGATCAACATCGCGGGGCGTGAACTGCCGGGTGAGCACACTCCGAGGTAACGTCGTCCCGGCTTGTCTTCGATTGGGCGTTGCACCGAGAAGAAGTTGTCTTCCACATCCAGACCGTGAGGTGGAAACACCGAAACACGACGCATGAAGACGTTGTTCACTTGCTCCTTGGCTTTGCGCACCGTCGCCGTAGAAGCAATGACCTTCGGTTTGACCGTTTTGCCATTGAGCGTCCAGCCGCACAGTTCATCCACGGCGGTCTCATACAAGCCCACCATGGTGCCCAGCGGCCCACTGATAAGGTGGAACTCATCCTGAATGATCAAGTCAGGCGGGCGAATCGGGTTGATGATCTTTACCTTCGAAGAAGGAAGCCCTTTGCCAGCCTGGTGATTGCCATTGCAATCGGCACCTTGCCAAAGCAGTCCGTGGCGCTCGCATTCCTGCCCGACGCGCCCAAAGAGCGTGCGCACCTGACCACGCCACGCCATCATGGCGAACTTGTCCACGGTGGCGATCATCATCGTCGGTGGGCGGTGGTAGATCTCTTCGTCGACCACCAGCACCGGAATCCCCGGATGTGGCTGCTTGCTGGACTTGCCCTTAGAGAAGTCGCAGCGGGCCTTCTTATCGCCGCAGTAGACGAAGGTTCGGCCAGAGCCTTTGTCGACCTCAACATCCCGTCCGGGTGCCACTTCCGATCCGCACCACGGGCAACTGGTGAGCTGAGCGGGGGATGCCGCTCCAGCGTTGTATTTGCCGGGGTTGCGAACGTCCTCGATGGCGCGATGGCTGTCCTCGGTCGTGCCCGGTGTGACCTTGTTGCCAACCCAGAGGCCAATGGTGAAGGGTTCCGTGCCGAGGGATTTGTCGCCCTTGTCCAGGGCCTCTCGGCGCAATACTTCCATAGCGCAAATCAAAGCTGTGGCGCGCTGGAACTGCTGCAGCGTCAGCAGGCGCAGCGTGTAACGCATGATCACGGCCAAACCGCGCGAACTGTCGAACCCGCCAAGATTGCCTTGCATGCGCCGGATGGCCATGGTGAAAGCGGCCACGCCCAAATAGGCTTCGGTCTTGCCGCCACCGGTTGGGAACCACAGCAGATCGGCGTAAGCCTCGACGGGTTCAACGCGATCCGGGTGGCTCGGATCTGCCAGCGACGGCATCGAGAGCAGCAGAAACGCCAACTGGAATGGGCGCCAGCTGCGGTTCTTCAGCACATCGAATGTGTCGATGGTGACTTCCTCGCCCCGGCGCATGGCCAGCGCGTATTGGCTGCGCACGCGTTGCGTCGCCATCGCTCGGTTGGCAAACCGGAACGCGGCCAGCGCTTTCTCATTGCCTTTCAGCGTGTCGATACCCTGCTGGAGGCGGGTGTGGATCTCTTTGCATCGGTCCATCGCCTGTTGCGACTGGGTGTCGTAGCCGATCACTTCAGCCCCGACCCGAGCGCGCTGTTCATTGATCCATGCGGAGTAGTCCTTCGTCAGCAGGCTCAAGGCGTCGACCAGTGGGTCGATGTCCAAGGTTGCCAACCGCTGCATATCAAGCAGGCCACTGCTGACCATCTGGCGCATCGCCGGGCGATCGGATGGATCAAGGCCCGGTGTCTCCGTCACCTGCACTTCGTACTGCGGCATTACCGTGATGCGCAACTCGGTGGCAAGCGTCACGTCGTCTGCGGTTTCGGCGTGGACGGCAACGCCATGTCCGACGGCGAATTCGACGCGGTTGCGGTAGATCATCTCCAGTGCTTCGCGTTCGGGGTCCATACCGTCGGCGTCCAGCACCGGCCTGCGCCGGAAAATGGCGTGCTTGGCGGCTTCCTTCTCCGATCGAACGATCAGCTCGGGCTGAAACACCCATGCCGTATCGCGGTTGGTAACCAGCTCTTCCTGTGCATTCACCAGGAACAAGGTGACCAGCCGATCGCCATTGGCATTCTTGGCCCGGACGGAACCCTGCACACGCACCTCGGCAAACTCAATATCCGGGGCCTGTTGCGGAATCACGCCTTCGGTCAGTGGCAGCACAATCTTGCCGCCACAGGGAATGCGCTGCCACACTTTGGCCTTCTGCCCGTTGGACTTGAGCAGTTCGTGCTCATCATTCGGTACACGCTCGTACCGGCCCCAGCGTGCTTCAATCTCTATCCGGTCGGCGTCGCCATCGACGCAGAAAGTCATGCCCAAACTGCTGGGCACAAGAGACTGGTTGCTGGCGGTATCGATCTCGTCAGCCGAATCCGATTCTGCCTCTACACGCCCGGTAGTCGTTCCAAACTCCGCCCCCGGTTCGTGACGTCCGGGAGCCTTGACCTCCTTGGGCTCTTCTGTGTCGTCATTGGCCAGTGGCCCGTCTAACCCCTCAAGGCCGCCCTGTGTGGCCTCACGCGGGGCCAGTTTGCCAACCAAGTAGCGATCCCGCACACCCATGTCGACGATACGTTCGCGGGGGCCACCAGCCGGGCCGAGCAGGTCGTCCATCACTGCCAACTGCAGCAGTTCGCGGATGTACGCCTGATCCTCAATGATCGGCACATCGGCGATCGTCTTGTGCAACGCCTTGGGGAGCGACTCCAGTAAATCCGTCCATTGAATGCGACCAACGCTGCCGGACGAAGGCGGGATGAGCGAAGTAAGACCCATCGAAACCTCCGGATCGACCAGCAGCATTCGGTCGAAGTAGATCGTGGTGGTTTCCAGGTCACACCGAACCCGCAATACCCGCCCGACCCGGGTGATGTGACCGGCGGTGTTTAGGATCAACACCCAGTCGTCATCGGCGATGGCTTGGTACAGCAAACGCGCGCCTCTCAGCCGCAACGTATAGGGTGCACGCGTGAGATCGGCAGCAGGGTCTTGGTCAATGGCGATCCATGCATTGGGGCTTACATTTTGTGTTTGCTCTGACATCACGATCCTCAAACCTGAAACTCACTGGCCAGCAACGCTGCAACACGCTCCACGGCATTAAAACCGTTGGCGATCAATATCTCGGCGATGTCTCGCCCAGAAATAAATAAGATCGGATGCCGGTCTTCCCGCACCTCCTCATAAGCCTGCCTTGCGATTAGTGATGTAGTCACTAACACACCAAACTGTCGATGGCGAATACGAGAGATAAGGCGGGATACTTCTTTCACACCGACCGTATTGGGCGCCACACCGCTTATTGGTGGACGATAACACTTTGCCTCTAACGAAAACTCGGCATATACCGGATCATCAGGAAGACCCAGCAAGTACCGACCGATTGCATCCCGGCCCCCATCAATCGTTCCACGAGTAATCTCATCGATGATGACCCTTGAATCTGTCATCTGATAAATGCGCGCTGCAAACGCTTCAAAAGCAATCGGTGTATCTTGGAAATGAGTCCAAACACATTCCAAAATCGACGCCTTCAATGGCGTATCGGATGTTTGTTGTTCAACCGATCGAATGACGGTCGTTGGTTCAGCAACCAGCGGGTTATAGGTGCCTGTCGTCATCCAGTCCTGCCACGCTTTGGGTGCATGGATTGTGTTTGCATTCCCGGCGGCCAAGTCTGTGATCCATGCCCTCGAAACGACTGATGCATCCAAAATCGTGAAGTTTGAACGATAGTTCTGAAAACGCTGCCCATCAGTGGATTTCCAGACTGCTACCAGATCTTCTGTTGCCGATAGACCTGGGAATCCAGGAACGGCCAAGCCTTTGAACTGAACTGAGCGAGCTCCATTCTTGGTTTTATGCTTCTTGAAAATGAAAAAGGGTGGGACATTTACGCGAGGTGATCCATCATCGTGCAGCCTCGCAAAGGCGTGCTTCAGCACTTTATTGCCACCCGCTCGGGTGTCATGCAGTTCGTGGCCTGGGGTTTTATTGTCACCGAAATAGATAAACTTGCCAGTGTTCAAATTCAGTGAATCTGGCCAATCGCGATCCTCACCGGTAGTGAACAACACTACCCAGTTCTTTCGGTCACCTCGCCCAGACACACGAAAACCGCCCATATTTCCCGATCCGGGCAATAGCTTTGAAATAGGCTCGCCTGCGAGTTGAGCGTCAGCGCTACTTTCATAGACGCAATCGACGATCAAGTCACTTGTTGACAGTTGGTCGTATGGAACTACTTTCACTGCGATCGGCTCCTAAAGTTCGACCCGCGAGAAATGCGGATAGATGCGATAGAACTTCTTGAACACATCGAACGGGTTTTCGGCCATGTTTGATGTCGGGAGCTCGAAACCCATCTTGGCCTGGGCGTCATCGTTCGATTCCATCGTCAGCCGCTCCAGCGTAGAGAGCGCAGGCAAATCGACCCGATGCGGCGCATCGGTCGTCGCATGGAACTCCCATGCCTGCACCACTTCCTCAATGGTCTTGTCGTCGTTCTGGCAGACCACGAGGGCCGCCGTCACCATCGCCTGCCCGTCGGCGTAGTGTGTCGCCAGTGCCCAGACGATGCGGCGATCTCGAAAACTGAGAACTTCCTTTTCAACTGCCAGCTTAAGCGCATGTAGCAGGCTTTTCCCGAAGTTCTCCTGCTTCATCCCGTCTGCAATCAGTCCATTCGGGAAAAGCGCACCGAGCCGCCTTTGGAATGCCTGAAGTCGCCACTCCATAAGCTCTGCTTCTGAAAGATTTCCGTCTGGCCTGCCGAGTGAGCTGGGATTTGCATTCAGAGTAATCCGCAAAATGCTGCCGATCGGGACAGTGCCAATGGTGCGCGCGAACCGCTCGATCTGTGAGGTAATGCTCTTGGGTTCCGTGTAGTCGAACCAGATGATCGCGGGCGAATCGAAATTGGTTTCGTCCAAATAGTCTTCGAGACTCTTGTGGACGCACTCGATCGAGGCGATGGGGCGATTGAACAGCTGGCGCTTGTGAACCTGCTCCTCCGTCTCAATGCAGGTCATCTTACAGATGCCTATCCGACCGTGGACCAGCCGAAAGTCTTCGAGGAAGGGCCCACCCAGGCCGACGTAGTGGTATTTTTCGAGCGCGAGTTTCGGAGAAAGCCGCACCAGCAGCGACAAGAACAGCTCCCGATCCACGGCTTTGTTGGGCCGTAACCGGTACGGCAACGACGATCCAGCACTCATCGTTCAGCTCTCCTGCTTCTTGGCCTTCGTGAGCTGCATCTCAAAGCACTTGTCGCCGACGATGCCAGCCTTTTCATCCGGGTCATCGAACAGCAGCTTGGAGACGAGCCGCACTTCCTCGGCAGGACGCGAAAAAACGATCTTCCGGGACGATGGTTTCTTATCCTCCGGCTCCGGCAAGACCTTTGCCTTCTGTGGGTTGAATTCGATCGCGTCGGCAATCCTTCTCGTGGCGCTGCGAGCGGACACGACCTCAATGGCACGGCTCAACGGCATCGGCTTGGCAGAATCCCAATGACTCGACTGATCGGCGCGGGGATGGTTCTTCCACTGGTTCGTGTACGAAATCCAGATGCGCATACCCTCTTTCATTTTGACAAGGGATTCAAGCCAGACGTTCGACGAGGTATCGAGTGCACGCTTCGTCGTCGTGACCGGCAGTTTATCGGCGTGTTTGGAACGGAACTCGATGATGCCGGTGATGATGGCGAACTGCGGGTGGTACATCGGAATGCCGTCGCCCCAGCCCGTCAGACGACCTTTATCTCCAACGATGACCGCACGGTCGTTGCAAAGCACTGTCCAGCCCGCAGTGGCAGACGAGCGGTCACGTTCAAATCCCGCGTCATCCTCATCATCATCTCCAAGACTCTTCCCCGTATTGACACCGACGGTGATCGAGACGAGCACGCCGTCTATCGTCTTCTGGTAGATGTAAGGGGCAGGACTCTTCTCGTCTGTCGAAACGAGCACCTCGACACGGACGGACTCCACGGGTATTCCGTTGAGTTTGACCCTCAGGCCCCATTGGATGAACATGGTGAAGTGCTCCGCTATCGCGGTGCGTACCTCGTTCTCGAAGGCTCCATTGGCGAAGTGCCGCGAGACGCCTTCGTACAGGTCGGTGACGTAAATCGTGGTGCCGGGCTCGTCGAGCCGCTCCTTTGCTTCGGTCGGCTCATTGATGGGAAGCGGTTCCCAGTTCTTAGCATCCAGCCATTCCGATGTGATCGGCACCTCGAACGTGTCCTCGCCATGCCTTGTCCGCACTAACGCATTACGCCCCATCTTGAAGATCGCGCGCTTCATGCCAACGCCGTACATGCCGATGGTTTCGGCATCCGAATCGCGATCGTCATCGGGTTCACGCCCCATCTTGAACGCATAGTTCTTGGCAACGTCGCGGGGGATGCCACCGCAGTTGTCGGCGATGGAGAAGTGGCCTTCGGCGATTTCGATGTTCACGAAATGTTTGGCGTAATCGACGTCATGTCCGTTGGCCAGACGCATTGCGCCATCAAGGCAGTTGTCGAGTAGGTCGAGAATTGCATCGGCGAGACTGATGTCGCGCGTGAGCATCGACACGAAGAACTGCTTCGTCGGGCTGGCCTGAGCTGTGTCAGTGCTTGGTTGCGTCATAGACGGGTTCTCCGTGTGCGATGTGATCTATTTGCAGCGACGGTCAACTCGAACGTCGGCGTGACTCGAGTTCGAGTCATGAGGTCCCCTCGTGATCGTCGCCCCGGTGGTCGGACTGGATTCGATAGCGTGCACCACGCTTCTCGCCTTGGCGTTCGACTCTGCCGCTCGAGATCAAATCGGCGATCGCAGCGTTCCACTGGCCGTCCGCGATGGCCGTGGCGGCAAGAACGTCAGCCTTGCCGTGCCAGCCATCGCGAGCGCTCAGGAAGCCGAGGATCGCCGTGGCCGGAGAGCCATCGACGGCAGTCGCCGCCATAGCTTCGAAGTCGAAGGAGGGTTGAGCAGTCGCGGCGCCTGAGACACGACCGGCGCGCGGGGAACGGGTCGAACTGTAAGGTGTGGCGTCGGCATGCAAGCCTTTGGCCACTTCTTCCTTGTAACGCTGATGGTTCAACGCCAACAATCTTTGGAGAATTTCAATCCTTGCTTTTTCCGAAAATGTAAAGCGGATGCCTTGGGCACCTAGGTGGAATCCATGGGACAAATCAATATCGTCCCATCCATAAGAAGCAAGAACGGCTTTGTCAATTTTCTCCATCAGAGTTCGTAGTTCCACAACATCACTTGACGTCTCCGAAGCAGAGTCAATCATGTTGTGCGCAGTTGTGGTCCCGATCGCCCTAGAGGAGGTTAACTCTTTCCTCTTAGCATAGAAGGACTCCCCGAGACCCGCCATTTCGGCGCAAAGGACCGACGGGAAAGCAAAGGTGTCAAAACATGTGGTGGGCAAATATTGAGGTCGATTTGCAAGCTTGTTGCCATACTCAAGAGCCCAGGCCCAGTGAATGCCACTCTGCAGCAGCGCTAAATCATCCCAGTTGTTAAGTGCAACGATCGCAGCCGTGTGGCCAATCGTTATTCCCGGTGCATACATTCCAAAGACATGATGCTTGCTCGTGAGTGGATGCACCATGTACTTAGTCATGGTTCCGATTTTTTTGTACAGAGCCTTGGCCTGAGAGTCATATTTCCAGAAATCACGCGACAGAGTTCTTCGCTTGACTTCGTCTTTTATCTTTAGCCGCTCCGGCAGTACACGTTCTTGGACAATCTTGAAAGGCATTGAATAGGACGACGCCTTCTCCTGACTCCAATCAAAGAAATTTATTATCCAGCGCGAAGGCAATTGATCCGGATTCGAAAGGATATCGTCCCCACCCAGGAATGGAAAAATGACCTCACTATTTCTGGAATCAGCGCGTATGAGTGCTGCTGCTTCAGTATGACTAAGAACAAATCCCATTCCTCTAGCGTTCGACCCTTGAAAGGCCAATCCAATATTGGCAATAAGGCGTTTTGGCTCCCCAGTTATCCTGCCCTGAGGCGCTAAGGCGGGAGTCACGCCAGCCACTTCATTGCCGTCTAAGTGGAAATGACCGCACCATGTTCCATTGAAAATCCAAACCATGGAGACGGATAGGTTTGCTTTTCCGGGCCAATCAAAACTCTTTATAGCCCTGTAAATTGAATAATCCTGCATTGACAAAAAACCAAGGCAAATACGCCTAGTTTCCCCTTGAGAGAGGGTACTCGTGGCAAGCATTCCCAGCGCCCCACCATTTTTCAATAGTGATGCTGCGCGCAGAAAAAAATATGCGCTCAGATCCGCGTTTCCTCTTTGATCGTTGGCAACGCCCTTTACCAAGCATTCTCGATAAGCTTCCCCAAATACGCTCGTGATCTTCTTCCCTCCCATAAACGGAGGATTTCCAATCAGCGCATCAAAGCCTCTCCGGCTGCAGTCCATAACCTCGGGAAACTCCAGCGGCCAATGGAAAGGTTGACGCGTAGGCTTATCGCCAGGCAGATCTGTCGAGCGCGCGTCAATGGACCTCCGGCGCATCGAGGCGAGTACGTCCCGGTCGCCGTCAATAACCTGTCCCGCTTGGACGGTTAGCGACGCCAGCGCGTTCTCGAGCCCAGCGCCACTGCCCCCCGATACGAGCACTTCCCCGATAAACGCATCGGCGATGCTTCCCGGCATTTCGAGTCTGCGCCGCGCGTCGGCGTCCAGATGTGCCATGGCTTTCACGTCGCGGATGTCCCGGATAGGCATCTCGCGCAATCGTTGCCGCAGCGTGATGGCCTCGAGCACTGCCCGTTCGATGTTCTGGCCGAATAAGCGCAGTTGGCCTTGGCCCGTGGGATTCATTGAAAGCTGGGTGAGTTGATCCAGACGATGAATTCCCAACAAGCTGTCGCCGCAGCGCAGGTTGTGATCGAGAAAGCCGAAGGGACGCCCCTTGGCGAGCGTCACCAGCCAGATGGAGAGCTTGGCCAGTTCGACTGCCAGTGGGTTCAGATCGACGCCATAGAGGCAGCGTTCGGCGATGAAGCGGCGGGCAATGATGGTGCGAGCTTCGGTGTCGCGCGGCAGCAGCTCTACGTTGGCGTCGGCTTCCGCAATCCGCCCATCGGAACTGACCGCCCTATCCCGAGCCTCGGCCTGTGCCCACGCCTCCACCAAGCGGTCGGCCAACCAGCGGCAGGCTTGCACGAGGAATGCACCCGACCCCATGGCCGGATCGCAGATCTTCAGGTCGAGCAGTTCGGCGGGTGATTTTAATGCCCATTCTGCGCGCGGCATGCCTTGTGCCGGACCGACGTAGGCGATGGGCGTCAGGGTCTCGGCGACGATCGCCTCGGTGAGCGACTTCGGCGTGTAGTGGGTGCCAGTCTCGCGCCGATCGGAGCCGGTGGTGACGACGAAGGCACCGGCGGGATAGACCAACGGGTAGCCCCAAGGGTCGGTGCGCACCAGATGGCCGAAGGGTTTGATGCGGTCGCGCAGCGCGGTGTTGCCGTGGCAGGCTGTCAAAACGCGGTCGGCGAGCGCATCGTCTACCGGACGCGCCAGATCGTTGCGCACACGGCTGGCCGAGCTGCCGGAACGCTGCTGAAGCAGTTCGGCGAGTTGTTCGGCACCGTCCAGCCACGCCGATTCGAGTTCGGCCAAGGTAACCCAGGGCGACTGGGCGGTCTTGGTAGCGTCGAGTTCCAGCGTGACCTCGGCGGTGCGCTTGACCGTGCGTTCGAGCAGACCCTCGTACACGTAGCCGATCTGTTCGACGTCCAAAGCGCGGTAAGACAGTGTGCGGCCCTGGAATTGCTGGATGGCTTCCAGCAACAGCAGCACGGTGCGGTTGTCGATGGGCAGCGGCTTGGCTGCATCGCTGCGCCAGTTCGAGTCTTTAGCCCGGCCCTCAAGGAAGGGGAAGCGGTCGGGATCAAACAGCGAGCCGCCCAAGGCGGGCAGGCGCAGGTTTTCGTGCTCAATGCCGCCAAACACTGCGCGGAAGATCGCAAGCAGGCGCGACCAGGCATCCCAGCGGCGCTCAAGGATCTCCTCGGACTCCTTGCGCAACTGCATGCGCAGGGTGGAGAGCGCGTAGTTGGCCTCGTAGCGTTCGTCGCCCATCAACAGCAGGCTACGCTCCTCGGCTGAGAGCAGGAAGACCAAGCGCATCATCACCGTCAGCGCGGCTTCATACAGCTCGGGTTCTTTGACGTCGTGCAAGAGCTCTCGATTGCGGTCCTGGTCAGCTTTATCGAGGGTCTGAATCAATACTTCGACGGCGCGACGGACTTGCTCGCCAAGGGCTTCGGTGACTTCGTCCTGAAATTTCAGGGAGCGATCGAACAGTGAGGGCAGTTGTTCGGATTCGTCGACGAAGAAACGGCGAATGCCGAGCAGGTGCACCAAAGCCTGCAGCGTGATGGGTTCTTGGCTCCAGATGCGGGCGTACCAACTGGCAAAAGTGGTGACTGCACCCACCGGGGCATCCACCAGCATCCAACGCTCGCCGTTGGTCACCAGCCCGAGCCGACAACCCAATGAACGGCACAATTGCACCATGCGATCGGCGGGTGTGGCGGCCCAGCCGTCTTGCTTCAGGCTGGTATCGAGATCGACATCCTGCGCATAGGTCTGGATAAGCAGCAGTGGCTTGTTGGCACGTTGCTCATCGACCACGGCAAGAGCGGGCGAAAGCGTCACACCGTGTTCGGGCAAGTTGGCCTGCAGATTGGCGATGCACCAGTCGGCGCGCTTGAGAACGTCGCCTTTGCCGTCTTCATCAAGCTCAAGGCCACGCGACAGAACTTCGTCGATCCACGCCACGTGTAACTCTGCGAATTGAGCGTCTTCCAGCTCCAGCGCTTCGCGCCATTCCTCGTAGGCTTGGCGCAGACGTTTGCGCTTGGTGGCATCCAGCTCTTCCAGCCCTTGCGGAAAGGCTTCCTTGAGAACGGGAACTGCGAGGAAGGGGCCAGAGATCTCGATCAGCGACAGCCAATCATCATGCACGCTGGGAGCACTCATGCGGCACCTCCCTGAACGGCAGATGCCGGCACAAGAAAGATCACGGCGACCGGGAAGGTGCGGTCGTTGAGTTTGGCGTAACGGGTTTCGATGGCTTCAGCCTCCTGCTGGCGCTCGGCCGGAATGCGGGCAAGACGCGCTTCCAGTGCGGCGGTGTCGCGCCTGAGCTGTGTTCGTTCGTCTTCGGTGAACAGGGAAAGCTGCGCTGGTTGCTGGTCTTTTATCAGTTCAAGCTGAATGGCCTTCTCAAGCTCATCAAGCACGGAGCCAATGTCGGCGACTTCCTGCAGCTTGCGGGATTGAAGGGTGTTGGTCAGGAACTTGAGCCGGTCTTTTGAACGGGCGTCTATCGCTTGCAAGATGGCGCTCTGCGCACGGTCGAAGCGGACACGGATGGCATCAAACAGGGAGTCTTTGGCGGTCAGCGGCTTGGCTTGATCCAGCCATTGCTGGACTTTGGTGACGCCTTCTTCGCGGCGGAATGCTTTGTCGCCCAGATAACCACCGGCTACCGTCAGTTCTTCGTGAAGGCGATGATGATTGCCGCCAGTGACGACCAGCCGCGAGATGACGACCACAGCAGGCCCGTCGATCAGGGCCTCTGGCACCGAACGCACGGTGACGCGATGCAACTTCTTCACATCGTCTTGCGCCCAGACCTCGGCGCGCAGCAAGCGCAGGCACATCTGCACTAGTCGGTGGTTCAGGTGAATCAGCACCACGTCGTCACGCCCGGTGGCGACGGCGTGATCGAAGGTGATAGGCCGGATTTGCAGTGTGTGGGGGTGGCGCAGACCCTCAAGGCATCGCGCCCACGAGCCCGACAGCGCGGGCATCTTGAATACGGTTCCTGCCGGGGCATCAGCCAAGGCAAAGGGCTCAAGCGGCGGACGGCCTGCCAACACAAGACCCGTCTTGACCGCCATCAGGATGTGCTCTGGCGTTAGGTGGAAATCCTGCTGCGTAGTCAGGAGCCGTTCGTGCAGCTTGGCAACGCGGTCTTTCAGTTCGCGCTCGGCGCGCACGAAGCGCCTGGCTTTGGCGATTTTGGCTTCAGCGAGACGGGTGTCGAGGTCTTTGAGCGAGCCTTCGATCAACCCCGACATCTGCGGCGCGATGACGGGGTTTACGCTGCCCATGTCCGCCCGCATGGACTCGAGTTTGCGCAGTGCCCGGATGATGTCGTCGCCGTGACCGCCAATGGTTGCTTTGCCTTGTTCTCCGCCATCGACGGGGTGCCAGATCAAGACCTCTTTCTGGCGCTGACCGTGCCGGTCGATACGGCCGTTGCGCTGCTCCATCACGTTGGGGTTGTATGGGATTTCCAGATGGATGAGGCAGTTACAGTGATTCTGCAAGTCGATACCTTCGGACGCGGCATCAGTGGCCAGAAGGATGCGCACCGCTGAATCCTTAGGCGAAGTCTGGAACGCCGCTTTGACCTTCTCACGTTCATCCTGCGGCATGCCGCCATGGAGGATGGCCAGTCGATCACCACCGAAACCGTGGCTGGCGAGGATCTCGAGCATCCACTGATGGGTAGTGCGGTATTCGGTGAACAAGATGACCCGACGATCATTCCACTGACCGTCAGTCTTGAGATTGGTAGCGAGCCAGTCGAGGACAGCCTTGGCTTTGGCATCGACCTGGTTCTTGGCCGTCTGTGCCCACGACCGCAGCTCGTTCAGCATATGTTGCTGCTCTGCCGTCAGCGGTTGCGCGCGACGTGAGGCCTCTTCGACGGCCTCGGACTGCGCGTTTTCGACCTCCTGGTCGTTGGCGTAGTCTTCTTCGACCCGCAGAATGGCTTTCCGCAAAATGCGTTCGGCCATCGCATCCTTGTCTTTGCGTTGGCTGCCATTGGCCAGGCTGGCGATGTGCTTCTCAAGCGTGGATGCGAACGCAGCGGGTGAGGAGAAGAGCCGCTTCTTGAGCAACTGGTTGACAAACGACGTGCCAAACGCATGGCCAACATTTTCGGCATCCTGCTCGCGGCTCGCGCAGTAGTCGTTCAGCTTCTGGTGAATGGTCCGCTCCTGCGCGGAGTACGAGGCCAGCAGCGCTTGCAGCTTACGCTGCGCATAGAGCGGCATACCTTCGGCATCGACCAGATCGCTTTTGAGGCGGCGGATCATCACCTGACTCAACTGCTTTTCATCGGGCAGGATGTTTCGGGCAAAACGCTGGTCGTCCAGCAACTCCAGCAGCGAGGTGAAGGACTCGGTGTAGCCGTTGTGTGGAGTGGCTGTCAGAAAAAGCCGATGCTGGAAGTGCGGACTGATGGAGCGGATGAAGCGTGTGCGCTGGCTCTCCAGCGCGTAGTTCGCGCCCGCAGCAGGCGCGATGTTGTGTGCCTCGTCGACGACGAGCAAGTCGAACTTGCGTGGAAAGCTGGCGTGCGCGGGCAGAACGTCGCGCATCGCACGCAGACCTTCGCCGCTCTTGACCCAGTCCATCGACGCGATCAAGCGTGGATGCGAGGTCCAGGGGTTGGCGTGAATGCCGCGATCACGGCGCAGCTGTTTGATGTAGGCCGTATCGACAACCCTGAAATCGAGGCCAAACTTTTCCAGCATCTCTACGCGCCACTTTTCTTGCAGCGATGCGGGACAGATGATCAGGACGGTGCGGGCACGGTGCCGCAGTAGCATCTCCTGGATGACGAGACCGGCCTCAATGGTTTTACCCAAGCCGACGTCGTCGGCGATGAGCAGATTGACGCGTGCCATATCGATAGCACGTACCAGAGGGTCGAGCTGAAAGTCCTCAATGCTGACGCCGCTGTGGAACGGCGCTTGTAAGAAGCCTCTGTCCGCATTGGTAGCTGCTCCCCAACGAACGGCATTGAGAAAGGCGTCTAGAGTTTCGGAATCATCCTGGCCCGTGATGGCAGGTAAGCCTGCTCGCTCTATGACTTGTGCGCCGGGCTCAATCTCCCAGATAACCTCCAACTCCTCACCAAGGGCGTCCTCGTCAATGGACGACAGCTTTATGCAGCTCTGGGACGCTGAAGCCGAGTCCAGTTTAGAGGAATCGACTTCTGCAACGATCCATTGCCGCCGGCGAACCTCGACCAACTGGCCCGGTTCTGGGCGCCCTAGGTAAGCCTCGCGCTTTTGTCTGTCCGCAGTTTCCATCCGTGCGACCAATCTTTCTTTTCAGTTCTTGTGTTGGGAAATCGACCGTGACTTGCCGCGCTCGGCCTTCGCCAAGTTCACTGCTTCAACAACTGCAGTGGCTGATTCAATGGGTGACTCGTGCTCCCAGAACCTCAATACCGTCCATCCCAAACCAATGAGTTTTGAGTTGGTATCTGCGTCTCTAGCTTGATTCGCCTCAATTTTTTGCCGCCAAAAATTAGCGTTCTGCTTCGGCCAACTCGCATGCATTGGACAGCCATGCCAAAAGCATCCGTCAACAAAAATTGCAATTCGTAGGCCGGGAAATGCGACATCAGCCACACGGCGGGGTTTTTCTAAAACCACCAGATTGACGCGGTAGCGCAGACCTTCTTGAAAAAGTGCTCGTCGTAAAGCGAGTTCTGCAGCAGTGTCTTTCTGTCTAACCTTCGCCATGCGACGACTGTTTTCAGGTGAAGAGGAGCGCACGCGTAGCACTAGTTCTATCGGCTAAAGATTGTTGCCGCAAGGTGTTGCTTGATGGAGCGCGCGATGGCTCGCCCGAGATCCACGGGCACTGCATTGCCAATCAATCTTCCCAACGCACTAAAGTTGACCTCTCCGCCTGGCGGAACAAAAGCGTAGTCGCGGGGGAAGCTTTGCAGGATTGCTGCTTCCCGCAACGAGATAGCTCGATCCTGTGCTGGGTGTCCGAACCGACCGTTCCCGAAACCATAACATTGAGTGGTCATTGTTGGCGCGGGTTGATCCCAAGACATCCGACCGTAGACGCCAGGGTAGGTCCGTCCACTATCAGCCTTGTGGCATTCACTAACGAGGTGCTTAGGCCAATCTCGCCAAGTTCCGCCAGGCCTTGACACCCTTATGCGCTCCAGATTTTTCTGTGAAAGCCCCGAAGATGCATGTAGGCGATCTCTCGGTGCTGTCTCCCCTGCAGTGAGCGCCCGAAGGCGACCAATCGCTTGGCGGACGGTCTTTGGCCGCTCGTGGGTCGGAGGGACCATCTTGATCTCACCGTGCTTCGATGCTAATAGAACCATTCGCCGCCGTAGTTGTGGCACGCCGTACTTCGAACTGTCGACCACGTCGAACCACACCGTATACCCTAGCTGCTTCAGTGAATCCACGAAGTCGTGAAACACCTCATGCTTCGCGACAGTCGGCACGTTCTCCATCGTGATCACGTCTGGGGAAGTCCCCTCCGCCAGCCGGGCGAATTCATACAGCAATCCCCACTTGCCGTCTTTCCCGTCAATTTCGTAGCGTTGGGCATAGGTGGAAAAAGGCTGGCAGGGAGCACAACCGGCCAAGACTTTTAACTCAGCCTTGCCAAACAAATGGCTGACTTCATCGGTCGTGACCTTGCTGATGTCTCTCTCAAGAAATTGGGCCCTGTTGTTCGTCGAGTATGGGTACTTACAAGCCGGGTCCATGTCGATTCCTGCGACCACAGGAAGACCTTCGAGAACGAATCCGTGAGTTAGGCCCCCAGCTCCGCAAAAGAGATCGACGCATGCAATTTTTTTCATTTCTCAGTCTACGTGGTCAGCTTTAGGCGCAAGGGTGCCTCAAGTCACCGTTCGGCGTTGCTGTAAGAAAGCTTGCCGACCCTGCTCGCGATTTCGTAGCATTCTCGCTCTTTGTGCGGCGTTCGACAAAGAATCTTGCACCATGCAGCACGAAGTGCATCAGAGTCGTCGCACCCACCCTGCGAGGTCTAGCCGCTCGCCGGCAGTTTTGCAGACCGGATCGAGATGAGGCAAGGTAGTCCGCAATTCGGAGAGCATCGTAGAGGGGTATAGCGCAGGTTGCAGCTTCCCCTGGACTCACTCTCACATGTTGCGAAGGCGTCGTGCGTAGAAAACGGCGCTGCAGGCAATGCATACTCGTTTACTGCTATGTGTAGCAACCAGCACAGCTCGACGGCAGAGCAGCCTAGGAAAGCCGTTCGCTGCGAATTAATGCGATTTTCGCATATTCGATGATCGCATGGAAGCTCATGGATCTAACCCATGCAGAAGTCCCTCTACACCCGCGAATATCAGCACATGCTGAAGCTACTGCGCGCCAAGCGCATTGAGGTGCAGGGTGAGCCAAGCCGAACTTGCAGAGCGCCTGCAATGGACGCAGGCAGAGGTGAGCAAGTGCGAAACCGGCGTGCGGCGGGTCGATCTCATTGAGCTGAAAGTCTGGCTAGACGTGCTTGGCAGCGATCTTGCGGAATTCGTTGCAGAACTTTACGGTACTAAGGCATGCGCACCTTCGCCCGGTCCTTGAAATTGGTCAATCCATGAACGGGCTGCTGCCGGTGCTTGAGGGCCGCGATAGCGGCCTAGCTGCGCACGGTGTTGTGGAACACAAGTCTGACCTCTCGAACCATCGCCCCTAGTTGCTCGGGAGCAGAGTGATCATCGTCAGGACCGTATCGTCAGGCAGTTTGAGCGACTGAGTCTCCACGGTTCGCCGATAAGCTTCGGGACCCTGAAGCCAGCGATCGGCAGCTTCCTTCACAGGTCTCGATAGCCCGCTTCCTTTTCCGAATGCCATTGAGAATGCTGCCGTGTCTTGGTGCAATTCCTGCTTCACGTAAAAATCCTGTGGGAACGCAAGGTTTTTCTGACTCCATAGCCTCTTGGTCTGACTGTGAACTACCACGCAGGTTTGCGCCTGGGCACGCCTCGTGATTTTGATCGCTGAAGCGGTCAGGCTGACTCCAAAATCATTGCCGAGAGCCTTGGCGGTGTCGAGATTGATCCGCCGACCGTCGAGCCAGGGGTCAACCAAGTAGCTCGGTAATATCAACTGGCTCGCATACATATTTGCGTAGGCCTCGACATTTTTCGCTTCAGCGTTTTGAGGGCCAATGTCTTCGTTCGCGCACCGAAAAGAGCCGCGGTCTTTGTCGCAGATCCAGTGTGCCAATTCATGAGCGAGCGAGAAGCGCTGGCGGCCTGGGTACGACCCCACGTCGACGCTAATCACAGCTCTATCGCCTGCTGCGACCAAACGTGCAGCGCATCCGCACAAGCGGCGATAGACAACCTCGGCTCCTCGATAGTTCGCGATGGCTTCCAGGTCAATGTGGGAGGGATCACGCACCCCGTATTGCCAGAGCAGTTTCTCAGGAGGACTCAGGAGTGAATGCTCAACCGTCATGGTCTTCCGGCTTGATAAGTCCCATCCCCACCAAGTCGTCATACACCGTAGCCAAGTCCTCGTCGGTCTGCTTCTTGCCATCACGAAACGCCATGGCGATTTTGGGCTCTCGCATGAACGTCTCGGCCACGATCTCTTTGAGTCGCTCTATCGCTGGGCGGACCCGGTTTGTGGGTCGGCTTGCAGATAGGGCTTGGGTTGCTGCCTTGGCAGAAGCGAGCCTTGTGCGCATGCCGGCCGCGACTACGTTTCGAAGCGCGTCATGAGTTTGCTTCGCCACCGCCACCATGTCTTGACCAGCTTCGCGATACTCGTTTCTGATCTCTTCGTCGCTGGTGTTGGCGAGGTCGGCCAGCGCACTAGCGCGGATGAAGCCGATTTCCCTGCTTTCCTTGGACTGCTTCATGCTTTCCTCCTGCCTGGCATCAAGGTATTGAGGCCTCGGCGAAACCTTCGCCGGGCTGTGTTGTATGCGGTTTGGGTCATGCCGGAAGCGGCTCGAATTTCATCGGGCTTCATGCCATCCTTGTCGCCCATGATGAGGAACTGGATTTCCTCGTCATTCGCGAAGTGGTCCTCGATGAGTGAAGCATCGGCGGCGGCGCGAGCTTGCCGCTCATTGGTCTCTTCAACTTCCAGCGCCTGCTCGACGACGTCCGGGGAGGAGAAGCCTTCCTGCGCGAGAGCCAGCTCAGCGTCACCGTCGCACCCCGCCATCGTTTCGAGGTACGCAGTTCGCGACTGAGGGATAGAGCTGCTGGACCCATCTGCAATGGATTGCATGGTCCTAATGATGTAAGCCACGAAGTGCACTTCTCTAGGCCAGTGCCTGCCCCCCTTCATTCCCACGCCTTCGAGCGTGCGTTGCACTGCTTCACCTAGGAGTTCAAGCGGGTCGGTGTACTCGGTGCCGAAAAGTGCATATTGGGCCGCGCGGTGGATGCGTCCGAGCTCTGCCTCGGTCAGGCTCTCAATCGCTTCACTGATCTCCTCTGCAGTGGCGTAACCGTGATCGGGTGATTTTCCAGTTGTCACATGCCCCCCTTTTGTCTCGTCATTTGTATGTGCGGAGTTTCCCGCATTCGCGGACATTGTCTACATTTTGTCCGCGTTTCCAAACCACGCCGCACATGCAGTTGAGCAGCAGTTCCGCTGTGACAAAGGTGAGCAAGATGACGAAACGCAATCAACACGTAGTCCCGCGCGAAGAAGGATGGGCTGTCCAGGGCGCCGGCGCCAAGCGCGCCACCGAGCTCTTCCACCGTAAGACGGATGCCGTCGACCGCGCGCGGGAGATTTCCCAGAACCAAGGCACCGAGCTGCTGATCCACGGCCGCAATGGCCAGATCCAGTCCAAGGACAGCCACGGGAACGACAAGTTCCCACCTAAGGGGTGACATATGGCAAGGTGCACAGCTCCAGTTGAAGGCCATCGCTCATCAAGCGCTGCGGAAGCTTGTCCTGCCTGCAGAGGACGTTCTGGTCGTTACGGCGGTGGCTACGGTGGTGGTGGCTACAGCAGCTACGGCTCGTACCCTTCCTCGTCCTATTCTTCGTCGGTAAGCGCCGGTGGTGTCCGGAGCAGCGGCGGTGGTTCCGGCGGCAGTGCGAGGCCGCGCTGGTCGCGAGCAGGTTCGTCCGTCTCGTACACCGCTGCCCAAGTCCAGTCACTCACACCGATTCGCCAAACGGTGGAAACGCGAGCGACGGAACGACCTGACCTTCGGGACGTCTTCCTGTGTCACGCGTGGAACGACCGGCAGGGGCCAGCCAAAGAACTGCACGACCTACTTGCGGCAGCTGGTGTCAAGGTCTGGTTCAGCGAGAAAGACCTTGGCCTCGGCGTGCCCATGATGCGCGCCATCGACAAGGGCCTGGCGAATTCTCGAATTGGACTTGTGCTGGTGACTCCCGCGCTGCTTGCCCGCCTCCCGAACGAGAGCGTCGCCGACAAAGAGCTCTCGGCGCTCCTGGCGGGTAACCAGCTCGTTCCGATCGTGCACAACACTACGTATGAGGCTCTCCGAAATGTCAGCCCCCTGCTGGCCTCCCGAAGTGGTTTGAACACCGCGGAAGATTCGATGGCGGTGGTCGCCGCGAAAATCGCTGAGCTGGTCGCCGTCGAAAACTGAGCTACGAGGAAGATCTCGGTGGGGGTTGATAGTCGGGAAGGCGTTTTAATTCTTCAACCAGGGCTAGCAGGCTGAGGAAATACCTCCAACCCAGCCGCCCAGCAGCCCAACCCCGGTAAGCTCACCGGTCTCTCCCACACGCTTGACCCTGACCCCATGCGCGGCGCCGACACCTTCACCGAGAGCCTGTTCTCTGTTCGCAAGCTCGAAGACTTCGTGCCAGCATCGCACCCTTTGCGCCCCATCCGCAAGATGGTCAACGCAGCCCTGGCCAAGATGGATGCCCTGTTCTCGCGCATGTACGAGCCAGACATCAAGGGCGGGCGTCCCAGCATCGCCCCTGAGAAGCTGCTGCGCGCCATGCTGCTGCAGGTGCTGTACAGCGTGCGCTTGGAGTGTCAGTTGATGGAGCAGGTGCAGTACAACCTCTTGTCTCGCTGGTTCATCGGCCTATCCATGGACGATGGGGTCTGGGTGCCCAACCTATTCACCAAGAACCGCGAGCGGCTGGCCGATGGCTACGCAGAGCGCGAAGCGGCCAAGGCCATGGTCAACGACGCCAGACAGGCGCAGGCCGATCCCACGCGAACCATCACACTGGGAGCGGACAAAGGCTATGACGCACGCGAATTCATTGAAGCGTGCCAGGCCGTGAACGTCACGTCCCACGTGGCCCAGAACAAGTCAGGCAGAAGCTCGGCCGTGCCCGAAGCCATAGCGCAAAGCGAAGGCGACGCGGTATCGCAACAAAAGAGAAAGCTCATAGAGCAAGGCTTTGGCTGGGCCAAGACCGTGGGCGGCATGAGGCAGGTGATGGTGCGAGGGATCAAACGCGTGGACCAGATGTTCGTGCCTGCACGCTGACCCCCGGCCTTGCTTCTGAGATCGCCAAGCGCAGCGATTTCCATTCGCCGTTCGCTTACTCCTGATTCACATCCCCAAGACCTACTCGGGCAAGGTGGGAGGGCGGCACAGGTTGGTACCGGGGGTCACGCTTCAGTTCTTCGACCATAGCTCGTGCGTGCGCTAGCGACTCTTCAAAAGTGTGCGCCGCGCGATCAAACTGCTCGCTCAGCCTTCGACGCCGAGCATAGGCCTCTGGTGTGAGATGAGGCTCAATTGGCTGCGGGTCTTCTTTCATGGCCGTCAAATAAGTTACTTGATTTCGAACTGGGCGCGGTTTTGTTTTGCAATCCAGAGTGGTGGCTTGCCACGTCCGGTCCAGGTGGAGCCGGTGGCCGGGTCACGGTACTTGGGAGCGACCGTGTTGCCCTTGAGCGGGCTCTTGGCTCGGCCAGTAGGAAAGATATCAGCCTGGGTGAGACCGAATTCGGAAATCAGTTGGCGGACGGTTGCAAGCGCATCCTGAGACTCCGATTTACGCATAGCCTCGATCTGAGCGTCGAGGTTTTGCCGCTGCGCGAGAAGTTCTTTGTAGCTGGGCATGTTCGCTTTCAATTTGGAAGACTGCATGATACGGCCGGCCGCGAGGTAGCAACAATCGTTGCTATTCGCGAGACTCGGTTCAAGCGCTACATTCAAACGCGTGTCCACGAGAATATCGGACAGCATCCAAGGCCGTATCCCATTCCCTGCCTCCTGGAAATCGCGGCGGCGCTTCGACAAAGCAATTAAGAGATGGACGCTAATCAATCTGCAACTCAAAATCGATGCGGCCGTTGCGGGGCAACCAGCTACCGCCAAGTCGTTGAGCGTGACGTCCACGGAGTGATGCGTCACGGGGATCGGATCGTCTGCTCCGGATGCACGCATGAATTCGACGACATGGAGGCTTGGCGGCGAGTCCGGTCCGACAAAAACTTGGAGGTACCCCAGGCGCAGATCTCGGTGGCTGAGCTCCGCGACATCGTGCGCACCTATCGGTACCGCGACGCGATCCATGTCGTGGTCGATTCGCTACCACAGCCTTACCAGGACCAGTTCGCGAGCTTCCTGCGCGGGTCTGCCCAACCGGTCGGCGATGGCCTCAACCGCTATGCGTTCGTTCCAGACTTCGAGCGCTGGCTCGAAGCTCTAGGCTAGACGTCTGACAGTGTCGGAACTGGTGCGGCTCATCGCGCGGAAGTTGGCCACGTGGGTTTTAAATCACTATGGAGTTCGCAACGAGTGCGATGCCAACCGACAATGTGCTCGCCCGGTCCGCCACACACATCGCACACGCGCATCGATAGCTCGGCTACGTAATCGACCATAGCTTGATCCGCAGGGTCCAGTGGAAGAAAGCGAAGGCTCAAGCGCCCCCACTTCTCGCGCGTGTGAAGGGCCTTCGCCTGAATTCCCCCCGCGTCCGCGCGTGCCTGAAGCTGCGCCAGCAAAACATCAAGCAAAGCAATCCATCCTGGCCCCCCACGGGGATGGCAGCGGGTATAGATCAGAGGGTATTTCGCTTCCAGGTCAGCCAGGCTCATGGTGTAGGTCCATCGCGGGGGAAAGATACTTAAGTCCTTCGATCTCGGGTCCAAGCTGCTCGCGCATCCACCTGGGCGAACACCCCATTCGAAGGTAGGTGTATTGCGAGCGCAGCTTCTCCAGCCCCTATTGCCTCAACAGGTTCCCCCTGCGTGGGAAAACTGGGCAGGCTCCCCCGTTTTCCGCCGCGTTCAAAGTTCTGAGGCAATCGCAGCGCTGACAGCCGACTGAGGTTCGTTCAGGCTCGGTCGCGGTTTTGATCGCCACGCAGCGGCTGTCCAATGCGCTGGAAGAATCGCTCCACTCGTTCCTGCTCCACGGCACGTTGCTCCACCGTCCACTCCACTTTGTAGCCCATTTTGAGCAGCTGACGGTGGTGGGCTCGCAAGCTATCCAAGCCCTTTTGACGCAGCGGACACACAATGGTCCCGCACTCCGGGCACCTTGATTCATTGCCTGCCTGGTCAACGCTTCCCAGCCAATCGCAGCGAGGGCAAGCCACAGGGGAAGTCTTTGGATCGTGCTGCTCCATCATGGCGGTCTCCATCGGGGTATGAACGGGATTCTCCTCATCGAAGGCTTCGGGAACGCGCCCGTCAACACTCATAGGGATGCAATGTCTTCAGGGTATAGACACCCGTGGCGTCGTGAAACCCCACGCCAGCTTGAAGAGTCGATTCGCGCAAGGTGAGATACGCCGTCGTGACCCTGAGTTCACAGGAGTAACGGCTGCTCTCGAACAGGGCTTTTAACGGTCCGAGTAGGGCCAAATCCAGCGCAGTCTCCAAGCGAAGGAATTGGATGAACTGCACCTGGGGTGTCCCGAGCTCTGGGGCATGCATGTTCCGCGACTCGTCAGCGACCGCGATCCCATAGACGCTAGCTCTAGGGCCCGACTCCAGGAACAGCACGTTCGCGAAGTCGCGGGTCACGCCACCGCTCCTGGAAGCATGGATGTCGGCCGACCAGAGGTGGGACTCTCCGTCCTCGAACGTCATCACGAGCCGCGCGTTGCTTGCCAAGAAGGCCATTGGGCCGGCGCTGCCCAAGGCATTTCCAGGCCGTACCTGGGGGTCAAACCGACTCATTGAATCTCCGAGGGGGCTGGTGAGCGACAAGCTGCTTTTTTGCTCTGAAGCTCTTTCGAAACTGCGGCAAAAAATGCGATTTTCGCATATTCCAAAATCGCATGGAAGCTCATGGGCTCCTTTTCGCCCATGCAGAAGACGCTCTACAGTCGCCAGTACCAGCACATGCTCAAGTTGCTGAGGGAGAAGCGCGTTCATTCCGAGGTGAGCCAAGCTGAACTGGCGAAGCGGCTGGAATGGACGCAGGCGGAGGTGAGCAAGTGCGAAACTGGGGTGAGGCGGCTGGATGTCATCGAACTCAAGCTATGGGTTGAGGCACTGGACGGCGATCTGTCTGCCTTTGTGCAGGATCTGCAGGGATAGCAGCATTTCAATCTACAGAATGCTTGGAGCCGCGGATTGGCTCAGTCGAAAGGCAGCCACTGTTGACCTGCTGTTCGATTTTCTAAAGGCAGCGTAGCTACAGCGTATGTCTCCGGAGAGTTGAGCCGGATCCATTCAACGGCAGCTTTGCATTTGCGATGTACATCGCTTCTAGTGCATCCCGGATTCTTCTCAATGAACTCTCGGATCGTCTGGACGGCGGCGGAGGTCTTCTCTGGTCGCCGATGTACTGAGCGGAATGCTCCTCCGTCGCTGCCAAGTTGCCCGATCCGCCTGCGTAGCGTCTCTGGCGCAATGCCCATGCTGTTCGCAACGTCTGCGAGAGTTGGGCCATCTATGACCATTCGCTTGGTGCCCACTGGAAGATCTGTTGAGGAGGGATCCCACAGGTTGCCTTGGCCATCCACGTCCCAGCACGGCGCTGCCAAGGGATCCACAAAACGTAGATGGCTCGCGGCCTGATCTTCGTCGTCGAAGACGGTAGTCCAGAGAAGCAGCCATTTCAGGGGGTGACCCTCGCGCCGGCGACCAAGGAGGTCGTGGATCCACTCCCCGGAAGACAGTGAGGACTCGGGCGTTCTCAACTCACTAAGCCACCTTGAAATGGGCGCTGTGGCGAACCATGCGGCGACTGCGGAATGCTGCAGCTTCCGAGACCAACTCACAATGCCACGTTCACGCAGACCATTGATGATGGACTGGCGCATTGCTTCGACATCCAATTGGGATGCCTGAAAGGCGACCTCCGATAGTTTTGCGAGGCGTCGAATCGCTGAAGCCTCCAAAACGGATGACGGACTATGAAGTGTCTGTCCCTGGTCAGCTTTCGGTAGGAGCCAGTGAGATGATCCCGATGTTTCAACGGCCAGCATGCAATCGTGCTCCAAGCACATCCATGAGCCATTGAGTTGGTGGGGAAGTCTCCAACGAGGCAGCCCAAACTCGCGAAGGTCAGTCGATATGCAGTTGGCACAGGAGTGAAGTCGCGTGCTGCTTGAAAGTTTGCTTGCAGGCATTGCGAGTTGGACCCCCCATCCGCCGAATTCAGGATGCTTGCGTTGCTGCAACATTGACTCAAAGCGGCCGGGAGGTAGAAAGGGTATAAATTGCCCTATCGAACAGCGCCTCCTAACAACCGACTCCAAGTCACCCAGGGCACCGTTAGTGACCCGGACGAACTCGTCAATGCCTTTCGGCGCCACTTTGTCGCGGCATGAATGTTCGGTGCCGAACAAAGTCGAGCCCGTATCGCGTGCGGAGCCATTGCCCAGTACCGTATGGAATGTCGCTGCCCACGAATAAAGTGTCTCGTCACCACGCCATGGAGGAAGGAACTTCAGTGGGCGTGGTGAAGTTCTCATTCGCCTTCCTTCTTGACTGATACTGAGAGGAGCGCCTCAATTTGTCGTTCTTGAAATGTTTCTTGACTGGTGCGGACCTTCGCTGCCTTAGCTCTAGTTCGGGGCTTGGGGCGCTTTTGGGCTTCTGTTTTGAGTTCGGTTTGGGTGGGGGCTGAGGCCGCTTGTTGAGCCACTTCGACGTATCTGGCTGGCTGCTCCCAGAGGCTCCGGAACATTGCGGCAGGCATATCGGAAAACGCTTGTAGTGCTGCCCAATTCCGTTCAGCCAAAGCCTCTATGCGCCCATGAAGGGCCTTCATTTTTGGACTCTGTCTGTAGACTTGATCAATCATCGCCGCATCAATCGTCGATGTGCGCTTCCTGAGTGCGAATTCCTGAACTTCCCGCCGCAACCTGCATACATACCTGGGCACCCCTCCGGTTCGTCGCCAAATAAAACCAGGTAGTTCTTGGTCAAGGGGATGAGATGTATGCGGCACATACAGCGCGTCCGGGCTATCCAACAGGGTAGGTGACCAAAGTCCCGGAATCCAATGCTCTTTCCACTCCGCAGATCCGGGATCAAGCACTGGCAGCATCTGGTGCCAGCCCCCTTCACTGAACCTATCGACATCTTGCGAGAATCCGTGAAGCCCGTCAAAGGCTAGAGGATTTCCTATCAAGACTGTTGGAATACCCCAGTTCAGGATTCGTAAGAAGAATGTCAAAAATTCACGGCCAAAACGCGATGAAGATAAGTTTTGCTCTTGAGCTTCCTCAATAATCAAAAGCCCACAGCGATGCACAGAAAGAAGATGCAAAAATACGACTAACTTTCTTTCTACTCTCCATCGAGAGGAGGAGTACTCTGCGGTATAGGAAGTTCCTAGGCTCGCATCAAGAGCCCGAAACGCAAGCTCAAGAAATCCGCCGCGAGAACCATCGGCCGGCATATGAACCTTTAAATATACAAGCTGCGTCAAGGCTTGCCAACCAGGGCCAGGCCCGTGATCAATCGTCCTAGGAAGGAGGCTAAGATATCTGTCAACCACTTGAGACTTTCCGGTCCCGGTAATTCCTTCAATTACTATCCCTGACGCAAAGTTTGGCCACCACTCAAGCTGGCTTGCCTCTGTGCCTTTGAACAGGGCTGAGGAAAAAACGAAGTTGCGATTTTGCGCCAGTAAAGGATTTCTGGCGTTCAGGCCAGAGTGCAGTAGATCCTGTATTGCGATGGCCGCAGTTATGCAAACAGAGTACGGAACGAAAATGGCTTTGAAACGCTCCACCAAAAATATTCGGTCTTCTAGAGATATTTCTCGTACATGCTCCGGATTGATGGGCCGATGTCTCAGAGCGAGTGCCATCTCTAGCTGCGTAAGTTTCTTCGGAAGATACAGTGTCAACGGGTTCTTGCGCATCTGTTCAATGGAGATTAGGAGAGGGTTATTCATTATTATTCTCAGCTATCCTTGAGCGCCTTCATTACATCTGCCATGTCTTCTCCAAATGAGTGGGAGGTAGAGACGCTGGTGACGTCTATTTGAGAGGCAAGAGTTTTCTCTGCCAATTGAGCCTCAGCCTTGGGAGAGAGTTTGGGGATGCCGCTACGAGCCGATCTTTCAATCGCCGTATTAAGCGATATATCGCTCTGCAACTCTGTTTTCGTGACAGGACGGGCAAGTGCCTTAATTTCCTGTTTCCTCTCTCGATCAGCGTATTTTGTAATCCTCTTGATCGCTGCATTTTTTTCAATCCCGGCGACCGTCTCTCTTATCTTTGATCGAAAGAACGCACGTTTGTCGTCCGAGCATGCATGCAACCAATCAAGAAGCGTCATGAGACGCAGTTGGGGGTCTTGAGTTCGCAGTGTCAAATGATGAAGCTTGCCCTCCAAATTGCACCAGCATTGAGAAAGATCAGAAGGATTCATGTGAACAACTATGCGTCGCCTCTTTCCATTGCGAAGCAGCTTAAAGCTTTCTTGATGTATCCAAGGGTTGGTGTACTCTAGTTCTCTAATTATTCGTTTGCCATTTGACAGTGGGTCATAAAGCTGTACTCCTCTCGAGTCAAGGAATCCACTAATTGCTGGGAGGCATCTGACTTTTAGACGATCGTAGTCGGCGCTCACGGAGCTAAATCTGCCGTTTGCGATTAGCCATTCAACCGCTGATCTACGGGTTCCATCGATGCAGTCTCGGCGCATGGCTATAAGAGGCGGGGAGATTATTTGGACATTGTTATGGATGTGTATGCGCTCAATTTCTCTTTCAAGGTACTCTTCGAAATTAAATCGCGCCAAGAGGGCTCGGGCTGGTTCACCCCTTCGCTTTCTTTTGCCCATGGTGGAGCCCGGAATTTTGTGATCGAGTGCTTTATGGCCTTTGTTATGTGAGGACTCCTGGGTCGCCTTATTTATTGCATTGTACGCAGCCCCATAAATGGCGCCGCATTGAAGTTCTTCAAAGGTTTTCATCACCATTTGGGATTTTCCTTCGCCATTGTCCAGCAAAAATTTAGCAAATTTCATGGATAGCCATTCCTCATCCCTAATTGGAAAACCAAATCTCTCGCAGTAGGCGACCTTTGACTCGGCTGCATGACAAATGGCAATGAGAGCTGTGGTTGAGCTGGCACTCTCGAACCCTACATGATGGCCAAATATATAATTTACGTATGCTCCCATGACTTCTGTCTTCCACGGCGAACTCAAAACTCGCAGTCTAGAGGCCGATGAAACAAGTGTCTGGTCGCAGCTTGTGCTGTCCAGCATTGCATCGCTATTGACAGACGCGAACTTGCTGGCAGATCTGGTCTGCCGCGCCGCATACTGCCGCTGATGCTCTGTTTCGCCTCTATTAATTTGAAGAGCTGAGAGCGCTTCTTTGGAGTTAGTGCCCCAATACTCAAACTGCTCTTCAGAGTATTGAAGTGCTTCAGGAAGGAGTTTGACTTTCGCGCTATCTCCACTCCAAGAGATCGACTGAACGAAAAACTCCTCCAAGGTTTTTTGGAAAGCATCTTTAACAGATACAGACGGTTTTTTAAACTTTTTCCACCCGAGTGCGAAAGCCGCCCTGGCGTCAGCTGAACAGTTAATCCCATCATCTTCGCCTTTGATGTTATGTTCCCGAGGGCGTCCAGTTTTCCTCGTGCTGAACTTTTGCTTTCCTGGTGCCCCGCAGTTTGCGTAGTTTGGAAGTAATCCGTTGATTAGCCCTAGTGATTGAATGTAAGCATTCAATGATCGATAGATCTTGCCCGCACCACTGAGCTTCAGTTCCTTCGCGCGCTTCGCAGGCCAGCCAGAGAAATTTGTGTCTAGCAAAATTTCGGGGATGCTGCGGCTTTCAACAAAAGGTCGAATTAGTTCGTATGCTTCATCTCGGTGTTGTAGCCATACATTTGTGTGGCGTCTTGTGTGTCTCAATAAATCTTCTGATTTGTTTTTGAATAGTTGTTCGTCAGAATAAAGCCAGTATGAAGGGATCTCAAACTGAACGACGGAATATTCTTTGTCTTTTATTTGCCTTGCTACCGTTGACAGCCGCCTGAATTGAGGTTTTTTTATGTAGTGACTAATGTGTCCACTGCTGGAATTTCTAGGAAAAGGCGATATAACGATCAGATCGCGCTGTGAGTCTGTGTGAACTACTCTACCGTAGAGTTCAGGGGGGCTATCAGGATTGTGGCGATAAATTGCGCATCCTGTCACGATATTGATCATGCGATGCACCCGAAATAGTGGTTGCGCCAGCGCGAAATGTTACGCCCGCCGTCGCCGATTCGAGGCTTCGTTGTGTCGATCTCCCTCGTCACATCAATATCAATTATGTGAATCCAGAAAGAAAGTCGGAAAAATAAAAACGAATCCAAAAAATTTAGCCCAACACGTTTGCCCGAGTGAATAGCGGCATCTGTGATCGACTGGTGAGTGGACCTCTCGGTGAATATCGCAGCAAAGTCTGCCAATTTCGATGTCCCTCTGTGTAGCCGCAGCTCTTCTGTCGTAGGAACAAGCCAAAGAAGCTGTTTGATAACTATGGGGTCGATAGAAGTGCCATCTTCGTGGACGTGACGAGCACCAATGGCTCGGCAATATCCCACGTCTAGACCTATTCGCTCTTGCGCTCTAGAGCTGCGGTCAGTAATAGATCTAGGCTTGCAACTGATGCCTGTTAAAATACCTATGGAATTACCTGGGGGGCGAAAAACCAAGTCAATTGAAGCCACATAGGGCACACTGGTGCCAACGAAGCAGCCGTGATCAATGCCTAGCTGGCGCGAGATGTCTAATAGTCCAGGGACAAGGGGGGCACTATATCCTTCGTCAAAGCCGGGATGAGGATGCTCAGCGGGCCAGAGAGGAAGACACTCTCGCAGATCTGTAGCGCCTGCGAACGAACATAAAAGAGCCGTGTGGAACTCTAGCTGGCTCAGAAAATGATGGTTTCGCGCGTTGATTGCAACGCTTGAAAAAACTTGATAGCTAACTGGTGATGAGAAATTTCTTCTGATCCGAATCCAAGGCTGGTAGCTATCTCCAAAACCTTGGCCGGCTCCTGTGCGGATCGCCCGCGCGACTTCGTTTAACTTCTTTTGCGAGTAGCCGGTAAGGTTTCGAGACGAGATCGTGAAATCGTCTTCAAGCAAGTGGAGATATGGGGCGCTGTAGCCAGCTTCAAGCGCAACAGCATTCGCACGTGGATAATCGGGCCAGCCAGAACGCACTGCGTCCTCCCTCTGAAGTGATTTATGGATCGGAGTCGCCAGACGGGCTGCTCCACACTTTCGGATTCGCGAAGGGCTGTTTGCGAGAAGAATTGACTAGCTCCAATCAACTTGATAGCTGATTTGAGTCAAATTTCCTTTATCCATGGCATATACTCATGGCGCGGCATTGACGCCGGTGGGTCTGGGCGAGAGAATAGCGGTGCAACGTTTTGGTTCAAGCCAAGACTTATCCGGCGAGCCCTTGTGCTCGCCTTTTTTTATGTCATCGTTGTCCTCCTTTCGGTCCGCTGGATGTAGCAAGGTCACTGGTCAGTGATTCGAGTTGACCTGCGCTGATACGAACAGACTCCAAGTACTGTCGAAGCCCTTGACGTTGGGCTGAGTTGAGTTGGCTACTGGTGCAAAGAAGTTGGGACACGAGGACAACGTCTTCCTGCGACTTGGTTGCGTCCCAAGCACACCTGACAAACCGGTCATGCTTGGCGGACCAAGCAAGTAGGTGGGCGGTTTGATCCGACAGCGATAGAGCTTCCGAGAGCCTCGCGATCAAGTGATCATTGAACGGTGGACGTCGACCCTTCTCAACGCCGCAGAAAAATGCCTGATCCAATCCGAGTTCCAGCGCCAATGCCTTTTGACTGCTTGCGCGATGGTGCCGTGCCCGGCGGAGCTGCGCGGGGAACTGGAGGAGCTCTTGCAAAGAAATCATCTAAATTTGGAAGGGAAATAGTCCAAAGATTTGGTCTTTGGTCTGGATGCTAAGTAAGGCCAACAGTGTCGCCAAGGGGTAGGATTGATCAAATTCCTACCCTAGTGCCGTACGAGTACGCAGTCCGCTCATGATCGAGACTTCTTCTCTCTCACTCATTCAAATATGCGCTCTTGCTAAGCGCCCCCGCTTCCGAAGACCTACAGGCAAGTCCCAGGGGCCAGCGGATGCGCTTAAGACAATCTACTGGTTCCACGAGCTGGCGGCTTGGTATCGTGCCTCTTCACCGTATTCCCTTGGGAAGAAGTTAGAGCCCGCGGGATACGTTGTATCTGGGGAAAGGGGAAGCCGGACACATATGCATCGAAATAAATGGAGTCGTTATGCAAGAGGTGAATGCGTTCCGCAAGCTAACCTTTTACACCGCATAGATCGGTTTTCAGATGTTATAACTCATCCATTGTGGGATCTACTCGATCGCCCACCATCGAATTCTCTTGGCCTTACGAATTCTATGAGAAGGTTCACGCCTGAAGTTCAAATTAAGATCGGAAAAATCCGCGAGGTTCTCTATCTTCCGCTAAATGTCGGAGTTTCGGTCCGGGTGGAGCATACTTCCGAATTAAGCCCTATTGATGCCTTGGGAGCTCTTGTATATCTTCTTCGGGAGGCAAATATTTTGGATAAATTTCCCAAGTTTGAGATTGTTAAGAGTATTTATTTGGTAATGCTGACAAGAGGGGCTGATTTCTATGAGCGGGGAGTATTGAGGTCACTTTTCGAGTTGATCCAGAGAAACTTGATTCATAGAACCTATGAGAGCGGATCGGTATTGAGTTATTCATCTGCTCATTATGTCAGGGCGTTAAAAGTATTCAACGTCGTTCGTAACGAGTTCGTTGTGCATCACCATGGCGTATGCCGTCAGGCACACGTCGAACACTTCAATAAGTACTTTTATGCGGGCGACTTTGGGGAGAGTATCCAAAAGCTTGCATACCCAATCCAACTGCAGATGAATGTTGAATGGTCTAAAGACTATGCAATTCAACTCATACGGGAGCGTAGAAAAAGCTATATTGCCGCACTTTTGTCCGCATCGAGAGGAGAGATGGGAGGAATGTTCTCACCTGAAGTAAGGGCAAAAATCAGTTGTGCGTGCAAGTAAATTAGGATGGAATTGTCATCCAAGGTGGTTCGCGCGTAGTTCTTTGAAATACCTTCGGGATTGCACGGAGAGGCATTGCTCTAGGTTCAAGAAATCTAGGGAGCCAATGTATCTGTGATGACTTTCTCCATTGAGGATGGCGTAAATGAGTTCATGTGGAAGGCTGAATCGAGCTATCAATTCAATTAGTTCGGATTCCAGAACTGAGTGCATACTTCCACGCTTCTTCGTTGCTGTGGCTGATTGTGGATGTATGGTGGTCGCACTCAGAAGAAGTTGCTTTTGATCTGAAGGTAATTGGTTCCATAAGAAAACCGATGCGACGAGTATTAGTACGATGTTGTTGGTTACGCCACAATCAAAGAAATGCTTTAGCTGAAGAGCGTTGATGCTCAAAAATTGCAAAAGCTCTTCACGTTCGCACCATGCTTTGAAATTTGCGGCCAGTTCATCGCTAGGCTTGGCGCTCCATCTTTTATGCCAAGAAAAAACGGCTTTTCTAAGCTCAGGGCGTATCTCTGGAGCATTTCTGTTAAAGGCTCTTGCAATTGCTGCTTGCACGGGAGAGGCGATGCGTGTAGATATTTGCCGTGCCCCTTGGGGAGTTTGCGAATTTGCTGGAGCATGTCGAAAGAACTCATCATGAGGAAGAGTAACCTCGTCTCCAAAGGAAGTTGCTCTTTCGAATCGTGAGCAAAATTGAATTCGTAAGGGGGTATTATGTTCTGGACATTTATCTAGGAGGGATATTTGGTGATAAACTCGCCAGAAGGCAATAGAGTGCCTTCTGAGATCCTCCTCAACGCAATGTGGGCATAAACGACAATGTCTAGAGATTAGGTCTTGAAAAGCGACGGTCGCTCTGAATCTCTTGTGAATTGCCAGATCGCCCTGGACCAACGCGGTCCTCCATTTCTGAGCGACTTCAGTGCTAAAAAATTCTGAAATAAGAGGAAAAAAAGTGTGGTGATCGATAAGTGCATCGCCACTCACTGTACCATTCATCACGCATTCGGCGAACCGATTTGCCCGATACCCCAGGTGTAAATGGCTGCTCAACGTCGTCCCGCCATAGGTGCTTCGGGTTATCGCGTTAATGGATCGATGTCGTCCTATACGTACGGAAGAAATCTGAAGCGACCGAAAAGTTGCACCGTTTGGGAAAGAGGGAATCATTGGCAATACGGGATGACGAAGGAGATTTTGCGTGAAAGAGCAGTATATGCCGCCGCTTCAGTATTGCCGAAAATTCCCATCAGACCAGATCTTTAAGCGCTCACTAGCAAAACGACTAGATGCTATTGAGATCGGTCGTTCGGCTTGTGCCAAAGCACAAAAATATGCATTCTAATCAGACAGGAATTGTGTTGCCTGACAAAGCTTTTCGTAACTATGTTCCTCTCACTAACATAGTTGACGGGCCCCGAACGAACAATTTTCAAAACTATGAGGCGCACAAGAGTGCAGGTGGAGTGGAGGCCTTCCTTGGAGAAATTTCTACACTATGTTGTGCGCTCCCTGTGAGGTGGTGGTGTGTATTTTTGCAGGCCTGGCGCACGGCAGCCGGGAGAGGCTCAAGCCCGTGCCAACCGATCGACGAGGAAATCCACCAGCACGCGCACGCGCAGCGGCATGTGCCGGTTGGCGGGATACAGCAGCGAAAACGGGCGAGAGGCGCCGGCATGGGCGGGCAGCACCTCCCGCAAGGCGCCGCTGTGCAGATCGGCCTCCACAATGAAGCGGTAGGTCTGCAGCAGCCCTGCGCCTGCACGCGCCAGGGTCACGGGGCCCAGGATGTCGTCGGCGCAGCGCAGGTGGCCTTGGGTGGGCACCTCCACATCGCGCCCGGCGGCGTCGCGCAGTATCCATGGCACCGCCTGGCCGCTGCTGGGCAGCACAAACTGGATGCATTCGTGCGCCGCCAGGTCGGCGATGGCATGCGGCGTGCCGCAACGCGCCAGGTACGCCGGGGCAGCGACCACCACCAGGGCGGCGTCCTCCAGCTTGCGCGCCACCAGCCCCGAGTCGATGGGGGCTCGACCGCGCACGGCCAGGTCAAAGCCTTCTTCGGTGAAGTCCACGTTGCGGTTGCTCAACTGCAGCTCCAGCTCCACGTCGGGGTAGGCCTGCGCAAATGCGGGCAGCAGGGGCAGGATGCGGCAGTGCCCGTAGGAGGTGGGCAGGCTGAAGCGAACGAGGCCTGCCGGGTTTTGCTGTTGGCCCGACAGCTCGCGTTCTGCCTCGGCCAGCTGGCCCAGCGCCTGGCGGCATTGCTCGTAGTAGCGCTTGCCTGCGTCGGTCAGCCGCACCTGGCGCGTGGTGCGCTGGAACAGCCGCACGCCCAGGCGCGCCTCCATGCGCGCCACCGATCGGCTCACGGCCGCCGCCGTCAGCCCGGCCGCCTGGGCTGCGGCCGTGAAGCTTTGCCACTGCGCGGTCAGGCAGAACAGTTCGATGCTGCCCAGCTTCAGGTCGTCAAATTGGCGCGACATGTTCTGTTTATTACTTCATGTAATCAGTGATATTCCTGGCGTCTAGTTTATTGCTGTTTGCATCCTCAATACCATCACTTCATCGTTCCACCACGCCCCAGAGGCAATCCCATGAAGCTGTACTTTTCTCCCGCCGCCTGCTCCCTGTCGCCCCACATCCTGTTGCGCGAATGTGGCCTCACGTTCGAATTGGAGAAGGTCGATACCGAGCGCCACCGCACGGCAGACGGGCGCGATTTTTATGCCATCAACCCCAAAGGCCAGGTGCCCGTGCTGGAGCTGGCGGACGGCTCCCGCCTCACCGAAGGCCCGGTCATCGCGCAGTACATCGCCGACCAGGCCCAGGCCACGCAGCTCATGCCCGCAGCCGGTACGCTGGCGCGCTACCGGGTGATGGAGTGGCAGAACTACGTGAGCACCGAGTTGCACAAGTCCTTCACGCCCTTGTTCCACGCCGGGCTGGACGACAACGCCAAGGCCACGCTGGCCGCTCTGCTGCGCAAGAAGATGGACTGGCTGGACGCGCAGCTGCAGCACGGCCCCTACCTGACGGGCGATCACTTCACGGCGGCCGATGCCTACCTTTTTGTGGTGCTGGGCTGGGCCAAGTTCGTGAAGCTGGATATCAGCGACCTGGCCCATCTGCAGGCTTTCCTGCGCCGTGTGGCCGCGCGCCCCGCCGTGCAGGCCGCGATGCAGGCCGAAGGGTTGCTGGGCTGAGAGGCCATTGCTTCATCCCAAGGAATAGCCATGCCTTACATCAACATCAAAGTGACCCGCGAAGGCGTCAGCAGTGCGCAAAAAGCGGCGCTGATTCAAGGCGCCACCGATTTGCTAGTGCGCGTTCTGAACAAGGAGCCCGCCACCACCTTTGTCGTGATCGACGAGGTCGAGACCGACAACTGGGGCGTGGCCGGGGAGACGGTGACCGTGCGCCGCCAGCGCGCTCGCGCCGCCGCCGACGGGAGCGCGCCATGAGTGACCCGCGCTTTGACGCAGTCGCCGCCGTGCTGCAGGAATATTTCGACGGCCTGTGCCACAGCGATACACAGCGCCTGCGCCGCGTGTTCCACCCGCAGGCGGTCTATGCCTGCGCCACGGCCGAGCCTGCGGTGATCCTGCGCATGGAGGAGTATTTCCCCATCGTGGACCAGCGCCCCTCGCCCGCCAGCCGGGGCGAGACGGTGCAGGAGCGCATCCTGTCCATCGAGTTTGCCGGGCCGGTGACGGCTTTGGCCAGGGTGGAATGCGCCATCCTGCCCAAGCACTTCACCGACCTGCTGACCCTGATCCATGTGGACGGGCGCTGGCAGATCATTGCCAAGGTGTTTCACTACGAACTGGATCGCTGAGGCGGCGGTGCGCGCAAGCCGGTGGGCGAGTTCTTCCTTTCGGAAGGACTCATTGATTGATAGCTGCTAGCGCTTGCCAGATAAGCGCTAGAGCCCAATTTGGCTAAAAAGCCGGCGGCAGGCATCATCGGCGGTAGGCCCGCCTCACAGGTTGGTTGCCGCGACCACTTCCGACATGTCGGTCAGCCCCTGCAGCACCTTCTCGATGCCGTCCTGGCGCAGGGTCAGCATGCCGGCGGCCAGTGCCGAGTGGCGGATGTCCGAGGCGGGGGCGCGGTGGCGGATGTGCTGGCGAATGGTCTCGTCGCTCATCATCAGCTCATGGATGCCCAGCCGGCCGTGGTAGCCATGGCCTTCGCACTTCGTGCAGCCCACATGGCGCCACAGGCGCAGCTCGCCCTGTGCGCCGCCGTGCTGCTGGCGCCAGCGCGCCACCTGTGCCTCGCGGGCCTCGGGGGAGTTGTTGGTGCCGCTGTCCAGGTACTGCGATGCCAGGCCCAGCAGCGTGTCGTGGTCGGCCACACGCGGCTCGCGGCAGGCTGTGCACAGGCGGCGCACCAGGCGCTGGGCCAGGATGGCGAGCAGCGAATCGGAGAAGTTGAACGGGTCCAGGCCAATCTCCAGCAGCCGCGCAATGCTCTCGGGCGCCGAGTTGGTGTGCAGGGTGGACAGCACCAGGTGTCCCGTCAGCGAGGCCTCGATGGCGATGCGCGCGGTTTCCTCGTCGCGCATCTCGCCGATCATGATCACGTCGGGGTCGGCGCGCAAAAAGGTGCGCATGGCGGCGGCAAAGGTCCAGCCGATGCGCGGGTTCACCTGCACCTGGCGCAGGCCTTCCTGCGTGATCTCGATGGGGTCTTCGGCCGTCCAGATCTTGCGGCCTGCGGTGTTGATGTCGCGCACCACCGAGTGCAGCGTGGTCGTCTTGCCGCAGCCCGTAGGGCCGCACACCAGCACCAGGCCATAACTTTTTTGCACCACGGAGCGCAGCGCCAGCAGGTTGGGCTGGCTCAGGCCGATGTTCTCCAGCGGCAGGGGCTTGGCACCCGCCAGCAGGCGCAGCACCACGTCTTCCAGTCCGCGCGAGGTGGGCACGGTAACCACACGCAGCTCCACCGGTGGGCCTCCGAAGCGCGCGAAGTCGATCTTGCCGTCCTGGGGCTTGCGGTGCTCGGAGATGTCCATGCCCGCCATGATCTTGATGCGCGCCACCATCGCAAAGCGGTAGCGCGCGGGCAGCTCCAGGTAGGGCGTGAGGTCGCCGTCGATGCGCAGGCGGATGCGCACGTTCTGCGGCGCGGGCTCGGTCTCGATGTGGATGTCGGACGCGCGGTGGTGAATGGCTTCGTCGATCACCGAGTTGATGAGCCGCACCAGGGTGTTGTCCGACTCGCTGATCACGTCGGCCTGTTCGGAGTCTGCGTCCGGGACGGCGCTGCCCAGGTTGGCGGCCAGCTCGCGCGAGGTGGCGCGGGCGGCGCTTGCGTCGGAGGCGCCACCAGGCTGGGTGCGGTAGGCGCGGTGGATGGCGGGCATCAGCGTGCCTGGCGCGGCCTGCAGCGGAATGAGCCGCCGCTGCGTGAGAAACCGCAGCTCGTCCAGCAGTACGCGATCGAGCGGGTCGGCCATCAGCAGCACCAGCGCGTCATCGCGGGCAATCAGCGGCAACACCGATTCACGCTCTGCCATCGCCCTGGGCACCATGGCCAGGGCCGCCGCATCGGGGGTGATGTCGCCGGGGTGCACGGTGTAGTCGCCCAGCCATGCGGCAATGACCTGGCGCAACTGCTCCTGGGTCAAGACACCGTCATCCACCAGGATCTGCCCGATCAGCCGGTTTTGCCCGGCGCTGCGCTCCTGCTGCTGGGTCTGCAGGCCGTCTTGCAGGGCCGACGGGGACAACATGCCGGCGTGGATCAGCGCCTCACCCAGGTGCCGCGCCTTGCCGACGGTGGGATGGGGGGCGGAGAGCTGTTTCCACAAGGATTCCGCATTGGGCGGGCGGAAACCGTGGGCGGGGAGGGCGGTGGAAACAGCGGTGTCGTTCATCGAGGGTCAGGAGCGGGCATCGTCAAAGGCTGAAGTCATAGTCCACCGTGATGGGAGCGTGGTCTGAGAACTTTTCACCTTTGTAGATGGATTCAGCACGTGCCAGCGCCGCGAGCGCGGGGGTGGCCAGGTGGTAGTCCAGCCGCCAACCCACGTTGTTGGCATACGCCTGCCCCCGGTTGCTCCACCATGTGTAGGCGGTGTCTGTGGCGGTAGGTTGTAACTGACGGTAAACGTCTATGATGCCGCCGCCTTCATCAGTTGTGTGCAACAGTTTTGTCATCCAGGCCCGTTCTTCGGGTAAAAAACCACTGTTTTTCTGGTTGCTGCGCCAGTTTTTCAGGTCGATTTGCTGGTGCGCAATGTTGATGTCGCCGCACAGAATGAAGTCACGTTCACGCTTGACTTTCATCAGGTGGGGGTGGATCTCGGCCAGGAACCGGAACTTGGCCTGCTGGCGTTCTTCGCCCGAGGAACCACTCGGAAAGTAAGCGCTGATGATCGACAGCTTGCGGGCCGGTGTGTCAAAACGCAGCTCCACATATCGACCTTCTGTATCGAACTCTGCTGACCCATAGCCAATGACTACATCAGAGGGTTCATGCCGGGTATAGATGCCCACGCCGGAATAGCCCTTTTTCTGGGCAAAGTGGAAGTGGCCCTGCATGCCCGCCATGCGCTCGAACCGGTTGGCCATGTCGGCCGCCTGGGCCTTCACTTCCTGCACACAAATACAATCCGGCCGCGTGGCTGCCATCCAGCTTTCCACGCCTTTGCTGGTGGCCGAGCGGATGCCATTGAGATTGAGGCTGGTTAACTTGAACAAGGAATTCCCCATGGTGGATGTTGGCGCGCAAACCTCTGAACAGGGCCAGCTGGCGCAGGATTTTGTACGTTTTGCCGTCGAATCGGGCGTGTTGCGGTTTGGCGAATTCAAGACCAAGGCGGGGCGCCTGAGCCCGTATTTCTTCAACGCAGGGCTGTTCGACGATGGCCGCAAGATCGGGCGGCTCGCGGAATTCTATGCAAAAGCCCTGCTGGCCAGCGGCATCGAATTCGACATGGTGTTTGGCCCTGCCTACAAGGGGATTCCGCTGGCCGCTACCGTGGCCGTGGAGCTGGCGCGCCTGGGCCACAACGTGCCCTTTGCCTACAACCGCAAGGAGGCCAAGGACCACGGCGAGGGCGGCACGCTGGTGGGCGCACCCCTCAAAGGCCGGGTGCTGATCGTGGACGACGTGATGTCGGCTGGCACCGCCGCCCGCGAGTCCATCGCCATCATCCGCGCTGCGGGCGCCACGCCGCATGCGGTTGCAATTGCGCTGGACCGCCAGGAAAAAGCCACGGAGAATGGCCAGGACGTGGACCACAGCGCCGTGCAGTACGTGCGCGAGCAACTGGGCATGCAGGTGTGTTCCATTGCCCGGTTGGCAGACTTATTGCTGTATCTCTCCCAAAACGGGGAAGAGGGGATGCGCTCGCATCACGAAAAGGTGCTGGCCTATCGCCAGCGGTACGGTGTTAACGAAGGGTAGACCATTTGAGCAAGTCGGCGTGGATCATGGGCGGGGTGATGCTGCTCACCCTGGGCGCAGAGCTGGCCTCGGCACAGTCCCAGGGTGCGACGGGCGGTATTTACACGTGCGTGGACCGCAACGGCCGTCGGCTGACGGCCGACCGGCCCATCCCGGAATGCCTGGACCGCGAGCAGCGCGAACTCAGCCCTTCGGGCATCACGCGCCGCCAGATTGGCCCCTCGCTCACCGAGCTGGAGCGCGCAGCCCAGGATGCCCAGAACCGCAAGGATGCCGAAGAGCGCGCCCGTGTGGTGGAAGAGCGCCGCCGCGAACGCGTGCTGGTGGCCCGCTACCCCGACAAGGCCGCCCACGATGTGGAGCGCGCTGCGGCCATCCAGATGGTGGATGACGTGACGGCCACCGCAGAAAAGCGAACGCTGGAGCTGAAGGCGGAGCGCAAGAAGCTCGATGTGGAGATGGAGTTCTACAAGAAGGACCCCAACAAGGCCCCCATGACGCTGCGCCGCAAGATCGCTGAGATTGACGACAGCCTGGCCGAGCAGCAGCGCTTCATCGCGGGGCAAGACCAGGAAAAGCGCCGCGTGCATGCGCGGTTTGACACCGAGCTGTCGCAGTTGCGCAAGCTGTGGGATGCGCAGCGTGTGCCCCCCTCCGCAGCGTCTGCTGTCGCGGCGCCCGCTGCCAGCGCGGTGCCTGCGGGCGGCAGCCGATAAACCTCCAAGTTAGGGTCGCAGCGGACCAGAGAACGCGCCGCATCGCTGCCTCGGATGGACAGCATAAAAACAAAGGGGCCGAAAGGCCCCTTTGTTTTTGCGGCAGCTTCAACAGCCTTGCGCTCAGCCCGCCAGTTTGGCGCGCAGCAGTTCGTTGACCTGCGTCGGATTGGCCTTGCCCTTGCTGGCTTTCATGATCTGGCCGACCAGCGCGTTGAAGGCCTTGTCCTTGCCCGCGCGGAACTGCGCCACGTTGTCGGGGTTGGCGGCAATCACTTCGTCGATGATCTTCTCCAGCGCGCCGGAGTCGTTCATCTGCTTGAGTCCCTTGGATTCGATGACGGCATCCACGTCGTTCGACTCTCCGGTCCACAGCGCGTCAAACACCTGCTTGGCGGCGTTGTTGGAGATCGTGCCGTCGGCAATGCGGCCGATCAATGCTGCCAGCTGAGTTGCCGTGACAGGGGCCTGCTCGATACCGGTCTCCGCCATGTTCAGGCGGCGTGACACCTCTCCCATGATCCAGTTGCTGGCCAGCTTGGGCTGGCTGCAGGCTTTGGCCACTGCTTCGAAGTACGCCGCCATCGCCTTGCTCTGCGTGAGCGTGGTGGCGTCGTACTCGGGCAGGCCATAGTCCGCCACAAAACGGGCGGCCATGGTGCGAGGCAATTCAGCCATCTGCGCCCGTTCATCCTGCACCCACTGCTCTGAAATGTGCAGCGGTGGCAAGTCGGGGTCCGGAAAGTAGCGGTAGTCCGCCGCATCTTCCTTGGTGCGCATCGCGCGCGTTTCGCCTGTGTCCGGGTCGAACAACACGGTGGCCTGCTGGATCGCGTGGCCGTCCTCGATCTGCTCGATCTGCCAGCGGATTTCGTAGTCGATGGCCTGTTGCATGAACTTGAACGAGTTCAGGTTCTTGATCTCGCGTCGTGTGCCCAATTCGGCACCGGGCTTGCGCACCGACACGTTGGCGTCGCAGCGGAAGCTGCCTTCCTGCATGTTGCCGTCGCAGATGCCGATCCAGGTGACGATCTTGTGCAGCTCCTTCGCGTAGGCCACGGCCTCTTCGGACGAGCGCATGTCGGGCTCCGTCACGATCTCCAGGAGCGGTGTGCCCGCGCGGTTCAGGTCGATACCACTCTGGCCGATGAAGTCTTCATGCAAGGACTTGCCTGCGTCTTCTTCGAGGTGGGCGCGCACCAGGCGCACGGTCTTTTTCTCATCGCCCAGAAAGAATTCCACCTCACCGCCTTGCACCACCGGAATCTCGAACTGGCTGATCTGGTAGCCCTTGGGCAGGTCGGGGTAGAAGTAATTCTTGCGCGCAAAAATGCTCACTGGCGCAATGTGGGAGCCCAGTGCCAGTCCCAATTTGATAGCGCAGGCTACGGCCTCGCGGTTCATCACGGGCAGGGTGCCCGGCAGGGCCAGGTCCACCGCGCAGGCTTGCGTGTTGGGCTCGGCGCCAAAGGCGGTGGGCGCGCGGCTGAAAATTTTGCTCTGCGTTGCGAGCTGGGTGTGGGTTTCGAAGCCGATGACAACTTCGTAGCCATGGATCAGTTTGGCGGTCATGTCAGAAGCCCTCCGGACGGCGGAGGTGGAAGTCGGTGGCTTGCTGCAGGCGGTGCGCAGCGTTCAGAAGGCGGGCTTCCTGGAAGTAGTTGCCCAGCAACTGCAGGCCCACTGGCATGCCGCCCTCGCCAAAACCGGCGGGCACGCTCATGCCGGGCAGGCCGGCCAGCGAGCCGGGCAGGGTGAAGATGTCGGCCAGGTAGTCGGCCAGCGGGTCGTTGCCGTGGTCGCCCAGCTTCCAGGCCACCGTGGGGGCCACCGGGCCGGCGATCAGGTCGCAGTCCTTGAAGGCATTCTGGAAGTCGTCGGCGATCATGCGGCGGATCTTCTGTGCCTGCAGGTAGTAGGCGTCGTAGTAGCCGTGGCTCAGCACATAGGCGCCGATCATGATGCGGCGCTTGACCTCGTCGCCAAAACCTTCGGCGCGGGTCTTCTTGTACATGTCCACCAGGTCGGTGTAGTCCTTTGCGCGGTGGCCGAACTTCACGCCGTCAAAGCGAGAGAGGTTGGACGACGCCTCGGCCGGGGCAATGATGTAGTAGACAGGGATGGACAGCTGCGTGCGCGGCAGGCTGATGGGTACGAGCTTGGCGCCGAGCTTCTCGTATTCCTTCAGGGCACCGTCCACGGCGGCGCGCACATCGGGCGCCAGGCCTTCGCCAAAGAACTCGGCGGGGATGCCGATGCGCAGTCCATCGATGCTGTCGTTGAGCTTGGCGCTGAAGTTTTCTGCAGGCACATCGAGCGACGTGGAGTCGCGGTCCGGGTCGGGGCCGCACATGGCGGACAGCAGCAGCGCGCAGTCTTCGGCCGAGCGGGCCATGGGGCCGGCCTGGTCGAGGCTGGAGGCAAACGCGATCATGCCGTAGCGGCTGGCGCGGCCATAGGTGGGCTTGATGCCGGTAATGCCGCAGAACGAGGCGGGCTGGCGGATGGAGCCGCCGGTGTCGGTGCCGGTGACGGCCGGGGCCAGGCGTGCGGCCACGGCCACGGCGCTGCCGCCGGACGAGCCGCCCGGGATGCGGTCCGTGGCCCAGGGGTTGCGCACGGGGGCGGGGGCGTCAAAGCCCACGGGGGCGACGGCCGAATTTTCGTTGGCCGAGCCCATGGCGAACTCATCGCAGTTGAGCTTGCCCAGCGTCACGGCGCCAGCATCGGCCAGCTTGGTGACCACGGTGGCGTCAAAGGGCGACTGGTAGCCCGCGAGCATCTTGGAGCCGGCGGTGCTGGGGAAATCCTTGGTGACAAAGATGTCCTTGTGCGCAATCGGCACGCCCGCCAGCGGGCCGGCGGTGCCTGCAGCGATGGCTGCGTCTTGCGCGCGGGCCTGGGCCAGGGTGATGTCCGGGTTCACGGCCACGTAGGCGCCCAGGTTCTGGTGGGCCTGTGCGCGGGCTAGGAAATGCTGGGCGGCCTCGACGGCCGAGACGCGGCGCTCGCGCAGCTCGGTGGCCAGCTGGGCCACGCCCAGGTCATGCAATGCGGTGGAAGTCATGCGGCGGGGCTCTTACTCGATCACTTTAGGCACGAGGAACAGGCCTCGTTCGACAGCGGGGGCGCTTTGCTGGTTAGCTTCGCGCTGGTTGGGCTCGCTGGCCAGGTCTTCGCGCAGGCGCAGCTGCACGTCCTGGATGGCGGCCACGGGGTGGGCCAGGGGCGTGACGCCCGAGGTATCCACAGCCCGCATCTGTTCCACGATGTCAAAGAAACCATTGAGCTGCGTGAGCATGCGCTCACTTTCGGAAGGTGTCAGCTCAAGCCGCGCCAAGTTGGCAATGCGGCCGATGTCCTGGGGGGTCAGTGCCATAGGGAGGAGAATCTAGAGAAACCAGAAGTAAAGCTGTGATCCGGTGCTCGCCGGAGGGAGTTATTCACAGGGGATGGGGTATTATCCCGGCTTTGCCGCAAAGCTCCCGGAATGGGAGTCAATTGCGTGAAAAAAGCCAATAAACACCCCTGAAATACCTGGCGATGGCAGGCCGACGCGCATGCCGTGCCCGAGAGGACTTTTGAATGTTCGGAGCTTTCCGTCGGTACTTCTCCACCGACCTTGCCATTGACCTTGGCACAGCCAACACCCTCATCTTCGCCCGCGACAAAGGTATCGTTCTTGATGAACCTTCCGTCGTCGCCATCCGCCACGAAGGTGGCCCCCACGGCAAGAAAGTCATCCAGGCCGTAGGTCGTGAAGCCAAGGCCATGTTGGGTAAGGTGCCCGGCAACATCGAAGCCATCCGGCCCATGAAGGATGGCGTGATCGCCGACTTCGTGATCACCGAGCAGATGATCAAGCAGTTCATCAAGATGGTGCACCCGCGCACGCTGTTCACCCCCAGCCCGCGCATCATCATCTGTGTGCCCTGCGGCTCCACCCAGGTCGAGCGCCGCGCCATCAAGGACGCGGCCGAGGCTGCGGGCGCCACGGCGGTGTACCTGATCGAAGAACCCATGGCTGCCGGCATCGGCGCTGGTCTGCCCGTCTCGGAAGCCTCGGGCTCCATGGTCGTGGACATCGGTGGCGGCACCACCGAAGTGGGCGTGATCTCGCTGGGCGGCATGGTCTACAAGGGCAGCGTCCGCGTGGGCGGCGACAAGTTTGACGAGGCCATCATCAGCTACATACGCCGCAACTACGGCATGTTGATTGGTGAGCCCACGGCCGAAGCCATCAAGAAGAACATCGGCTCGGCCTTCCCGGGCTCCGAAGTGCGTGAGATGGAAGTCAAGGGCCGCAACCTCAGCGAGGGCGTGCCACGCAGCTTCACCATTTCGTCCAACGAAGTGCTCGAAGCCCTGACCGACCCGCTCAACCAGATCGTCTCGGCCGTGAAGAACGCGCTGGAACAAACCCCCCCTGAGCTGGGCGCCGACATTGCCGACCGGGGCATGATGCTGACCGGCGGCGGCGCTCTGCTGCGCGACCTGGACCGTCTGCTGGCCGAGGAAACCGGCCTGCCCGTGCTGGTGGCCGAAGACCCGCTGACGTGCGTGGTGCGCGGCTGCGGCATCGCCCTGGAGCGCATGGACCGCCTGGGCAGCATTTTCACGAGCGAGTAAGCCAGCGGGCCTGTATGCTGCAGGCACTTTTTTCGCTCTGAATTGCATGACTGCACCTGCTCCAATGCTTGTTTCTGAGCACCCGCCCGTGGATGCGTCTCCACGGTGCCGACCCTGACCGCTGCGCACCATGCCCCTGGGTACTCTGGAGCGCAGCGCTCCCCCTTTCTTCAAACAGGGCCCTTCGGCCCTGTCGCGTTTGGCTGTGTTCAGCGCGCTGGCGCTTTTCCTCATGGTGGCCGATGCACGCTTTCAGATCACCGGCCCCTTCCGTCAGGCCGTGGCCACGGTGCTGTACCCCGTGCAGTGGCTCATGCTGCAGCCCGTGGAATTCGCCAGCCACGGGCGCAGCTATTTCCAGTCGCTGCAAACCGCGCAGGATGACCTGGATGCCGCCCGCAAGAAAATGACCGTGATGGGCCAGCGGGCCAACCAGGCAGATCAGCTGGCGATGGAAAACCAGCGGCTGCGCAAACTGCTGGAGCTGCGCGACCGGCTGCAGACACCCGCCCAGGCGGCCGAGGTGATCTACGACACGGCCGACCCCTACACGCGCCGCGTGGTGCTGGACCGGGGCCAGATGGGTGGCGTGGAACTGGGCGCCCCCGTGATGGATGAAGCCGGTGTGCTGGGTCAGGTCACCCGCGTGTTCCCGCTGGTCAGCGAAGTCACCTTGCTGGTAGACCGCGATCAGGCGATTCCGGTGCTGAACATCCGTACCGGTGTGCGCGGCGTGGCCTATGGCGACCCGGTGGCGGGCCATGGCGGTGGCATGGAGCTGCGCTTCATGCCCGCCAATGCAGACATTCGCGAGGACGACCTGCTGACCACCAGCGGTGTGGACGGTCTGTACCCGCCCGGCCTGCCTGTGGCGCGCGTGGTGCGGGTGGAGCGCCGTGCCGACTCTGCGTTTGCGCGCATCTATTGCATGCCGCTCGCCCAGGTGCAGGGCGCGCGCCATGTGGTGGTGCTCAAGCCGCTGGCCGACAATGAACTGGCGCGTCCCGAACCCGCCCCGGCTGTCCCCGCCAACAAGCGCGGAGGCCGCAAGTGAGCCACCGCTTGACCCCACAAGGAGGCCCACGATGATCATGCCGCGTGGTGAGCCCCTGCTGATGCCGGTGAACCCAGTCTTCATCTGGGCCAGCTTGGCTGTGGGCCTGGCCATCAACATGCTGCCGCTGGGCCGCATCGTCTGGACGCCCGATGTCCTCATGGTGTTGTTGGTCTTCTGGGGTGTGCACCAGCCTCTGCGCATCGGCATGGGGGTAGCGTTCCTGCTGGGCCTGTGCATGGACGTGAGCCAGTCGGCGCTGCTAGGCCAGCATGCGCTGTCCTATACCGTGCTGTCGTTTGGCGCGATTGCCATCCACCGTCGCCTGCTGTGGTTCAGCGTGCCGTCGCAGGCCTTGCAGGTGTTGCCCCTGTTTGCCCTCGCCCACGCGATCGAGCTCTTGCTGCGGATGGCGTCCGGGGGCATATTCCCGGGGCTGTGGAGTTTTCTCGCACCGGTGCTGGAGGCCCTGCTGTGGCCCCTGGCCAGCTGGGTGCTTCTGGCTCCGCAGCGCCGCCCGCCCGACCGCGACCAGAACCGGCCTCTGTAGCCCATGCCTTTCTTGATGCCCGCGCATTTCGCCAGCGTTCCGCCTTGGCCCCTGGGGGTTGAGCCTGGGCTTGCGCGCGCCCGAATGGGAGGGTGGGCGTGACTGAGGTGCGCAGCAGCGAAGCCGATGCTTCGCGCTTTCGGGTGCGGGCCCTGGTCATCGGCGCCCTGGTGTTTTTTGCGTTCTGCCTCATTGCTGCCCGGCTGGTGTATCTGCAGGTGGTCCGGCACGAAGACCTGGCGGCGCAGGCCGAGAGCAACCGCACGGCGGTGGTGCCCATCGTGCCCAACCGGGGGCTCATCCTGGACCGCAACGGCGTGGTGCTGGCCACCAACTATTCGGCCTACACGCTGGAGATCACGCCCTCGCGCGTCGGGGTGCTGGACGAGACCATCGACGAGCTGTCCAAGGTGGTGGAAATCCAGAGCCGTGACCGGCGCCGCTTCAAGCGGCTCATGGAAGAGTCGCGCAACTTCGAGTCCCTCCCCATCCGCACGCGGTTGACCGACCAGGAGGTAGCGCGGTTCACTGCGCAGCGCTACCGCTTTCCGGGCGTGGACATCAAGGCACGGCTGTTTCGCAACTACCCGCTGGGTGACGTGGCCAGCCATGCCATCGGCTACATCGGCCGCATCAACCAGACGGAGAAGGCGCGCATCCAGGACTCCGAAGACGAGGCCAACTACCGGGGCACCGAATACATCGGCAAGCTGGGCATCGAGCAGAGCTTCGAGTCGGCCCTGCACGGCGCCACCGGGGTCGAGCAGATGGAAACTTCGGCCGGGGGGCGGGCGGTGCGCAAGCTCTCCAGCCACGCGGCCACGCCCGGCGACAGCGTGATGCTGTCGATCGACATCAAGCTGCAAAAGCTCATTGAAGACATGTACGGCAACCGCCGGGGCGCGCTGGTGGCAATCGACCCGCGCAACGGCGAGATCCTGGCGCTGGTGAGCAAGCCCACCTTCGATCCCAATCTGTTCGTCGAAGGCATCGACGTGGAGAACTGGACGGCGCTCAACGAATCCATCGACAAGCCCCTGCTCAACCGCGCCATGCGCGGCACCTACCCGCCGGGCTCCACCTACAAGCCTTTCATGGCGCTGGCCGCGCTGCAGCTGGGCAAGCGCTCGCCCAGCATGGTGGTCAACGACCCGGGCTTTTATACCTTCGGCGGCCACACCTTCCGCAGCCACGAGGGCGGGCTGGGCGGGGTGGACATGCACCGCGCCATCCAGCAGTCGAGCAACACGTATTTCTATTCACTGGCGGTGGAGATGGGTGTCGATGCCATCCATGACTTCATGAAGCCGCTGGGCTTTGGACAGTCCACGGGCATCGACCTCAACGGCGAAGTGCGCGGCACCTTGCCCAGCACCGAGTGGAAGCGCAATGCCTACAAGCGCCCCGAGATGAAGCGCTGGTTCCCCGGCGAAACCGTGTCGCTGGGCATTGGCCAGGGCTACAACAACTTCACGATGCTGCAGCTGGCGCTGGCGCAGGCCACGCTGGCCAATGGCGGTATTCGCTACCGGCCGCACATGGCCAAGGCGGTGAAAAACGCGGTCACGGGCGTCGTCACCGAGATCAGCCAGCCGCCGGGAGTGGATCTGGGTTTTTTGCCGAAGAACGTGGACATCGTGCGCAACGCCATGGTGGCGGTGAACAAGGGCGGCACCGGCACGCGAGTGTTTGCCGGGGCGCCCTACACCTCGGGCGGCAAGACCGGCACAGCCCAGGCCGTGACGATGGGCCAGAACGTCAAATACAACGCCAAGGCGCTGGAAGAACACCAGCGTGACCACTCGCTGTTTGCCGCCTTTGCTCCTGCCGAAAACCCCACCATCGTGATTGCGGCCATCGTGGAAAACGCCGGTTTCGGCGCTGCGCACGCCGCCCCCATCGCGCGCCGGGTGTTTGACTACTGGCTGCTGGGCGACTATCCCAACGAGGAAGACATGGCGGCTGTGCAAAAAGGCCTGGCCTCGGCCCCGATCGGCAAGCCCCGCAAAGCGGTTGATGTGCCGCTGATTGCGCCATAGTTTGCTATATAAATAGTAGCTGTTTGCGCTTTGTGAATAAGCGCTGGAGCCCGTTTTGGCTTGAAATGGCCGCGCCCGTGGTGCCCGTGCCACCTGTGGAACAGGCTCCGCCAAACCATGGGTGGCGTTCCCCTGAGAGGAAGGCGCGGAGCGGCTCGGAGTGCGTACCGCGCCTCTCAGGCCCGTTGCGTCCGGCCCGCGCGCGCAGCAGGCTGGATCTGGCTGAACACCAGCGCTGCCACGATGAGCGCGGCGCCACCGAGCCCCGCCCAGCCCAGCCTCTCCCCGAGCAGCACCCAGGCTGTGAGGGCCGCGAACACCGGCTCCAGCCCGAACACGATGGCACTGCGCATGGCGTCCACGCGCTGCTGGCCCCAGGCCTGCAGCGTCACCACCACCACGCTGGCCAGCAGGCCCAGGTACAGCAGCGCCAGCAAAGCATCCAGGGGCAGGTCGGCCACGGACCGTAGCCAGCCCATGCCCTCGCCCTGAGCCAGCAGCAGCGCGGTGGACGCCAGCGCCATCACCGTGGCCTGTGCGGCGGCCATGCGCGTGGCCAGCAGCGGCTGCGCGGCCGTGCGGCGTGCGCACTCTTCCAGCGCCAGGATGTACAGCGCGTAGAACACGGTGCTGGCCAGCGTCAGCGTATCGCCCAGGTTCCAGGGCTCGTTTTCGTGGAACATCAGCGCCATGCCCGCCAGCGCCATCACGCAGGCACCCCAGAGTCGCCAGCCATAGCGCCGTCCCAGGAAGGCCATGGCGATCAGCGGCACCACCAGCACGTTCAGGCCGGTGACAAACGCATTGCGGTTGCTGCTGGTGCGCGCGAGGCCCTCGATCTGCAGCCAGAACGCCAGGAACAGCAGCAACCCCAGCGCGCAGCCCCAGCGCCGCTCGTGGCGCAGCATGCCGCGCCACAACGGCGCCAGCACCAGCAGCGCGATCACGAACCGCAGCCAGATGATCTGCAGCGCGTCAAGGTGAGCCGAGAGCAGTTTCATCGCCGGGAAGGTGGTGCCCCACACCACGGTCACAGCCAACAGGGCCATCAGGCCCCAGCGTTCAGTACGCATCGACAAATTCCTAAATACCCAAAAGAAAAAAGGGCCGCCGGTTGCCCGGGCGGCCTTTGCAGTGCGGCGCGGCGCGGATTTGATCAGTGGCTGACCTGCCCCAGAAACGCGCGGATGCGGTCATTGGCCGGGTTGCTGAAGAACTCCTGCGGCGGCGCATCGTGCGCAATGCGGCCTTGATCGAAGAACATCACGCGGTCGGCCACCTCGCGCGCAAAGCCCATTTCGTGGGTGACCACAATCATGGTCATGCCACCACGCGCGAGGCCTCGCATCACGTCCAGCACTTCCTTAACCATCTCCGGGTCCAGCGCCGAGGTGGGCTCGTCGAACAGCATCACTTTGGGCTGCATGGCCAGCGCCCGTGCAATGGCCACCCGCTGCTGCTGCCCGCCCGACAGCTGCCACGGGTACTTGTGTGCGTGGTCCTGCATGCCCACGCGGCGCAGCAGCTGCATGGCTTCGTCGTTGGCCTGGGTGCGCGGGGTGCGGCGAATGCGGCGGGGCGCCAGCGTCACGTTGTCCAGCACGCTCATGTGGCCGAACAGGTTGAACTGCTGGAACACCATGCCCACCTCGCAGCGCTGGCGCTGCAGGGTGGCGAGGTCGTCGCAGACGTCCACGCCGTCGATGGTGATGCGCCCGCTGTCGTGGGGTTCCAGCCGGTTGATGGCGCGCAGCAGCGTGCTCTTGCCCGAGCCGGAGGCGCCGATGATGACCGTCACCTCACCGGTGTGGAACACGGTGGAGACGTCCTTGAGAACCTGGTGTGCACCAAACGACTTGCACACCCGCTCGGCCACGATGTAGGGCTTGGGCTGGTTGGTCGTTGCGGTCATCGGTTGCGCCCTTCCACGTCAAAGCGGTATTCGACGGCGTTGGAGACTTGCGTGACCAGCGTGGTCAGCAGCAGGTAGGTGATGGCCACCGTGGTCAGCGTGGCAATGGGCTGGAACGTGGCTGACTGGATGCGGTTGCCCACATTGGTCAGCTCCACCACGCCGATGGCGTAGGCCAGTGACGAGTCCTTGAGCAGTGCCACAAAGTTGCTCACCAGCGGCGGCAGCGAGATCTTGAACGCCTGCGGAAACACCACGTCCAGGAACACGTGCATGCGGCCCAGGCCCAGGGCCTTGGCGGCCTCGGTCTGACCCCGGGGGACGGCCAGCAGGCCAGCGCGCAGGGCTTCGGCGTTGTAGGCGCCCACGTTCAGCCCCAGGGCCACGACTGCGGCGGCAAAGTCGGGCAGGTTCAGCCCCGGCACCAGCACGGGCAGGGCAAAGTACACAAACAGGATCTGCACCAAGAGCGGCGTGCCGCGAATAGCCCAGATGTACACGCCGGCAATCCAGCGCACGGCCGTCCAGCGGGCGGTGCGGGCCAGCGCCGCCGCCGTGCCCAGCACCAGGCCCACGGCACCACTGACCAGCGTGAGCCACAGCGTGGTGCGCGCGCCTTCGGAAAACGCCTGGGCGTTGGGGCCGATGGGGTCGGGAAAAAACGAAAGCAACTGGCCCAGCAACGAGAGGGCAAGAACCATCAGCACCAGTGCAGCGACCAGCGTGGCATTGCTGCGCTGCTGTCGGGACCAGCCTTGTGGCCAAAGAGCGAGAAGCATGGATCGGACGACCGGAAGGTCTTGGTTGGAAATCGGGCCGGCGGCAGGACCATGGTGACGCCGTCAAAAACAGCAAAGGGTGCGCAACGGGCCAGGCCCAGCGCACCCCGTAGCGTGTTTCTATATCAGTTGCAGCGCACGTCTTCGTTGAAATACTTCTTGGAGACGGCGGCGTAGCTGCCATCGGTTAGCACTTCGGCAAACGCCTTGTTCCAGGCATCGGCCAGGCCGGTGTTGCCCTTGGCCATGGCGGGGGCGATGCGTTCGATGAACAGCATGTCGCCGAGCTTGAACCCGGCCTTGGCGTTCTTGGCGGCGGCTTCCTTGGCCACGAACTTGTCGCTCACCCAGGCGTCGACGCGTTTGGAGATCAGGGCGCGCTGGGCGTCGGTGTCCTGCGGGAAGTTCTTCACCTCCTTCACCCCGGTGAGCTTCTGCACGTTTTCCAGGTAGCTGGTGCCGGTCTGCACTGCCACCACCTTGCCGGTCAGGTCCTTGGCGTTGCGGATTTTTGCGTCCATGGCCACGATGATGCCGCCCGAGCAGTAGTGGGGGTTGGCAAACGTGACGGCCTTGGAGCGTTCTTCGGTCACGCCGTGTGAGGCAATGACAGCGTCCCAGCGGCTTTGGCCCAGGCCGGTCAGCAGTGCGTCAAAGCCCAGCGTCTTCCATTCGAGCTTCAGGCCCATCTTCTTGACCACCAGCTCTGCCACTTCCACCTCGAAACCCGTCAGCTTGGTGCCTTCGAAGAAGTTGAACGGGGCAAACTGGCCTTCGGTGGCCACGATGATCTTGCCGTCCTTCTTGATTTCGTCCAGCGTGCGGGCCTGGACGGCGAGGGCAGCGCACAGCGCCACGGCGGTGACAACGGCAGACTTGAAAAACTTCATGGCAGGTTCCTGTGGGGGTGGTTCAGGTACAAAAAATCCGGCATGCGGGTAGGCAAGCCGGAGCGGGTGAATGCAGGCATCGCCAACAGCGATGGGCCTCGTCATCAAACGGAAATGCGCAGAAATTATAGGACGGGCGTTCACATTCGGGCCATGCAGGGCAACCCCGATGACCTCGGGGCGCCCTGGTGGTAGGCCAGCTCAGCTTAGCAAGCATGATGCCATCCGGGGGCATGAGCCCCTTCGGGCCTCAGCTTGGGATGTCCTGCATAACCCTCGCGAGTTGGTGGTAGTGCGGATCGGGATGGTTCGCAAGGCGCCTTTTCTTGCCAATAGCTCGGCTATTGGCAAGAAAAGCAACGCAGCGAGCCGCCCGAGGCCGTGCTACCACCGACCGCAGGGAGTTATGCAGGCCATCCCTAGCGCAGGAACGCGTCGTAACCCGTCTTGAGGATCAGCGTGCTCACCACCACGATGAAGATGCCACGCACAAAACCCGTGCCGTGCTTGAGCGCCAGGTGCGTGCCCAGCAGGCTGCCCACCACATTGGCGATGGCCAGCGTCACCGCAAAGTGCCACCACACATGGCCCTTGGCGGCAAACAGCGCGATGGCGGCGATGTTGGTGGCGCAATTGAGCAGCTTGGCTGAGGCCGAGGCGTTCAGGAAGTCATAGCCCAGCAGCCGCACAAACAGAAAAACGAAGAAACTGCCGGTGCCCGGGCCGAAGAAGCCGTCATAAAAGCCGATGACCACGCCGATCAGGCACGCCACCAGCACTTCGGCCCTGCCCGCAAAGCGGGGTGTGTGGTGGCGCCCCAACTCTTTTTTGGCCAGCGTGTAGACCAGCACGCCCAGCAGCACCAGGGGCAGCAGCTTGCGCAGGAAGTCGGCCGACATCACGGTGACGGCCCAGGCGCCTGCAAACGACCCCGCAAAACCGGCCGCTGCCGCAGGCAGCATGGCCGACCAGCGAACCTGCACCTTGCGGCTGTATTGCCAGGTGGCCATGGCCGTGCCCCACACCGAGGCCGCCTTGTTGGTGCCCAGCAGCGTGGCAGGGGGCGCCCCGGGGAAAGCCGCAAACAGGGCCGGCACCATCACCAGCCCGCCACCCCCCACGATGGCATCCACGAAGCCTGCGAGCAGCGAGGCGAGGGTAATAAAAATCCATTCCATCGCAGGATTTTCGCAGCTTGCCTGCTATGGATTCAGGACTCCTCGGGGCACTGGCGAAAGGGAGGCCAGCGTAGAACAGGCAAGAAAAAGGCGCTGGGATCGCCAGCGCCTGGAAAAAACGCACCTCGTTGGGTGCTTGAAATTTGTTTATTGGTAGAAAGAGTGTCTCCTCGGGCCCCTCGCTTGGCACACCGAAGCGCGCTTTCGAGTGCCACAACTGTAGCGACTGCACTCCGTTGGTGCATTGGGGGTTTCCCGCCCCCGTTGTGGGGCAGTGATCGGGTTTCCAGCGGCGGAATCGGGGTGTTGGGGTTGGCACGGCTCGTGCAATCGCGTTTGTAACAATTTGCGAAAGGGAGCCGCCATGCGGGGAGTCAACCACCGGTTCGTTGGGATAGGGTCGCTGTGTCTGGGCCTGTGCGCGAGTGCGCTGGCGCAGACGGCGCCAGAGGTGGCGGCGGGAGCGGTGCCTTCCTTGTCTCTCACACGTCCCGGGCTGGTGGCGCAGACCACGATCAGCGCGGCAGATACCGCGTGGATGATGACCTCCACAGCGCTGGTGCTGCTGATGACGCTGCCGGGCATTGCCCTGTTCTACGCAGGCATGGTGCGCAAGAAGAACGTGCTCAACACCATGGCCAGCGTGGTGGCCATTGCCGCGCTGGTCAGCCTGCTGTGGTTTGGGGCGGGTTACTCGCTGGCCTTCACCCCGGGCAGCCCCTGGCTGGGGGGATGGGACCGCATCGGCTTTGCGGGCCTGGACTTTCAGCTCGCTGGCGGCAAGCTGGCCGTAAGCCATGTGGCGCCGCACATCCCCGAGTCGGTGTACGCCATGTTCCAGCTCACGTTTGCCATCATCACCGCCGCGCTGCTGGTGGGAGCGTTTGTCGAGCGCATGCGGTTTTCCGCCATGCTGATCTTCATCAGCCTGTGGACCCTGCTGGTCTACGCCCCGGTGGCGCACTGGGTGTGGGAGCCAGGGGGCTGGCTGGCCCAGATGGGTGCGCTGGACTTTGCCGGGGGCTCGGTGGTGCACGTGAATGCGGGTGTGGCCGGGCTGGTGTGTGCGTGGTTCCTGGGGCGGCGCACGGGCTATGGCCGCGAGGCGTTCGAGCCCTACAACCTGGGGCTGACCATGGCGGGCGCGGGCTTGTTGTGGGTGGGCTGGTTCGGCTTCAACGCAGGCTCTGCCGTGGCCGCCGACGGCCGTGCGGGGCTGGCGATGGCGGTGACGCACCTGGCCGCGCCGGCGGGTGCCTTGTCGTGGATGCTGGGCGAGTGGGTGGTGCGCGGGCGGCCGTCGTTGCTGGGGCTTTGCTCTGGCCTGGTGGCGGGCCTGGTGGCTATCACGCCTGCTGCGGGTTTTGTCACGCTGCGCTCGGCAGTGGTGATTGGCGTGGTGGCGGGTTTGGCCTGCTACTGGGGCGCCACGGGGCTCAAGCGCCTGCTGCGCGCCGACGATTCCCTGGACGTGTTTGGGGTGCATGGCATCGGCGGCATCGTGGGCTCGCTGCTCACCGGCATGCTGGCCAGCCGCACCGTGGGGGGTGTGCCAGGCAGCCTGCTCACCCAGGCCATTGGCGTGGGCGCTGTGATGGCCTACAGCCTCGTCGCAACCGCCGTGCTGTTGTGGATCACCAACCTGGCTGTGGGCCTGCGGGTGGATGAGCAGAGCGAGCAGACCGGGCTCGACATTGCCCAGCACCGTGAGCGCCTGGGGTAGATGGAAGCCCCCCTGAGCCGCTTCGCGTCTTCCCCCGAGGGGGACGCCACCCGTGGCCTGGCAAAGCCAGTTCCACGGTGGCACTGGCTTGGGCTGCGCCCCTGTCATGGCCCGTTGGTGGTGCGCAGCGCCATGGATGACTGAAATGCCATAAGGAGCCGACCATGCCCGATTCCGACAAGCTTGCCATTGCCGCCCATTTGCATGTGCTGCTGCGCCGCAAGACGGGGCGCGTGACCGACACTGAATGGATGGCTTCCAACGTTGAATATGCGCTGGAGATCGTGCGGTTCGCACGCCAACGTGCCCAGGAGGACAACGTTCCGGAGCTGGTCGAGTGGGCCGACCGCCTCGATCTCGCTATCCATGCCGCCCCACCTGCTGCGCCGCGCCGACCCTTGCTGGATGTGGCCACGCAGGCGGTGCGCCAGCGCATGGCGCCGCCGCCGCCAGAGCCTGCGCCGGAGGTTCCCCGTTATGTGGGAGGGATTCGCTGACCACGCTGCGGCCGGGTGGCCGTTGCGCGGGCGGTGTCAGTGCGCTGCCGTGCCTTGCACGAACAGGCCCGCCGTGGGTAGCAGCCCGGCCAGCTTGTCATCGCCATAGGTGCGCAGCACCTGCGCAATCACGACCTGGTAGCCGTTGAGCCACTGCGCTTGCGCCGCCTTGGCCTTCAGGTGGGCGGGGTGTTGCATCAGGGCCTGCAGCGCTTCGAGCGACTGCCAGTAGTAGACGTTGGACACGAGGCCCTTGCCCGTGTCCTCCCACGATTCCTCGCCCAGGTAGCCGTCGATGGAGCGGGCGGCGGTGGCAATCGCCTCGTCCAGGCGGTGGAAGGCGTCGTCGAATTGAGAACCTGTTCAAGGTCTTTTCGGGGATCGCGTTGGAGTGCAATCGGGATGAGTGGATGCTTCGGGTGCGCCGCATGGGCTGGTGCCCATGCAAGCAACCGAGGCGTCCAATCGCCCGATTTCACTCCAACCCTTCGGGCAAGTGCCTTGCCGGGCGGTCTGCGGCGTTGCGGCGCTTGTTGATAGCCAAGCTATCAACTGCTCACCGCGCCTTGCATCCCCTCCCGGCAAGGCACTTGCGCGACCCCGAAAAGACCTTGAACAGGTTCTTCGTGGCAAAGATGAAGGTGGAGGAGTACATGGGCGCGATGGTATCCGCGCTTATGCCGCGCGCCGCGCCTGGATGATCCACTCCGCCGCCTTCTCGGCCAGCATCAGTGTCGGCGAGTTGGTGTTGCCGCTGGTGATGGTGGGCATGGCCCCTGCATCCACCACGCGCAGGCCTGCAATGCCGCGCACGCGCAGTTGGGAGTCCAGCACCGCCATTGGGTCGTCATCCCGCCCCATCTTCGTCGTGCCCACAGGGTGGAAGATCGTGGTGGCAATGTCACCGGCCAGGCGCGCGAGGTCCTCGTCGCTTTCAAACTGCACGCCGGGCTTCCACTCCTCGGGCTGGTACCTGGCCAGCGCGGGCTGGGCCACGATGCGGCGCGTGACACGCAGGCTGTCGGCGGCCACCTGCCGGTCTTCGGTGGTGCTGAGGTAGTTGGGGGCGATGGCCGGTGCGGCCTTGAAGTCGGCGTTCTTGATGTTCACCGTGCCCCGGCTTGTGGGGTTGAGGTTGCACACGCTGGCCGTGAAGGCCGGAAAGCTGTGCAGCGGCTCGCCAAAAGCGTCGAGCGACAGCGGCTGCACGTGGTACTCGATGTTCGGGTAGGGCTGGTCGGCGCTGCTGCGCGTGAATGCCCCCAGCTGCGAGGGCGCCATGCTCATGGGGCCACTGCGTTTGGTCGCGTATTCGAGCCCGATCTTGGCCTTGCCCCAGAGCGAGCTGGCCATGGTGTTGAGCGTGGCCACGCCGTTGACCTTGAACACCGCGCGGATCTGCAGATGGTCCTGCAAATTGGCGCCCACGCCGGGCAGGTCGTGCACCACGTCGATGCCGTGCTGGCGCAGCAGCGCGGCCGGGCCGATGCCCGACAGCTGCAGCAATTGCGGTGAGTTGACCGCGCCTGCGCTCAGGATGACCTCGCCCGTTGCGCGGGCCGTGACCATCTCGGTGCCGTCCCACACCTGTACGCCGGTGCAGCGCTTGCTGCCGTCGGGCTGCGTCTCGACGATGAGCTTGGCGGCCTGCGCGCTGGTCCACATCTCGAAGTTGGGGCGGCCGTAGCAGGTGGGCCGCAGGAAGGCCTTGGCGGTGTTCCAGCGCCAGCCGCTTTTCTGGTTGACCTCAAAGTAGCCCACGCCTTCGTTGCTGCCGCCGTTGAAGTCGTCGGTGGCCGGGATGCCCGCCTGCTGCGCGGCCTGGGCAAAGGCATCGAGGACATCCCATCGCAGGCGCTGCTTTTCCACGCGCCACTCGCCGGTGCTGCCGGTAGCCTTGTTGCCATGCAGGCGCTTGAAGTTTTCATTCACGGCGCCGGGCTGGTCCAGGCGCCAGTGGTCCTCATGGCGGCGGAAATAGGGCAGGGCGTTGTCCCAGCGCCAGCTGGCGTCGCCGGTCAATTCGGCCCACTGGTCGTAGTCGCGCGCCTGGCCGCGCATGTAGATCATGCCGTTGATGCTGCTGCAGCCGCCCAGCGTCTTGCCGCGCGGGTAGCGCAGCGTGCGGCCGTTCAGGCCCGCGTCGGGTTCGGTGTTGTAGAGCCAGTCGGTGCGCGGGTTGCCGATGCAGTACAGGTAGCCCACGGGGATGTGGATCCAGTGGTAGTCGTCCTTGCGGCCGGCCTCGATGAGGAGCACGCGGTGGCGGCCGTCGGCGCTCAGGCGGTTGCTCAGCAGGGCGCCGGCGGTGCCGCCGCCGATGATGATGGTGTCAAACGTGGTGTGGTCGCTCATGGGCAGGGGCGGTGGCAATGTGTGGAAGGAGACGGAGGGCCATTGTGCGGACGGCGCCGGGTGTGTCGAGAGGGTCAGTGCCTATTGCTATTAAATATATAGCTATCAGCGCACGATGGTAAAGCGCTGGCGGCCTGTTTGATATTAATTTCACGCATTCCTGGCCCGCCTGTGCTTGGCGCACGGTCCTGGCGGGCATCAATCCTACGTGCCGCCTGCGTCCGGCTCCGCTACCATGCACGCTCCCTTTCATTCTTGGCAGCCCGCGCTGCCCAGTTCATGACCGATCCCGCTCCTCGCATTGTTCGCGCCGACACGCCCCAGGGGCCTTGTGCGCAGCTGCACGGGCGCTGGGGCGCGGCGGAGCTGGGAACCGGGGCGCAGTGGCAGGCCGTGTCGGGTCAGCTGCGCAGCCACCCGGCCGCACCCACGCTGGGCTGGGACCTGATGCAGCTGCAGTGGCTGGACCACGTGGGCGCCCAGTTGCTGTGGAACCACTGGCAGCATGTCTGGCCCGAGCGCCTGGCCTGCACCGACGCCCAGCGCGGCATGCTCGCGCGCGTGGCGCAGTTCACCTGCACCGCTCCGCCGCCGGAGCCCTGGCGGCTGGGTGAGCAGGTGGACCACCTGGGGGTGCTGGTGCTACACGGCGTGGACCATGCCCGCCACATGCTCGAAATGGTGGGCCGGCTGGTGCTGGACCTGGGCCGCCTGGCGCGCGCGCCGCGCAAGGGGCCGTGGCGCGACGTATCGGGCCACCTGTACCGCATGGGGGCCACGGCCCTGCCCATCACGGCGCTCGTGGGTTTTCTCATCGGCGTGGTGCTGGCCTACCTGATGAGCCTGCAGCTGCGGCAGTTCGGCGCCGAGTCGTTCATCGTCAACATCCTGGGTATCTCGCTCATCCGCGAGCTGGGGCCGATGCTGGCCGCCATCCTGGTGGCGGGGCGCTCCGGCTCGTCGATCACGGCGCAGATCGGCGTGATGCGCGTGACCGAGGAACTCGATGCCATGCGCGTCATGGGCATTCCCCACGGCTTTCGGCTGGTGATGCCGCGCACCATTGCGCTGGCACTGGCCATGCCGCTCATCAGCGTGTGGACCACGCTGGCAGCGCTGGCGGGTGGGATGCTGGCGGCCGACGTGGCCATGGACATCTCGCCCGGCTACTTTGTGCAGGCCCTGCCCGCCGCCGTCAAGATCGGCAACCTGGGCCTGGCCATGGCCAAGTCGGTGGTGTTTGGCGCGTTCATCGCGCTCATCGGCTGCCACTGGGGCCTGCGCGTGAAGCCCAACACCCAGAGCCTGGGCGAGGGCACCACCGCTTCGGTGGTCACGTCCATCACCATGGTGATCATCGTGGATGCGTTGTTCGCTGTGGCATTTAAAAACATAGGTATATGAGAAGCCCCCCTGTGTCGCTTCGCGCCTTCCCCCCAGGGGGACGCCACCCGTGGCCTGGCAAAGCCAGTTCCACGGTGGCGCTGGCCTGGGCCGCGCCAGTTTTGAGGGGGGCGCGGCCATGACCGAGCGCATTGCCAAGCCCGAGCACATCGCCGTGGCGCCGGGCGAGCCGCCGATCGTGGACGTTCAGGGCCTGTGGACGCAGTTTGGCAAGGGCGATGAAACCTTCACCGTGCACCAGGACCTGAACTTCACCGTGCAGCGCGGCGAGATGCTGTCGCTGGTGGGGGGCTCGGGCACGGGCAAGACGGTGCTGCTGCGCCAGATCCTGGGCCTGGCCCGGCCTGCGCGGGGGCAGGTCACGGTGCTGGGGCGCCCGGCGTCCGAGATGGGGCGCGAGGGCGCGGCCAGCCGCGTGGGCATGCTGTTCCAGCACGGCGCGCTGTTCTCGGCCTTCAATGTGCTCGACAACGTGGCCTTTGCGCTGCGCGAGCAGGGCACGCTGCCCGACGACCTGGTGCGCGACGCCGCGCTGGTCAAGCTGCAGATGGTGGGCCTTCAGCCCGAGCACGCCACGCGCATGCCGGCGGATCTGTCGGGTGGCATGGTCAAGCGCGTGGCGCTGGCGCGTGCGCTCATCATGGACCCGCCGCTGCTGCTGCTCGACGAACCCACGGCGGGGCTGGACCCCAGCAGCTCCGACGACTTCTGTGCGCTGCTGCGCGAGCTGCGGGCCGCGCTGGGGCTCACGGTGGTCATGGTCACGCACGACCTTGATACGCTGTTTGCGCTCAGCACCCGGGTGGCCGTGCTGGCTGATAAGAAGGTCATCGTCACCGGTCCGCCGCACGAGGTGGCGCATTTCAAGCACCCGTTCATCGAACATTTCTTCCTGGGTGAACGTGGCCAGCGCGCCATGGCCCCGGTGCAATCCGTGGAGCACGCCCTGGCAGCACAGACTGCCGCCGCCGTGCCCACGCCCGACAAGGAACCCAGCTGATGGAAAACAAATCCCACGCCCTCGCCGCAGGCATCTTCGTGCTGGTGGTGGCCGCCATGCTGGCGGGCCTGGCCATCTGGCTCACGCGCGACAGCGCCAACTACGAGCAGTACGAGCTGTCCACCAAGGACGGCGTGAGCGGCCTGCAGCCCCAGGCCGCCGTGCGCTACAAGGGGGTGGCCGTGGGCAAGGTCACGCGCATCGGCTTCGACCCGCAGGTGACGGGCAACGTGCTCATCCGGATTGCCGTCAACGAGCAGGCCCCGATCAGCCCCACCACCTTCGCCGTGCTGGGCTACCAGGGCGTGACGGGCCTGGCCCACGTTCTGCTGGACGATGCCGACCAACCTTACCCCGAGCTGCCCCCGGGCCCCAGCGGCCTGCCGCGCCTGCCCATCAAGCCGTCGCCGTTTGGCAAGCTCGCCGAGCAGGCCCCCGCCATCCTCACCCAGGTGGACGAAGCGACGCGGCGCATCAACCAACTGCTGGGCGACACCAACCAGCAAAAACTCACCGAAGCCCTGGGCAACATTGCCCAGGCCGCAGGCAGCGTGAACACGCTGACCCAGCGGCTCGATGCCACCGTGGCCCAGCGCCTGGACCCGGCCCTGGCCGCGCTGCCCCCGTTGGCCAGCGACGCGCGCAAGACCCTTCAGTCCCTGCAGCAGGCCGGCGCCAGCGTGTCGGTGCTGGCTGCCGACGTCAGCAAGACCACGCAGCGCCTGGGGGCCGAGGGCGGGCCCATCGACCAGATCACCATCGGCACGCAGTCCCTCGCCCGCGCGGCCGACCAGTTCAGCACCACCACGCTGCCGCGCCTGAACCGCGCGGCCGACGACACCTCGCGCGCGGCACGCACGCTCAGCCGCACGGCGGGTGGTGTGGCGGACAACCCCCAGCTGTTCATCTACGGCTCGGGCCGCATCCCGCCCGGCCCGGGCGAACCTGGTTTCGCGCCCTGAGAAGGTGTGAACGAACCCACCATGCCCGCTCATTCCCCCAAAACACACCCGCTCGTCGTTGCAAATGCTCGCCATAGCCCGCGCTATGGCTGCGCTTTGCGCCTGGACCGGCCGCGTTTCGGCGGCCTGCTCGGGCACGCCGGATTCATTCACACCTTCTGAGGAGAAGCGTTGATGAAAAATACTATTAAAAACATAGCTGCTAGCGCTTTCCCATCAAGCGCTAGAGGTCTATTTGTTTCAGTTTTTGCAGTGGGACTGCTGGGTATCGCCGGCTGCTCGGCGCTGCCCAGCCCGCCCTCGCGCCCCGTGCTCTACGACTTTGGCCCCGGCCCGGTCGCCGCGGCCCCCAGCGACCGCCGCGCGCCCCTGCCCCCGTTGGCGCTGGCCGATGTAGAGGCCCCGGGCCTGCCCGAAGGCAGCAACGCCGTGCTCTACCGACTGGCCTACGCCGACGCCCAGCAGCTGCGCCCCTACAGCCAGGCCCGCTGGAGCCAGCCGCCCGCCCAGCTGCTGCAGCAGCGCCTGCGCGAGCAGCTCGGCCAGCGCCGCGCCATCCTCAAGGCCGACGACGGCGCGGCCCAGGCGCGCGACGCCGCTCAGGGCGGCCGCTTGCCAGCCGTGCTGCGCGTGGAGCTGGAAGAGTTCAGCCACCTGTTTGCCAGCGCCTCGGACAGCGCGGGAGTGGTGCGACTGCGTGCCACGGTGGTGGATCTGACCCCGGGCGGTGAAGCGCTGCGCGGCCAGCGCGTGTTCACCGTGCGCACCCCGGCGCGCAGTGCGGATGCAGCAGGCGGCGTGGCTGCATTGGCCGATGCATCGACTCAGGTGGCGCAGGAAGTGGCGGAGTGGGTGGAGCAGGTGGGGCGGTAGACTGACGCTGCGGTGGGTGTAGCCCGGTGGGTGCCTGTCGTCTGTCGAGGCCTCGCCTTGTGGCGATCAGCGGCGCCCACCGGTTATGAACGTGTCGGCGCGGCGGTTTCTGCCTGTTTTGCGCCGTTGGATTTAGCGCTTCCCTCGATCCCCGTTACAACCCGCGCATAGCGCGCAAAGCTCCAGTACGCCCAGGCCCAGTCCAGCAGCACGACCAGGCGGTTGCGAAAGCCGATCAGGAAGTAGACGTGCGCGAACAGCCAGAACAGCCACGCAAAGTAGCCTGAAAAGCGCACCGGCCCAGCGGGCGAGGTGAGGTCCACCACGGCGGAGTTGCGGCCGATCGTGGCCAGGTTGCCGTAGTCGCGGTAGCGAAACGGCTGCGTGGCCTGGCCGGCCAGGCGGCGCAGGATGTTGGCGGCCGTGGCGCGCCCCATCTGCTTGGCGCCGGGTGATACACCGGGAACGGGGGTGGGCTCCTGGCCGGGCGCGTGGCTCTTGGCAGCAGCCAGGTCGCCAATGACGCTGATCTCGGGGTGGCCGGGCAGGCTGAGATCCGGCGCTACCACCACGCGGCCCGCCCGGTCGGTGTCGCAACCCGTGGCCCCGGCCAGCTGGCGCCCCAGCACCGAGGCCGCCACACCGGCCGCCCAGACAATGCATTTGCTCTTGATTTGATAGCTGTTTGCGCTTGTTGGTTGAGCGCTGGATGGCGATTCGACCATCAACCCGTCGCTGTCGATGGCGGTGACGCGGGCGTTCAGGCGCACTTCCACGCCCAGCTTTTCGAGCTGCTCCCTGGCGCGCTGGCTCAGTGCCTCGGGCATGGACTGGAGCACGCGGGGGCCGCCTTCGAGCAGGATGATTTTTGCGCTGGCCGGGTCGATGTGCCGGAACTCGCCGGGCAGTGTGTGGCGTGCGATCTCGGCCAGCGTGCCCGCCATCTCCACGCCCGTGGGGCCTGCGCCCACGACCACAAAGTTGAGCCAGTCGGCGCGGCGGGTGGGGTCCGCTTCCTTTTCTGCCGCCTCGAAGGCCAGCAGGATGCGGCGGCGGATCTCGAAGGCATCGTCCAGCGTCTTGAGGCCCGGGGCATGGGGTGCCCAGTCGTCGCGGCCGAAGTAGCTGTGGGTGGCGCCTGCAGCGACGATCAGGTGGTCGTAGGGCAAGGGCGCCGACGGGTGGGGCCCGTCCTTCAAATGCACGGTGCGCGCTGCCACGTCGATGTGCGTGACTTCGCCGAGCAAAGTCGTGACGTTGGGCTGCTGCCGAAACAGGTGCCGGATGGGCGCAGCGATGGCCGGCGCCGACAGCCCGGCCGTGGCCACCTGGTAAAGCAGGGGCTGGAAGAGGTGGTGGTTGGTCTTGTCGATGAGCGTCACATCCAGCGCGGCACCGCGCAGCGCACGGGCGGCTTCGAGGCCGCCAAAGCCGCAGCCGATGATGACAACACGGGGGCGGGGCGAGGGAGCAGAAGAAGTGGTCATGCCCCCATTATTGGGGCTTGCAGCTTCCGGGCAGCCTGTGAAACGGGCGCCCTCCGGGACAAGGGCAGCCAAGCAAGGGCCGCCCCGCAGTGAGGGCTGCGTCCCCCCGCCCGCAGCGCGCAGCGCTACGAGAGCGGGGGGAAGTGGCGCAGCCGCTCAAGGGGGGCTCACATCACGCCATGAAACCCAGGTTGGTCGGGTAGTCGGCCCCGCCAAAGTGGCTCAGGTTGGGCAGCACGCCCGCCAGTTCGCTGTTGCTCACGCCAAACCAGCTGGCCAGCGTGGCCGCGTACTGGTCCACCGAGGTGCTGGGCAGCAGGCGGCCCTGGCCCACATGCCACTGGTCGTTGGCATCGGCAGTGTTGGTGATGCTGACTGGCGGCGCCTTGCCATAGAAGGCCTTGCCCTTGACTGCGCCACCCACCATGAGATGGTGGCTGCCCCAGCCGTGGTCCGAGCCGTCGCCGTTGGAGCTGAGCGTGCGGCCGAAGTCCGAGGCCGTGAACGCCGTCACCTTGTCGGCCACGCCCAGTTCGACCGTGGCGTTGTAGAACGCGGTCATGGCTTCGCTCACGCGCTGCATGAGCGTGGGCTGCTGCGAGATCAGGTTGTCATGCAGGTCGAACCCGCCCAGCGACACCATGAACACCTGCCGTTTGCTGCCCAATGCGGTGCGTGCACCAATAAGGCGGGCGACCATCTTGAGCTGGTCGGCCAGCGAATTGCTGGTGGGGAAGGCCGTGGCCAGCGTGACACCGGCCAGCCCGGAGGTGATGGAAGCCTCGGCGCCCACAGCCCGCGCGGTGACGCGGTTGTATTCGTTCTCCAGCGTCTGGCCGCTGGTTTGCTGGATCAGCGAGGTCAGCGCTGCGCGCACGGCCGTGGAGCCGTAGACATTGCTTTTGACACCGTTGATCGGGATCGCACCGTTGGTGCTGACCTGGTACTGCAGCGCGGAGTCGCCCGAGAGGAACACCGCATTGCCCGTGACGGAGATGCAGGTGAACAGCGAACTGCCGTTGGAGGACAGCGCCAGGTCGCCGATGTTGCCGCCCCAGCCCACGGTGGAGCCTTCGGGCGAGGACGACTGCCAGACCGATTGCTGGTCGTTGTGCGAGAACAGCTTGGGGGGCAGCGGGTACAGCGCACGGTTGCTGCCGCTGTATTGCGCACGCGTGAGTGGAACCACCAGGGGGCCCACGTTCAGCTGCACGGCTGCCTTGCCGGTGTTGAACAGGTTGGTCAGCCCGGTCATGGCAGGGTGCAGCGCGTACTGGCGCCCACCGGCCAGTGGCGTGGTGGGCGCGAGCAGGGTGGGGGTCAGGGCGGACTTGGCCAGGGCAATGCCCCCCGCCGTCTGTCCGGCACCGCCTCCGCGCGCGGCGCTGTATTTGTTGTAGCTGTCGTCGTCATAGGTAATGACGGTGTTGGCGTAGTCGTTGCCGCCGTACAGGAAGACGCAGACCAGCGCCTTGTAGTCGGTGGCCGTGAAAGCTGCGGCTTCGCCCACGGCGGCGAGATTGAGCGCAAAGGGCAGGGCGGTGCCTGCCATGCCCAGCTGGGCCGAGCGGCGCAGGAAGGCGCGGCGGGAATGGAGGTCGGGTTGGAGGAGATGCATGGCGGCGCGCCTTATTTCTGGATCAGGTATTCGGCCGAGGCCATGACGAGGAAAATCGCGGCCGCCACGCGGTCACGTTTGGCGTTGTCCGTGCTTGCCGCCGTGACGGGGGTCGTCTTGAGGGCGTCTGCGATGAGCTTGACGGTGGCTGCAGAAAGCTGGCCAGCCGTCATGAGCAGGTTGATCCGGTCCACGAGCGCATCGGCATCGGCCACGATGGCCAGTTCGTTGGTATAGGCCGCCTTGATGTCGAAGCCGTTGTTGCCGTTGCTGCCGTTGTTGGGCAGGTCTGGCGCGTTCACGAAGATACCGTTGCGGATCACGCCCTGCATGTAGTTGAGGTAACCGCCCACGCTGCTTTCGTTGACCAGCTGGAACTCGGGCGCCACGGCACCGGCCGTGGCCAATGCCGTTGAAGGCGGCACATAGCCTGGCCGAAAGAAGTTGAACACCGACGGTGAGCGCAGCGGGCTCTGCGCCAGGCGCGAGCCGGCCGAGCTGAGGTCGCCGATCTTCCAGCTGCCGTATTGCGACGCGATGCCAAAGGTGCGGCCCCACTGCACAAAGCGCAGCATGGGCTCGCGCAGGCGGCCGAACATGGGGTCCGTGAGCCCGGCGGGCGCACGGGCTTCGTCGTCGAGCAACACAGCCTTGACCACGGCCCGCAGGTCGCCCCGCACGCCGAGGCCGTTGTTGTTGAATGCGGCCGCCACACGGCTGATGTAGCCGGGTGACGGGTTGCTGGTGACCAGGCGCTGGATCAGCTGCTTGCCGATGAATGGCCCCACGTTGGGGTGGTTGAAGATGGTGTCCAGCGCCGTCTTGAGCGCCGCCGCACCGGGTGTGCCAGCGGCAACCGTGGTGCCCAGGAAGGTGGCGGCCAGCGTGGAGTGCCGCGACTCGTTGAGTGCCATGGGCAGCCGCGTGAAATGGGTGCTGGGCACGGTGCGCGTGGTGCCAGGCACAGTGGTCGGGGCATTTTGCGACTGGTCGTAGTCGTAGCCTGTGAACACGCGTGCCAGGTTGGTGATGTCGCTCTGCGTATAGCTATCGACCACCTGGCCCGAGCCATTGCGCTTGGCCGTGCCATCCTGGTTCAGCTCCACGAGCCCGATGGACATCAGCTGCAGGATCTCACGGGCATAGTTCTCATCGGGCTGGCGGCCGGTGGAGGGGTTTTCCTTCTGGTTGCCGCGCGTGTTGAGGTAGTAGCCCATCGCTGGATTGAGGGTCACGTCCTCCAACAGCTTGCGGAAGTTGCCGAAGGCATTGGCAACCAGCTGGTCCCAGTAGTGGGCGATGGCATGGCTGCGCCAGCTGAAGTCCAGGCCCGAGAGCGATACCACGCAGATCTCGGACAACGCGAGTGCCACGCGTTTGCGCAAGCCGTCGCTGGATGTCATGAGCTGTTGCCAGATCATGTAGTCGCCCGGGTAGGTGTTGTCGTAGTACGACGTGGCGTTGTCCACCGTGTTGTACCCGCGCTGGTTCAGCCAGTCCCACCCCTTGGTGCCGACGGGCAGGCTGAACTGGTTGTTGATCCAGCTGTCGTAGGTGCTGGCGCGCAGGGTGGCGATTTCGCCGGTGGATGCCGAGAACTGCGCTTGCAGGAGAAACCGCGCCGCTTCCTGGTCGGTGTCGGCCCGTGTGTAGGTGTAGTTTCCAGCTCCCGGGGCTGGCGGTGGGGGCGGCGGCGTCGCAGGCCCTGGAGCGGGTGTGGGGCCGGGCGCTGGTGCTGGCCCTGGTGCGGGCGGCGTTGAGGGGCCGGGTGCAGGGGCCGGGCCCGGTGCAGGTGCTGGACCCGGGGGCGGCGCAGAGCCCGGAGCTGGTGTCGTGGGCGGGCTCACGGTTTCATCAGCCGCATCACCACCACCACAGGCCGCCAACGCCACGCTGGCCATCAGGGCGGCGAGCGTGGCCTCCTTGGGCAACGGGGCCGGGCGCGGAGCCTGCTTTGTGGTGTCGATTCCCTCTGCAACCTCGGCAGGCGCTGCTGCGCAAGGCTCCTCTTTCAACAGTGTCATGGTGGTTCTGCTAGTTGTTTGTCACGCGAGCAACACCCTGTGTAGAGCCTTCCAACGCATTGCGTGCACGGGCCGTCTGCGTTGGTAGCTCTGCCCTGGGTGCCAAGGCCGGTGAATCAAGTGTATGGATTTGCAACTGGGAGCCACTCGGGCTAAATCGTTATGAATGACTACAAAAGTCACCAAATGCAACTTTTTACCCAATGAGGCTGGTTTCGACTATGGCGTATTCACCCACGGTTTTCTGAGCGGTGATCCTGAGCGGCTTGTCTGGCATCGGTGTAGTCCACAGGCCGACGTTCTCTGCCTCTGACTGCCTACGTGTGGCGCGGCGCGGGGTTTCTACAGTGGGCTCATCGCTGACCGGCACCGTTTACCGCCATATCGGTGGCATGGCCGCAGCGAAACAACCGCAAGGAAGAAGACCATGAACGAAGACACCGTCAAGGGCAACTGGAAGCAGTTCAAAGGCAAGATGATTGAACAGTGGGGCAAGCTCACGAACGATGACTTTGACGTCATTGATGGCAAGCGTGAACAGTTCCTGGGCAAGCTGCAGGAGCGCCAGGGCATTGCCCGCGACGCAGCCGAAAAGCAGCTCAAGGAATGGCAGGAACGCCACCCGGACTTCCGCTTCAACGACTGACCGGTTGCCCGGCGCAGGGGCTCGGCCCCTGCCCTGCAGCAACACGGGAAACGACGGCTACCGCACCCTGGTGCAGGCAGCTGGGCACCCCTGAATCACCCAATCCCGAGGAGAAACCCATGAAATTCGCACGTACTCTGATCGCATCCGTGGCTGCCGGCCTGCTGGCAACCTCTGCCTTCGCCATGACCGAACCCGAGCACAAGGCCGCCAAGGAGCGCATCTCGGCCGACTACAAGGCCGACAAACAAAAGTGTGATGCCCTGAAGGCCAACGCCAAGGACGTCTGTGTGAAGGAAGCTAAGGGCAAGGAAGATGTGGCCAAGGCAGAACTGGAAGCCCAGTACAAGCCGAGCCCCAAGGCCACCCAGAAGGTGGCAGAAGCCCGCGCTGACGCGGCCTACTCTGTCGCCAAGGAAAAATGCGATGACCTGAAGGGCAATGAAAAGGATGTCTGTCAAAAGGACGCCAAGGCCGCCCAGGTGAAGGTCAAGGAAGATGCCAAGGTCGCCGCAGCGCAGGCCAAGCCTGCTGACAACGCCGCCGAAAAGGGCGCCGCCGTGGCAGAGGCCCGCAAGGATGCCAACGCTGAAAAGAACGACGCCAACTACAAGGCCGCCAAGGAGCGCTGCGATGCGCTGTCGGGTGATGCCAAGTCCAAGTGTGTGGACGACATGAAGCGCATGTACGGCAAGAGCTGATCCGCTGGGGACCGCACAGTGGCCGGTACTCCCAGCCGCTGGCAGTCTTCACAATGCCCCGCCCCGTGCGGGGCATTTTTTGTTGCGGGGTCCGGATGGTACTGAGCGGTTGATGCCGAACTGACCTGCATCAACACGCCCTGGTGGCTGGCGGCCTAAGCTCGAGCCCTGTTTTTGTCTCGCTGCAAAGGGATTCCCATGGCACAACTCGAATGGTCGGACGCGCTGGCCCTGGACCTGCCCCTGATGGACGACACCCACCGCGAATTCGTGGACCTGCTGGCCGCCGTGGACCGGGCCGACGATGCGCAGCTGCTCTCGACCTGGCATGCGCTCGTGGAGCACACCGATCACCATTTTGCGCAGGAGGACGCCTGGATGGCGTCCACCCGTTTTGCCTCGGGCAACTGCCACAGCATGCAGCACCGGGTGGTGCTGCAGGTCATGCGCGAAGGGGTGGTGAGGGCCCAGCAAGGCGACTTGCAAGTGCTGCGTGTGATGGCCAGCGAACTGGCACTGTGGTTTCCGCAGCACGCCCAGAGCATGGACGCTGCGCTGGCACTGCACTTGCGCCGGGTGGGCTTTGACCCGGTCTCGGGCGTGGTGCACGCGCCGCACGCGCTGCCAGGCGAACTGATCCAGGGCTGTGGTGGATCGACCTGCTCCGACACCTCGGCCGGTGTTGCCGCCACCGAGCCAGCGGCAATGGCCTGAGAGCGTCAACAGGCTCTTACCCCCGTGCGCAGGCCGCGCCGGTGTGGCATGCTGCCAAGCCTCTAGGCAAGTGGGCGGCATGACCGCTGTGTTTCATGGCCGAAACCTCTTCCCCAGTGGTTCTGTACGACGAGGCCGCGAGCCTCCAAGCCCTGCAGCGCTATGGCATTCTCGACACGCCGATGGAGCCCGCCTACGACGACCTGGCAGGGATTGCGGCCCATGTGTGTGAAGCCCCAGTCGCCCTGATCAACCTGCTCGACAGCCACCGCCAGTGGTTCAAGGCATCGGTGGGGATCCCGCTGCGAGAAACCCCGCTGGACCAGTCCGTGTGCCGCTATGCCGTGCGGCAGCCCGGCGTGTTCATCGTGCCCGACCTGGCGAAGGATGCGCGTTTTGCGCACTTCAGCATCGTGACCCAGGAGAACCCGCTGCGTTTTTATGCCGGGGCGCCGCTGGTCACGCCCGATGGTTTTGCCCTGGGCACGCTCTGCGTGCTGGACCACCGGCCGCGACAGCTGTCCCAAAAGGCCCAGGACATGCTGGGCGCGCTGGCGCGCCAGGTGATCCGCCTGCTGGAGCTCAAGCGCGCCAACGACCGCCAGGGCCAGATGCTGGTGGAGCTGGAAGAAGCGCGCCGCCAGATGGCCGTGCTGGCCCATACCGATGTGTTGACCGGCCTGGCCAACCGGCGCTCGTTCACCGCGCGCCTTTTGCAGGAGCAGGCCCTTTTGCGGCGCGACGGCGAACCCGCCTGCCTGCTGATGATGGACATCGACCACTTCAAGCGCGTCAACGACGTGCACGGCCACGATGTGGGCGACCAGGCCCTGCAGCTTTTTGCCACGCTGTGCCGCGATGTGTTCCGCGCGGCCGATATGGTGAGCCGCTGGGGTGGCGAGGAGTTTCTGGCCCTGCTGCCGGCTACCCGGGTGGAGCAGGCCCAGGCGGTGGCGCAGCGGGTGCATGCCGCGCTGGCTGCCCACCCGGTGCCGGGGGTGACGCCGCCCTTGGTGCTGACCGTGAGCATGGGGCTGTCCAGCTTCGATCCCCTGCGCCCCCTCGAGATCACCCTGCGCGCACTGGATTCGGCGCTCTACGCTGCCAAGCGCGAAGGCCGCAACCGCACCGTGGTGGTGTAAGTGCAGCGGATTTGCTTTAATTTTGATAGCTGCTAGCGCTTGTCAGCAAAGCGCTAGAGCCATGTTTTTTCAATATTTCGACGCTGCTTCAGTGCCCTGTGCTGCGGGGCAGTAGCAGCGCAGCCATCCGCCATGACAGATCCCGCAGGGCCCAGCGCACGGCGGGAGAATCCTGCGCCCCCACGGGGTTGGCATCGCGGCGCGGGCAGAACGCAGCCTCCAGGACCTGCTGCTTGGCGCAGACCAGCGCCACCCGGTCTTGCGCCCGCAGGGCCGCCATCAGCTGGTCGCGGTGGCGCTGCACGCGCTCCGCCTCGGCCAGCGTCAGGGTGGGCGGGTGCGCGGCAGCGCCTGCGGCCGGGCCGGTCAGGTGCTGTGCCCAGGAAAGGGGCGTGGTGCGCGTTGTCATACAGCGCTCACCGGCGGTGTGGGGGGCGTGGCGGAGCGCACCTCCGGTGGCGCCATCGGGCGGCGGGGCGGCGTGTTGCCCTGCGACAGGCCGTACCAGTTCACCTTGCGCGTCAGCACCATCACAGCGGTCAGTACCAGGAACAGCGCAATGGCACCCACCACCAGGGCCGTCTGCTCCAGCTGCAGCAGCACATACAGCAGGCCATACAGCACCGCGATGCCCCCGCCGAGCGGGATGCCCCGTGCCAGCCCACCCAGCATGTGGCTGGCGTAGTAAGCGAGCAGCAGCACGCAGGCGCTGGCGGCCACGGCATACGAGATGCCAAACGGCAGGTGCTCCGACAGGCTCACCAGCAGCAGGAAGAAGCTGCACAGCGCGCTCCCCACCAGCAGGTACTGCACCGGGTGCACGCGCAGCTTCTTCATCAGCTCGAACAGGCCCACGGCCACGAAGGTGAGGGCAATGAACAGCACGCCATATTTGGTGGCGCGGTCCGACAGCGAATAGGGGTTCACCGGGTCGATGAAAGCCACGCTGAAGCTGTCGGCACAGTCGCCCGGCGCGCCCCCGGTGTGTGCATAGTCGCTGCCCTCATCCGCGCCCAGGCAGATGCGCTTGCCGTTGGCAATGTCAGCCTGCGCCGTGGTGGCCAGCGACGACAGGCGCCACTGGGCCGAAAAGCCGGTCTTCTTGACCTCGCGCTCCGACGGCAAAAAGCGCCCGGCAAAGGACGGGTGGGGCCAGCTGCTGGTCATCTGCACCTCGGTGTTGCCACCCAGCGGCACAAAGGCCAGGCGCTCGGTGCCCACCAGTTCCAGGTCCAAGGTGGCCGTGAGGCCATCGGCCTTGTCGCGTACGGATTCGGGCAATACCGCGTGCAGGCCCCGGCTGTAGGTGGGGTGAAAGGTGCCGGGCTTGAGGGACAGGGCCTGGTTGTCCATCGTGAACTGTGCGGTGCGGATGCCGCGTGCATCGCCCACAGCCATCATCACGATGGGGGCGCCGCAGTGCATGCGCGAGTTTTTCATGCTGCTCTGGGGCATCAGGCTGGCCAGCGACCCCCACTGCGCCGTGACATGGGCTTTGAGGTTGAAGGTGTTCACCTTGTGCAGACCGCGTGCACGTTCTTCCATCGCAGCGCCGGTGCTGAGCTTGAGCTGCTCGGGCATGGCGGTCAGCAGGAACTCGCGGCGCTGCTCCACCATGCGGCGCTCATCGCCCTTGCCGGTCTCTACCTCCCAGCTCTCCACACAGGCGCTGTGGATCATCGGGCCCATCAGCGTCTGCGGCCCGGCCAGACTCTCGGCCACGCTTTGTGCGGTGATGCTGCGGTAGCGCAGCCGGTCACGCACCACGTCTTCGATCATGCCGAGGCCAAAGAGCAGCAGCACGGTGATGGCGGCCAACGCGGCCAGTTTGGTGAACAAGGGGTGTTTGAGCAAGAGATCCTCCACAAATGATGTTGTGGAGGCAGTGTTGTGGCGCGCTGTGAGGGCGCTATGAAGTTTGTGAGGCCAGTGTGAAGTCGGGCGTTGTGTCGGCATGACCTGTCAGGTCATCGACGGCCCAACTCCTTGCACCTACAAACGGCACATGGCTAAAAGAAACACGTTTTAGGGGGGCGACATGCGCTATGGGGTTCCGTTGATTCTGGTCTTGGTGGCAGTGGTCCATGCCCTGCCGCTGGTGGGCGTGCTCGGGGCGGGCAAGCTGGCGCAGCTGTACGGCACCCCGGTGCAGGATGCGGGCGTGGAGCTGCTGTTGCGGCACCGGGCCGTGCTTTTCGGGCTGCTGGCCGCCTTCATGGGCTATGCAGCCCTGCGCCCCGAACTGCATCGGCTGGGCCTGGTGGCGGGGCTGGTGAGCGTGGTGTCGTTTCTGCTGCTGTCGTGGCTGCAGCGGGGCAGCGCGCTCAGCGCCCCGCTGGTGACGGTCGCGCGGGTGGATGGGGTGGCACTGGCCTTGCTGGTGGTGGGGCTCGCTCTACACCTGCGCCGCTCGCATTAACTGGCGGGAAACTCCAGCGCCACTTGCAACCCAGGCCCGGTATTGCGCACCACCATCTGCCCCCCGTGCAGCGCCATCACGCGCTTGACGATGGCCAGCCCCAGGCCCGATCCGCTGCGCTCGCCGCCCGGCCGCGCGGTGGTGAAGAAGCGTTCGCCCAGGCGGGGCAGGGCGTAGTCGGGCACGCCGGGGCCGCTGTCCCGCACGGCCACGGTGGCGCCGTCCAGCTCCACCTGCACCGTGCTGCCTGCTGGCGCAAAGTCGATGGCGTTGTCCAGCAGATTGGTCAGTGCCATGGTCACCAACTCGGCCTCCCAGGGGCCGTTGCCGCCCGTACCGGACAGGGCCAGCATGATGCCGCGTTGCGCAGCACGGGCGCGTGTCTGGCCGATGGCGGCCTCGGCGCAGGCCTGCAGCGCTACAGGCGCCCGGCCCTCGGCATGGTGGCGCTGCTCCAGTTTGGACAGCTCCAGCAGCCGGTCGATGATGCGCTGCAGGCGTTCGCTTTGCTGCACCACCTGGGTCGCAAATTCGGCACGGTCGGCAGCGGGCAGCTCGTCCTGCAGCAGCTCGCCCGCGCCCCGGATGGCGGCCACGGGGCTTTTGAGTTCGTGCGTCAGCGCGCGCACGTAGCCCTCGATGTAATCGCGCCCTTCCAGCCGGGCACGCATGCGGTCCATGGCGCGGGCCAGGTCGCCCAGCTCGCCCGGTACCTCGGGCACGGCCAGCGCCGTGGTGGGCGGGGCGCCGGGGTCATGGCGCTCGCCATCGGCCGGGCCCTGCACGCTCAAGGCGTAGTCGCGCAGGCGGCGCACGTTCCACACCATCCACAGCGTCACGGCCACGCCGACGACGGCCGAGAGCGCCAGTAGCAAAAGGCCGCCCATGAACACCTTGCGCTCGGCGCGGTCGATGAAGCGCTGCACGGTGCGGGTGGGTTTGGCCACCGTCAGCACGCCTGCAATCTGTTCTTTCACGTAGATGGGCGCCGCCACATGCATCACGCCGCTGGTGTCGTCGTCTTCAACATCGCGCGTGGAACGTGCGCCGTACTCGCCCCGCAGCGTGCGGGCCACGTCGCGCCACTGCGAGTAGTCGGCGCCGATGGCGCGGTTCTCCGAGTCGAACAGCACGCGGCCCGTGGTGTCGGTCACATAGATGCGGTAGTCCAGTGACTGCTTGGAGAAGCCCCAGATCGCCGCATCGATGGGCCGCGTGGCATAGCGTCGCACATGCTGCGCAAACGGGCTGGTGCTGCTGTTGTCAGCCCCCGCCGCCAACCGCCCGGCGGCCAGGTCTTCGCTGGCCAGCTCGGCCAGGATGTTGGCCGTGTCCACCATCATGTCCTCCATCACCTCGCGCACGCTGGGCTTGATCTCGGCCATGAACACGCGCAGCACAAAAAACGCGGCGATGCCGTTGATCAGGAAGAAGGCGAACAGCAGGCGGATGCCCAGGCGCATGGGGCAGTTCTCTTAAAAAATCTTGACCGGCAAAGCGTCTCAGAAGCGCTGAGTATCGGTATGGAGCAAGACGATGTGGGGGACGGGCAGTGCGTAGCACGCCTGGCGGACATGCTGGTCAGATCGTACAGGCGGTTGAATCGCAAGGTGAATTTGGCCAGGAAGCGCGATGCGGGCTTCCTGTGCGTGATGCTGCGACCCAGTCCTTGCGATCTGGCACGGGATGCACCGTGGGGACGCAAAGCCTGTTGCGTGGCCTAACTAAGTTGCAAGCGCGCAACGTTTTCGCTCGAAAACAGGTCGGTACGACCGGGCTGCTCCAGCGATCCCGTGCTACCCGCTGTTACCGCTTGAGACATGTCACCTAGGCTGAACCCGGAGCTGCCCACGGTGTGGCGTGGGCTTCTGCCAATTTCATGCAGCAACAGGAGACAAGCTATGAACAAAATGCGTGCCCTATCAGCGGCCGTGCTTGGGTGCTTTTCGTCGTTTGGCATGGCGCAAAGCGCGGCTGACCGGAGCAGTGTGACGATGTACGGCATCGTCGACGTTGGCATCCACCATGTCACCGGAGCACCCGGTGGCTCTAAGACCAGCCTTACCAGTGGGAACATGCAAGGTTCGCGCCTCGGATTCAAGGGAAATGAAGACCTGGGCGGTGGATACCGCGCCGTCTTCACGCTCGAATCGCGGCTCGAAGCTGACACCGGCGCACTGGGCAACCGCCCCATTTCCCAAGGGCGGCTGCCGGACCGACTCAGCAACGCTGGATCGTTGGGCCTGCCCGCTGCGCTTCAGCCTGCTGTGTCCGCAGTGGCCGCCCAGATCGGCAATTCCGTGGGCGTCAACTTGGGCAACAACTTCTTTGATCGGCAAGTATTCACCGGTCTGATCACCCCGTTCGGTGCCTTCACATTCGGGCGACAGTACACACCGGGCTACTTGGCCAACGCCAACTTTGACGCGATGAAGACCGAGTCCAGCCTGTCACTGGGACAGTTGGTGGCGATTCCGGCTTCGTTCGATATCCGCGTGAGCAACTCACTCCAGTACGGTCTGCAATTGAACGGATTCACCGCCACCGCGATGTACGCAGCCGGGGAAGTCGCTGGTCGGTCGAGCGCGGGGCGGCTGTGGGGTGCCATGGCCATGTACAACGGCAACGGCTATTCGTTCGGCGGCGGTTACAACACACGCAACAACGAACTGGGTGAAAAGTCGCTGACGACCGCTGTCCTCGGCGCGACGCTGGATGTCGGGCCGGGCACCCTGTCGGGCCAATTCAGCGTCATCAAGGACGACCATCCCACCAACCTGTCCGGCATTTCCGCAGTCCTGTCAGCCAACCCTGCCACGGCACCAGTGGCCGGTCTGGTGCAAAACGCCTTCATTCAGGGTTTTCGGCAGGACGCACGCCTGTTCCAGGTCGGCTACCGCATCACCAGCGGCGTGCACGCCGTGACCGTGGCCTACAACAACATGAACGACAAACGCCCGTTCAATGCGGATCGCGCGTCGTATGGGGTGGCTTACACCTATGCACTGTCCAAGCGCACCGACCTGAATGCCGTACTCACACACCTGAACAACAAAAACACGTCGCAAGACATGTTGGGCGGCAACGGATTCCTGGGTGGCGTTGCGGCAGCGCCCGGAAAAGACGTCAATAGCCTGGCACTGTCGATTCGCCATCGTTTCTGAGGGCTTGCAGAGCGGAGGGCATCCGTGTGCTGCGCCGCTCAGGCCCTACACACTACCCCGCCAGATAGTCCGTCTGTCCAGCCCTGCGGCCCGAGCATTTCTCAGTTTTCGGTGGCATGCGGCCGTGGCCTGCACGCCAGTGCTCGTGCCTGCTGGGGGCGGGATGCCTTGCAAGGGCCCGCTCTACCTATGAGTGCGTGTGATGTCATCGACTCCATCGACTGGGGCCAATGGGGTTTTAAATATCGATGCAATACCCCATGCCCCGGTGCGTGCTGATGTACTCGCGCCCCGGGTCCACCTCGCGCAGCTTGGCGCGCAGGGTCTTGATATGGGTGTCCACCGTGCGGTCGGTGCTCTCGCTGTCGTCGCCCCAGGCAGCGGCCAGCAGCGCGTCGCGCGAATGAATGCGGCCTGCGCCTCGTAACAGGTGGGACAGCAGGCGGTATTCGCGCCGGGTCAGCGGCAGGGCCTGGCCGCGCAGGCTGATGCGCTGGCCCGTCTCGTCGTCGAGGAACAGCGCGGAGGCCGTGGCGGTGGGCGTTGCCGGGTGGCCATTGCCGTTCCCGTTGCCCGCTCGGCGCAGCAGCGCCTTCACGCGCGCCGCCAGTTCGCGGGGGCTGAAGGGTTTGGTCAGGTAGTCGTCCGCGCCCAGCTCCAGGCCCAGCACGCGGTCGATCTCCTCGCTGTGGGCGCTGAGCATCAGCACGGGCAGGGCGGCGGTGGGCGCGGCGTTGCGAACGTCGCGCAGCAGGTCCAGGCCGCTGCCGTCGGGCAGGCCCACGTCCAGCACCAGCAGGTCAAAACGGGCGCGCTGCAGTTGCTGGCGCGCATCGTGTACCAGCAGGCTGTGCGTGACGGTCAGGCCATCGCGCTCCAGCGCATAGGCCACGGTGCGGGCGATGGCGGGGTCGTCTTCGAGCAAAAGGAGTTTGGCAGACATGCCTCAATCATCCCCGGTGCTGCGCACCCCGCGCAGACAACGCAACTGGCGCGGCGCCGGCCAGGGACGCCGAGCAAGGGCCGCCCCGCAGTGAGGGCGTCGTCCCCCTTGGGGGAAGGCGCCGCAGGCGACTCAGGGGGTATTCCATGTCAGCGTGCAACGAGGATGGGGAACAATTTACCCAACCCGTCGGCCATCACCTCTACGGCCAGGGCGGCCAGGATCAGGCCCATCAGCCGGGTCATCACGTTGATGCCGGTCTTGCCCAGCACGCGTGCAATCGGGTCGGCCAGCGCAAAACACACGGCCGTGGCCAGCGCGATGACCACGCCGTAGCCCACCAGCGCCGCGTGCTGCCAGAAGGTCTGTGCGCGGTCGGCATAAATCACCACCGTGGACATGCTGGCTGGGCCGGTGAGCAGCGGGATGGTGAGCGGCACCACGGCAATGCTGCTGCCCGCTGCTGCCTTCTCGGCCCCTTCTTCGTACTCATTGGTGCTGGGCTTGGCCTCAGCGGGCTGGGCGTTGAGCATGTTCATCGCGCTGATGAGCAGCAGCATGCCGCCGCCCACCTGAAAGCTCTGCAGCGAGATGTTGAAAAAGTCGAGGATCTGCAGCCCCAGCAGCGCACAGGCCGCAATCACGCAGAACACGCTGAAGCTGGCGACCTGGATGGTGCGCCGCCGCTGCGCGTAGGAGAAGCCCTGGGTGTAGTGGATGAAGAACGGGACGATGGCCAGCGGGTTCACGATGGCCAGCAGGGTAATGAGCGGTTTGAGATCCATCAGCGGCCTCCGGATACATCGAGCAGGGACATGGTTGTGTAAGGCGAGGCATCCGACATCAGCCACACGATGGCCTCGGCCACTTCCTCTGGCGTGCCGCCACGCGACATGGGCACCTGGTGGGCTAGGTCGCGCACGCGGTCGGGCAGGCCGCCGCTTGCGTGGATGTCGGTTTCAATGAGGCCCGGGCGCACGGCGTTCACGCGGATGCCTTCGGCGGCCACCTCGCGTGCCAGGCCGATGGTGAAGGTGTCGATGGCGCCCTTGGCCGCCGCGTAGTCCACATACTGGTGGGCCGAACCCAGGCGTGACGCGGCGCTGGAGACGTTGACGATGGCCCCGCCAGCGCCGCCGTGGCGGGTGCTCATGCGGCGCACGGCCTCGCGGGCGCAGACAAAGCTGCCGATCACGTTGACATCGAACATGCGGCGCAGGCGCACCACGCTCATTTCGTCCACCCGCTGGGTGGTGTCCACCACGCCCGCGTTGTTCACCAGGGCGGTGATGCGCCCGAGTTGTGTATCCACGGTGGCAAACATGGCCAGCACCTGGGCCTCGTCGGCGACATCGGCCTGCACGGCCAGCGCGGTGCCGCCTGCGGCGCGGATTTGCTGCACCACTGCATCGGCGGCGGCCTGGTTGCCTTGGTAGTTCACCGCCACGGCCCAGCCCTGGCGCGCGGCCAGCAGGGCGGTGGCGGCGCCAATGCCTCGGCTGGCGCCGGTGATTAAGACGATCTTGTCCATGAAATCGGGGTCTCCTGCAAGAATGGCGCATTGGAACAGGTTCTCGGCACATCGGGCAGGGCCCGATGTGCCGAGAGCGCAACGCGTGAGCACGATTTTTCTTCAAGGAGATGGCAGCATGGGACAGTTTGTCGATCTGACTTCGGGTGACGGTTTTGTATTTCCGGCCTGGGTGGCCCAGCCCGATGCCGTACCGCGTGGCGCCGTGGTGGTGCTGCAGGAAATTTTTGGCGTGAACTCCCACATTCGCGCCGTGGCCGACCGCTTTGCGGCGCGTGGCTACCTGGCGGTGGCGCCTTCGACCTTCCACCGCGTGAAACCCGGCGTGGACCTGGGCTACACCGGCGACGACATGCAGGCTGGCATGGGCCTGAAAGCGGCGGTGGAGGCGCTGCCCGCCCCTGGCGTGATGCCCGACATCCAGGCCGCCATCGACTACGCCGCTGCGCAAAGCGGCCGCAAGGTGGGCATCGTGGGCTTTTGCTGGGGTGGGCTGCTCACCTGGCGCGCGGCCTGCACGCTTACCGGCCTGTCGGCCGCCGTGCCCTACTACGGCGGCGGCATGACCAGCCCCGACGAAGCCGCGCGTCAGCCCCGCGTGCCCGTGCTGGCTCACTTTGGCGAGCGCGATCACTGGATCCCCGTGGGCAGCGTGCAGGCCTTTGCCCGCGCGCAGCCGGGTGCCGAGGTGCACATCTACGCAGCCGACCATGGCTTCAACTGCGACCAGCGCGGCAGCTACGACGAGCCTGCGGCCATGACGGCACGCGACCGCACCCTGGCGTTCTTCGACAAGCACCTCGCATGAATTGGAATCCCCCCTGAGTCGCTGCGCGCCTTCCTCCAAGGGGGACGACGCCGTCGCTGCGGGGCGGCCCTTGCTTGGCGTCTCTGGCAGGGGCGCGCCCATTGCAGGCGCCAGGGCGCAGCGATGAACTGCTCAATGTTTGGAGGCCGCCATGGCGAGTTCGACGTATATCCAGGTTTTGAGGAAAATTTGGCCGCTACCGCTTGCCTGTAAATCGATAACAGCTATTGTTTTAATAGCATTTGGATTTCAGGCCCACGCGGCCGACTACACCGGCCCCCTGTTCGATGCGCACCTGCACTACAACGAGGAAGCGTGGGACGGCAAAACCGGCCCCCACCCGCCCGCTGATGTGCTCGCGCGAATGAAGGCCAGCGGCGTGCGCGCCATCGTTGCCAATTCGCGGCCCAACGCGGGTTCGCTCACGCTGGCGGGCCTGCCGCAGACGCGCGAGGCGGGCGTCACCGTCGTGCCCTTTGTGCGGCTGTACCGCAACCGGGCGGACTACACCGGCTGGTTTGCCGACGAGAGCATCTACACCATGGTGCAGACCGAGCTGGCGCGCGGCACGGCGGCCGGGCCCTACCGGGGCATTGGCGAGTTCCACCTGTACGACAGCGCCAATGCCGACGGCCCGGTCGCCAAAAAGCTCATGGTCCTGGCCGAAGAGCGTGACCTGGTGGTGCTGGCCCATGTGGACGATGTGGCCATCGACCTGCTGATGGCCCACACGCCGTCGAAGGGCCAGAAGGCGCGCCTGATCTGGGCCCACACCGGCATCGGCGGTGCGCCCGTGGAGCGGGTGGATGCGCTGATGGCGCGCTACCCCGGCCTGGTGGGCGAACTCTCGTACCGCCCGGGCCTGGTCTGCGACGACAACCAGCTGTGCCCCGCCTGGCGTGCGCTGCTGCTCAAGTACCCCACGCGCTTCGTGATCGGCTCGGACACCTGGGTCAACCAGCGCTGGCAGCACTACGAAAGCCTGATGCAGGGCTACCGCCAGTGGCTGGGTGGATTGCCTACCGATGTGGCGCGCAAGGTGGCGTGGGACAACGGGGCGGGGTTGTTCGGCGTCCAGGCGCCGCGCTGATCTTGCGACCCAAGGTCCCCGCCCGATCGCACCCCGTGCTACCGGCTGATACGCCCGCGTGATGGCCCAGCCTCCGGTGCACGCGGCGGTGGTGGCGGGAACCACAGGGTGAACACCGTCGGATGGCCTGGGGCGCTGCGCACGTAGACCAAGCCTCCATGCAATTCCATGGTGCTTTTTACGATGGCCAGCCCCAGGCCAACGCCGGGTGCTTCTTCGTTGCTCGGACTTTCAACCCGGTATGCGCGTTCAAAAATCCTGGCCTGGTGCTTGAGGGCGATGGGCTCGCCCTCGTTGGAGACCGAAATATGGCAGCCGCCATTCGATGCCACCGATCCTGAGAGCACAACCGTGCTGCCTGGGCGGGCGTGGCGAATGGCATTGGTCAGCAGGTTGCCGGTGGCGCGGGTGAGCAGGGTGTCATCAGCCCAGACGTGGGCGCTCTGGTCTACCTGGAGCGCCAGCTCCAAACCCCGCTCCTGGGCGAGCAGTTCGAAGAAGGCTGCGATGGCCCCCAGCCGTTGCTCCAGCGGGATGAAGGTGGCATGAACGGCGCTTTGCTGGCTCTCGGCGCGCGCGAGGAACAGGATGTTCTCGATCATCCGCCCCATGCGCTCATACGTTGGAACGGCCGACTCGATCACCGCACGGTATTCGTCCGCACTGCGGGGGCGGTCCAGCGTCACCTGGGCAACCATCAGGAGGCGGTGGATGGGAGTGCGCAGATCGTGCGCAATGTCAGACGACACACCCGACAGGCGGGTGAAGGAATCCTGCAGCCGGTCGAGCATGTGGTTGAACGCCCGGGCCACAGGTTCCAGCTCGGCAATGTTGTTCTCGGGTGCCAGCCGTTCGTGCAAGGCCTGGGCGCTGATGCGGTTGGCCGTGTTGGCCAGGCGGTGGGCCGAGGACAGGATGAGCTTGGCGGTGCACCATGCGAAGAGGCTCGCGGCCAGCGCGCCGACGCCCAGCGTGATGGCAAACACACGCCATGAGCGCAGGGCAAAGGCATGGCCCCGCGCGTGCAAATCCTCTGCAGGGATATGGACCATGCCTCCGTTGCTGGCGAGCAGCGGCAGGAGGTCGTTGAAATCCTGGCCCAGCAGGTAGATCACCATCCAGAAGCTGGCCGTGATCAACAGCAGGGTGATCAAAGAAATCGCCAGCGCGATCTTCAGGGGCAGAGAGCGCCGCAGGAAAGTCCTCGCCCTAGGCGTTGTTTCGGAGTTCGAGGACATAGCCGACGCCCCTGACGGTGTGAATGAGTTTTTCGGCGAAGGGCTCGTCGATCTTGGCGCGCAGTCGGCGCACCGCCACATCAACCACATTGGTGTCGCTGTCAAAGTGCATGTCCCACACGTTCTGCGCGATCAGGGTGCGCGATACGACCTGGCCGGCATGGCGGGCCAGATAGTCCAGGAGAACAAACTCCTGGGTGGTGAGGTCAATGCGCAGCGCGCCCCGTTTGACGCGTCGGCGGGCGGTATCGACTTCCAGCTCGCCCACGCGCAGCACGCCCTCTGGTGCGGACATGGGTGCGCGGCGGCGCGCGACCACCTGGATGCGTGCCAGCAGCTCGGAAAACGCAAAGGGCTTGACCATGTAGTCGTCGGCACCCAGCAGCAGCCCCTTGACGCGGTCTTCGACCTCATCGCGGCCCGATATGAAAAACACCGGTGTCTGTTGCTGTGTGCGAATGCCCTGCAGCACATCCCAGCCGCTGGCGCCGGGCAGCCCCACGTCGAGCAGGATGAGGTCGTAGTGCCCTGAGGTGGCCAGGTGCAGGCCTTCCACACCGTCGAACGCCGTGTCTACAACATGGCCATGCTCGGTCAAGCCCTTGTACAGGTAAGCAGCGGTTGATCGTTCGTCTTCAATGGAAAGCAAGCGCATGTGACGAGATCCCGGCGGTTTCTCAAGGGGCAAAAAAGTGGAGTGCAGACTGATGGGGGAAGCTGCGGATTGACTTTGGTGGATTGTTGAGGCTGGGTGTGAATTTGAGAAGCTTGCTGGATCGAAATGCACTGTTGCGAATTCACGAACAGTCGTGAGAGCTTGTCTGCGGTCTCGCGGGAGGATTGGTCTGGAGCGCGACCATGATCCTCGCGGATGCTTCGGGTGCGCCGTTTGCGCTAGGGATCCTCTGCACGAATCGAGCGGCAAGTGGGTGCTGCGGATCGGGATGGGCTGCAAGGCGCAAAACGCAGCAATAGCCGCAGCTATTGCGAGTACTTGCAACGCCGCAAACCGCCCGAGACCGCAGCTGCACACGGCGCGGTGATTTGTGCAGAGGGTCCCTAGCCCTTGTGCAATCAGCGGTTGTGTCCCATCACCCGATTTCGCGGCAACCTTGCGGGCCGTGGTGTTTGCGTCCGGTCTCTGCTGTTGCAGCGGTTTTGCACGTCCAGGCTATCTATTGCACACCGTGTCTGGCGTACCCATCCCGCCAATCCGCTGCGCGCCTCCCGGGCATCGCCAACAGCCTTTCAATTCGGAGGGAATGTGGCACCGGTGAAACGGCGTTGTCCCAAACCGAGGGGGGGGTGCATGCGTGTCCCCCGTGGTTGCGCTCTGCGGTCTGTGGGCACGAGGGTGCAGTGCCTACGCTTGCACCATGTCCTGCCAACAAGGCGTGGGACATGACTCCGATTGAACCCACTTTACAAGGATGACCATGAAAAAATTCGCCACATTGGCTGTGCTTGCAGCCATCAGCGCAAGCTCTTACGCACAATCGTCTGTCACGCTGTTTGGCGTGGCCGACGTGGCGGTTCAGGTGGGCCGCGGCAGTGAGACGAACCGGACCAGCGTGGGCAGCGGTGGTCTGGCTTCCAACCGCCTCGGTTTCCGCGGCATTGAAGATCTTGGTGGTGGCATGAAGGCTGGCTTCTGGCTGGAAGCCGGTTACAACCTGGACGACGGTACAGGCGTCGGCAACACCTTCAACTTCAACCGTCGCTCGACCATCAGCCTGATGGATGCCCGCTGGGGCGAAGTTCGCCTGGGCCGTGATTTCACTGCGACCTACAACAACATCTATGACGCATTCGGCGACAACGGCGTGGGCGCGCTGCTGAAGACGACTTCGCTGGGTAGCAACTACGGCTACGCCATGCAGACGCGCACCAGCAATTCCGTGTCGTACTTCACGCCCCGGAATCTGGGTGGGTTCTTTGGCCAGGTGCAGTACTACCGTGGCGAGGCTGCCAACGGCTCCAATGACGGTAACGGCTACGGCCTGCGCGCTGGCTACGAAAACGGCCCCCTCAATGTGGGCGTGAGCTACGGCTCGGTGTCCAACCTGGGTGCCTATGGCGACGTGACGAACGCCAACATTGGTGGTTCTTACGATTTTGGTGTGGCCAAGCTGCTGGTTGAAGCAGGACAGGATGAGTCCAAGGCCCGTGACGAGAAGGCCCGCCACTACCTGATCGGTGCAACAGCCCCCGTGGGCAGCGTTGGCCTGGTCCGCGCTTCGTGGTCCCGCGTCAGCGTTCAGGACACCAATGTGCAGGCGAACAAGTTTGCCGTGGGGTACGTGCACAACCTGTCCAAGCGCACCGCCCTGTACACCACCTTTGCGTACCTGAAGAACAAGAACGGCGCTGCGCTTGCACTGAACGGTGCAAAGACCAGTGCAGGTGACAACTCCAAGGGCCTGGACTTCGGCCTGCGCCACACGTTCTAAGGCGGTCTTCCTCTTGCCCATCGCGATGGGCAATTGTCTCCAAGGTAAACGATTGGCCCGCATCCCCCAGGGGATGCGGGCTTTTTTGCATGGGTCGCGGGCAGGCCAGGCGGTTCATTACAGAGATGTCATGTGCGCGCAATCCCGCTGTCAGGCGTGCGTTTCTATTCTTCAAACCTGTCCAAAGCAGGGGGTGTTTGCCAGTTTGCGTGCCAAAACGCGCTTTGTTGTGCCGCCCCCGCAACACATTGAAGAAAGCCGAGCATGCGCAGACAAGACATTCAATTGCTGACCCTGGCCCGCCAGGGCGATCCCGCCGCCCGCAGCAAAGCGGGCCGGCGTTATTTGGTGGGGGGCGATGGCTTCCCGCGCCATGTGGCCACGGGGATTGAGTACCTCTCGCATCCCAGCGTCCGAGAGCTGCCAGAAACCGCGTGTGCCATTGCAGAGAGTTTGCCGCTGCAGGATTTGCTGGACCTGAAACAGGAAGATGCGTTGCACAAGGCTGCCGCTGCGGGAAGCCCCTTGGCGCAGTTCAAGCTGGGCGTGTGGATGGCGTTGACGCGCAGCTCCGTCACGGCGGGGCAGTCGTGGCTGGAGACTGCCGCCGCAGCCGGGCACGTCGAGGCCTGCCAGGTCATGGCGGCCGTGGAGGGTGCACGCTCGGACCGCGCCCTGGAGGCGATGGTGGAATCGATCCAATCCAGCGCCGCAGTGGACGTGGTGCAGGTCGCGGTGATCGCTGCGCGCCAGGCGCGTGAAGAAGGGGGACTGGACCAGCTGGTCGATTGCCTGCGGGTGGCGCTGATGGTGGTGCCGCGCTTGACACACGCCCTGTCTGACCTGGTCGTGGCGGCGGTCTTGTGGGCCGAGCGCGAGAAACACTCCTTGCGCGGGCTGGCACCTGACCAGATTGAGGCCAGCCTGGAGCTGGCTGTCGTACGCGGGGATCGGGACGCTGCGTGCCTGCTGGGCCGTGCGCGTTGCGGAATTGACAGCGGCACGCTGGCGCCAGCGCGGCTGGCCACGTCGCTGAACCTGCGCAAAGGCGTGGCCTTGTTGTTGCGCGCTGCGGACGCGGGCCGGGACGATGCATGGCTTGCCCTGTACGCGACGCATGCAGACCACCGCTCTTCGGTATCCAACCCGCAGATGGCCCGCTTCTTCCTGGAGAAAGCGGCAATGGCAGGGCAGTCCGAGGCGCAGCGCAAGCTGGGGGCTTTGATACTGCGCGCGTCGAACTCGGTGGTGGAGTCGGAGCAGGCCATTGCGTGGCTGCATGCCGCTGCCAACCAGGGCGATGCGCACGCGCAGCGCCTGTTGGGCTCACTGGTGCTTCCGCTGCCGGGGAGTGAATCCGTGGCGCGCGAGGCGATTGAGCAAGTGCGTCAAGCCGATCCCTGGCTGGCCGTGCGGCTGACGCTGGCGCGCGACTTCGGTTTGACCAAGCTGGAAGCCTTGAGTGTCGACCCCGTCGAGGGCCGTCGGCCATGGGGTTTGCTGGTGGGGCAAAACCCGTTTATCGCGCAGGCCCGTTTGTCCGCACCGCGTGCCGTGCCGGCATTGACGCCCCTGGCGCTGCAGAACCTGGCGCGCGCGGCAGCATTGTTCGAACAATCGCGCGGTGACGGCAATGCCTTTGAGGGGGATCTGCGCCGCCGCTCGGTGCGCCAGCGGCGGGTATTTGAACGCCTCCATTTGTCCGAAGACCTCTTTTTTGCTAACGCTTCCTCGCGCAGGCTGGAGGCCTTCCGTCTGGGGCCGAAATGGGCTTTTCGCGCCCGGCAACCACTGGCCCTGGCGTTGGCGGGTTGACGGCTGCGTGGACCCTGGTGCGAAGAATGTCTGGCTGGGAGAGCTTCGTCAGCTGAGTGCCTTCGCGAGCACGGTCACCTCGTCCTCGCCAGATACCGCTTGCGCCAGAACAGCATCACCAGCGACAGGGCGATGAAGACCATCGAGCCCAACGCCCACCAAAACCCATCGGCCTTGTGGATGAGCGGCAAGAACTCGAAGTTCATGCCGAAGATGCCCGCTATCAGATTGAGCGGCAGGAACACGGCGGTGAGCGCCGTGAGCGTGCGCATGATGTCGTTGGTGCGGTTGCTCTGCACGCTGAAATGCATCTGCACGGCGGTTTCGGTGCTCTGCTCCAGCCGCCGCACGTGGTGCACCACGCGCTCGATGTGCTCCAGCACGTCGCGGCTGCGCACCTTGAGCAGGTCCAGCTCGCGCAGGCCAGCCGGGGTGTCGGGCAAGGCCCAGGTTTCCAGCGCATCGATCCAGTCCTGCACGGCGGTGCGCTGGTCTTCGCAGATCTCGTCGAGCTTGTGCAGGGCCAGCCGTGCTTCCAGCAGCGAACTCCAGTTCACATACCGCGCCCGGGGCTTGAGCAGCTCGTTTTGCCAGTGGTCGAGCTGGCGCGTGAGTTCACGGCGCAGGTCCAGATAGCGGTCCACCATCATGTTCACCACGCGCAGCATCAGGTCGGCCGGGCTGGCGGGCATGCGGGCGCCGGGCACGGGGCTGCTGCGGCCTTCGGTGCCGTTGCTGGTGGGTAGCGATGCCAGCAGACGGGCCGCATAGGCGTCGCGCACTGCGCAGTCTGCGGGGTGTACGGTCAGCAGCAGCTGGTCGAACACCGCAAACCCCACCGGGCTGGTGTCGATGCGGCGCAGCACCGGTGGGCCGCTGCGTTTGAGTGGGCTGGCGGGGCTATCACCTTCCACGGGAGAGTCGACGGTGTCGCCCTGCGCGGTGGCCAGGCGGCGAAACACCAGCAGGTCATATTGCGAGGTGTAGTCGTAGTGCGAGGGCAGCTGCGCGTTGAGCAGGTCGGACACGTGCAGGTCCACCAGCTGTAGCCCCACCAGGGTTTGCAGGCGCGCCTGGATCTCGGCCAGCCGCGCCTGGAAGGCGGGGCGCCCGCAGGCGATCCAGACAAAACCCTGGGCGGGCATCTGAGCGGGCAACGCGGTCAGCTCCTGCACGCCGCCGTTGTGGATGTGGAAGATGCGCATGAACCCGGTTTTGAATGAAAAGTGCCTCTAGCGCTTGTCCATAAAGCGCTAGTAGCTATTATTTTGTTAGCAAACGAGCCGCGTCGCGCGCAAAGTAGGTCAGCACGCCATCGGCACCGGCGCGCTTGAAGGCGAGCAGGCTTTCCATCATCACGGCGTCGTGGTCCAGCCAGCCATTGGCGGCAGCGGCCTTGATCATGGCGTATTCGCCGCTGACCTGGTAGGCGAAAGTGGGCACCTTGAACTCGTCCTTCACGCGCCGCACGATGTCCAGGTACGGCATGCCGGGCTTGACCATCACCATGTCCGCGCCTTCGGCGATGTCGATGGCCACCTCGCGCAGGGCTTCGTCGCTGTTGCCGGGGTCCATCTGGTACACATTCTTGTCGGCCTTGCCCAGGGCGCCACGCGTGCCCACGGCGTCGCGAAAGGGGCCGTAGAAGGCGCTGGCGTACTTGGCGCTGTAGGCCATGATGCGGGTGTGGATATGGCCCTGCACTTCCAGCGCCTCGCGGATGGCGCCGATGCGCCCGTCCATCATGTCGCTGGGCGCGACGATGTCCACCCCCGCCTCGGCGTGCGTGAGCGCCTGGCCGGTGAGGATCTCCACCGTCTCGTCATTGATGATGTAGCCGGTCTCGTCCAGCACGCCGTCCTGGCCGTGGCTGGTGTACGGGTCCAGCGCCACGTCGGTCATCACGCCCAGGCCGGGGAGTTCCTTCTTCAGCGCCCGCACCACGCGCGGGATCAGGCCGTCGGGGTTCAGGGCCTCTTTGCCATCGGGCGTCTTGAGCGACGGGTCGATCGCCGGGAACAGCGCCAGAACCGGAATACCCAGCGTCACGCAGTCTTCGGCCACGGGCAGCAGCAGGTCCAGGCTCAGGCGGTCCACGCCGGGCATGGAGATCACGGCCTCGCGGCGCTGGCTGCCTTCATGCACAAACACGGGGTAGATCAGGTCGTGCGGCGTCACAGCGTTTTCGCGCACCAGGTTGCGGGTAAAAGCATCGCGGCGCAGGCGGCGCGGGCGGTTCTGGGGGAAGGGGGCGGGGCTTTGGAGGTGCATCGCGAGATTATCTCCCTGAGCCGCTGCGCGGCTTCCCCGGGAGCCTCAGCATGCATCGAGCGGTAAGTGGGCGCTGCGGATCGGGATGGACTGCAAGGCGACTAGCGGAGCAATAGCCGCAGCTATTGCGAGCATTGGCAACGCCGCAGGCCGCCCGAGCCCGCAGATGCCCACGGCGCGACGGTGCGTGCTGAGGCTCCCTGGGACGCACCCCCTGGACCGGCGAAGCTGGATCCACGGGTGCACTGGCATGGGGCGCGCCGGTTTCAAACACCATTGCGACGCCTTCTCACCTTGGAAATGCCGCTTGTAACACCCGATGCCCGGTGCTAAATTGGCGCCGGGCGGCTTGCCGCCCCCCGCTTTCCCTCCCTGAGCGGGGCCTCGGGTTGCAGCGATGCAAAACAGGCTTTCCCGGCCCGGCGGATTTGCCGGGCTTTTTTTTGGTGCGGCCTCGGGTGGCCCGCACAGACCCTTAAACTGCCCCCATGCTCTGGGTCAAAGCCTTTCACATCGTCTTCGTGGCCAGCTGGTTTGCTGGCCTTTTCTATCTGCCGCGCATCTTCGTCAATCTGGCGATGGTGGCGCCGGGCTCAGCCGCCGAGCGCGACCGCCTGCTGCTCATGGCGCGCAAGCTTTTGCGCTTTACCACGCTGCTGGCCGTGCCTGCGCTGGCGCTGGGCCTGTGGCTGTGGATGGGTTACGGCATCGGCTGGGGCCCCGGCAATGGCTGGATGCACGCCAAGCTTGCGGTGGTGCTGCTGGTGATCGGCTACCATCACGCCTGCAGCGTGGTGCTGCGCAAGCTGGCCGACGGCACCAGCCGCAGGAGCCATGTGTGGTTCCGCTGGTTCAACGAGGCTCCCGTGCTGATGCTGGTGGCCGCCGTCGTGCTGGTAGTGGTCAAGCCGTTCTAGGCCCGCACGCAGGTGCCCAAGACCTCCGCCTGGCCTCTCGCGCTGATCTATACAGCGCTCATCGTCTTTGCCAGCCTGTTCCCGTTTGACGGCTGGCGCGCCCAGGGCATTGACCCCCTGGTCTTCCTGCTGGCGCCGCTGCCCCCGCCGTACTGGACGGGTTTTGACATCGCCACCAATGTGGTGGGGTATGCCCCGCTGGGTTTTCTGCTGGTGCTGGCCATGCTGCGCTCGGGCTGGGGGCGGGGCGCGGTGCTGCTGGCCACGCTGGTGGGCATGCTGCTGTCACTGGCCATGGAGTTCCTGCAGATCTACCTGCCCCGTCGTGTGCCCTCCAATCTGGACTTGCTGCTCAACGCGGCGGGCACCCTGGCGGGGGCGCTGAGCGCCGCGCTGCTGGAGCGCCTGGGCGCAATCGACCGCTGGAGCGATTTCAAAGGCCGCTGGTTTGTGCAGGACGCCAGCGGCGCCATCGTCCTACTGGCGTTGTGGCCGCTGGCGCTGCTGTTCCCGGCGGCGGTGCCGTTCGGGCTGGGGCAGGTGCTGGAGCGGCTGGAAGCTGCGCTCATCGAGGTGCTGGCCGACACCCCGTTTCTGGACTGGCTGCCGCTGCGCGAGGCTGCGCTCGACCCGCTCTCGCCCAGTGGGGAGCTGCTGTGTGTGACGCTGGGCCTGCTGGCCCCGTGCCTGCTGGGCTACTGCGTGATCCGCCATGTGGGGCGACGGGCGCTGTTTTCCCTGGGTGTGGTGGCCGTGGGCGTTACGCTCACCGCGCTGTCGGCCGCCCTGAGCTGGGGTCCCGTGCATGCCTGGGAATGGATGGGCCTGCCCACGCGCGTGGGCGTGTGGGGCGCGCTGGCGCTGGCGGTGATGCTGCTGGCCTTGCCTCGGCGTGCCTGCGCTGCCGTGCTGCTGGTGGCCCTGGTCTGGCACTTGGCGCTGCTCAACCAGGCGCCCACCAGCGCCTACTTTGCGCAGACGCTGCAGATCTGGGAGCAGGGCCGGTTCATCCGCTTTTACGGCCTGGGCCAGTGGCTGGGGTGGCTGTGGCCCTACGCCACGCTGATCTACGTGGTATTTCGGGTGTCGCGCAAGGAAGGCTCCTCCTGAGTCGCATTCAGCGCCGCGCCGACATCGTGGACGCGTGGGTTCGTAAAATGCAGCCATGAGCGACACCACCCCCGCACCGGCCGCAGCGCCCGGCTACTACCAGCGCCACATCTTTTTCTGCCTGAACGAACGCACCAACGGCGAGGACAGCTGCGCCCACCACAACGCACAAGCGGGTTTTGACCGCTGCAAGGCCCAGGTGAAGGCGGCAGGCCTGGCGGGGGCCGGCAAGGTGCGCGTGAACAAGGCCGGCTGCCTGGACCGCTGCGCGGGCGGCCCTGTCGCGGTGGTCTACCCCGAGGGCACCTGGTACACCTATGTGGACGCGGCTGACATTGACGAGATCGTCGAATCGCACCTGAAAAACGGCCAGGTGGTGGAGCGCCTGGTCACGCCGGCGGAACTTGGCCGCTGAATACGCCTCCATCCGTCTCGTTGTTTTTTTTGAATGATTTTGGCTGCTAGCGCTTATCCATCAAGCGCAAGCAGCTCTTAATTTGGTAGTAAATCCGTGAATGCCCAGACCGAACGCCTGACCCTGTCCGGCCCCGCAGGCGCCATCGAGGCCGTGCGTGACGCTGCCACGCTGGCCGACGGTGCTGCGGCGCCCCGTGGCGTGGCCATCATTGCGCACCCCCATCCGCTGTTTGGCGGCACCATGGACAACAAGGTGGTGCAGACGCTGGCGCGCGCCTTTGTGCAGTGTGGCTGGACGGCCGTGCGCTTCAATTTTCGCGGCGTGGGCGGCACCGAAGGCGTGTACGACGAAGGCCAGGGCGAGTTGCAGGACCTGCTGGCCGTGGTGGAGCAGGTGGCGCCCGCTGCCGCTGGCCAGCGGATTGCGCTGGCGGGATTCTCGTTTGGCGCATTTGTCACCAGCCATGCGCTGGCCGCCCTCTGGCCGCAGGGTCGCGTGGACCAGGCAGTGCTGGTGGGCACGGCAGCCAGCCGTTTTGCCGTTGCCCCGGTGCCGCCCGATGCCCATCTGCGCACCCTGGTCGTGCACGGCGAGCACGACGACACTGTGCCGCTGGCCGCTGTGATGGACTGGGCGCGGCCCCAGATACTGCCTGTCACAGTCATTCCCGCAGGGGGGCATTTCTTTCACGGACAATTGCCGCTTCTGAAAAATCTGGTGGTGCGCCACCTGCAATCGCGAGGCTGAGCCACCCCAGCCTGCGTCTGACTTTGGGTTGGCTTCAACCCGCCCCTCCTGGTCGCCTCCCAGCAGTTTCTGCTGTTTCTTTTTCCTCTTTTCCGAGCCTTTCCAGCCCCTTATTGCCCATGAAACGAATCCTGTCCGCGCTGCGATCTCTGGCCGTCTTTGCTGCCGTGGCCCCTGCCGCTTTCGGCGCCTATGCCCAGGCGCCCCAGCCTCCTGAAATCGCCGCGCGCACTTATATGCTGGTGGACGTCACGGCCAACCAGGTGCTGGCCGCCAAGGACATTGACGCGCCGGTGGAGCAGGCTTCGCTCACCAAACTCATGACGGGCTATCTGGTGTTTGACGCGCTGCGCGCCAAGAAGATAACGCTGGACCAGAAGTTGCCCGTGAGCGTGCGTGCCTGGAAGATGCCCGGCTCGCGCATGTTCATCGACCCCAAGATGCAGGTGCCGGTGGAAGACCTCATCAAGGGCATGATCGTCCAGTCCGGCAACGATGCCACGGTAGCGCTGGCCGAGGGCGTTGGCGGCACGTACGAAAACTTCGTCAAGCTCATGAACGACCAGGCCAAGGCCCTGGGCATGAGCGGTACCAGCTACAAGAACCCCGAAGGCCTGACCGAGCCCGGCCACCTCACCACGGCGCGCGACCTGTCCGTCCTCGCCACGCGCCTGATGAAGGATTTCCCGGAGTACATGCACTACTACTCCACCAAGCAGTACAGCTACCCCGGCACGCCCGCATCGAACGGCAGCAATCGCAATTCCCTGCTGTTCCGCGATCCGACCGTAGACGGCCTCAAGACCGGCCACACCGCAGCCGCAGGCTACTGCCTGGTGGCAACGTCCAAGCGTGAATTCCCCGGCGTGGGCCAGCGCCGCCTGCTGTCTATCGTGCTGGGTGCCGCGAGCGAAAACGCGCGCGCGAACGAAAGCCAGAAGCTGCTGAACTGGGGCTATACCGCGTTTGAAGCCGTCAAGCTGTTTGACGCCGGCAAGCCCGTCGCTACGCCCGCTGTCTGGAAGGGCACGGAAAACACCCTCAAGATCGGCCGCGATGAGGCCATCGTGGTGACCGTGCCCGCAGGCAGTGCAGGCAAGATCACCACCCAGATTGCGCGCCCCGACCCGCTGGTTGCTCCGTTCACCAAGGGGCAGTCTGTGGGCACCCTGAAGGTACTCCTGGGCGAACAGGCTGTGGCGGAAGTGCCGCTGGTCGCGCTGGAAGGCGTGGAACAGGCGGGCATCCTGGGCCGTGCATGGGATGCCATCCGGCTCTGGATAAAGTAGCAGGAACATCCCTCTCAGGCGCTGCCGCGTCTTCACCCCTTCCCGAACGGCGCAGCCATTCGGGAAGGGGGTACCGCCAGCGCGGCGGTTCTGACTTGCCGCGCGCTTTCGGCGGCTGTTGGTCTCCATCTTGAGCCTGGGTTTCCGAGGAAAACCGCGTAGCGCTTGCCCGTTACGGGCCTTGCTGCTACATTAGAAGGCTTTTCGGAAATTCCGAAGGGTTTCACGTTTTCGTTTTTTACGTTTAGGGACGTATTCATGCCAACCATCAATCAACTAGTCCGTCAGGGGCGCGAGGTCGAAAAGATCAAGTCCAAGAGCCCTGCGATGGAAAACTCTCCCCAGCGCCGCGGCGTGTGCACCCGTGTGTACACCACGACGCCTAAGAAGCCTAACTCCGCTCTGCGTAAGGTTGCCAAGGTGCGCCTGACCAACGGTTTTGAGGTCATTTCCTACATCGGCGGTGAAGGCCACAACCTGCAAGAACACAGCGTGGTGCTGGTTCGTGGCGGTCGTGTCAAGGACTTGCCCGGTGTGCGTTACCACATCGTGCGTGGTTCGCTCGACTTGCAAGGTGTGAAAGACCGCAAGCAGTCGCGCTCCAAGTACGGTGCCAAGAAGCCCAAGGCCAAGTAAGCCCTGCGCTTTTGCACAAAAGAATTTTCGGTGCTGTCTCCCGCGTGGCGCGGTGAAGCAGCGTAGTGGCCCCAAACGCAGGTGTTCTGCGCGGGTCGAGTAAGTGGGAGTCCTTGATTGGCTCTCGCGGTGTCTGAAAAGATGCCAACTGAAGCAAAGATAGAGGTAAAAAATGCCACGTCGTCGCGAAGTCCCCAAACGTGAAATCCTGCCGGATCCCAAGTTCGGCAATGTAGAGCTGTCCAAATTCATGAACGTGATCATGGAAGGCGGCAAAAAGGCGGTTGCAGAGCGCATCATTTATGGCGCCCTGGAACTGATCGAGAAGAAGCACCCTGACAAGGACCCTCTGGAAGCCTTCACTGTTGCCATCAACAACGTGAAGCCCATGGTCGAAGTGAAGTCCCGCCGCGTGGGCGGTGCCAACTACCAGGTGCCTGTGGAAGTGCGCCCTGTCCGTCGTCTGGCTCTGTCCATGCGCTGGATCAAGGAGGCCGCCCGCAAGCGCGGTGAGAAGTCGATGGCCCAACGCCTGGCCAACGAACTGCTGGAAGCCACCGAAGGCCGTGGCGGCGCCATGAAGAAGCGTGACGAAGTGCACCGCATGGCCGAAGCCAACAAGGCATTCAGCCACTTCCGCTTCTAAATCGACGAACTGCCCTCGTCGCCAAGCGCAAGGCTGCCGGCAATTTTGCCTGCAGCCTTGTGGCGATTGAGGTGGTCACAAAATTGACGGGTCGCAGCGCCACAATGCTGGGCCCTTCCCCTGAATAACACGACCCATCCAAGGATCCACCATGGCTCGCAAGACTCCCATCGAGCGCTACCGCAATATCGGTATCTCGGCCCACATTGACGCTGGCAAGACCACGACCACCGAACGTATCCTGTTCTACACGGGCGTGAGCCACAAGATTGGCGAAGTGCACGACGGCGCTGCCACCATGGACTGGATGGAGCAGGAACAAGAGCGCGGCATCACGATCACCTCGGCTGCCACGACCTGCTTCTGGAAGGGCATGGACAACTCCTACGAGGAGCACCGCTTCAACATCATCGACACCCCCGGTCACGTGGACTTCACGATCGAAGTGGAACGTTCGATGCGCGTGCTCGACGGCGCCTGCATGGTGTACTGCGCCGTGGGTGGCGTGCAGCCCCAGTCGGAAACCGTCTGGCGCCAAGCCAACAAGTACAAGGTGCCTCGCCTGGCCTTCGTGAACAAGATGGACCGTACCGGTGCCAACTTCTTCAAGGTCTACGAGCAGATGAAGCTGCGCCTGAAGGCCAACCCTGTGCCCGTGGTGATCCCAATCGGCGCCGAAGACAAGTTCACCGGCGTGGTCGATCTGCTGAAGATGAAGGCCATTCTGTGGGATGAAGCCTCGCAGGGCATGAAGTTCACCTACGAAGAAATTCCAGCCGACCTGGTCGCATCCGCCAAGGAATGGCGCGAGAAGATGGTGGAAGCCGCCGCTGAAGCCTCCGAAGAGCTGATGAACAAGTACCTGGAAGAGGGCGACCTCTCAGAAGCCGAAATCAAGTTCGGCCTGCGTACGCGCACCATCGCCACGGAAATCCACCCGATGCTGTGCGGCACCGCGTTCAAGAACAAGGGTGTGCAGCGCATGCTGGACGCCGTGATCGACTACCTGCCAGCACCGACGGACATCCCTGATGTGACGGGTACCGATGAAGACGAAAACCCCGTCACCCGCAAGGCGGATGACAACGAGAAGTTCTCGGCCCTGGCATTCAAGCTGATGACCGACCCATTCGTGGGTCAGCTGACCTTCGTGCGTGTGTACTCCGGCGTTCTGAGCAAGGGCGATACCGTCTACAACCCCATCAAGGGCAAGAAGGAACGTATCGGCCGTATCGTGCAGATGCACGCCAACGAGCGCCAGGAAGTCGAAGAAATCCGTGCCGGCGACATCGCTGCCTGCGTGGGCCTGAAGGACGTGACGACCGGTGAAACGCTGAGCGACATCGACTCCCAGATCATTCTGGAGCGCATGGTGTTCCCTGAGCCTGTGATCACCCAGGCCGTGGAACCCAAGACCAAGGCCGACCAGGAAAAGATGGGCATCGCACTGCAGCGCCTGGCTGCAGAAGATCCATCCTTCCGCGTGAAGACCGACGAAGAATCGGGCCAGACGCTGATCGCCGGTATGGGCGAGTTGCATCTGGAAATCATCGTGGACCGCATGAAGCGTGAATTCGGCGTGGAAGCCAACGTGGGCAAGCCCCAGGTTGCCTACCGCGAAACCATCCGCAAGACGGTGGAAGAAGCCGAAGGCAAGTTCGTGCGCCAGTCCGGCGGTAAGGGCCAGTACGGCCACGTCGTGCTCAAGATCGAACCTAACGAAGCCGGCAAGGGCATCGAGTTCGTCGACGCGATCAAGGGTGGTGTGGTTCCTCGCGAATTCATCCCGGCCGTGGAAAAGGGTATCAACGAAGCCGTGACGCAAGGCGTGCTGGCCGGCTACCCCGTGGTGGACGTCAAGGTCACGCTGCACTTCGGTTCGTACCACGATGTGGACTCGAACGAACTGGCGTTCAAGATGGCTGCCATCTTCGGCTTCAAGGAAGGCTGCCGCAAGGCCGGCCCGGTCATTCTGGAGCCCATGATGGCTGTGGAAGTGGAAACGCCGGAAGACTACGCTGGTACCGTGATGGGTGACCTGTCCTCCCGCCGTGGCATGGTCCAGGGCATGGACGACATCCCGGGCGGTGGCAAGGCCATCCGCGCTGAAGTGCCGCTGTCCGAAATGTTCGGCTACTCGACCTCGCTGCGCTCCGCGACGCAAGGCCGCGCTACGTACTCGATGGAATTCAAGCACTACAGCGAAGCGCCGCGCAATGTGTCTGAAGCCATCATGGCTGCACGCGCCAAGTAAGCGCGTCGAGTGAAAGGTCTGCCCTGGGCAGGTCTTTCCTCTTTATTTTGAGTCAGATTGGCTGCTAGCGCTTGTCTATAAAGCGCTAGAAGCTATCAAAACAGTAGCAAAATTCTTGCAATCTGCGACCCGGTGCCGTCCTGTTGCCCTGTGCGGGACGAACCAGCAATCGGGTGCAGACGTTAAACCCCAACACAGGCATTGCTCTTTGGAGATTCAAAATGGCAAAAGGTAAATTCGAACGGACCAAGCCTCACGTCAACGTGGGCACAATCGGCCACGTGGACCATGGCAAGACGACGCTGACGGCAGCCATCGCTACCGTGCTGTCCGCCAAGTTCGGCGGTGAAGCCAAGGCATACGACCAGATCG